>JAESGB010000065.1_pt1 | contig 109528 bp, 83 predicted proteins | sample 9266211 | NCBI WGS metagenome assembly JAESGB01 (sample SAMN14514844, study PRJNA621659) | algae metagenome | isolation source: Goleter apudmare HA4340-LM2 and co-occurring heterotrophs from cave wall... | place: USA: Maniniholo cave, Kauai, Hawaii | collected 2009-07-28 | reverse complement strand
CTCTCTCTGGTGTTTGTGGGGGGGTGGTTGTGGTTGGGCCCCCCCCGGGGGGGGGGGGGGGGGGGGGGGCCCCCCCGGCGCGGCCTGATAAGTCGGGCCGGGCCCCCGCCCCAGCCCTCCCCCAGAGGGGGAGGGAGCAACGCAAGACTCTTCCTGTCGATTGCCTTTCAGAACAAGCCGACGACCTTGCCGTTGTCGTCGAGATCGATCTTCTCGGCAGACGGCACCTTGGGCAGGCCCGGCATGGTCATGATGTCGCCGCACACCATGACGATGAATTCGGCGCCGGCCGCAAGGCGTACTTCCCGGATGTTGAGCGTGTGGCCGGTCGGTGCACCGCGCGCGGCGGCGTTGGTGCTGAACGAATACTGCGTCTTCGCCACGCACACCGGGTAGTGCCCGTAGCCGTCGTCCTGCAGCTTCTTGATCTGCGCCGTGACCTTGGCGTCGGCGCTCACGCCGGCGGCGCCGTAGATCTTGGTGGCGATGGCGGTCACCTTCTCCATCAGGGTGGCCGACTCCTCGTACACGAACTTGCAGCTCGAGCCGCCTTGCTGCTTGTCGAGAATCTCGACCACCTTGCGCGCCACGTCCTCCGCGCCCTTGCCGCCCTCGGCCCAGTGGCGCGCCACGATCACCGGCGCGTCGTGCTTGGCCATGCGTTCCTGCAGGAGCTTCAGCTCGGCGGGTGTGTCGAAGGTGAAGTTGTTGATCGACACCACGCAGGGCAGGCCGTAGTGCTCGCGCACGTTGAAGACGTGTTTCTCGAGGTTGGCGACACCCTTCTCCAGCGCAGCCAGGTTCTCGGTGTTGAGCTCCTTCACGTCCACGCCGCCGTGGTACTTGAGCGCGCGAATCGTCGCCACGATCACCACCACGTCAGGGCGCAGCCCCGACTTGCGGCACTTGATGTCGATGAACTTCTCGGCGCCCAGGTCGGCGCCGAAGCCGGCTTCCGTGACCACGTAGTCGGCGAGCTTCAGACCCGTCTGCGTGGCGATCACGGAGTTGCAGCCGTGGGCGATGTTGGCGAAGGGTCCGCCGTGCAGGATGGCCGGGTTGTTCTCGAGCGTTTGCACGAGGTTGGGCTTGAGCGCGTCTTTCAGCAGCACCGCCATCGCGCCGTGCGCCTTGAGGTCGCGCGCGGTCACGGGCTTTTGCGCCTTGGTGTAGCCGACGACGATGTTTCCCAGGCGCTGCTTCAGGTCCTTGAGCGAGGTGGCCAGGCAGAAGATCGCCATCACCTCGGAGGCCACCACGATGTCGAAGCCGTCCTCGCGCGGGTAGCCGTTGCCCGGGCCGCCCAGCGAGCAGGTGATGTCGCGCAGGGCGCGGTCGTTCATGTCGAGCACGCGCTTCCACGCGATGCGGCGCACGTCGATGTCGAGCTCGTTGCCGTGGTGGATGTGGTTGTCCAGCATGGCGGCCAGCAGGTTGTTGGCGAGCTGGATGGCGTTGAAGTCGCCGGTGAAGTGCAGGTTGATGTCTTCCATCGGCACCACCTGTGCGTAGCCGCCGCCGGCCGCGCCGCCCTTCATGCCGAACACGGGCCCCAGCGAAGGTTCGCGCAGGCAGCACAGGGCCTTCTTGCCGATGCGGTTGAGCGCGTCGCCCAGGCCCACCGTGGTGGTGGTCTTGCCTTCGCCGGCCGGCGTGGGGCTGATGGCGGTGACGAGGATCAGCTTGCCGTTGGGCTTGCCCTTCAGGCTGTCCACGTAGTCGAGCGAGAGCTTGGCCTTGTAGTGGCCGTAGGGTTCGAGGTGCTCGTCGCCGATGCCGAGCTTGTCGCTCGCGACGGCGGTGATGCGCTGGAGGGTCGCCGCCTGGGCGATGTCGATGTCGGAAGCCATGCTGTTTGTCTCCTGGACGGAATGCGTTTTCTCGGGTGCACGGCGCGCACGATCGCGACGCCGGCCCGAGCATCATGTCGTGCAAGCGGTGCTTTTGCAGCGCTCGGCGTGGGAAAGTGTGTGTCGGCCGCCAGCGGGTGGTTCTGGCGCCCGGGTCCGGCGACGGTGCTGCGCGAGGTGGTGCGCGCCGCGTCGATTCGATGACCGGAACGGGGGAGGCGAAAGCCGTCGAAGCCCTTCTCGTGCTTTTGGCGCGTCCATCGAGCCGGGCTCGGTCGCGCTGGAGGTCTTGATCGCAGCCGCGGTGTCGGCGCAGGTACCGCCGGGGCGCGGGCCGCCGCATCGTCCGGTGCGGCGGCACTGGCCCGCCGCCCGAACGATGAATCGCGCGTCGCCCTCTAGGACGACGCCGTGCGCGTCATCGTAGCCGCAGGCCTCGTGCGCCGGTGCGTCGCTGGCTGCAAAGCTGTCCGGCGATTTCAGGAAGTAAAGCGGCTTGACTTCGCCAGCCCCATGTTCTTGCAGGTGGCGTGCGCGGGCCAACACAAGCGGGCACCCGGCACTTGGTGGCGGCGCGCGCAGCGCCTATGTTCACAGCCGGGCGCGTGTGCTCCTCGCGAAACGCCGCGCCTGCTTGCCCGACGGACTCACGAGAGAGGTGACCCATGAAGCTGTCCACCCCGCTGGCCGTGCTGCTGGTCCTCGCCGGCGCCGCCCTGCCGAGCCAGGCCGTACAGATCGTCTACGAGACACCGCTTTCAGGCGCCAGCGAGGTGCCGCCGAGCGGCTCGCCGGCCACCGGCAGTGCCACCGTGGTGTATGACTCCGTGCTGCACACCCTGACGGTCAGCTACAGCTTCGCCGACCTGACCTCCGGCCTGGCCGACGGCCACATCCACTGCTGCACGTCCCCGGACAGCAACATCGGCGTGGCGGTGGGCTTCACCGGTCTGCCGCTGGGTGCGACGACCGGCGGCGACGACTCCGAGGTCTACGACCTCACTGCAGCCGGCACCTTCAGACAGGGATTCATCGACGACTTCGCCGGCGGCGTGGCGGCCGATGCCGAGGAAGCGCTGGTGGCCGGGCTGAACAGCGGGCTGGCCTACTTCAACCTTCACACCCCGACCTTCCCCGGAGGAGAGATTCGCGGGCAGTTGGCAGCGACGACCGCGCCCATACCCGAACCGGGCATCGCCGTGATGCTGATGCTCGGCGCGGGCATGGTCGGCTTCATGGCGCACAGGCGGCGCCGAAGCGACACCGGTTCTTGAGCGACGACGAGCGCTCGGCCCTGCGCGAAGGCGCTCAGACTTTTGCGCGGAAGTCCTGGGCGACAGGCTGGACGGCCGATTCGGCGCTGAACGGCCAGGCGCGTCGTTCCAGGTAACCCGGCTTCACGCGAAACGGCCCGGCCAGGCGCTCGCTGCGTGCCAGCGGCACCGAGGGGCGCGCGGCGTCGTGTGCGTGAAGTTCCCGCGGGTCGCCGATGGCTCCGGCGGGCAGCGCGCTTGTGCGGGCAAGCGCGTGGCCAGAGCCCGGGATGGGTTTGTGCGCCTGCATGGCGGGTGTCCTTCTGCGTGAGCTGATCGGCGTGCACGCAAGCGTGCGCTCAACGGTCAGGCCGAAAGAGCCGGCTTGCCCGCGAGCGCCTATTGCAAAGCCCATGCCAAACCGCTGTCCCGAAGCCGCCCCTTGCAGCGTGCCCTCGGTCCGGCTTCATGCAGGTAAATGCTTCTTCGCTTGCGCCGGTTCTTGCAAGCGCTTTTGCCGTTGATGCACCGCGGCACCGATGACGCCCTGCTCCCGCGCCGCGCTGCTAGGGGCCCTTGTGCCGAAGCTCCCGCCTCGCCGCCCCGGGCGCCGTGCAGGTTTCGCGCCACTCGGCGATGCGCTTGGCCAGCAGCTCCGGGTCGGCCGGTTTGACGAAGTGGGTGTCGAAGCCCGCAGCGAGGGCCTGCTCCTGGTCGCCCTTCTGGCCGTAGCCGGTCAGCGCCAGCAGGAGGGCACCGCGCGTCTGCGGCATCTGGCGCATGCGGCGCGCAACCTCGTAGCCGTCCAGGCCGGGCAGGCCGATGTCGAGCACCACCACGTCGGGCGCATACACCGGCGCGCTCGCCAGGGCCTGCGTGCCGTCGCCCACCGTCTTGACCTCGTGGCCCGAGAGCTCGAGGTAGAGCGCGACCGTTTCCGCGGCATCGCGGTTGTCGTCGACCACCAGCACGCGGCAGCCGCCCGCATTCGCCACGGGCGGCGCGGTGTTGGTCTGGGAATCATCCATGGGTTTCACCTCTCTCAGGCAGGGCAGGCGCACCTTGAACTCGGCGCCGAGGCCATTGCCCCGGCTCGAGACTTCGACGCTGCCGTTGTGCAGTTGAACCAGGCGCTGCACCAGGGTCAGGCCGACCCCGAGGCCGCCCTGGCTGCGGTCGAGCGATCGGCGGCCCTGCTCGAACAGCTCGAACACCTTGGGCAGCAGGTCGGCTTCGATGCCGATGCCGTTGTCGGTCACGGTGATGACCGCCTCGCCCTCGTGAAGCGTCAGGGACAGCTGGATGCTGCCGCCATCCTCGGTGTACTTGGCGGCGTTGTTGAGCAGGTTGCCGATCACCTGCGAGAGCCGGGCCACGTCGCCGCGCAACCACACGGGCGCCTCGGGCAGGCGCTGTATGAGCAGGTGCTTGCGCTCGTCGATGTAGGGCCGCACCGTCTCGACCGCCTGGTTCACGACGACCAGCAGGTCCAGCGGCTCCATCTGCAGGACGATCTTGCCCTGGCTGATGCGCGCCACGTCGAGCAGTTCCTCGACCAGCCGGTTCATGTGCGTGATCTGCCGGTCGGCCACGTCTGTCGCCCAGCCGAGCTTGGGGTCGGGGGGCGCGAGCCGGCGGATCAGCTCCACCGCATTGCGGATCGGCGCGAGCGGGTTGCGCAGCTCGTGCGAGAGCATGGCGAGGAACTCGTCCTTGCGCTGGTTGGAGTCGTGCAGGCGCTGCTCGGCCTGGCGCCTCACCACGAGCTCGGCCTCCAGGCTGCGGTACAGGAGCGAGTTCTCGAAGGACAGCGCGGCGCGGGTGGTCAGGTCTTCGAGCAGCGGCCGATCGACGCCGGGCGTTTCGTCCTCCGTGATCAGCGCGCCGAGCAGGCGTTCGCCCACCGCCAGCGGCAGCACCGTGCCGGCCCGCTCGGCGGGCGTCGCGTCGAGCGGGGGCTCGGGCGCATCGCCGCGCGGCAGCGCCACGGGCAGCCGGGTCTCGAGGCAACGGCAGAACGCCAGCTGGGCCGTGGGCGACAGCTCCTCGAAGCGGCGCTGCACGAACATCGGCGCGGCGCCGGGCTCGCCGGCCGTGCAACTGAGCAGGCGGTCCTGTTCGGCGTGCTCGTCGCGCAGCACCAGCGTGCTCCTCAAGGCCAGGGTGGGCGTCACGAGGCCGAGCAGCTTGCGCATTCGCACGTCGATGTCGAGCGAGCCGCCCAGCTCGGCGCTGGCGTGCGAGAGAAAGTTGGAGCGCCGGGTGCTCTCTTCGGCCGCGCCGCGCGCAGCCTCGGCCGCCGCCAGCGCCACGCGCTCCTCGGCTCGCCGCCGCAGGCGCTTTTGCATGCTGTGGAGTTCGACGAAGACGCGGATCTTCGAGCGCAGCACCTCCGGGATCACCGGCGACATGATGTAGTCCACCGCGCCCAGCGCGTAGCCTCGGGCGGTCTGCATCTCGTCGGCGTAGGCCGTGATGAAGACGATCGGCGTGTGCGCCGAGCGCCGGTAGCGGCGGATCAGCTTGGCGGTCTCGAAGCCGTCGATGTCGGGCATGTTGACGTCGAGCAGGATCACCGCGAACTCCTGCCGCAGCACCTCGCGCAGCGCCTCGTTGCCCGAGCGCACGAACACGAGGTTCTGGTCCAGCTCTTCGAGCATGGTCTCGAAGACGAGGAGCTTTTCGGGCAGGTCGTCGACGACCAGGATGTTGGTCTTCTCGCCGGCCTCCGGGTCCAGCTCGCCGAAGCCGGAACTCAACGGCACAACCAGCCCCTCAACACCGACAGCAGCGTGGCCGGCTCCACGGGTTTGCTCAGGTAATCCCAGGCGCCGGCCTCGATGCATTTCTGCCGGTCGCCCTTCATGGCCTTGGCCGTCACCGCCACCATCGGCAGGTCGCGCCCGCGCGGCAGCTTGCGGATCGCCTGCATGGTGGCGATGCCGTCCATCTCCGGCATCATGATGTCCATCAGCACGATGTCGATCGTCGGGTCCTCCTGCACCAGGCGGATCGCATCGAAGCCGTTGTCGGCCGAGACGATCAGCATGCCCTCGTCGTCGAGCACGGTGGCCAGCGCGAAGATGTTGCGCATGTCGTCGTCGACGATCAGCGCCTTCTTGCCCTCCAGCGGGTGCTTGCGGCGGTGCACCGCCTCGATCGCGCGCCGTTCCTCGTCGGAGGCGACGGCCGGACTCCTGTGCAGGAGCAGCGCACTCTCTGCCAGCAGCGCCTCCAGGTTCTCCGCCTCGCGCAGCGCGAAGCCGCCGCGGTGCTTGCGCCAGGGGCTTTCCGGCGAGTCGACGCTGGTGTAGAGCAGCACCGGGAGCTGGCAGCAGCCCGTGCGCAGCTCGCTGGCCTCGCGGATGTCTTCGGGCGTCGGGCCGCCCAGCACCTCGTCGATCACCACGCAGTCGACTTCGCCCAGTCCGGCACGGGCCGCCTCGGCGGTGTCGGCGAGGGTGATCTCCACGTCGGTCTCGAACGCGGCGACGTAGCGCTCGCGCAGCTCGCCCGGCGGCATCGCCACCAGCAGCTTCCTGCTCGCCCGCTCGACGTAGCCGTGCAGGTGCGCAAGGGCCTCGTCCACCGCGTCCTTGGATTGCAGCGGCTTGGCGAGGAAGCCGATCGCGCCGGCCTCGAGCGCGCGGTCGCGGGCGTCGTCGGTGGAGACCACGCAGATGGGGATGTGGCGCGTGAACATGTCGCCCTTGAGGCGGTCGAGGATGCGCCAGCCCTGCATGTCGGGCAGGAAGATGTCCAGCGTGATGACCGACGGATGAAACTCGCGCGTCATTGTCAGCGCGCTGGCGCCGGTGGTGGCGACCAGGCCCTTGAAGCCGCTCTGGCGCGCCGCTTCGAGCAGCAGCTTGGCGAACCCGAGGTCGTTCTCCACGATCAGCAGCACGCGGTCGCCCGTGCCGATGTCGCCGCGGTCGTCGTCTGCGACGTTGAGCTCCGCCATCGCACCGGCGTTGCCGCCGTCGTTGTCGAAATCATCCTGGGGCGTGGCGACCATCGTTCCGAGTGCAGCCCGGCGCAACTCGTTGCGCACGCTCTCGCCCAGCGGCACCGGCGCGGATTCGCGGGCCTCCTCGAATCCCGTGGGACGCGCGTGGCGTGCGCTGCGGGAAGGGTTGTAGCTCTGCGGCAGGTACAGCGTGAAGGTGCTGCCCTTGCCGGGCGCGCTGGCCAGGCGGATCTCGCCGCCGAGCAGTCGCGAGAGCTCGCGGCTGATGGCCAGGCCCAGGCCCGTGCCGCCGTACTTGCGCGAGGTGGAGCCGTCGGCCTGCTGGAAGGCCTCGAAGATGATCTGCTGCTTGTCGGACGAGATGCCGATGCCGGTGTCGCTGACCGAGAACGCGATGACCTGGCTGGCCCGGTTGAGCCCTTCGTTGTCGCTCGACCAGCCGCTTTCGGCCACCGCGACGGAAAAGGCGACCCGGCCCTGGTGCGTGAACTTGAAGGCGTTGGACAGCAGGTTCTTGACGATCTGCTGCAGGCGCTTGACGTCGGTGATCATCGTGCGCGGCAGCGGCTGCCCGACCTCGATGACGAAATCCACGTGCTTGGATTCGGCAACGTGCCGGAAGCTGCGGTCCACCGAGCGGTGCAGGTCGTCCAGGCGCAGCTCGCTCACATCGACCGCGACCGTGCCGGACTCGATCTTGGAGAGATCGAGGATGTCGTTGATGAGCATCAGCAGGTCGTTGCCCGAGGAGTGGATGGTCTTGGAGAACTCCACCTGCTTGGGGCTCAGGTTGCCGCCCGGGTTCTTGCAGAGCTGGTCGGACAGGATCAGCAGCGAGTTGAGCGGCGTGCGCAGCTCGTGCGACATGTTGGCGAGGAACTCGGACTTGTACTTGGAAGTGAGGGCCAGTTGCTCGGCCTTTTCTTCCAGCGCCTGGCGGGCCTGCTCGACCTCCTGGTTCTTGCGTTCGACTTCCTCGTTCTGGTGCGCCAGCAGGCGGGCCTTGTCCTGCAGCTCCTGGTTGGTCTGCTGCAGCTCCTGCTGGCGGCTTTGCAGTTCCTCGGCGAGCGACTGCGACTGCGTGAGCAGGTGCTCGGTGCGGGAGTTGGCCTCGATGGTGTTGATGACGATGCCGATGGATTCGGTGAGCTGCTCGAGGAAGGCCTCGTGCGCCGGGTTGAAGCGCTCCAGCGAGGCCAGCTCCAGCACACCGCGAACGGCGTTCTCGAAGACGACGGGCAGCACCAGCACGTCCATCGCCGTGTTCTCCGAGAGCCCCGAGGCGATCCGGAAGGCCTGCGAGGGCACGTTGGTGAGCAGGATCTTCTCGGCGTCCAGCGCGCACTGGCCGACGAGCCCTTCGCCCAGAAGGACTTCCTTGCCGTGCGTGTGCTGGCCGCCGGAGGCGTAGCTCGCGAAGAGCTTGAGCGCCGGCGTGTCCTCGGCCGTGTAGCTCATGACGTAGAACTCGGCCTGCTGCGCGCCGACCACGGGCGCCAGCTCCGAGAGGATCAACTGACCGACGGTGACCAGGTCCTTCTGGCCCTGCAGCATGCGGCTGAACTTGGCGAGGTTGGTCTTCAGCCAGTCCTGCTCGGTGTTCTTCTGCGTGGTGTCCTTGAGGTTGCGGATCATCTCGTTGATGGTGTCCTTGAGCGAAGCCACCTCGCCCTGCGTTTCCACCGTGATCGAGCGGGTGAGGTCGCCCTGCGTCACGGCGGTGGCCACTTCCGCGATGGCGCGCACCTGGGTCGTGAGGTTGGCGGCCAGCTCGTTCACGTTCTCGGTCAGGCCCTTCCAGGTGCCCGAGGCGCCCGGCACTTTCGCCTGGCCGCCGAGCTTGCCTTCGACGCCCACCTCGCGGGCCACGGTCGTGACCTGGTCCGCGAAGATGGCGAGCGTGTCGGTCATGCTGTTGATGGTGTCGGCCAGCGCCGCGATCTCGCCCTTGGCCTCCACGGTGAGCTTCTGCTTGAGGTCGCCGTTGGCCACCGCGGTCACCACCTTGGCGATGCCGCGCACCTGGCCGGTCAGGTTGCCGGCCATGAAGTTTACGTTGTCGGTCAGGTCCTTCCAGGTGCCCGACACCCCCTGCACCTGCGCCTGGCCGCCCAGGCGGCCTTCGGTGCCCACCTCGCGCGCCACGCGGGTCACTTCGGCGGCGAAGGAGGAGAGCTGGTCCACCATGGTGTTGATGGTGGCCTTGAGCTCGAGGATCTCGCCCTTCACGTCGACCGTGATCTTCTCGGACAGGTTGCCCGCGGCCACGGCCTTGGTCACGTCGGCGATGTTGCGCACCTGGGAGGTGAGGTTGCTCGCCATCAGGTTCACTGAGTCGGTCAGGTCCTTCCACGTGCCGGCCACGCCCTGCACGTCGGCCTGGCCGCCGAGCTTGCCTTCGGTGCCCACCTCGCGCGCCACGCGGGTCACTTCCGCCGCGAAGGATCGCAACTGATCGACCATGGTGTTGATGGTCGCCTTGAGCTCGAGGATCTCGCCCTTCACGTCCACCGTGATCTTCTTGGAGAGGTCACCTGCCGCCACGGCCTTGGTCACGTCGGCGATGTTGCGCACCTGGCTCGTGAGGTTGCCGGCCATGGAGTTGACCGAGTCGGTCAGGTCCTTCCAGGTGCCGGAAACGCCCTGCACGTCGGCCTGTCCGCCGAGCTTGCCTTCGGTGCCCACTTCACGCGCGACGCGGGTCACTTCCGCCGCGAAGGAGGAGAGCTGGTCCACCATCGTGTTGATGGTGGCCTTCAGTTCGGCGATCTCGCCCTTCACGTCGACCGTGATCTTCTCGGACAGGTTGCCGGCGGCCACCGCCTTGGTCACGTCGGCGATGTTGCGGACCTGGCTCGTGAGGTTCGAGGCCATGGAGTTGACCGAGTCGGTGAGGTCCTTCCACGTGCCCGCCACGCCCTGCACGGTGGCTTGCCCGCCCAGCTTGCCCTCGGTGCCCACCTCGCGCGCCACGCGCGTCACCTCGGCAGCGAAGGAGCGGAGCTGGTCCACCATCGTGTTGACGGTGTTCTTCAGTTCGAGGATCTCGCCCTTCACGTCGACCGTGATCTTCTCGGACAGGTTGCCCGCCGCCACGGCCTTGGTCACGTCGGCGATGTTGCGCACCTGGCTGGTCAGGTTGCCGGCCATGGAATTGACCGAGTCGGTCAGGTCCTTCCAGGTGCCCGCCACGCCCTGCACGTCGGCCTGGCCGCCCAGCTTGCCTTCGGTACCCACTTCGCGCGCCACGCGCGTCACCTCGGCGGCGAAGGAGGAGAGCTGGTCCACCATGGTGTTGATGGTGTTCTTGAGCTCGGAGATCTCGCCTTTGACGTCGACGGTGATCTTCTTGGAGAGGTCGCCCGCCGCCACGGCCGTGGTCACTTCGGCGATGTTGCGCACCTGGGAGGTCAGGTTGCCGGCCATGAAGTTGACCGACTCGGTGAGGTCTTTCCACGTGCCGGCCACGCCCTGCACGTCGGCCTGGCCGCCCAGCTTGCCTTCGGTGCCGACTTCGCGCGCCACGCGCGTCACCTCCGCAGCGAAGGAGCGGAGCTGGTCCACCATCGTGTTGACGGTGTTCTTGAGCTCCAGGATCTCGCCCTTCACGTTCACCGTGATCTTCTTGGAGAGGTCGCCCGCGGCCACGGCCGTGGTCACTTCGGCGATGTTGCGCACCTGGGAGGTCAGGTTGCCGGCCATGAAGTTGACCGACTCGGTGAGGTCCTTCCAGGTGCCCGCCACGCCCTGCACGTCGGCCTGTCCGCCGAGTTTTCCTTCGGTGCCGACTTCGCGCGCCACGCGCGTCACCTCCGCGGCGAAGGATCGCAACTGATCGACCATCGTGTTGATGGTGTTCTTCAGCTCCGAGATCTCGCCCTTCACGTCGACCGTGATCTTCTTGGACAGGTCGCCCGCCGCCACCGCGGTGGTCACGTCGGCGATGTTGCGCATCTGCGAGGTCAGGTTGCCGGCCATGAGGTTGACCGACTCGGTGAGGTCTTTCCACGTGCCGGCCACGCCCTGCACGTCGGCCTGGCCGCCCAGCTTGCCTTCGGTGCCCACCTCGCGCGCCACGCGGGTCACTTCCGCCGCGAAGGAGCGCAGCTGATCGACCAGCGTGTTGACGGTGTTCTTGAGTTCGAGGATCTCGCCCTTGCCGTCGACGGTGATCTTCTTGGAGAGGTCGCCGGCGGCCACCGCCTTGGTCACGTCGGCGATGTTGCGCACCTGCGAGGTCAGGTTGCCGGCCATCGAGTTCACCGAGTCCGTCAGGTCCTTCCACGTGCCCGACACGCCTTCCACCCGCGCCTGCCCGCCGAGCGAGCCTTCGGTGCCCACCTCGCGCGCCACCCGCGTCACCTCCGAGGCGAAGCTGCGCAACTGGTCCACCATGGTGTTGATGGTGTTCTTGAGCGTGAGGAACTCGCCCTTCACGTCCACGTCGATCTTCTTCGAGAGGTCGCCCTTGGCCACCGCGGTGGTCACGTCGGCGATGTTGCGCACCTGGTCGGTCAGGTTGCCGGCCATCGAGTTGACCGAGTCGGTGAGGTCCTTCCAGGTGCCGGCCACGCCTTTCACGCGCGCCTGCCCGCCCAGCTTGCCCTCGGTGCCGACCTCGCGCGCCACGCGCGTCACCTCGGCCGAGAAGTTGCCGAGCTGATCGACCATCTTGTTGATGGTCTTGGCGGTGCGCAGGAACTCGCCTTCGAGCGCGCGGCCCTCGACCTCCAGCGCCATGCTCTTGGACAGATCGCCCTGGGCCACCGCGCCGATCACGCGTGCCACCTCGCTGGTAGGGTGCACCAGGTCGTCGATCAGCGCGTTGACGTTGGCGATCGACTCGCCCCAGAAGCCCCGCGCCTGCGGCAACGAGGCACGCTGCTTGAGCTTGCCCTCCTTGCCGACGACCTCCCGCATGCGGGCCAGCTCGCTGGCCATGGCGGCGTTCTGCTCGACCACGTCGTTGAAGACATCGGCCACCTTGCCGGCGATGCCGGTCCAGTGCAGCGGCAGTCGCACGCTCGCGTCGCCGCGCTTGAGGGAGGTCAGGGCCTGCAGCAGTGCCTTGAGCTCCTCGGTGGAAGCCGCCACGCCCGGGTCGTCCAGTACTTTCATTCCGTGTCCCCAAAATCAACCCGGCATCCGGATTGCCGTGTGCCCTTGTCCCGAAACACAACGCGTGTCCAACGCTGCCTCGGGCGCCCAACGATCCGAGGATCGCCCCCGCTCCGTGATCCTTCAGCGCGCCGCTCCTTCAAGCGAGCGGCTGAAAACGCCTGCTCGGAAACTCCTGCCGCAAAATCTTCCTCGCGCGGCAAACGCTACGGGTCCGTCATGCCCGCGCATCGCCGCAGCCTGCCGCAGATGCCTTGGCAGCGCCGATGCATGCAATTGCCCTCGAGTGGATGCCGCCGCACGGTGCAAGCGACATGCCGCAGTCTATGAGGGCGAGCTTCCTGGAGCACGGGGCCGGTCGAATGTCACAGTGGGCCGAGCGCATGGCACCGCACCGAGGCATTCGGCGCCGCGCCGTGGCGCTCAGTGGCGCGCGCGTTCCTCCAGGAGATGCAGCACCTGGTCCAGATCGACCGGCTTGACCAGGTGATGGTCGAAGCCGGCCTGCCTCGCGCGCAGGCGGTCGCTGTCCTGCCCCCAGCCGGTGATCGCCACGAGCATCACGTCGCGCATGCGCGGCTGCATGCGCAGCCGCTGCGCCAGCTCGTAGCCGTTGAGGCCCGGCATGCCGATGTCGAAGAAGCCCACGTCGGGGCGCCGGGCCGTGGCGGCCTCGAAGGCGGTCAATCCGTCGAACACCACCTGCACCTGGTGGCCCTGCGCCTGCAGCATGCTCGACAGGCTGCTGGCGAAATCGGCGTTGTCGTCGGCCACGAGCACCTGCAGCGGCATCACCTCGGCCTCGCCCGCGCCGTCGCCGGCCCGGCGGTTCCCGGCGGCCGGCAGCGGCGGCGGGCTCGGCGCCGCCGCGGCGGCGGGAGGGTGCTCGGCCACGGGCAAGGTGACCGAAAAGCGCGCGCCCTGGCCGAGCCCGGCGCTCGCGACCGCGATGCGCCCGCCGTGCAGCTCCACGAGCTGGCGGGCCAGGGTCAGCCCCACGCCCAGTCCGGCGCGCCCGCGCTCGAGCGATTGATCGACCTGCGTGAACATCTCGAAGATCTTCTCCTGCATCGCCGGCTCGATGCCGATGCCGTTGTCGGTGATGTGCACCGTGGCGCTGCGCCCCTCGAGGGCGACCTCCACGGTGATGTGTCCGTCGGCATCGGTGTATTTCGCGGCATTGGTCAGCAGGTTGACGAACACCTGCGCCAGCCGCATGGCGTCGGCGTCGAGCCAGACCGGCTGGCTCGGCAGATGGGCGGCGAGCGTCTGGCCGCGCGCGCGCATCTGCGGCTCGGTCTGTTCCACCGCGGTCCTCAGCACCGCCACCAAGTCCATGCCGCCGCGGCGCAGTTCGAGCTTGCCGGTGGTCATGCGGGAGAGTTCGAGCAGATCGTCGATCAGCCGGACCATCTGCCTGAGCTGGCGTTCCATGATCACGCGGGCGCGCTGGCGCATGGTGGCGTCCGCGTCACCGCGTTTGAGGATCTCCAGCCCGTTGGCCAAGGGCGCGAGGGGGTTGCGCAGCTCGTGCGCCAGCGTGGCGAGGAACTCGTCCTTGCGGCGATCGGCCGTGCGCAAGGCGTCTTCGGCCCGGCGGCGCTCGCGCATCTCGAGCGAGAGGTCCTCGTTGGAGCGCTCCAGCGCGGTGGTGCGCCGCCCCACCTCCGAGAGCATGGCATTGAAGGCATCGACCAGCACGCCGACCTCGTCGGTGCTGGTCTTGGGCACGCGCAGGCCGTAGTTCTTGTGCTCGACCACGTTGCGCGCCACCTCGGCCACCTGCTGAATCGGCTCGGTCACGGCGCGCTGCAGCCGCTGGAAGACGAGCGCCGACAGGCCCAGGCTCGCCAGCATGATCAGCGCGACGATCAGGCCGTAGTCCTGCAGCCGGGCGCTCAGGTCGTAGCGGGCGCGCAGGTAGACCGTGCCGAGGACTTCACCGTTGACGTCGATGGTCTGGAACACCTCGAGATCGTCGCCGTCGAAGCGGTGGCTGGTGAGTTGCGGCTTGGCCGGCACCGGCGCGGGACCTTCGGCGCTGGAGCGGTAGGTCACGAAAAGCCGGCCGTCGGGCCGGTAGAGCGCGGCCGCGCGGATGTGCGGGCGCTGCTGCAAGGCGAGCAGGTTCTCGCGGGCCACCTTGGCGTCGTCGAAGGCCAGGGCCGAGGCACTCGAGCCGGCGATCAGCTCTGCCTGCGTCGTCAGGTCGTCGATCGAGGCGCCGCGGTAGGCGCGCAGTTCGTAGGTCAGCAAGGCCACGGCGCTGAGCAGCAGCGCCATGCCGGTGGTCAGCATGACCACCAGCATCAGCTTGCGGCGCAGGGTCAGCCTGTCGCTCATGGCACCACCCTCTCAGCCACCGCCAGCAGGCGCGCGCTGAGGCGGATGCCGGCGCGCTCCGCGGCTGCCACCGAGGCCTCGAAGCGCACCCGGCCGTCCTGCAGCCGGAAGTTCAGCATGCCTCCGCTGGCCAGCCCGTCCGGCTGGTCGGTCACGAGCAACAGCGGCTGGGCGTGGGCCGATGCGAGCCAGCCCTGCGGCACGGCGTCCGGCGAGGGCACGTACAGCACGTGCACACCGGCCAGCGAGTCGCCCGGCGTCACGCGCCGGGCCTGCAGTGAACGGTTGTGGATGCTGCGCCCCACGAGCACCTGCGTGAGCTCGGCCAGCACGTCGGCGTTGTCGATGACGCCGATGACGATCGGCGTCTCGGCGGACGCGAAGGCCCGCGGCGGCCACTCGACGAAGCCGGTGAACTTGTACAGGTAGGCGGCCTTGACGCCGGCTTCCAGGCTGGCCGCAACGGCCGGTCGCTCCACGGCGGCAACGGCGAGGCCCCAGACCAGCGCCGCCCGCACGAGCACGTGCAGGACGGCCCGGCGGTCAAGGCGGCGCAACTCCATCCCGGTATTGTGCTGGGCAGCGTTCGCTTACAGATGCCGGCTCTAGAAGGCAGCGCGCAGCTGCAGCGAGCCGGCTCGCCCGAAATCGACCCGGCGCGTGGCCGAAGCCCATTCGACGTGGTCGGCGTCGAGCAGGTTGAGCACGTGCAGAGACAGTTCGACCTCGCGGCTGACGCGCCACGCGAGCGACGTATCGACCGCCGTGTACGAAGACACGTCGAACTGCGGGCGCGAGCCGACGCGGCGCAAGCGCAGGTCCCAGGTGTGGCGCGGGCCGAGGTCGAGCGAGGAGCGAAGCTGCCACCAGCCGTTGGGGTCGTTGCCCAGCGCGGCCAGGCCGCGCGTGTCGGTTCGGCCTTCCTTCACGCGCAGCCGCTGGTCCAGCGAGACGCCGCCCGCGGTGAGCGCCCAATGGCGGCTCACGCGCCAGCGCGCCGTGGCCTCCACGCCGCGGGTCGAGCCCTCGATGTCGTTGCGCAGTTCCTCCTCCGCGCCTTGCCCGGTGGGTGCGACGCTGCGCAGCCGGTCGTGGTCGTGGTGGAAGAAGGTCAGCGAATAGGAGAAGGCCGGCGTCAACTCGCCGCGATGGCCGAGCTCGAAGATCCGGGACACCTCCGATTCGAAATCCGGCCCGCCCGCGATGCTGAAGGAGCCGTCCGGGTTCGGCTCGGCCGGCGAGTGGAGCTCGCGGTCCACGCGCGAAGGCGCCCGCACGGCGCGCTGAGCCGAAACCCAGAAGAAGCTCGAGGCGCTCGCGCGCCAGCCCAGGCGCAGGCTCGGCAGCAGCTCGGTGCCGGTGTAGGGGTTGTGCTCCAGGCTGCCGGCGACGGTGAGCGTCACGCGCCTGGGCAGCTCGATCTGGTCCTGTGCAAAGAGGCGGCTCCAGTTGAGGGTGCGGTCGTTGGGCAGGAAGGTGACGTTCGCATTGCCGGTGGTGTCGTCGCGCGAGTGGCGCCAGCCGGCGCCGAGCAGCACGCGGTGGCGCGGCGTGGGCGCGAAGGCGTACTGCGCCACGGCGTCCACCGTGTCCAGTTCCTCCGAGAAGCCGAGCGGCTGACGGCGTTCGGTGCGCTCCAGATAGACCTGCACGCTCGACTGCGCGCCGCGGCCGAGCTCGCGCTGCCAGCGGCCGAGCACATTGGCGCCCGAGACTTCCGTCGGGTTCACCTCGGCGTCGATCAGGTTGCGATAGAGATCGCCCTGCAGCGTGAATGCGTCCTCGCGGCTCGACCAGTCGGCGCGAAAGCCGGCCTGCTGGCCGTCGGCCTGGTCACGCACGGCGCTGCCGTTCGCGTTGGTGCTGCTGGAGCGGTCGAAGGCCTTGGCGTAGAGGCGGTAGTGGCCGCCGCCGGCGCGTGCGCCGCCCCCGAAGGCGCCGCCGTAGCGCACCGAGCCGCCGCGCTCGCGGTTGCCGGCGTGGGCCCGCAGGGCGGTGCCCTGCGTGTCGCCGGCGCTGCGGGTGATGACGTGGATCAGCCCGTTGACCGCGTTGGTGCCCCACTGCGCGGTGCTCGGCCCGGTAACGACCTCGATGCGATCGACATCGCTCAGCAGCACGTCCTGCGCGTCCCAGAACACGCCGGCGAAGAGCGGCGTGTAGATGCTGCGCCCGTCGATCATCACGAGCATCCTGTTGGCCAGCGTGTTGTTGAAGCCGCGCGCGCTGATCGCGTAGGCGCTCGCATCGACCCGCGCCACGTCCAGCGTGGGCGCCAGACGCAGGGCCTCGGTGAGGGTGGTGGCGCCCGAGCGGCGGATGTCCTCCGCGCTGATGACGAACACCGAAGCGGCCGTGTCCTGCAAGGGCTCGCTGCGCAGCGAGACGGAGGTGACGACGATCTCGCTCAGCTCTTCGAGCGACAGGTCCGCCAGGGCCGCGCTGCGTGCCGTGTGCGTTGCGAGGGCTGCCGCGAAGGCGAGCAGCGCGCGCGGCAGGCCCGTCCACAGGCGCTTGCCGCGTGCCGCCGCCTCGTGGATGGGCCGGCGGCGCGTCGCGGCCGCTGCGGCGCGCAGCACCCTCGTGAAACCTTGCGGCAAGCGGCTCTCGTGTTCCAAGGTCATGCGCTCATGGCGCCAGGCAGCCTGCGAGCGGGTTAAAACTGCGCAGTCTAAGACGCGAGCTCGGCCATCCGTTGCGGATGGCCCATGTAAAGCCGCACGATCACCCGCTTGCGGGATACCCGTGCCACCGGCACATCGATTGCCCGGCGGCTGCGATGTCGCCCGAGAGCATCGACCCTCCCAGCGTCTTCGCGGGCCTGTGGCAGGCCGTGTGGCGCTACCGGCGCCGCACGATGGCGGCGCTGGCCCTGCTGGTGCTTGCCAAGGCCGCGGGCGTGACGGTGCCGTTGGTGCTCAAGGCCATCGTCGATCGTTTCAGCGCCGCACAAGCGCTCGCGCCCGAGGGTGCTGCGGGCGGCGCGCCCTTGCTGCTGGTGCTGCCGGTGTTCCTGCTGCTCGGCTATGCGCTGCTGCGCTTCGCCGGCACGCTGTTCACCGAGCTGCGCGACCTGGTGTTCGCGCGGGTCACGCAGCGCACCGTGACCGCTTTCGCCGAGCGGACCTTCGCGCACCTGATGTCGCTCTCGCCGCGCTTTCACGTGCAGCGCAACACCGGCTCGCTGATCCGCGACGTGGAGCGCGGCACCGCCGGCATCGGCTTCCTGCTCGGGGCGGGGCTGTTCACGGTGGTGCCCACGCTCGTCGAGTTCGTGGCGGTGCTCGCGGTGATGGCGATCGGCTACAGCCTGTGGTTCACGCTGGTCATCATGGTCACGTTCTTCGTCTACGCCGGCTTCACCATGGCGATGACGGGCCGGCGCGTGCTGCAGCAGCGCAAGCTCAACGAGCTGGACTCCAACGCCAACGGGCGCATGGTTGACAGCCTGCTGAACTACGAGACGGTGAAGACCCATGCGCGCGAGGGCTACGAGCGCACGCGCTACGCGGCCGTCCTCGGCCAGTGGGTGGACAGCAGCCTGGCCAACCAGCACGCGCTGTCGGCGCTGCACATCGGCCAGAGCGCCATCATCGCCGCCGGCGTGGCCGCGGTGATGCTGCTGGCCGGCGAGCAGACCGTGCAGGGCCGCATGACGGTGGGCGACCTGGTGCTCGTCAACGCCTACGTGATCCAGATCTGCCTGCCGCTCAACGCGCTGGGCTACGTGTTCCGCCAGGGGCGCGACGCGCTGGTCGCCACCGAAAGGCTGTTCGCGCTGCTCGAGCAGAAGGCGGAGATCGAAGACCGTCCGACCAGCCAGGCGCTGCAGGTGCGCGGCGGCGCGGTCGCTTTCGAGCACGTCGATTTCTCCTACGAGGCCGGCCGCCAGATCCTGTGGGGTCTGGACCTGTCGATTCCCGCCGGTGGGACCGTGGCGGTGGTCGGCGGCAGCGGCTCGGGCAAGAGCACGCTGGCCCGCCTGCTGCTGCGCCTGTACGACGCGGACGGCGGGCGCATCACGGTCGACGGTCAGGACCTGCGCAGCATCACCCTGGCCTCGTTGCGCGAGGCCATCGGCGTGGTGCCGCAGGACACCGTGCTCTTCAACGACACCCTTGCGCACAACATCGGCTACGGCCGCACCAACGCCGGCATGGCGGAGATCATCGCGGCGGCCCAGGCCGCGCAGGTGCACGAATTCATCATGTCGCTGCCCGAGGCCTACGACACGGTGGTGGGCGAGCGCGGGCTCAAGCTCTCGGGCGGGGAGAAGCAGCGCGTGGCGATCGCGCGCGCGTTCCTCAAGAACCCGCCGATCATGATCTTCGACGAGGCCACCTCGGCGCTGGACACGCGCGCCGAGCGGGCCATTCAGAGCGAACTCGATCGCGTGGCCGAAGGCCGCACCACGCTCATCATCGCGCACCGCCTCTCGACCATCGTGAATGCCGACGAGATCGTCGTGCTCGACAAGGGCCGCATCGTCGAGCGCGGGCGTCACGAGACGCTGCTCGAAAAGGGCGGCCTCTACGCGCAGCTCTGGAACCTGCAGCGCCAGCAGCAGCAGTTCGAGCAGCTCGAGCGGCAACTGGCCCGCCAGCCGGTGAACCTGGCGGTGCTGCTGGCGCAGACCATCGACGGCCTGCGCGAGCAGATCGAGGCGCGACAGGTGCGCCTGGCCAGCGAGGTCGACTTCGAGAACGCCAGCGTCACGGGCGACCCGAGCACCCTGGCGCAGGCCCTGCGCGAGCTGTGCATGTGGGCGCTGACCGGCACGCCCCAGGGCGGACGCATCGAGCTGCGCCTGGAGCGCGACGGCGGCCGGGCGCGCCTGAGCGTGACCGACGGCCGCCACGGACTCGCGCCGCAGGCCGCGCCGTCGCCGCCGATGGCGGCCGCACCGACGGACCCCTGGCCTCCCGCACCGCCGCACGGCACCGAAACCCCGCTCGATCCGCTGGAACTGCGCAGCACCATCGAGCGGCAGGGCGGCAGTTTCACCATCGAGGCGCCGTCGTCGACGCACGGCATGCGCTACGTGATCGAGCTGCCGCTGCGCGCCCTGGTCGTGCCGCCGCCGTTGCTGCATGGCGGCCTGCCGGGCGAACAGATACCGACCGTGCCGCAGGCGCAGCGCCCGAGCCGCCCGCTGGCCGGCCTGCGCGTGCTGTGCGTCGACGACGACGCCGATGCGCGCGAGCTGATCCGGCGCCTGCTCGAGATCGAAGGCGCCCTGGTGCTCACGTTCGCGAGCGGCGGGGAGTCGCTGGGCTGGCTGAACGAGCAGCCGCGGCTGCAATGGCCGCATCTCATGGTCTGCGACGTCGCGCTCGGCCTCGAGGACGGCCACGAGGTGATGCGCCGCGTGCGCGACATCGAAGCCGGCCGCGGCGTGCCGCCCGGCGAGCGCGTGCCCGCCATCGCCCTGACCCGACTGGCCGGGGCCGAGGAGCGCGTGCGCGCGCTGCAGGCGGGCTTTCAGGTCCACCTGAGCAAGCCGGTCAATGCCGACGAGCTCGTCTCCACCATCTTCACGCTGGCCCGCTCCGGCCGCAACGCGGCGGGCCAGCCCATCCTGCCGGCCGGCTGAGCGCCGGCCGCGGCTCCGAACATCTGCATTCGACGAAGGACGACGCATGGACACGACGACAAAAACACCATCCTTGGCGGGCGGCGGAACGAAGGCCCACGCCCCGGGCAGCCGCTACGCAGACGCCGACGCCGCCCGCCAAGCGCTGCGGCTGGCCTTGCCGATGATCGAGCCGCTGATGAGCGACGAGACCGTCTGCGGCAGCGGCTTCCTCTACATCGTGGTGATGGACCCGGCCCTCGGGCCGGCCGACGCACGCTTCGAGGATGCCGTGCTGCTCGAGCATGCCGTCGGCGACCGCAGCCGCTGGGACGCCGATTACGCTGCCTTCGCGCATGCCAAGGCCCGCGTGAGCTGGCGCAGCGGGCTCGATGGCCACCGCGTGCAGACGGCGCAGGCGCACAGCCTGCGCGAAGGCGACAGCCTGCTCTGGGGCAGCGTGTGCCTCGACGGCATCGTGGTGGCGGTCAGCGGGGCGCATCCGTGGTACGACGAGGCGTTCGCGACGTGCATCGCAGCGAACCTGCGGGCCGTCGCCAAGGCGCGTCACGCAAAGGCGAGGCAGGCGGATCGCCCGAGTGCCTGAGGCTGCTGCTGCCGGACCTCTCCGGCACGCCGCGTGCTCCGTGCGAACCGCTGCCCGGCCGTCCACCTCGGCCCGGGCGTTCGTTCGTCCACCCGACCGAAGAAGGCGCCTCCAATGACATCGACCGCTTCCACCACCGCAGCCCCCGGCGCCGACACGCAGCCCGGGCAGGAAGACGGTGCTTGCCTTCGCGGCAAGGTGGTGTTCATCACGGGCGGCTCGCGCGGCCTCGGCGCAGCCATCGCCAGGCTGCTGGGCGAGGAGGGCGCCTGCCCGGTGCTGGCCGACCTGGCTTTCGAGCGCGCCGAGGCGCAGGCGGCTGCGCTGCGCGAGTCGGGCATCGATGCGGTGGCGATGGCGCTCGACGTGGGCGACGAAAAGCAGTGCGAGCGGGTCGTGGCCGAGGTGCGCGAGCGCTACGGGCGCTTCGACGTGCTGGTCAACAACGCGGCCATCGACATCACGGTGCCGATCGCCGAGCTCGAAGGCGCGGACTGGGAGCGCGTGGTGCGCACCAACCTCTCGGGGCCGTTCTTCCTGTGCAAGCACGCCTCGGCCGCCATGGGCGACAGGAGCGCGGGCGGCTCGGGCGGGCACATCGTCAACATCGCCTCCACGGCCTCCAAGCGCGCCTGGCCCAATGCCGCCGCGTACCACGCCACCAAGTGGGGGCTGCTCGGGCTGTCGCATGCGCTGCATGCCGAACTGCGTCCGCGCGGTATCAAGGTGTCGGCGGTCGTGGCGGGCGGCATGCGCACGCCCTTCCTGCTCGACCGGTTCAGCGACATCGATCCGGGCGTGCTCCAGGACCCGGCCAACGTGGCGCGCGCCGTGCGCTTCGTGCTGACGCAGCCCGAAGAAACGGTGATTCCCGAGGTGATGGTGCTGCCGATGCGCGAGAGTTCCTGGCCCTGAGAGCGAGGCACCAGCGCGGAGGCCGCCCACCCCCGCCCGCCTACGTTCGGTAACGTACTCGGCATTGATTCGGCACCCGCCGATTGCGGGGGGTGGGGCGCACGGAGTATCTTCGGCATCCCTCTTGCTCCCCACGTGCAGCGCGATGCCGCAGCCTGCAGCCCACCCGGCGGATCCGCCCTTCCTGGCCGCGCCGGGTGAGATGGGACAACTGACGCGGACTCACCCCTGGCACGAGAGTCCGCTGGGGCCGCCCGCACAGTGGCCGCAGAGCCTCAAGACCGCTGTCGGCATCTGCCTGCATTCGCGCTTCCCCATGCTCATCTGGTGGGGCCCGGATCTGGTGATGCTCTACAACGACGCCTACCGGCCCATGCTGGGGCAGCGCAAGCACCCCGCTGCGCTGGGCCAGAGCGGCGAGGCGTGCTGGCGCGAGATCTGGCCGGTGATCGGCCCGCTCCTGCGCGACGTGCTGCAAAGCGGCCGGGCCACCTGGTCGGCCGATCAGATGCTCGTGCTCGAGCGCAACGGTTACCCGGAGGAGTGCTACTTCACCTTCTCCTACAGCCCCATCCACGACGAGTCGGGCGGCATCGGCGGCGTGTTCACCGCAGTGACCGAAACGACGGAGCGCGTCGTCAACGAGCGGCGCATGCGGACCCTCAACGACCTGAGCGAAACCCTGGCCGGCCTGGGTGACAGCGGCGCGATCTGCCGCGCCGCCGCCGAGGCGATGGGCCGCAACCCCGACGACCTGCTCTTCGCCGGCATCTACGCGCTGGATGCGCCGGCCGGCCGGGCCGAGCTGCTGGCCGCCAGCGGTAGCCTGCCGGCCGGCTGGGGCGCCGCTGGGGTGCACCTCGCGGCCGGCTCCGGCGATCCGCTCGCGCACGCGATGCAGCGCGTTCTGGAGACCGGCGAGCCGCAGGACGTCGAGCTGCCGCCGGGTTCCTGCGCCGCGGGGACGCGCCGGGCGGTGGTGCGTCCTGTGCGCTCGGGCCAACGGATCCTGCCGACGGCCTTGCTGGTGGCGGGCCTGAACCCCATGCGCACCGACGACGCCGGCTACCGGGGCTTCATCGCCGCCGCGAGCACGCACCTGGGCTGGGCGCTCGACAGCGCGCAGGCGCACGAGGTCGAACGCCAGCGCACGGCCGCGCTGGCCCAGCTCGACCGCGCCAAGACCGACTTCTTCTCCGACATCTCCCACGAGCTGCGCACCCCGCTCGCGTTGATGGTCGGCCCGCTCGAGCTGCTGCTGCAAGGCCGCAGCGACGGCGGCGAGATGGAAGTGCTGCGCATGGCGCACCGCAATGCGCTGCGGCTGCGCGAGCTGGTCAACCGCCTGCTCGACTTCTCGCGCATCGAGACCGGCCGCATGCTGCCCAAGCTCGAGCCGACCGATCTGGCCCAGGCCACCACCGAGATCGCCGCCATGTTCCGCTCGGCGATCGAAGGCGCCGGCCTGAAGCTCGTGGTCGACTGCCCGCCGCAGCCGCCCGTGGCGTGGGTGGACCGCGGCATGTGGGAGAAGATCGTCGTCAACTTCCTCTCCAACGCCTTCAAGTACACGGAGCACGGCGGGATCGAGGTGCGGCTGAACCAGCAGGACGACTGCGTGGTGCTGCAGGTCCGCGACACCGGCTGCGGCATCGCCGCCCAACACCTGCCGCGCCTCTTCGACCGCTTCTTCCGCGTCGAAGGCGCACACGGCCGGACCGACGAAGGCGCGGGCATCGGCCTGGCGCTCGTCAAGGAGCTGGTGCAATTGCACGACGGCGCCATCGACGTGGCCAGCGAGCCCGGCGAGGGCAGCGTGTTCACCGTCGTGCTGCCGCTCGTGCACGGCACCGACGATCGCGATACCGTGCCCGACGCCCACGACGTGCGGCCCTGGCATGAATCGGTCCACGCCGGCCTCGACGAGCTGGAGCGCCTGTCCAGCAGCGTCGCCGCCAGCGCCCAGCTCGACCTGGAACTGCCGCCCGGCGCCGCGGCGACCTGCGTGCTGGTGGTGGACGAGAACGCCGACATGCGCTCCTACGTGGCGCGCCTGCTCGCACCGCGCTGGCAGGTGCAGTTCGCAAGCAGCGGCGCGCAGGCTCTGGCGGCGCTGCGCGAACGCCTGTTCGACCTCGTGATCAGCGACGTGTCGCTGCCCGGCCCCGACGGACTCGACCTCGTGCATTCGGTGCGCGCCGACCCGACACTGCGCGCGGTGCCGATGTTGCTGCTGTCGGCCTTTTCGAGCGAGGAAGCCCGGCTCGATGCCCTGGCCGCCGGCGCCGACGACTGTCTGGTCAAGCCGTTCTCGGCGCGCGAGCTGGTGGCGCGGGTCGAGAACCAGCTCATGCGCGCGCGCCTCCACCAGATCGAGGGTGCGGTCAACCGGCGTCTGTCGCGCGTGTTCCAGCAGGTGCCGGCGGCGGTGGCGCTGCTGGCAGGGCCCGAGCACCGCTTCGAGTTCGCCAACCCGGCCTACGAGAAGCTGGTCGGGCGGCGCGTGCTGCGCGGGCGAACGGTGGCCGAGGTGTTTCCGGAGCTGGCGGGTCAGGGTGTCTTCGAGATGCTCGACGGCGTGTACCGCAGCGGCGAGCCGGTGCGTCGCGAGGCGCTGCGGATCGAGCTGCGCGACGAAGCCACGGGGGTCCTGAAGGAACGTCACTTCGCCTTCGTCTACGAGCCCATGCCCGACCCCGAGGGCAGCGTCGGCGGCATCGCGGTGGTGGCCTACGACGTGAGCGCGCTGGTCGCCGCGCGCCGCGCGGCCGAGACGGCCACGCGGACCAAGGACGAGTTCATCGCCATGCTCGGCCACGAGCTGCGCAACCCGCTCGCGCCCATCGTCACGGCGCTGCACCTCATGCGCCTGAAGAACGGCGAGGTCGCGGTGCGCGAGCGGGCGATCATCGAGCGCCAGGTGCAGCACATGGTCGCGCTGATCGACGACCTGCTCGACGTGGCCCGCATCACGCGCGGCACGGTGCAACTCAAGCGCGTGCCGCTGGAGATGTGGGGCGTGGTCGCCAAGGCGGTCGAGACCGCCGGCCCGCTGATCGAGCAGCGCCGCCACGAGCTCTGCCTGCGCGTGCCCTCCGACGGCTGCAAGGTGCAGGGCGACGCAGTGCGGCTGGTGCAGGTGGTGTCCAACCTGCTGACCAACGCCGCCAAGTTCACCGATCCCGGCGGCCGCATCGTGGTGGAGACGCGGCGCGCCGGCGGGCGGCTGCACCTGTGCGTGACCGACACCGGCAGCGGCATGAACCGCGAGGAGCTGGCGAGCGCCTTCGAGCTCTTCGCGCAGGGTCAGCAAAGCCCCGACCGGCCGCACGGCGGCCTGGGCCTGGGCCTGGCCATCGCGCAAAGCCTCGCGCGCCTGCACGACGGCGACCTGCGCGCCGAGAGCGCCGGCCGCGGCCAGGGCTGCTGCTTCACGCTCGAGCTGCCCCTGCTCGCCGACGACGCGCCGACGGCGCAGCCGGCCGAAAGCGCCGCCGCGCCGCATGCGCAGAGCGAGCGCTGCGTGCTGGTGGTCGACGACAACACCGACGCCGCCGACATGCTGCGCGCCCTGCTCGAAGCCTGGGGCCACCGCGCGTGCGTGGCCCACGACGGCGCGCAGGCGCTGCAGGTGCTGCAGGCCGAGCGCGTCGACGTCGCCCTGATCGACATCGGCCTGCCGGTCATGGACGGTCACGAACTCGCCCGGCGCATCCGCGACGAGCCGGCCTGGATGGCCATGCGCCTGATCGCGCTCACCGGCTACGGGCAGGACAGCGACCGCCAGCGCTCCACCGACGCCGGCTTCGACGCCCACCTCGTCAAGCCGGTCGATGCCGCCCTGCTCGCGCGCTTGCTGGCGTGAGCGCCTGAGCCGCCGCGAGGCGGTGGCCGGGCGGCCGGCGTTCCGCGCATCCGCGGAGCCGCTCAAACGCCGCCGTGCGTCAGGCGTGCCGGATCGAGCAGCTCGGCCAGCCGCTCGCGGCCGAGGTCGGTGAGTTCATCGGCCACGTCGAGGATGGGGCGGCCCTCGCGGTACGCGGTCTTGGCGATCTCGGCCGCCTTGGCGTAGCCGACGACGGGGTTGAGCGCGGTCACGAGCACCGGGTTGCGCGCCAGGCTTTCGCGCAGCCGCGCCTCGTTCACGCGGAAACCCGCAATCGCCTGGTCGGCCAGCGAGCGGCTGGCGTTGGCGAGCAGCACGATGCTCTCCAGCAGGTTGCGCGCGATCACCGGCAGCATGGTGTTGAGCTCGAAGTTGCCCGACTGCGCGGCCACCGTCACGGTGGTGTCGTTGCCGATGACCTGCGCGGCGACCATCGTCACCGCTTCGGGGATGACCGGGTTGACCTTGCCCGGCATGATCGACGAGCCCGGCTGCAGGGCGGGCAGCTCGATCTCGCCCAGGCCGGTCAGCGGGCCGGAGTTCATCCAGCGCAGATCGTTGGCAATCTTCATGAGGCTCACCGCGCAGGTCTTGAGCTGGCCCGAGAGCGATGCCGCCGTGTCCTGCGAGCCCATCGCCGCGAAGAAGTCCGGCGCGGGCTCGAAGCTCAGGCCGGTGCGCTCGCTCAACGCGGTGCAGAAGAGGGCGGCGAACTGCGGTGGCGCGTTCACGCCGGTGCCGACCGCCGTGCCGCCCTGCGCCAGCCGCAGGAGCGCCGGCGACTGCTCGCGCAGCCGTGCGATGCCGGCCTCGATCTGGCTGGCCCAGCCGCCGACGACCTGGTCGAGCCGCACGGGCATCGCGTCCATGAGGTGGGTGCGGCCGGTCTTCACGTGGGCGCGCAGCCCGGGGGCGCGCTCGCGCAGGGCCGTGCGCAGGTGGTCGAGCGCCGGCAGCAGCTCGTGCGCGAGCGCCAGCGCGGCGGCGACGTGGATCGCCGAGGGAATGGCGTCGTTGCTGCTTTGCGCGCGGTTCACGTCGTCGTTGGGGCTCACCGGCCGGCCGAGCCGGCGCGCCGCGAGGGTGGCGACGACCTCGTTGGCGTTCATGTTGGAGCTGGTGCCCGAGCCGGTCTGGAACACGTCGATCGGAAAGTGCGCCATCAGCCCTTCGTCGGCCAGCAACTGCTCGCAGGACCGCTCGATGGCGTCGGCGAGCTCGGGCGCCATGCCGTTGCACCGCGCGTTCGCGCGAGCTGCTGCGGCCTTGACGAGCAGCAAGGCCGCGACGAAACGGCGTGGCATGGGTTCGCCGCCGAGCCGGAAATTGAGGATGGCGCGCTGCGTCTGCGCGCCGTAAAGCGCGTCGGCGGGCACCGTCACTTCGCCCATGCTGTCGCGTTCGGTTCGGGTGGGGGTCGCAGCGGTCATGGCGGGCCTCGGGGAAAAGTCGGTGGATGGGCTCGGTGGCTGGGCGGGAACGGTGCGCTCGCGCTCGTGTTCTCCGGCGCTTGCGTGGTACACCGCTTGCGGCATGGACGCAATCGAATCCTGGGACGGCGTGCGGGAACGGAGAACTTGCGCGATTTGAAAGCATCGGGGCGCCGCTGCGCGTCGGCGCGGCGGCTGTCGCCTGCATGGCGGCAAGGGCCGGGCCTGCGCTCGAGCCTGGCCGTGCGCGTTGTCGGGCCCGCGGTGCTCATGCTCGGTGGTGACGCGCACGCCTTTGCCGGCGCGACGCTGTCCGCGCCGGGCGGCGCTGCGTCCTGGGTGCTGGGCGCCGGGCTGGCCCTGCTTGCCGCCGTGTTGGGCTGGGCGGCCTTGCGGCTGCGCGGGCGCCGGCGCCGCCGGCAGGACGAGATGTTCGTCCTGCGCCGTGCCAACGTGGAGCTGGCCCAGCGGCTCGAGCGGCTCGAAGGCGAACGGGCCTTGGCCGCGACCCACGCGCAGGTGGCCCGCGAGCGCGCCCTGACTGCCGCGCGCGACGACGCCGTGCAGGCCCTGCAACGTGCCGGGCGGGCGCTGCAGGCGCACGCGGAACTGTTCGAGGTCGGGCCGGTGCGCGGCTTCGCCTGCGAGACCCAGGCGCCGTACCGCCTTCAGGGGCACGACGGACAGGCGCCCGCCGACGAACTGCTTTCGTGGATCGACCCCGCCGACCACGCCGCGCTCTCCGACTGCATGGCGCGCACGGCGGCCGAGCCGGGCAGCGTTCAGACCTGCGAGCTGCGTCTGGCCGACGGCGGCGGGCGCCACCGACTGCAGGTGCGCGCGGACCCCGGTGCCGGAGGCGGCAGCGCGGCGCTCGGTTACCTCGCGGCCTTGCAGGAGCCGCAAGCGGCCGAGCCGCCGCCGCCCGAGCGCAGCGAGGACCTGCACAACCTCGTCAGGACCATGAGCGCCAGCCAGCGCTTCATGGAGAGCCTGCAGCAGCTCACCGAGCTGTTGCAGCAATGCGAAACCCGCGCGCAGGGCCTGGACGTGATCGCCCAGGGCGGACCGGCGCTGTTTCCGCGCTGGGACGGCGCCATCTGCGTCGCCGACGAGGACGGCCGGGCCGGCGTGGCCGCGCGCTGGGGAGAATTCTTCGAGGTCGAATCCGCCAAGGCGGCCGACTGCTGGGCCGTGCGCCGCAACCGCGTGCACGTGACGGGCGCCGACGGTGCGACCCGCCGCGTGAGCCCCGTGTGCGGCCACTTCGGCAGCGGCGCGACGCTGCCGCCCGGCATGACGCATGCGATCTGCGTGCCGCTGATGGCGCCTTCCACGCGTCCGGTGCTGCTGCACCTGGTGACCCACTCGCCGCTCGACGAAGACGCGCTGGCCACCGCCACCTGGGCCGCGGAAACGCTCTCGCACGCGCTCGAGCTGTCGCTCGTCAACCTCGACCTGCGCGTGTCGCTGCGCGAGCAGGCGGTGCGCGACGCGATGACCGGCCTGTACAACCGCCGCCACTTCGACCAGGTGATGGCGCTGGAGATCAGCCGCGCCGGACGCTCGGGCGGCAACCTCGTGCTGGCGCTGTTCGACATCGACCACTTCAAGGCCTTCAACGACAACTTCGGCCACGAAGCGGGCGACGAAGTGATCAAGGCCGTGGCGCGCGAGCTGCTCGGTTTCGTGCGCTCCTACGACACCGCCTGCCGCGTCGGCGGCGAGGAGCTGACGGTGCTGCTGCCGAACGCACGGCTGGAGGAAAGCAGCGCGCGGCTCGAGCTGCTGCGCACGCGCATCGAGTCGCTGCGGCTCGTGCACGGCGGGCAGCCGCTCGATGCCGTCACGGTGTCCATCGGCGTGGCCGACCTCGAGCGCGGGCCGCACGAGAGCTTGCTGCGCCGCGCCGACATGGCGCTGTACGCCGCCAAGCGCGGCGGGCGCAACCGGCTGGTCTGCTGGCATCCCGACCTGCCCGAGGTGAGCGACTTCGCGCCGCTCGTGCGGGAGGGGGGCGACGACACCTCGCCCGGCGGGCTCGGGGTTCGCTGACTCCTTGCTCCTTCACCGCCGGGGGGCTCCGGGGTGCAAGCTCGCAAACAAGGCGCCACGCGGCCGGCGCCGCGGCGTGCTGCGGCGTCGGCTGTTCGCATTGCCCGGTCAGGACTGCGGCGTGGTGTCGTCGCCCTGCGATTCGGCGTCGCTGGCGTATTCCTTCAGGCGGTTGTAGAGCGTCTTGAGGCTCACGCCGAGCACGGCCGCCGTGCGTTCCTTGTGGTTGTTGAAGTGCGCCAGCGTCGCCAGGATGAGCTGCCGCTCGGCCGCGGCCATCGAGGTGCCCAGCGGCAGCCGGATGGAAGCCGTGCCGATGTCCTGCGCCGCACCGCCGCCCGCGCCCGACACCGCGCCGTCGCTGGGCAGCCATTCGTCGGTGATGGTTTCGGCCGGGGCCATGACGAAGGCGCGCTGCACCACGTTGCGCAGCTCGCGCACGTTGCCCGGCCAGCGGTAGCGCATCAGGCGCTGCAGCGCGGCCGGCGTAAAGCGCTTGTTCTGGCCTTCGCGCTGGCACACCTCCTGCAGGAAGTGCTCGGCCAGCAGCGCCACGTCCTCGCCGCGGTCGCGCAGCGGCGGCATGTCGATGGGGAACACGTTCAGGCGGTACATCAGGTCTTCGCGCAGCTTGCCGGAAGCCACGGCCTGGTCGGGCAGGCGGTTGGTGGCGGCGATGACGCGCACGTCGGACTGCTGGACCTGCGTGGAGCCCACGCGCATGAAGTTGCCGGTTTCGAGCACGCGCAGCAGCTTGACCTGCAGGTCGAGCGGCATCTCGGTGATCTCGTCGAGGAACAGCGTGCCGCCGTGAGCGCGCTCGAAGAAGCCCTGGTGCTGGCGCTCGGCGCCGGTGAAGCTGCCCTTCTCGTGGCCGAAGATCTCGCTTTCGATCAGGTTGGGCGAGATGGCGCCGCAGTTGACCGCGAGGAAGGGACGCTTGCGGCGCCGGCTCAGGTCGTGCACCGTCTGCGCGACCACCTCCTTGCCGGTGCCGCTCTCGCCGGTGATGAACACCGACACCGCCGTGCCGGCCACGCGCGAGACCTGCTCGTAGATGCGCTGCATGGGCGGCGAGCGCCCCCAGAGCTGGCCGAAGTGGCCCGTCTTCTCCCATTCGGCGTTGAGCGTCTGCAGCTCCGCCTTGAGCGCGGAGGGCTTCATCACGCGCGACAGGATGCCCTGCAACTGCTTGATGTTGACGGGCTTGATGAGGTAGTCGGCCGCACCCAGGCGCAGCGCCTGGATGGAGGTTTCGAGGCTGGCGTGGCCGGTGATGAGCACCACCTCGGAGTGCGCGATGAGCTCCGGGTCCTCGAACAGCTCCATGCCGCTGCCGTCGGGCAGCTGCAGGTCGAGCAGCACGATGTCGGGCTGCTGCAGGGCGATCTGGCGCCGCGCGTCGCGCAGCGTGTTGGCGGTCGCCACGGTGAAGTCTTCCGTGGCGATCAGGGCGGCCATCATCTGGGCCGCATCGGGTTCGTCTTCGACGATCAGGGCATGACTCAAAGTCGGTTTCCTCGCTGGCGGCGCGGCAGGCACCGGGTGCCCGCTGCGCCGCGACGGCAGATTGAGAGAACGCGGCCGCAGGGCCGGCTCAGGGAGTCGGAAAACACGGCGGCAGCGGCCGCCCGAGCGAACTGGACCTTTCGGCACGCACGGGCGCGCCGGCAACCCGGCAAGGATAGCGCGCGGCACGCGCCGTCGCTGACAGGCGGCACACGGACGGCGCGGTCACCGAGGCCGGGGCAGGCGCGCGGCTCGCCGCCGAGCCTGCTCGGCACAGTACTTGCCTGACGCTCGCTGCGGAGCGCGCCGATTCGCGGTGCGATTCCCGATCACTCAACTCAAGGAGCTCACCATGATCAACCTCATCGTCTGGCTGATCGTCGGCGGCATCATCGGCTGGGTTGCCAGCATGATCATGCGCACCGATGGCCAACAGGGCATGTTCCTCAACGTGGTCGTAGGCATCGTCGGCGCCGCACTGGGTGGCTGGCTCATCTCTCCCTTGCTGGGCATGCCGTCCATCAACGAAGGAACCTTCAGCATCGGCTCCTTGCTCGTCTCGCTGATCGGCGCGGTGATCCTGCTGGCCATCGTCAACCTCTTCCGCCGCGGCAGCCCGAGATAGCGCGAGGCCGTTCGCCCCAGGCCGCGCGCCGCAAGGCTTGCGGCAAGACTTACTGCTGACACGACACGTTCCAGCGGGACCGGCGCGGCCGGTCCCGCCACCCATAAAACCAGGAGATACAGATGGCCACCACGACCCAGACGCCTTTTCCCACTTCGTCCACGCCCGACTCGCCCTCTTCGCCTTCTTCCTCGACGTCGCCTTCGTCTTCCTCCGCGCCCGGCGGCATCGGCGGCACGGGCAGCACGAGCGGCGGCTACGGGGCGGGCTCGTCCGGTTCCTCCGGCTCGTCGATGGGCGGCAGCAGCGGCGCAGGCAGCAGTGGCTCGTTCGGCTCTTCCATGCCGGACAGCGCCACCGGCTACGACAGCACGCTCGGCGAGACCGGGCGCGGCGGCTCGATGAGCGGTTCCTCAGCGGCCGGGATCGGTCGCGAGCGCATGGACCGCGTGGTGCAAAGCGCGCACCAGGCGGTCGATACGCTGGCAGCCAAGGCCGCTCCGCTGGTCGATCGCCTCGGCAGCCAGCTCGACGGCGCCAACACCAGCATGCACGAGCGCACGGACCAGCTCGCCGCCATGCAGGAGGAGTGGGTCGAGAGCGCGCGTGCGACGGTGCGCGAACATCCGCTCGCCTCGCTGGCCGCCGCCGTGGCGGTCGGCATGCTGCTCAGCCGCCTGTCGCGCTGATGATGGGCGCTGACGCACGCCTGCCCGGCAGGCCGTCACTGCGCTCTTGCGGGTGCCCCGGGGCCGCCGCGCAGGAGCGGCCATGAGCGCCACCGCGCCGCCGGCCTCCGCACCCCGCGGTGCCGCGCAGGACGAGAGCGTCCTGCAGATGCTGCGCGGGCTGGTCAAGGACCTGCCCGGGCTGGTCAGCGACCGCGTGCACCTGCTCTCGCTGGAGCTGCGCCGGGCGGGTATCGCGCTCGGGCACATGGTGGTGCTCGGCATCCTGGCGGCGATGCTCGGGGTGACGGCCTGGCTGGCGCTGTGGATCGGCCTGGTGGCCGCAGCCCTGCACTTCGGCATGCCCTGGGGCTGGGCCTGGGCGATCGTGATGGTGCTCAACCTCGGCGGCGCGTTCATCGCGATCAAGCGCGTGCTCGCACTGGTCGGCCTGCTCAAGCTGCCCGCCACGATGCGCCGGTTCACCGTGCCCCCGCCGCCGCCCGCGCCGGCATCCATCGACGCGAGCGCGCAGCCAAAGCCCGTGTACGTGCCGCCGACGGCAGCGCAACCCGAACCGAGGCCGATGCCATGAATGCTGCTTCCGCCGACGCCGGCGCGCTCGACCTCGACGCGCAGATCGACGCCGCCGAACAGGCCGTGATCGACCGCGACCGCCGCGTGCGGGACCGGGCGAGCGGCGCGGTCCGGCAGGTCAGGGCGCACGCGGGACGCAGCATCGCCATCGGCGTGGGCGCGGTCGCCGGCCTGTTCCTGCTGTTTCGCGGCACAAGGCGCCGGCACCCGGGTCTGGCGCGCGCCGGTCTGGGCGCCGCCGCGGTCGCGGCCACCGGAAGGCGCCGGCCGATGATGCTCACGCGCCTGGTGGCCATCGTCTGGCCGCTGCTGCCGCTGTCGCTGCGGCAGAAGGTCAGCCCGCAGGCGATGTCGCTCATCGGCATCGGTCTGCCGCTGCTCGCCGGCCTGAAGGCCTCCGCCGGCGCACCGGACCCGTCCACGGCGGTCGGCTTCGATCTGCCGCGCTACACCGGCCGCTGGTTCGAGGTCGCCCGCCTGCCGCTGGGCGCCGAAGCGCAGTGCGAGAGCGACGTGTCGGCCACCTACCTGCTGGACGACCACGGGATCCAGGTCATCAACCAGTGCCTGCGCCCCGACGGCAGCGCGGCAGTGGTGCAGGGCGAGGCGCGCATGACCGATCCGGACGACCCCGCCAAGCTCGAGGTCAGCTTCGCGCCGGAATGGTTGCGCTGGCTGCCGTTCGTGTGGGCCGACTACTGGGTGCTGCACGTCGAGGCCGACTACCGGAGCGCCCTCGTCGGCACGCCCGACCGCAAGCACCTGTGGCTGCTGTCGCGCACGCCGCAGCTCGACGCCGAAGCGGCACGGCGCCTGATGGATCACGCGCGGCTCAAGGGCTACGACCCGAGCCGGCTGATGCTCACGCCGCAGCAGGGCTGAACGCAGCCCGAGCGGGGCGCCCCTCTCAGCGCCTCGGACGACGCAGCCATGAGCGCGGACGATCTGGCCGGGCTGTTTCGGCTGTCGGTTTCGCCGATCGAGATGATCGTGCGCGGCACGGCGATGTACTGGTTCCTGCTGGCGCTCTTCCGGTTCGTGCTGCGCCGCGATGTCGGCGCCATCGGCATCGCCGACGTGCTGCTGCTCGTGCTGATTGCCGACGCTTCGCAGAACGCCATGGCGGGCAGCTACGAGACGGTGACCGACGGCTTCATCCTCGTGGCCACCATTGCCGGCTGGAATTACCTGCTCGACTGGGCCTCCTACCGCTACGCGCCGCTGCGCCGCGCGCTCGAGCCGCCGCCGCTGCCACTGGTGCGCGACGGCCGGCTGCTGCGCCGCAACCTGCGCCGCGAACACCTGTCGCCGGACGACCTGAAGGCCGAGTTGCGCCAGCACGGCCTGGAAGACTGGTCGGGCGTGCGCAAGGCCTGCATGGAGAGCGACGGCCAGATCAGCATCATCAAGATGAAGCCCGACGACGAGCCGAAGCCGCCGCGGGGCCCGCGCCTCTGAGCGCTTGCCGCCGCCTGCACGCGACGGCGGCGCCGCGCCCGTTCACTGACGCGGCGTGTTCGGCGTGCCGCCGGCCGGCCGGCGCAGGCCGACGCGGTTGGACCCGTCCTCCTGCGTGCCCGGGTCCGCCCGCCTGTCCTGGCTGTCTTGCTGCTGCTGGCCGCTTTGCATGCCCTTCTTCTGCTGGCCGCCCTGGCCGGGGGTGCCGGCGGAGGAGCCGCCCTGTTGCTGCCGGGCCGTCTGTTTCGCGTCTTGCCGTTGCGGCTCGCTCGACACGTCCTGCTGCGAGAACTCCGAGTCCGACGGCGGATCGTTTCGGGGCTGGTTCATGTGCGCTCCTTCGGTGGTGGACGTGCGACGCGTCCGGCGCCGCACTGCGTGATTCAGGCAATGCCCGTTCCCGAAACCGGGCGCGCGGCCTGCTGAGTGCTGCGGGCGGCTTTCACCGACCGGATGCCATGGCCACGAGCGCTGTTTCGACGAAGGGCTGCCGCAGGAGCGCTGCGGCGCGGGCGCTGCTGCTGCTGGCCGCCGGCGCGTTCTCGTGTGCGGCGAAGGCGCAGGAGGATCGCGCGCTCGTCGGGCTGATCAACGAACTCCGCGGCGCCGCGTCACCCTGTGGCGACCAGCCCGCGAAGGGTGCCGGGCCGCTGGCGCCGAATGCCGTGCTGGCCCGCGCCCGGGTGACGGCGGACGTGCCGCTGCAGGACGCCTTGAAGGCCGCCGGCTACCCGGCCGCGCGCTCGCTGGCGATCACCGTCTCGGGACCCGGCGACGCCCGTTCGGCCATGGCCTTCCTCGCGCGCGAGCATTGCGGCGAGCTGGCGAGTCCGCAGTACTCGGAGGTCGGCGTTTCGCGGGACGGCGACCGGTGGCAGATCGTGCTCGCGCGGCCGGTGCTCTCGCGCGATCTGGGCGACTGGCAGGCGGCGGGTCGGCGTGTCCTGGCGCTGGTGAACGCGGCGCGTGCGGAGCCCCGGGCCTGCGGGAAACGCCGCTTCGCGGCTGCGCCGCCGGTGCGATGGAACGCGCAACTCGCGGCGGCGTCGCTCGCGCACAGCCGCGACCTGGCCGGGCGCGGCGAGCTTTCCCACGAAGGCGAAGGCGGCACGCAGGCAGGCGATCGCGTGCGGCGCGAAGGCTATGGCTGGCGCGACGTCGGCGAGAACGTCGCCGCAGGCCAGGGCTCGCCCGAGCAGGTGATGGCCGGCTGGCTGGCGAGCCCGGGCCACTGCGCCAACATCATGGACGGCCGTTTCAAGGAGATGGGCGCCGCGTACGCCGTCGATCGGGCGAGCGAGGCGGCGATCTACTGGACGCAGGTCTTCGCGGCGCAATAGCGTTGCGCGTGCCGGCATATCGCTTGCCGCGACAGGCTGCACGGCGGCCTGCGTCGCCGACGTCCACAGGAGAACCCACCATGGCCAACAACAGCTTGCTGGGCGCCGAACGGGCGCCCCGGATTCCGCGCGGCCGCGACGCGGCCGATCTCGGCCCGAGCGACAGCTCCGACAGCGGCAGCGACGTCGCAGGCATCGGCGACACCGACCAGGGCGACCCCGGCTTGCCGGTGGACGCTGCGGCCGACCCGGACAGCCAGCGATCCGACACGGTGGCCGACGCCTTCTCGCCCGGGGCCGACAGCGACCACGCCGGCACCGGCGAGCGCCGCAGCGCGGCGGGCGACGCCGGTCGGCGCGAGGCGGCCGACATCGGGCCCGACCGTGTGGTCGGCAGCCCGGACGAGGCGGGTGTGCATGAGGACCTGCTTTCGGATGGCGAACCGGCGGCGTCCGACGACACCGACGACATGGATCTGCTGGCGTCGGACGGGGAGGAGGAGGACGAAGAAGAGGGTTCCGGCCGGCCCTCACCCTAGCCCTCTCCCAGAGGGAGAGGGAACAATGCGCGTTGACCCCTCTCTCCTCTGGGCAGAGGCTGGGTGAGGGGCCAACGAAAGGAGGAGAGGGAACAATGCGCGTTGGCTCCTCTCCCCTCTGGGGAGAGGCTGGGTGAGGGGCCAACGCAGGGAACCGACCCCTCCGCTTCACGGCTCCAGCAGCAACTCCCTCAGCTTCGCGGCATCCACCGGCTTGACCATGTGCGCGTCGAACCCGGCCTTCAGCGCCTGCCGGACGTCGCTGTCCTGCCCGTAGCCCGAAATCGCGATCATGCGGCCCGTGTAGCCGCCCGCTCGGCTGCGGCGCGCCACCTCGAACCCGGTGAGCCCTGGCAGGCCGATGTCCACGATGGCCGCGTCGGGCCGCTGCGCCAGAACGGCGGCCAGCCCTTCGTGACCGTCGTGCGCGCTGGCAACCGTGTGACCGTCGAGTTCGAGCAGGCCGCGCAGGGCTTCCAGCGCGTCGGCGTTGTCCTCCACCACCACGATGCGGCGGCGCCGCGAAGGCGCGATTTGCGCGCCCAGGTCGGGCCGCTGGGGTGCAGACACGCCGGGCAGGCGCACCCGAAACACGCTGCCCGCGCCGGAACTCTGCGCCTCGATGCGGCCTTCGTGCAGCTCGACCAGGCGGCGCACCAGCGTGAGCCCCACGCCCAGGCCGCCGGCGCGGCGATCGAGCGAACGCTCGCCCTGCACGAAGAGATCGAAGATGCGCGGCAGCAGATCCGCCGGAATGCCCACGCCGGTGTCGCGCACCTCGAGCACCGCGTGCCCGCCGTCCGCCCGCACGCCGACCGCCACCTCCCCGCCCGCCGGCGTGTACTTGATCGCGTTGGTGAGCAGGTTGCTCACCACCTGCTCGATGCGGGTGGCGTCGGCCAGCGTCCAGGCCTCGTGCAGATCGAGCCGCAGTTCGTGCTGCTCGAACGCGCCGGTGACCTGCAGCGTGGCGACCTGCCTCTGCACGAGCGCGCTCAGGTCGAGCGCATGGCGCGAGAGCAGGATCTTTCCGGAGATGACGCGCCCCACGTCGAGCAGGTCGTCGAGCAGGCGGGCGAGGTGGCGGGTCTGGCGCTCGATGATGCGGCGCGCGTTGCCGGCGACCTCGCTGGCGCCGTCCATGCGGCCCAGCACCTCGACCGCCGAGCCGATGGCGCTCATCGGGTTGCGCAGCTCGTGGCCCAGCATGGCGAGGAACTCGTCCTTGGCGCGGCTGGCCTGCTCGGCCTCCAGGCGCGCGGCGCGCTCGCGCTCGATGAGCAGCGCGCGCTCGCGCTCGGCTTCCTTCTGGTCGGTCATGTCCACGCTCACGCCGACCATGCGCTGCGCCCGGCCCTCGGCGTCGTAGCTCATCAGCAGGCGACTCGACAGCCAGCGCGAGCGCCCGCCCGGCAGCGTGACGCGGAACTCGACCGTCTCGTTCTCCTGCCTGGCGGCGAGCATCGCGCGAAGGGCGTCCTGCACCGGCTCACGGTCCTCGGCGTCGATGCGGCTCACCCAGTCGCTCAGGCTGCTCTCGAAGGGCGGCTGGTTGTCCAGGCCGAACAGCATGGCCTGGCCCGGCGTCCACGAGAGCCGGTCGCGCTCGAACTCGTAGTGGAAGAAGCCGACGTGACCGGCCTCCTGGGCCAGATCGACCAGGCGCTGGCTCTCGCGCAGGCGCCGGTCGGCTTCCAGCAGGCGGGCTTCGGCCCTGCTGCGCTCGGTGATGTCGATCACGGCGCCGATGGCGCCGCGCGGGCGCGCGTTCGCGTCCAGCAGCGGCATCGCGGTGGCGATCACGAAGCGGGGCGTCGCCCCCTCGACGCGGATCTCCAGCTCGCAGTCGCTGACCGCCCGGCCCTGCGAGGCCGCGACCTGCAGCGGCTGCTCGGCATGGCCGAGCACGCGGCCTTGCTGCAGCACCTTCACCTCGGCGGACAGTGCGGCCCCGGCATCGCCGAACAGGCGGCTCATCGCCGGGTTGTGCAGCACCACGCGGCACTGCGGGTCCTGCGCGAACGCCATCCCGACGGGACTGCTCTCGAAGAGGGTCTGGAACTCGTCGGCCTTGGCGCGCAGGCGGTCGCGCGCCAGCGCATCCTGCGCATTGGCGAAGAGGAGCGCGTCGCGCAGTTGCGCGATCTCGCGCACGTTGATCGGCTCGAAGGGCTGCGCCACGCCATGACGCGCCAGGCGGTGCAGCGGCCGGGTCATGCGCCCCGCGAGCAGCAAGGCCAGGCCGATGCCGAGCATCAGGCACACCACCGCCGTCGCGGCGGCAGTGGACAGCGCCTCGCGGTGGGCGCGGTCCAGCGGTTCGGCGGGCACGGCGACGCTCACCCCCCAGCCGGTGAACGGCACCCCCTTCCAGGCGGCATGGGCAAAGCCTCCGCCGAGCATCTCGACGCGCTGCGCGCCGGAGTTGCTGGCGCGCAGGAGAGCGGCGGTGCGCGCCGGCAGCGACTGGCCCACGCTGGCGTTCGGGGCGAGCGTGCGCGCGATCAGGCGCTGGCGGCCGTCGAACAGATTGGTGTGGCTGTCGACCGTGCCGCTGCCGGTTTCGATGAGCCGCTGCCACACGGCGGCGTCGATCGATGCGCCGAGCACGTAGCGCAGCTCGCCGTCCACGAGCACCGGCACTTCGACCTTGGTCACGTACAGGTTGCGCGTGCCGTGGCGCAGGAGGTCGGACACCCGCGGCGCGTTCGACTGCAGTGCCCAGGCGAGGTCGAGCGGGTTCTGCAGATGCTCGCCACTGCGCAGGGCGGGCTGGTTGGTGTCGAAAAGCAGCGCGCCGCCGCGATCGATGAGGTGCATGCCGACCCAGCCGGTCCGGTGCTGTACGGGCAGGGCGAGGGAACGCTGGAACCGCGCCACGTCGCCGCTGCGCAGAAGGTTGGAGCGCGCGAGGCTTTGCAGCGTTTCGATCGACGCCGCGAGTTCGCGCTCCACGGTATCCGCGACCGAATCGGCGGCAAGGGCCAGTTCGTCGTTGACGCGCTCCTGCGCCACCCGCGCCGCCTGGGCGAGCTGCCAGGCCATCAGGCCCGCGATGGGCAGCGTGGCCAGCAGCACCACGGCCACCAGCCAGGTGCGCAGGGAGGCGGTGGGCCAATGGAGCATGAACGCAAAGGGGCGGGTCAGGGTCATGGGAGGCCAGAGGCAAGAAGAGCACCCATCGGCACGCTCGCCGCGCGCGGACAAGCGGCCAGGGTTCGCCGCATCACACCGGCGCGGCGCAGCGCCGGCCCTCGGTGCGCCAACGCACGGGCATGGCGATTGCCTGAAGCCGGGCAAAGGGCTGGCTGTATATCAACGCCGAACATTCCGGAGTCTTCATGCAACGACTGCTTTCGAGGAAGAAACGTTCTAATCGACGATGGCTGCACGCTGGCGTGCCGGCGTGCCGATCATGGCGCTGATCGGTTTCGATCTGGTCCGACCCCTCCTGGCGGTCGCCTCGACGCCGAGCTGGCGAGGCGACCCACGCAGCGGCAAGGCGCTGCGGCGGCTTCCCGACGGCCCGGGCGGGCAGCTCATGCGTGCCGGCAGCCTCTGCGGCGACCGCGTGGTCAATCGGCGCGGCGAACTGCTCGGCACGGTGAGCGAACTGCTGCTCGACGTGGAACGCGGCTGCATCGCCTACGTCGTGATGGCCTATGGCGGGTTCATGGGCTTGAACGAGCGCTTGTTCGCCTTGCCGTGGACGGCGCTCGAACTCGACGCGGCGCATGGCAGCCTCGTCCTCGACGCCGAGCGCTCCGGTTTCGACACGGCGCCCGTTTTCGACAAGGCGCACTGGCCGAGCACGCCCGATGCGCAGTGGCACCGCGACGTGCACCGCCACTACGGTTGTCCCGTGTACTGGGACTGAAGGGACTGAACGCAGCGAGCAGCCGCGGCCGGCCGTGTGCCTTGTCACCGACAGCCGCGCCCGCACGTGCAATGCTCGACGCATGCGCAGAACATCCCGGAGATTCGCATGAGCAATCGCAAGCTCGCCATCACCCTGGCGCTGGGCGCTTTGGCCGCCGGCTGCTATGCGGGCTATCGCCGCTCGCAGGCCACCGCCCCGCGCGCTTCGGTCAAGCCCGAAGAACTGCAGACCTGGGAAGGCGAGGGCGGCGGGGTGCCGCTCGACAGCCGCCACACCGCCGCCCAGGTCCAGCCGCGCGAGCGGCCCGGTTACCGTGAAGACGGTGCGTTGAGCGCCACCGAGCAGCGCTGAGCGCGGCCCCTCACCCGGCCCTGGAGCGCAGAGGAGCGAATGCGCGGTTTGCAGGGCAGGGCACTCACCCGTGCGCCGCGGCTTCGGTGGGCTCCAGGCGACCGGCCGCGATGAGGCGCAGCAGCCGGTCGGGGTCGGCCGGCTTGGCGAGGTGGGCGTCGAAGCCGGCTTCCAGCGCCTTGCGGGTGTCTTCGCGCTGACCGTAGCCCGTCAGGGCGATCAACAGCATGCGGCTGCCGGCTGGGTCGGCGCGGATCTGCCGGGCCACGTCGTGCCCGCTGAAACCGGGCAGGCCGATGTCGATCAGCGCGGCGTCGGGCCGCAGCGCGCGCGCCGCCGCCACGCCGTTGGGTCCGTCGGCGCGCTGCAGCACCTCGTGGCCCGCGAGCTGAAGTTCGGCGGCGAGCATCTCGCGGGCGTCGTCGTTGTCCTCGATGATGAGAACGCGACGCCGGGCCACCGCCGGCGGCGCGATCGGCACCGGCGCCGCCTGCAACGCGCGCAGGAGCGGCAGCCGGACCGTGAACGTGCTGCCCTGGTCGGGCCCCGCGCTGTGCGCCGTGCAACTGCCGCCGTGCAGTTCGACGAGCCGGCGCACGAGGGTCAGGCCGATGCCCAGGCCGCCCTGGCGCCTCTCGATGCCGCGCTCGCCCTGCACGAAGAGCTCGAACACGCGCTCGAGCATGGCCGGCGCGATGCCGATGCCGGAGTCGGCCACGGTCAGCACCGCGCACGCGCCTTCGGCGGCCAGCGTGACGCGCACGCTGCCGCCCGCCGGCGTGTAGCGCAAGGCGTTGGTGAGCAGGTTGGTCACCACCTGCTCGAGCCGCGTTTCGTCGCCTTCGACCTGCGCCGCCTCGACCTGCACGCTCAGCCGGTGCTGTGCGGCGCGGCCGTCGCCGGCGAGCGTCGCCACGGTCCGCCGCACCACCTCGGCCAGATCGACGCAATCGCGGGCCACGACGATCTTGCCGGTGGCCACGCGCCCCGCGTCGAGCAGGTCGTCCACCAGGCGCGCGAGGTGCATGACCTGCCGGCGGATGACGCCCCGGGCACGCTCGGCGTGTTCGCCCGCCGGGCTGCGGTCGAGCAGGTGCGAGGCGTTGCTGATGGCGCTCAGCGGGTTGCGCAGCTCGTGGCCCAGCATGGCCAGGAACTCGTCCTTGGCGCGGTTGGCCTGCTCGGCTTCGCTGCGCGCGTGCTGTTCGCGCGCCAGAAGTTCGAGCCGCGCCGCCTCGGCGGCCTTCTGCTCGCCGATCTCGCGCACCTCGATGATCGTGCCCACCGATGCGCCGACCGCGCCCCGCGCGCCTTCCCTGCGGATGGGGCTGGCCGCGTAGGCCACCGGGTACGGCTGGCCGTTCTTGTGGACGAAGACGGCCTCGCCCTGTTGCCGGTCGTTCTCGGGCCGCGCGCCTTGGATCGGGGACCGCGAGAGAGCGTAGGCACCGCCATCGGGGTGGCTGAGATGCAGCAGGTCGTGCAAGGGACGGCCCGCCAGCTCGGCCAGCGTGTAGCCGCTCATCCGCTCGGCGGCGGGGTTCATGAAGCTGCAATGCTGGTGCTCGTCGGTCATGAAGAGCGCGACCGTCGCATTGCTCGTGATGCCGAGCAGGCGCTGGCGGATCTCCTCGCGTTCGCCGGCCAGGCGCGCGGCCTCGGCGATGGCGCGGCGCAGGTCGGCCACTTCGAGCACGGGGGCGTCGTGGTCCGTCGGGGAGCTGCTTTCGCCCAGGTGGCGGGCCGCCTCGGCCAGCTCGGCGATCGGCTGCGCGAGGCGCCGGCCGAAGAGCATGGCCAGCATGACGGCCAGCAGCAGCGCGGCTGCCGCGCCCAGGCCGACCACGCCCATCGCGCGCCATGCCGCGCCGTTGACCTGCTCGACGGGGATGCCCAGCGCCACCGACCAGCCGGTCGTGGGTGAGCGGTTGAAAGGCGTGTAGACGTCGATGCCTTCGCGTGTGCGGCCCAGGAACCAGCCCTCCGAGCCGGCTTGCAGCGCCGCCTGCAGGGAGGGTGCCGCCGGGTGGCCGAGGTTGTCTCCCGCGTCGACCGTTCGGGCGACGAGGCGCATGCTGCCATCGACGACGCCGCCGATCCAGTCCGGCGGCAGACGTTGCGAGCGCATCAGCGCCGCGATGGCGTCGGGGCTGACCACGGCGGTCAGCACGTACTCGATGCGGCCCTCGCGCAGCACCGGCACGCGCACGGGAAAGTCGATCCGTTGCGTGAAGCTGCCGAACACCGTGTCCCCGACGACCGGGCGGCCGGTGGAGAGCACGCGCTCGAAGCTGGCGCGTTCGGCGACCTCCGGCAACTCGCTGCCGTAAGGCCGCAGCACGTTGACGATCTGCTGGCCGGAGGGCCGCGTCAGGTTCACGGTCAGCCAGTCCGGCCGGCTCGCAGCGACGCGGGCCGCCTGCTCGTGGAAGGCCTCCAGCTCGCCGCGCTCGAGGTGGACCGACTGTGCCAGCCCCGTGAGCACCGAGACCGAACTGTGCAGTTCGGCGTCGATGGCAGTGATCAGCGCCAGCGTGCGTTCGCGGGCGCCGCGCTCGAAGGTCTCGCGGGCCTGCTGCGCCAGCAGCACCGCGCCCAGCACGGCGAGCGCGATCACCGGCAGCAGGGTCGCCAGCGTGAGCCGCACGAGGTGCGAGCGCAACGTGGCGGGGCGCCGGACCGTCGCGGCGTTACCGGATGATTCCGCGGCGGCGGCCTGCCGCTTCTCGCCCATCGAGCCCCTCCCTCGCGCGGTCGACCGAGCCGCTGCTGTGGAGCGGACTCTGCCACAGCTCGCCGGGTGCCGAGCCGTCCTCTGCGGTGCTCGCGGGGACGCGGCATGCCGCCGCGGGCCGGGCGGCGCGGCAGCTTTTGCAGACGGCCCGCCGAAGTTGCCGCAAGCCGCCGCGCCGCGAGCCGCTGCACCTGGAAGCGCTTGTCCGCGCGCGGCTTTGGAGAAGCGCTTCGGCACGCGGCTTGCCGAGCGCTGCTCATGACTCCGACGCGACGCCGACCATGTGCCCAGAGCCCTTGCGCATCGCGCTGATCAGCGAACACGCGTCGCCGCTGGCGGCGGTCGGCGGCGTCGATGCCGGCGGCCAGAACATCTACGTGGCCAACGTGGCGCGCTGCCTGGCCGCCGAAGGCCACCAGGTCGATGTGTTCACGCGCCGCGACGACCCCCACCTGCCCGCCGTGGCGGACGTGCGCTCCGGCCTGCGGGTGCTGCACATCGACGCCGGGCCCGCGGCCTTCGTGCCCAAGGAGGAGCTGCTGGCGCACATGCCGGCCTTCACGCGCTCGGCGCGCCGGCTGGTGGAACACGGCCTGCCCTATGACGCCGTGCACGCGAACTTCTTCATGTCGGGCGTGGTGGGCCTGCGGCTCAAGGAGCTGTTCGGCCTGCCCCTGGTGATGACCTTCCACGCGCTGGGCCTCGTGCGGCGCGAACATCAGAAGGCGGCCGACGGGTTTCCGGCCGCGCGCATCGCCATCGAGAAGCGCATCGTGCGCCGCGCCGACCGCCTGATCGCCGAATGCCCGCAGGACCAGGCCGATCTCGTGCGCCTGTACGGCGCGCACCCGCGCGCCATCTCGACCGTGCCTTGCGGCGTCGATCTCGCGGAGTTCTCGCCCGGCTGCAAGGCGACCGCGCGGCGCTCGCTCGGCCTGGCGGACGACGAGTTCGTGGTGCTCCAGCTCGGCCGGCTGGTGCCGCGCAAGGGCATCGACAACGTGATCCGCGCCCTGGCGCTGCTGCCCGGGGACGTGCCGGCGCGGCTGCTGGTGGTGGGCGGCGAATCGCGCGAGCCCGACGGGCGCGCCACGCCCGAGATCGCGCGCCTGCGCGGCGTGGCGCGCGAGTGCGGCGTCGAAGGACGCGTGCGCTTCACCGGCCAGCGCCGGCGCGACGAACTGGCCCTGCATTACGCCGCGGCCGACGTGTTCGTGACCACGCCCTGGTACGAGCCCTTCGGCATCACCCCGCTGGAGGCCATGGCCTGCGGCACGCCGGTGATCGGCAGCGCGGTCGGCGGCATCCAGCATTCGGTGGTCGACGGCGTGACGGGCTACCTGGTGCCGCCCAAGGACCCCGGGGCGCTGGCGGAGCGGCTCGTGCATCTGCGTGCCAATCCGGAACTCGCGCGAGCGCTCGGACGCGCCGGCATCCGGCGCGTGCGATCGATGTTCACCTGGCAGCGGGTGGCCGACGAGCTGGCCGAGGTGTACGCGACCGTGGCCGCGCGCAGCGCCGTGCGGCCGCGTGTCGGGCGCTCGCTCAGGTTGGTGGGGGCGGGCGTGTCGGCGGTGTCGGCGGTGTCGGGGCAGGTGCAGGCATGAGAAGCGTTGCCGCGCGCATGCCGGGCAGGCAGCGGAGCCGGCCGCGATGACGAGGGCCGTACCGCCCGGCGTGGCCCTGCGCAGGCAGCGGCCGGCGGTCTTCATCGACAAGGACGGCACGCTGGTGGAGAACGTGCCCTACAACGTCGATCCCGCGCGGCTGCGGTTCACGCCGGGCGCGCTCGAGGGCTTGGCCCTGCTCGCGCTCGGCGGCTTCGAGCTGGTGATGGTGAGCAACCAGCCGGGCCTGGCGATGGGCCGGTTCAGCAGCGGGGCGTTCGAGCGGCTGCGAAGGGCGCTCGTGCAGCGCGTGTTCGACGAGGCCGGCGTGGTGTTGAGCGGCGTGTATGCCTGCCCTCATGCGCCGGATGCCGCGGGCCGGCCGGTCTGCGCCTGCCGCAAGCCGATGCCGGGCTTGCTGCATGAGGCGGCGCTCGACCACGGGCTCGATCTCGGGCGCAGCTGGATGGTCGGCGACATCCTCGACGACGTCGAGGCCGGCCGGCGCGCCGGCTGCCGCAGCGTCTTGCTCGACGTGGGCAACGAGACGGTGTGGGAGACGGGGCCGCTGCGCGAGCCGGACGTCGTGGCGGGCGATCTGCTGGGGGCTGCGAGGGTCATCGTTGCCGATCGACTCGTCGGAGAAGGCGAGGGCCGGTGCGGTGGCCCCTCACCCCGGCCCTTTCCCCAGAGGGGCGAGGGAGGAATACCGGGCCGCCGTGACGGTGAGGGCAGGTGCGGTGGCCCCTCACCCCAACCCTCTCCCCAGAGGGGCGAGGGAGGAATACCGGACCGCCGTGACGGTGAGGGCCGGTGCGGTGGCCCCTCACCCCGGCCCTCTCCCCAGAGGGGCGAGGGAGGAATACCGGACCGTGAATTGCTGGCGTTGCTCCCTCTCCCTCTGGGAGAGGGCCGGGGTGAGGGCCAGCCGAAACACACCTCGACGCCAGAGCTCACCGCCGCGCAAGGATCACCGCCATGAACACCGCCTGCACCGACACCGCCCGCTGGCGCTGGCACACCGCCCGCAACATCCTCGCCGTGCGCCTGGACAACCTCGGCGACCTGCTGATGACCACGCCGGCCCTGGCCGCCATCCGCTGCGGCCTGCCCGGCGCCCGCATCACCTTGCTCACCTCCCCCTCGGGCGCCGCGCTCGCGCCGCACCTGTCGGGCGTGGACGAGGTCATCGCCTTCGAGGCGCCCTGGGTGCGCTCCCCGCGCCCGCGCGGCGACATGGTCCTGCCCATGCTCGGCCAGGGCGAAGCGCGGATGATCGACCGGCTCGCCGAAGCCTCGTTCGACGCCGCCATCATCTTCACCGTCTGCACGCAAAGCGCGCTGCCGGCCGCGCTCCTGTGCCGCATGGCCGGCATTCCGCTGCGCCTCGCGCACAGCCGCGAGAACCCCTACGAGCTCCTGACCGACTGGGTGCTCGACACCGAGGTGGTGGGCGACGGCATGCGCCACGAGGTCGAGCGCCAGCTCGCGCTGGTCGCCGCCGTGGGCCTGCATGCGCAGGACGAGCGCCTGCGCTTCACCTACGCCTCGGGCGACGCGTGGCGGCTGCGCGATCGCCTGAGTGCCGCCGGCCTCGACCCGTACAAACCGTACTTCGTGGTGCACGTCGGCGCCACCGCGGCCTCGCGGCGCTACCCGGCCGAGCGCTTCGGCGAAGCGGCCGAGCAGATCGCGCGCGAGAGCGGCTGCGCGGCCGTGTTCACCGGCGAGGTGTGCGAACGCGCGCTGACCGAGCAGGCGCGCTCGGTCATGACGCAGCCCTCCGTCTCGCTCGCCGGCGAGCTGCCGCTGGGCGAGCTGGCCGCGCTGATCGCCGGCGCCGAGGTGCTGGTCAGCAACAACACCGGGCCGGTGCACATCGCCGCCGCGGTGGCCACGCCGGTGGTCGATCTGTACGCGCTGACCAATCCGCAGCACACGCCGTGGAAGGTGAGCTCGCGCGTGCTCAACCATCCCGTGCCCTGCCGCAACTGCCTCAAGAGCGAATGCCCGCAGGGCCACCACGATTGCCTCGCCAAGGTGGAGCCGCAGGCGATCGTGCGGGCCTCGCTGGAGCTGATGGGCCCGGGCCCGGCCGTGCCCCTGCACAGCGCCGGCGTGGGCGGGCACGCGCGCGCGATGCCGGCCATGCGCTCGCAACTCGCGCAGGCCGCCCCATGATCACGCTGGGCATCAACGCCGCCTTCCACGATTCGGCCGCCGCGCTGGTGATCGACGGCGAGTGCGTGGCCGCGGCCGAGGAAGAGCGCTTCTCGCGCATCAAGCACGGCAAGCGGCCGGTGCCGTTCTCGGCCTGGGAGCTGCCCTTCGGCGCGATCCATTACTGCCTGAGCGAAGCCGGCCTCACGCTCGGCGAGCTCGATCACGTGGCCTACAGCTTCGATCCGCGCGACTTCCTCGGCGAGCGCCTGCAGGGCGCGGCCACCGTGACGCTGCCGCTGGAGCCCTCGGCGCACGCGGGCGCCCCGGGCGAGGGCGGCTGGGACAACCCCTGGGACCCGCTGTTCGCCGCCTACATCGTCAACGCGCCGCGCCAGCTCGTGGACGGCGCGCCGCATCACCTGAAGAAGCGCTTCGCCGGCGGCAGCCACGAGCGTTCGCCCTACCGCTGGCACTTCGTCAACCACCACGCCTGCCACCAGGCCAGTGCGTTCCTGGCCGCACCTTTCGAGCGCTGCGCGGTGATGACGCTCGACGGCCGCGGCGAGCGCGCCACCACCACCTACGGCGCGTGGCGCGGCGAGCGCTACGAGCCGCTCGGCGCGGTGCACATGCCGCACTCGCTCGGCATCCTCTACGAGAAGGTGACCAGCCACCTCGGCTTCCTGCATTCGAGCGACGAGTACAAGGTGATGGCGCTGGCGGCGATGGGCAGCCCGCGCTACGCCGGCCGCCTGCGCGAGCGGGTGCGGGTCGGCGAGCGTGGCGACTTCACGATCGCGCCCCTCGAACTGCCGGCCTGGTGCGGGCCGGCGCGCATGCCCGGCAGCAAGCTGGAACAGCGCCACTTCGACCTCGCCGCCTCGTTGCAGCTCGTGCTCGAGGAGACCGTCCGCGAGCTGGCCGTGTGGCTGCGCGAAGCCAGCGGCGAACGCCATCTCGCCATGGCCGGCGGCGTGGCGCTCAACTGCGTGATGAATGCCAAGCTGCGCGACAGCGGCGTCTTCGACGCCGTCTGGGTGCAGCCGGCCGCCGGCGACGCCGGCACCGCGCTCGGCGCGGCGCTGTGGGTCGATGCGCGCGAAGCGCGCGGCCCCCTCACTTGCAGTGCGCGCTTCGGCTTGCAGGCCGAAGCCGCTCCGCGGGCTCGCCGCATGCGGCTCGAAAGCCCCGCTTCGCCCCCAACCCTCTCCCCCTGCGGGGGCGAGGGAGCAAAGACTTCCGCTCTCCCGCGTTCGGGAAAAACACTCCCTCTTCCGCTTGCGGGAGAGGATTGGGGGCGAGAGGGGGATTTCGAGCCGCATGCGGCGAGCCCCTCGAGCGGCCCCGGCCTGCAAGCCGGGGCGCGCACTGCAAGTGAGGGTAACGGCACGGGCGCCTCGCTTGCTGGCAGCGACCGGCCGGCGTTACTGAGGCTGAAACCCGGCCGCTGGCACATGGAGCACGTGTACCTCGGCCCGGGCTACGCCGACGACGAAATAGAGCCCCTGTTGCGCTGGGCCAAGCTGCCTTATCGCCGGCTGGGCAACACCGAAGGCATCGCCGAGGCGACGGCAGAACTGCTTGCGGACAACCGCATCATCGGCTGGTTCCAGGGCCGCATGGAGTTCGGCCCGCGTGCGCTCGGCGCGCGCTCCATCCTCGCCTCGCCCATCGATCCGGCCATGCAGCAGCGCCTCAACGAGCTCAAGGACCGCGAGGACTTCCGCCCGGTGGCGCCGGCGCTGCCGCAGGAGGAACTGGCGAACTGGTTCTCGCCGGCGCAGGCCAACGGTGGCCGCTCGCCGTTCATGCTGTTCGTCTTCGATACGAAGCCGGATCAGGCCGGGCGCATTCCTTCGGCCTGCCACAGCGACCGCACGGCGCGCGTGCAGACGGTCGATGCCGCGACCAATCCGCGCTTTCATGCGCTGCTGCAGGCCTTCGGCCGGCGCACGGGGGTGCCGGTGCTCGTCAACACGTCCTTCAACGTGCGCGGCGAGCCCATCGTGTGCACGCCGCGCGATGCGATCGAGGCCTTCTTCAGCACGCCGCTGGATGCGCTGGTGATCGGGTCGTTTCTGGTGGAAAAGGGTGGGGCATGAGAGATACGGGAATCGGTCGGCAGGAGGTATTGCTCCCTCTCCCTCTGGGAGAGGGTTGGGGTGAGGGCGGCGGCCTCGGAGAGGGAACGGATGGCGAGGCCGGCTGGCCCTCACCCCAGCCCTCTCCCAGAGGGAGAGGGGGCAATACGGAGCGGGCTCGTGCACCGCGGGTTTCCGTCGTCATCCCCACCTACAGGCGCCCCGAGCTGCTGCGACGCTGCCTCGATGCCCTGCTCGCGCAGACCCTCCCGCCCGAAGCCTTCGAGATCATCGTCGTCGACGACGGCCACGACGAGCGCACGCGCAACACCGTCGAGGCGCTGGCCGCCGGGCGCCCATACGCGCCGCGCCTGCGCTACCTGCGCCCCGCGCACGGCCGCGGCCCGGCCGTGGCTCGCAATGCCGGCTGGCGTGCGGCGGCGGCCCCGCTGGTCGCCTTCACGGACGACGACACGATCCCGGCGCCCGGGTGGCTCGCGCACGGGGAACGCGCGATGGCCGAGGCCGGCGTGTCGGCGGTGTGCGGCCGCGTCGAGGTGCCGCTGGACCAGCCCGTGCCCACCGACCACGAGCGCATGACGCAAGGCCTTCAGACGGCGGAGTTCGTGACGGCCAATGCCTTCGTGCGGCGCGAGGCACTCATGCGCATCGGCGGCTTCGACGAGCGCTTCACGCGTGCCTGGCGCGAGGATTCCGACCTGCAGTTCCGCCTCATGCGCGAATGCAGGCCGGTCGGCCGTTGCGAGCAGGCGGTGGTGCTGCATCCGGCGCGCGCGGAGCGCTGGGGTGTCTCGCTGCGCCAGCAGCGCAACACCTTCTTCGATGCGCTGCTCTACAAGAAGCACCCGGCGCTGTACCGCCAGCGGATCCGTCGCGTGCCGCCCTGGAACTACTACCTCATCGTGGCGCTCGCCCTGGCCGCGCCGCTCCTCGTGCTCGCGGGCCAGGCCGTGGCGGCCGGTACCGCGGCGCTCGCGGCGGCGGCGCTCGTGCTGCACCTGGCCTTCGCGCGGCTGCGCCACACCGCGCGCACGCGGCAGCACGTGACGGAGATGCTCGCGACCTCGGTGCTGATCCCGTTTCTTTCCGTGTACTGGCGCCTGCGTGGCGCGATCCACTTCCGGACGGCTTTCCTGTGAAGAACGACGCAAGCACCGAGCGCCGCACGCGCACCGCGCCGCCGCTGGACGGGCCGATCGAGCGCATCGCCGTTTTCCGCGCGCTGATGCTCGGCGACCTGCTGTGCGCCGTGCCGGCGCTGCGCGCGCTGCGCCACGGCTTTCCCCATGCGCACATCACGCTCATCGGCCTGCCGTGGGCGGGCTCGCTGGTGCAGCGGCTGGAGTGCGTCGACGACTTCATCGCCTTTCCCGGCTATCCCGGCCTGCCCGAAGTGGCGTGCGACGTGCGGGCCTTGCCCGACTTCCTGGCCCAGGTGCAGGCGCGGCGTTTCGATCTGGCGCTGCAGCTTCACGGCAGCGGCATCGTCGCCAACCCGCTGGTGGCGATGTTCGGGGCGCGCCAGAGCGCCGGCTTCTTCGGCGAGCACGCCTGGCGGCCCGCGAACGACGCGGCGCTCTATGCGCCCTGGCCCGAACGGGGCCACGAGATCCACCGCCTGCTCGGCCTGACCGACCACCTCGGCCTGCCGCGTCGCGGCACGCAGCTCGAGTTCGCGGTGCTGCCCGAGGACCGCGAGGCGCTGGCCGGCGTGTGGCCCGGCGCGATGGAGGGCCGGCGCTACGTGTGCGTGCACGCCGGCGCGCAACTGCCTTCGCGGCGCTGGCCGCTGGAGCGCTTTGCCGAGGTGGCCGACCGGCTGGCCGGGGAGGGCGCGACCGTGGTGCTGACCGGCGGCGCGCCCGAGGCCGAGCTTGCTCACGCGCTGGCGCTGCGCATGCGGCACGAGCCGGTCGATCTGGTCGGGCGCACCACGCTGTGGACCCTGGGCGCGCTGATCGAGGGCGCCGAGCGCGTGGTCTGCAACGACACCGGCGTCTCCCACATCGCCGCCGCGCTGCGCCGGCCCAGCGTGGTGATCAGCTGCGGCGCCGACGTGGCGCGCTGGGCGCCGCTGGACCGCCAGCGCCATCCCGTCGTGTGGCAGCCCATGGCCTGCCGCCCGTGCAGCCACGCGGTGTGCCCCTTCGATCACGGATGCGCCACGGCGGTGGAAGCGGCCGACGTGGTGCGCCTGCTGCAGCCGCCCGTGCCGGCGCCGTGCCGTGCCGCGCGCCAACCCGGCGCGGTGCTGCATGCGTAGCGCACGGGCTCGGCGAAGGGCACGGCCATGACGCAGCGAAGCGAACGCCTTCGCATCCTCACGTGGCACGTCCACGGGAACTACCTGTACAACCTGACGCAGGTTCCGCACGACTTCTACATCGTCGCCGACGCCGAGCGAAGCGCGCACCGCAGCGGCAGGAGCGGCGAGCTGCCCTGGGGCGACAACGTCCACGACGCACCCGTCGGCAGCCTGCGCGACATGCCTTTCGACCTGGTGCTGTACCAGTCGCGCGCCGAGTGGGACGGCGACCGCCATCGCCTGCTGACCGACGCGCAGCGGCGCCTGCCGTGCATCTGCCTCGAGCACGATCCGCCGCAGGAGCACCCGACCGCCACGCGCCACTGGGCAAGCGAGGAAAACGCGCCGCTCGTGCACGTGACGCCCTTCAACGCGCTCATGTGGGACAACGGCGGCTGCCCCGTGCGCGTGATCGAGCACGGCGTCAGGCCGCTCGTGCAGGCGAGCTTCACGGGCGAGCGCGAGTGCGGCATCGTCGTCGTCAATCACCTCGCCGGGCGCGGGCGCCGGCTGGGCCTCGACATCTACCGCGACATGGCGACGCGGGTGCCGCTGTCGGTGGCCGGCATGGGCAGCGAGGACCTGCTCACCGATCGGCGCGCGGTCAGCCGCCCGGACGAGGCCGCCACCGACCGCCGCAGCGCCAGCCGCGGCCGCATCCTGGGCGAGGTGCCGCACCTGCGCCTGCCCGGCCTGATGGCCGAGCACCGTTTCTTCTTCAATCCCATCCGCTACACCAGCCTCGGCCTGGCGGTGATCGAGGCGATGTTCGTCGGCCTGCCGATCGTCGGCCTGGCCACCACGGAGCTCGTCACCGTGATCCGCAACGGCGAAAACGGCTTCATCGAAACGCGGCCCGATCGGCTGGCGAACGCCATGCACCAGCTGCTCGCCGATCCGGCCCAGGCGCGCGCGATGGGCGAGGCGGCCCGGCGCACGGCCGAAAAGCGTTTCGGGATCGAGCGCTTCGTGGCCGAGTGGGTGGCGGCGCTGGAGAGCGTGGCGGGCTGACGCAGGACGGGTGCGGGTGCATCGTTGAGCGGCAGCCGGGACGACGGATGGGCACGCGCGTTGCCGCCCTGAGCCCGTCAACCGGAGTACGCGATGTCGGACAGCACCCTCATCATCACGCTCGCCCTCGTGACCCTGCTCGTCGGCGTGGCCTACGGCATCTGGCAACTGGTCATGGTGCGCAGGGCGAAGAAGAAGCATCACCACACGGCCTTGACGGAAGGCAAGCCGGAGCAACGGTCCTGAGCCCGACGGCTGCCGCGATCCGCTTTCGACCGGCGGGTCGGCAGCCAAGTTGTGCAGGCTGGGTGCTGCATAACACCCGGTGCGCCGAAGCCGCAGGCTAGACTGCCCCGCGACGTAGCCGTGCAGCTTGCCCGGCGAGCGGTCATGCAAGGCGCTTTGGCATGAACGAGCGGCTCGAACCTCCGGTCGACGTGAACGCGGTCTTGTTCGGCGGCGGACAGATGGGCGCGGAGATGCGTGCGCTGGACTGGTCGCGCACGGCAGTCGGTCCCGTCCACGTCTGGCCGCAGAGCCTGCGAACCATCGTGCGGGTGCTGCTCGACTCGCGCTACGCGATGTGGCTGGCCTGGGGGCCCGAACTCACGTTCTTCTGCAACGACGCCTACCGGCCCACCCTGGGCATCAAGCGCAACTTCCTCGGCGCCTCGGCGCGCCAGGTGTGGGCCGAGATCTGGCCCGACATCGGCCCGCGCATCGACCGGGTGCTCGGCACCGGCACGGCCACGTGGGACGAAGGCCTGCTGCTGTTCCTCGAGCGCAGCGGCTTCGTGGAAGAGACGTACCACAGCTTCTCCTACAGCCCGGTGTACGACGACGGCGGCGGCGTCGCCGGCATGCTGTGCGTGGTGTCCGAGGACACCGAGCGCACCATCGGCGAGCGCCGGCTGGCGTTGCTGGCGGCGCTTTCCACTGCGTCATCGCAGGCGCGAGAAGTCGAAGAAGCCTGCCGGCAGGCGGCGAGTCAACTGGCCAACGATCCGCAGGACCTGCCCTTCACCCTGCTGTACCTGCTGGAAGAAGACGGTCACAAGGCGCGGCTCGCGGCACAGACCGGTTTGCCGGTGGGGGCGGCAGCAGCGCCGGAGTTCGTGCCGCTCGGTATGCCCGCAGGCGCCGGCACGGCCGACGCCGATGCCCCGGCATGGCCCCTCGTCGCGGTGGCGCACAGCGGCAGCGCGATGCTGGTCGAGGACCTGCCGGCGCGTCACGGCGCGCTGACCGCCGGCGCCTGGCCCGAGCCGCTGACGCGCGCCATCGTGCTGCCGCTCGCGCGCCCCGGGGCGAACGAGCGGCTGGCCGGTTTCCTGGTGGCGGGCCTGAGCACGCGGCTGCCGTTCGACGCGGGCTACCGGCGCTTCTTCGATCTCGTCGCGGCGCAGGCTTGCACCGCGATTGCCGATGCTCGTGCCTTCGCCGAGGAGAAGCGCCGCGTGGAGGCCCTGGCCGAGCTCGACCGTGCCAAGACGGTGTTCTTCTCGAACGTGAGCCACGAGCTGCGCACGCCGCTGACCCTGATGCTTGCGCCGATCGACGAACTGCTCGCCGCGGGCCCCGAGGCTGCGGCCGATGCGCAATCGCAACTTCAGCTCGCGCAACGCAACGGCCAGCGGCTGCTGCGGCTCGTGAACACGCTGCTCGATTTTTCGCGCATCGAGGCCGGGCGGATCCAGGCGCGGTACGAACCGCTCGACCTGGCGGCGCTGACGGCCGACCTCGCGAGCGTCTTCCGCTCGACGATGGAGCGTGCCGGCCTGGCGCTGGTGATCGACTGCCCGCCGCTCGGCGAGCCGGTGTTCGTCGATCGCGGCATGTGGGAGAAGATCGTTCTCAACCTGCTCAGCAATGCCTTCAAGTTCACCTTCGAGGGCGAGGTGCGGGTGAGCCTGAGGGCCGACGCCGAGTCGGCCTATCTGTCGGTCAGCGACACCGGCACCGGCATCGACGAGGCCGCATTGCCTCACCTCTTCGAGCGCTTCTACCGGGTCGTAGGCGCCAGGGGCCGCAGCATCGAGGGCAGCGGCATCGGCCTGGCGCTGGTGCACGAACTCGTGCGCCTGCACGGCGGCGAGGTGGCGGCGCACAGCCGGCCGGGGCAGGGCAGCCGCTTCGCCGTGTCGATCCCGCTGGGGCAGTCCCATCTTCCGGCGGAGCGCATTGCCGCCGCATCGGCGCGGCCGGACCTCCCCGGCGATGTCCTGCCGGACTTCGGCACCGATGAGCTGCAGGCGCTGCGCGAGGCCGGCTGGGCCGGGCTCGATGCGCCGTCGCAGCCGGGCGAGCTGCGGCCCCTCGCGCCGCCGGAACAGGACGCCGCGGCGAGCGAGCCTGGCGCGGTCGACGATCGGCCCACCGTGCTGGTCGCGGAGGACAACGCCGACATGCGCGGCTATCTGCATCGCCTGCTCGCGGGCAGCCACCGCGTGATCGCCGCCGCCGACGGCGAGGCGGCGCTGGCGCTGGCGCGCGCCGAGCGGCCCGACCTCGTGCTCAGCGACGTGATGATGCCGAGGCTGGACGGCTTCGGCCTGGTGAACGCGCTGCGCGGCGATGCCGACACCGCGGGCGTGCCCGTCATCCTGCTGTCGGCCCGCGCCGGGGAGGAGGCGCGCATCGAGGGCCTGGCGGCCGGGGCGGACGACTACCTCGTCAAGCCCTTCCACGCACGCGAACTGCTCGCGCGGGTGACCGGCACCCTGGCACTTTCGCGCCTGCGGCGCGAACGCGCCGAGCGCGAGGCCGCCCTGCGCGAGGAAACCGAGAACGTGCTGGAAAGCGTGACCGAGGGTTTCGTCGCGATCGATGCCGACTGGCGGGTCACCTACGCCAACAGCGCGGCGGAGGGCCTGGTGTCGATGCGGAGGGAGACGATGCTCGGCCGCACGATCTGGGAGCTGTTTCCCGACCTGGCGGGCCACTCGTTCGAGGCGCCTTACCGGCGCGCCATGCGCGAGCGGGTTCCGGTGCGCGTGGATGCACGCTACGAAGCGCTGGGCGTCTGGTTCGAGGTGAACGTCTACCCGGTTGCGGGCGGCGGTCTGGCCTTCTACTTCCGCGACGTGCTCGCGAGCCGGCTCATGGAGGCGGCGGTGCGCAGCGCCAGCGAGCGCAACCGCCTGCTGGTGTCGTTGGACGATGCCATGCGCGCCCTGGACGATGCCGACGAGATCGTCGCGGTGAGTTCGCGCCTCGTCGGACAGCACTTCGAGGCCGATCGCTGCGCCTTCGCGCAGGTCGAGCCCGACGGCGAGCACGTTCGCGTCGGCGGCGCCTGGTGCCGGGAGGGCGTGGCGCCGATCGGCGGACGCCTGCGCATGCTCGACTTCGGTGCCGGCGTGATCGACCCGCAGCGTGCCGGCGACGCGCTGGTGGTGAACGATGCGCGCGGCGACCCGCGCGTCGGCGACTCGGTGGCGACCTGGGAGGCGGCCGGCATCCGGGCGGCGGTCAGCGTGCCCCTGCTCAGGAACGGCGCGATGGTGGCCACGCTGGCCCTGCACCAGAGCGCGCCGCGCAGATGGGATGGCGAGGAGGTCGAGCTGATCCGTCTCGTCATCAGCCGCTGCTGGGACGCGGTGGAGCGCGCCCGCGCCGTGAGCGCGCTGCGTGCCAGCGAGCAGCGCTTCCGGCGGGTGGCCGACTCGCTGCCGCACAGCGTGTTCATGTTCGATGCCGCAGGCACGCCGGTCTGGGCGAACCGCCATGCCGCCGAGTTCGCCGGCAGCGCCGACGTCTGGCTCGCCACGCGCCGCTACGAGCTGATCCACCCCGACGACCGGGCGCGCGTGCGCACCGAATGGCGGCGATCGCTGGCCACCGGCGAGCCCTACGAGGCCGACGTGCGCATGCGCCGCGCCGACGGCGCCTGGCGCTGGACGCTCAGCCGCGCGGCAGCGCTGCGCGACGAAACCGGGAACATCACCGAGTGGATCGCCGGCAGCATCGACGTCGACGACCTGCGCTGCGCGCAGCAGGCGCTGCAGGCCGCCGACCGCCGCAAGGACGAGTTCCTCGCCACCCTGGCCCATGAACTGCGCAACCCGCTTGCGCCGCTGCGCAACGCGGTGCACATCCTGCAGATGACGCAGGCACCCGAAGCGGCGGCGCGGGTCCACGCCATGATGCAGCGGCAGATCGACCACATGGTGCGGCTGGTCGATGACCTGCTGGAGGTGTCGCGCATCACCGGCGGCAAGATCGAGCTGCGCCGCGCGCCGGTGGAAGTGGCCTCGGTGCTGAGCAGCGCCGCGGAGACGAGCCGGCCCCTCGTCGAAGCGGGCGGTCACCGCCTGGAGATCGACATCGACGAGGCCCCGATGCCGCTCGACGCCGACGCCGTGCGTCTGGCCCAGGTGTTCGCGAACCTGCTCAACAACGCCGCGAAGTACACCGACCCGGGCGGGCGCATCGACCTCGTCGCGCGGCGCGAGGGTGCACAGGCCCGCATCTCGGTCCGGGACACCGGCATCGGCATCGCCGCGGACATGCTGCCGCGCGTGTTCGACCTGTTCACGCAGATCGACCGCGACATGGGCCGCTCGCAGGGCGGCCTGGGCATCGGGCTGGCGCTCGTGAAGAGCCTGATCGGCATGCACGGCGGCAGCGTCGAGGCGGCGAGCGCCGGGCCGGGCCGGGGCGCGGAGTTCACGGTCCGGCTGCCGCTTGCGGTGAACGGCGCGCCCGCACAGGCCGCCGCGGCGCCCGCGGCCTCACGGCCGAGCGCCGTCGAGCGCGTGCTCGTTGTCGACGACAACCACGACGCGGCCGACAGCCTGGGGGTGCTGCTCGAGTTCCTGGGCGCTCGCGTGCAGGTGGTGCACGACGGCCAGGCCGCGCTGGCGGCGCTGCCCGCGCACCGGCCGGGCATCGTGCTGCTCGACCTCGGCATGCCCGGCATGGACGGCTACGAGGTCGCGCGGCGCATGCGCGCCATGCCGCAGGGAGCCGGACTCACGCTGGTGGCGCTCACCGGCTGGGGCCAGGCGCGCGACCGTGAACGCACGCTCGCCAGCGGCTTCGACCATCACCTCGTCAAGCCGGCCGGACTGAACGAACTGAGCGATCTGCTGAAGCAGGCGCGGCGGGGCGAAGCGGCGCAGTGAGGCAGGCACGCCCGCAATCCGCCGGGCTTGCCTGCACGCAGGATCGCCTCGCTTGGCCGCCGACGTGCGGCTGGCCGGCGGGCCGGTGCAGCCCCGGTCAGTGCCCGCTGCGCCGGCTGCTCGTCGCCCACCAGGCCAGCGCCCCCAGAGCCGCCAGGGCCGCCACCGACGCGCCCACCGGCACCGGCTTGCGCCAGCCGCCATCGATCGCGTGCCCCTGCGAGGGCGAGAACAGGTTGCCGCCCGTGACCGGCGCGGTGTGCGCTCGCGCGAGCGCCATGTCGAAGGCCCTGCGCGCGGCGCGCCCGAGCAGGTTGGGCGCCAGCGCATGCGCCATGCGCGCGGGCAGCGCCATGCTGCCGATCGCCGTGCTCGCGCGGGGCGATTTCGCGAGCGCCACGATCTGCGCGGCCACCCTGCGGGGATCGACCAGCGGCGGGCCGGGGCGCAGCCTGCGGCCGGTGTAGTTGGCGCCGTGCGAGACGCCGGGCGTGTCCACGAAGGTCGGGTAGACCTCGCACACGTGCACGCCGGGCAGGTCGGAGAGTTCGGCGCGCAGCGATTCCGACAGGCCGCGCAGGCCGAACTTGCTGGCGGTGTAGGCCGCGGCGTAGGGCGTGGACGCCCACCCGCCGATGGAGATCATGTTGATCAGCGTGCCGCTGCCGCGCTCGCGGAAATGCGGCAGCACGGCATGCGCGCCGTTCATGTGGCCGATGAGGTTGACCTCGATCACGCGGCGGTGCGCCTCGATGGGGGTGTCCTCGAAGCGGCCGACGGCGCCCACGCCGACGTTGTTGACCCACACGTCGATGCCGCCGAAGCGCTCGATGGCCGCCTCTGCCAGCTCGCGCATCGCTCGGCCGTCGGCCACGTCGGTCGGGACGACGAGGGTGCTGGCGCCGGCGGCCTCGCACTGCGCCGTCACCTCCTCGAGCCCTTCGCGGCCGCGCGCCGCGAGCACGAGGCAGGCGCCCTCGCGGGCGAAGGCCAGTGCGGTGGCGCGGCCGATGCCGCTGGAGGCGCCGGTCAGGACGACGCGGCGCGGCGTGGAAGAAGGCGAGCGTGTGTCGGACATGGTCGTTGCGGACGGCAAGGCGGCGCGCTCGGCGCCGTAGAGCCCCATGCGGCAAGCCGTGTGCCGCCGGTTGACGCCGCACTCGGTCGCGGGCGGCACGCATGTTGCACAGCCGAGGCATGGACAGCGACGAACTTGCGCCGGTGACCGGCGACCAGCTCAACCTTCTGTGGCGCGAACAGGTCCGCGGCCATGCGCTGCTGCTGCTCGACGTCGACGGCAAGGTCCTGAGCGCGCTGGGCGGCGTGTCGGAGGCGCTGCGTTACGAGGCCGACGAGCTGGTCGGGCAGTCGCTCGAACGGCTCTTCACGCCCGAAGACCGCGCCCTGGGGCTCGACCGGCACGAACTCGTCACGGCGGCGATCACCGGCGGCTCCGCGGACGACCGCTGGCACCTGCGCAAGGACGGCACCCGGGTCTGGATCGACGGCGTGCTGTCGGCCCTGCGGAATGCCGAGGGCGAAGTGATCGGCTTTGCCAAGGTCATGCGCGACCGGACCGACCTGCGCACGCAGATCGAGGCGCTGGAGAACCGGGTCGCGGCCCTGGCCGGCGCCGAGGAGCGCAAGGACGTGTTCATCGCGACGCTGGCGCACGAACTGCGCAACCCGCTCATGCCGCTGAGCAACGCGGCGCAGCTCATCCGCATGGCGGCCGGCGACGAGCGCCTGCGTTTTCCGCTGCAGGTGATCGACCGGCAGCTGACCCAGCTCAAGCGGCTGATCGACGACATGATGGACGTGACCCGCATCGACGTCGGCAAGCTCGAGCTGCGCATCGAGCCGCTGCCGCTGCAGCGGGCGCTGAACGACGCGGTGGAGGCCTGCCGCGCCGCCGCCAGGGAGCGCCAGGTGGCGCTCGGCGCGGTGCTGCCTCAGGTGCCGATCGAGATCGAGGCGGACGCGCTGCGCTTCGAGCAGATCGTCGTCAATCTGATCAACAACGCCGTCAAGTACACGCCGGCGGGCGGGCAGGTGTGGGTCAAGGCGACCGTCGAGGCGGATAACGCGGTGATCCACGTGGATGACAACGGCATGGGCATCGCGAGCGACATGCTGCCCCGGATCTTCGATCTCTTCACGCAGGAGGCCCGGGCCGGGGAGGCCGCCAGCGCCGGCCTGGGCATCGGCCTCGCCCTGGTGAAGAGCCTGGTCGCCATGCACGACGGCTTCGTCGAGGTGCGCAGCGACGGGCCGGGCAAGGGCAGCGAGTTCACCGTGCGCCTGCCGCTGAAGCGCCCGAAGCCGCCCGCGGGCGGCGCTGCCTAGAACGCTTTGAAGGCGCCGGCTTCTCGGCCGCGCGCCGGGCCCGCGCCTCGCGCTCGCCTTGCTCCAGCAGGCCGATCAGCCGGCACTCCGCCGCCTGCAGGCCGCGCCGGGGCCGTGCGCCGGCGTCCAGGCGCAGGCACAGGCTGCTGCGCTCCTCGCTCGCGCCGCCCAGCAGATCGCCGAGGCCCAGCACGTCGGGGTGGACGTAAGACTTGCGGCACACCGCGGGCGTGTTGCCCAGTCGGGCCGCCACTTCGACGAGGACCTTGCGGGTGCCGCGCGAGGCGGCGGCGGCGCTGTAGCGGCGCGGCGCCTCGCCGGGTTCCACGGCAGCGCAGGCGGCGCGTAGCAGTTCGAGCGCCTGCACGCTGGCGTGCCAGGTGCGGAAATCCTTGGCCGTGAAGCGCTCGCCGGCGGCCTCGGCGAGGTAGTCGTTCACGTCGGCCGAGTCGATGCTTCTGCGCAGGCCGTCCTCGTCTTCGTACTGGAAAAGCTCCTGCCCCGGCAGTTGCTGGCAGCGCCGCACGACCGAAGCGATGCGCGGATCGTCCACGGTCACGCTGTGCGCAATGCCGCTCTTGCCGCGAAAGCTCAGCGCCAGCCGGCCGCCCTTCACGCCCGCGTGGCGGCGGCGCAGCGTCGTCAGTCCGTAGGAGCCGTTGCTGCGCGCGTACTCGTCGTTGCCCACGCGCAGGAAGGTGGTGTCGAGCAGGCGAACGATGGTGGCGAGCACGAGCGCGCGCTCGAGGTTGCTCGCGCGCGCCTGCCGCAGCTCGTGGCGCACGCGTGCGCGAATGCGCGGCAGCGCGCGGCCGAAAGCGAGCAGGCGCTCGAACTTGTCGTCGCCACGCTGCTCGTTCCACAGTGCGTGGTAGCGGTACTGCTTGCGTCCGCGCGCATCGCGCGCCGTGGCTTGCAGGTGGCCGTTCGCGATCGGGCAGATCCAGACGTCCGAGTAGGCGGGGGGAATGGCGAGGCGGCGGATGCGCTCGACTTCCGCGCGGTCGCGCAGCCAGCTCCCGTCGGCGCGGCGGTAGGCGAAGCCCGTGCCGCGACGCACGCGGCGGTGCCCCGGCATCGCGTCGCTGACGTAGACCAGGCCGACCGACGCCGCGGCCGCCGGAGCGGCCGCGGGTTCGGGATCCGGATCCGGAGCGTCGGCCTCGACCTTTCGCTTGTTGCCGATGCCGATGCCGTCCAAGCGCATGAGGCGCCGTTGCCGATGCGCGCGGATGCCGTCCCAGGCCCTAGCGCGGCGCGCCTCGCGGCGTCACTTCGCCGGTGGGCTCGCGCCGGCGGCCGGCGGCGTGGTCGTGTCCATGCCGCTGGCGCTGGTGGCAGGCGGCGGCGCGGTGCTCATGGAGCCGCTGTCGCCGGTCATGCCGGGTGCGCTGGCCGTGCTGCCGGGGCTGGGCGTGGTGACCGCCGCATCCTCACGGCCGCAGCCCGCCAGGAACAACAGCGCGGCGACGGCTGCAAACGGGGTGGCTCTGGCTTTGGAGAAGTTCATGTCGTTGCTCCTGCAAGGATCGCCGGGGACGTGACGATCATCAACTCGCCGCCTTCAGGCGGTTGCGCAGATCGCGGATCTGGTCGTGGTTGCGCTTGACGCCCTGGTACTGGCGCTCCACCACCGCCTTGACCTGCGGCGGCAGATCTTCCTTGAGGCACTCGCGGTAGGCCTCCATGGCGGCGTCCTCGCCGCGCTCGCATTCGTCGAGCATGGCCTGGTCGCTGTGGCCGCTGAGGGTGCCCTTGACCGAAACCCAGCCGCGGTGCATGGCGCCGGTGGCGCTGCCGCCGCTGTCGGGCTCGCCGCCGCACTGGATGACCAGCTCCTGCAGCTCGCGCGCGCCTTCCGCGCACTCGCCGGCGCGCTGCATGAAGGTCGTGCGCAGCGAATCCGACTTCGTGTTCTCCGCGCAGGAGCGAAAACCGTACTCGCCGTCCTTGCTGGTCTCGATCAGCTTGTTGAGGTGCTTGACGGTGTCCTTGTTGTCGATGGGCATGTCGAATCCTTTCAAAGTTGATGCGTGCAACGTCCTGGACGTTCACGGTGACTGCGCGGGGCCGTGGCGGCCGTGCGCGTGCCTTGGCATGGCAGGCGGCATGCCTGCGCTGCATGCCGGAGGCACGCGAATTGCCGAGGCCGCCCATGCAAGCTCCTTTGGCCGCACGCTATGCCGTGCCCAGCCCGGCGGCACCGGCCGGGCAAACCGCTCGACGCTCCGAGGGCCGCCCGGCGACGCGCCCGGACCCGGCCCTCCCGCACGTCGTCGACGCCACCATGTTCTGGAGCGAGACCGGCGGCGGCGTCCGGCGCTACCTGCTCACCAAGGCCACCTGGCTCACGCGCCAGGCCAAGTGGCGGCACACGGTGCTCGCGCCCGGACTGCACGGCCTGGGGCAGGCCGACAGCGGCGGCGTCTCGCTGCCGCTGCCCGGTGGCTACCGGCTGCCGCTCTCGCGCAAGGCCGGCGCCGACGCGCTGATGGCGCAGGCGCCCGATCTCATCGAGGTGGGCGATCCCTACCGCCTGGCCTGGTCCGCGCTCGATGCCGGCCAGCGCCTGGGCGTGCCGACCGTCGCCTTCTGCCACAGCGATCTGGGCGCCATGGCGGCGCGCGCGCTGGGCGGCGAAGGTGCCTGCGCGCGCGCGGCCCGCCGCGCCGCCGATGCCTACGTGCGCCACGTCTACCGCGAATTCGATGTCGTCATGGCGCCGAGCCGCTCGATGGCGCAGCGCCTGCTCGACGCCGGCGTGCCCGGCGTGCGCGTGCAGCCGCTCGGCGTGGACAGCCACGAGTTCCATCCGCGGCGGCGCGATCCCGTGTGGCGCCACACGCTCGGCCTGGAGCCCGATCAGCGCGCGCTGCTCTACGTGGGCCGCTTCGCGCCGGAGAAGAATCTGCAGCGCCTCGTCGCGGCCGTCCAGCGGCTCGGGCCGCGCTACCGCCTGCTCGCCGTGGGCAGCGGCCCCACGCCGCCGCGCGGCGAGTGCGTGCGCGTGCTGCCCTTCGAGTCGCGAACGCGGCAGCTCGCGCGCATCTACGCCAGCGCCGACGGCTTCGTGCACGCGGGCGACCAGGAGACCTTCGGCCTGGCGGTGCTCGAAGCGATGGCCAGCGGCCTGCCCGTTGCCGTGCAGGCGCGCGCCGGTCTGGCCGAACTGGTGGCCGGCGGCGCGGGCATCGGCGTGGCGTCCGAGCGGTCGGGCGACTGGGCGGAAGCGATTGCGGCACTCTTTGCCAGCGAGCGGGAATCGCTGGTGAAAGCCGGCCGTGCGCAGGCCGAGGCGCACGACTGGCAACGCGTCATGCCGGCGCTCGTGCACCGCTACGAACAGCTGATGAGCGCGCACGACAACGCCGCCGTGCTCACGCAGCCCGCCGTGTCGTGGCGCAGTGGCCGGGGAGCCCCGCAGGACAGGCCTGCCGTGACGGGCCAGCCGACGACGACATGAGGCCGGCGCTCGCCGTCGTGCTGCACGATGCGGCGCCATCCACCTGGGCCGACTGCGAGCGGCTGCACCGCTGCGTGCAGAGCGTGGCCCCCGTGCCGGTCACGTGGCTGGCGGTGCCGCGCTATCACGGTGAGCGCCCCGACACGTTCTTCGAGGAAAGCCTCGACCTCGCGCTCGCCCGCGGCGACGAACTCGCGCTGCACGGCTACACGCACTGCGACGGCGGGCCCACGCGCGGCTGGCTCGACCACGCCCGCAGGCGCTGGTACACCGCCGGCGAAGGCGAGTTCGCGGCGCTCGCGCCGCAACACGCGGCGCAGCGGCTGCGGGCGGGGCGGCGCTGGTTCGAGCGCCGCGGCTGGCCGCTGCACGGCTTCGTCGCGCCGGCCTGGCTGCTCGGCGAGGGCAGCCGCAGCGCGCTCGACGAGGCCGGCTTCGACTACACCTGCACGCTCACCGCCCTGGTCGATCTGCGCCGCAAGGCCATCTTGCACAGCCGCGCGATCGTCTACAGCACGCGTTCGGCGTGGCGGCGGACGCTCTCCAGGCCCTGGAACGCCGCCGTCGCGCGGCGCCAGCGCAGCGCGCCGCTGCTGCGTCTGGAGCTGCACCCGGGCGATGCGCGGCACGAGGCGGTGCGCAGCTCGTGGATGCGCCTGCTCGAGCGCGCGCTGCGCGGGCGCGACGCCCTGACGCTGTCGCAGGTGGTGCAACGGTGGCGGCGCGACGGGGATGCCCGCCACGGCGGCGAAGCATGAACGTTCTCAGGGCCAGCACGCCAGCATCACCGCCGCCGTCGCCAGCCCGGTGATCGCGCCGGCCAGCACGTCGCTCGGGTAGTGCAGCCCGAGCACCACGCGCGAGGCCGCCACCAGTGCGGCATAGATCCACAGCGGGATGGCAAGCGCCGGATAGTGGTGCGACAGGATCAGCGCGAAGGCCACCGCGTGCAGCGTGTGGCCGCTCGGAAAGCTGAACGAATCGAGCGGCCGCGTGCAGCAGCGGATGCCGGGACAGTCCACGAACGGCCGGCGCCGACCGATGAAGTGCTTGAGCCCGAGGTACAGCCCCAGGTTGACGGCGCCCACGGCCCCCATCTGCAGCGCCGCCACGCTGCCGTTCATGCCGCCGAGCAGGGGCAGCGGCAGCAGCAGCATGACCACCACCCACGGACCGCCATCGCCGAGGCGGCTCACCGCCACCAGCAACTGCAGCACCAGCGGCTGCGTGGAGGCGCGGTGCAAGGAGGCAGCCCAACGCCGGTCGCGTTCTATCCAGCGTGCCCGGCGCTCGTCAGGCCAGTACCGCATGGCGCACCGCCTGCGCGGCCGGGCCGGCCGCCACCTGCAGCAAGCGACTCTCGAAGCGACCGAGCACACCGTCCCAGTGAGCCGTCAGCGCCGTGCGGCGCGCACTTTCACGCACGCTCGCGAGCCGCCCGGGGGACAGCACCGCGCGGCAGACCAGGTCGATGAAGGCGTCTTCGTCGCCCGGTGCGGCCAGCCAGCCGCTGTGGCCGTGGTGAATGTGTTCGCCCGCGGCGGCGGCGGCGAACGACACCACCGCCAGGCCCGAGGCCAGCGCTTCGAGCGTGACGTTGCCGAAGGTTTCGCTCAGGCTGGGGAAGACGAACACGTCGGCGCTCGCGTAGTGCGCGGCAAGCGCGTCGCCGCGCTGCACGCCCACGAAGCGGGCGGCCGGGAACTCCGCCTGCAGCTTCGCGCGCAGCGGCCCGTCGCCCACCACCACCATGCGCGTGTCGGGCGCGATCGCCCGGGCCACCTCGAAGGCGCGCAGCGCGAGCCGCGTGTTCTTCTCGGCGGCCAGCCTGCCGACGTAGAGCATCACGGCGGCCGGCCCCTGGCCGGAGGCCGTCTCCGGCGCCGCGCCCCACAGCGCGCGCAGCGCAGCGCTGCGCTGCGTGGGCGAGAACTGCGCCGCGTCCACGCCGCGGCCCTGCACCTCCACGCGCTCGAAGCCCTGCGAAAGGAGCTGGGCGCGCACGGCGCGCGTCGGCACGAAGGTCGCATCGGCCAGGTTGTGGAACCGGCGCAGATAGCCGCACACCAGCGGCTCGAGCCAGCCCAGCCGGTAGTAGCGGCTGTACCAGTGGAAGTTGGTGCGGAAGTCGGTGGTCACGGGGATGCCGAGGCGGCTCGCCGCCAGCACGGCCGCGCGGCCCAGCGGCCCCTGCGTGGCCACGTGCACGAGCTGCGGCCTGTGCGCCTGGAAGCGGCGCTGCAGTTGCCCGGTGCTCGCCAGCCCGAAGCGCAGGTCCGGGTACATGGGGATCGGTGCGCCGGCGGTACGCCATTCGCCCTCGGCATCGAGCGGGGCTTCGCCGCCCTGACGCGGGCGGATCACCTCGAGCGCGTGGCCCTGCCTGCGAAGAAAGCTCACCGTCCGCGCAACGGTCAGCGCCACGCCGTTGATCTCGGGCGGGAAGGTTTCGGTGACGTAGGCGAGCTGCATGCGGTGCTTGGGAGTCGAAAGGCCCGGCGGCAGAACGCTGAAAAACCCCGGTGAGCCTTGCCGCACAGCAACGAGCATGCCCGGTGATTTCTACAGGGGCATGACGATTGCCGGTGCTGCCCGCGCGCCGCGCGTTCCACCGGACCCACCGCCCATGAACTCCCTCGTGCTCGTCCCCGGCGGTGCCGGCTTCCTCGGCAGCCACCTGTGCGAGCGCCTGCTCGCGCGCGGCGAGAACGTGCTGGCGCTCGACGACCTCTCCACCGGCCACCGCCGCCACGTCGGTCACCTGAGCGCTCATCCGCGGTTCCGGCTCCTGGTGCACGACCTCACGCGCGCCTTGCCACGCGCGGCGCGCACGGCGGGCCGGGTGTTCAACCTGGCCTGCCCGGCCAGCCCTTCGTACTACCAGCAGGACCCGGTGCAGACCACGCTGACCAGCGTGCTCGGCATCTGGCATCTGCTCGAGCAGTGCCAGCGCTCGGGCGCGCGGCTGCTGCAGGCCTCGACGAGCGAGGTCTACGGCGATCCGCAGGTCCACCCGCAGACGGAGGACTACGTCGGCCACGTCAACCCCATCGGGCCGCGCGCCTGCTACGACGAAGGCAAGCGCTGCGCCGAGACGCTGGCCTTCGCCTACCGCTGGCAGAGGAACGTCGAGATCCGCGTGGCCCGCCTCTTCAACAGCTACGGCCCGCGCCTTCGTCCGGGTGACGGCCGGGTGGTCAGCAATTTCATCGTGCAGGCGCTGCGCGGCGAGCCGCTCACGGTGTACGGCGACGGCCGGCAGACGCGCAGCTTCTGCTACGTCGACGACACCGTCGAGGGCCTGCTGCGGCTGATGGAGGCGCCGATCGAAGGCCCCGTCAACATCGGCAACCCCGACGAGCACACCATCCTCGAGCTGGCCGAAACCGTGCTGCGGCTCACCGGCAGCCGCTCCGAACTGCGCCGTCTGCCGCTGCCGCAGGACGATCCGCGCAAGCGCCGTCCCGACATCGGCCTTGCGCAACGGCAACTCGGCTGGACGCCGCGCGTCGCGCTGGAGGACGGCCTGGCCGTGACGATCGACTGGTTCCGGCGCGAACTCGACCTGCCCGTCGCGCGCAGCCTCACGCAAAAGGCCGCGTAGCGCCTGGCTGCGGGGCGGCGGTGCGTGCGGTGAGCTCGCGGCCGAGCGCGAGTTCCTCGCGCAGCCGGCGTTCCACGCGGCCGCCGAGTTCGCCGTCGAGCACGATCAGCGTGAGCTCCGCATCGTGGACCCGGTGGCCGGCGTCGATGGCCCCGCCGAGTGCGGCCCACACGCCGTCGATCACGCAGGCGTCGGCCTGCGCGGCCGAGTGGCGGCGGTGCAGCCGCACGCCCGCGCCCAACAGCGCGGCGTGCGCCGCGTTGCCGGCGTGGCGATGCCGATCGCGCCCGTCGGAATCCGGGGGCAGCATCACCTGCACGGCGACACCGCGCGCAGCGGCGCGGCAAAGGGCATCGGCGAGCGGCGCGGACAGCGTGCCGGCGAGCAGCACCGTGTTCTGCGCCGCATCGATCGCGGCGAGCAGGGCCGGCTGGGAGGGTTTCGGCTGCCAGCCCGCCTCGCAGGCCGCCAGGGCGGCGCGTTGCGGGCCGCGTGGCACCAGCGCAGGAAAGTAGTTCGCGGGCGGCGGCGCGGTGCCGCACTCGCGCCGCCAGTGGGCCACGAACAGGCTCTGCAGCCGCGCCACCACCGGCCCTTCCACGCGAAGGCAGCCATCGGCGCGCGCCGGGCGCAGCGGCACCAGCCCGCCGATGAAGGCGACGCGCCCGTCGATGACGATCAGGCTGCGCCGGGTCTGCTGCGCCGACAGGCGATCCAGCACGGCCGCCTTCAGCCTGGGCAGCCAGCGCGACTCGCACACGCCGATGCCGGCCGCGCGCAGCAGCGCGGTGTCGCGCGCCGCGCCGGGACGGGAACTGTCGAGCAGCAGGTTGACGCGCACGCCCAGGCCGGCACGCACGATGAGCCGCTGCGCCAGCGCGGCGGCAAGGGCGGCCGGCGCGACGAAGGCGGCGCTTTCGATATTGACGTGCTCGCGGGCGCGGTCGATCGCATCGAACAACGCCGCCCAGGCCGGCTCGCCGCCGCGCAGCAACTCGACGCGGTTGCCGCTGACCAGCGGCTGGCCGAGGCTGCGCGTCAGGGCATGCGCCAGCGCGTACTGCGGGGGTGTGACGATCTGCGCGCCGGCGCCCTGGCGGCAGAACCGGCCGGGCAGCTCGCCCGTCGGCGGTGTTGCGCCCTGGCGCGGCACCCGCAGCCGGCGAACCTGGGCGCTGCGCCGGTCGGTTTGGACGTCGAAAGACATGGTGCATTCCCACGGCAGCCGGCGTGCCCGTGGCGCGAGAGTCACGAACGCCGCAGGCTGTGTGGGTGAGCGCACGGTGCGCATCTTGCATGTGGCGCGGCTTGGCGCCCGGCACGCCGTTTGCAACTTCGGCCGTTCATGCGTCCAGGTGTGGTTGCCGCGGTGTCTCGCCGGGCCGTTGTATGCAAGGATGCCGCATGAAAGACAGTTTTCGCTCGTCTCACCGATGAGTGCGACGAGCTCCCGAGAGACGGAAGAAGCGGCCGAGTCGCTGCGCGTGGCTGCAGGGTCGGCCGACCCGTCCGCGCCCGAGGCCCGGTCATCCTTGCGGCCCTCGCACGCGAACGCGGCGCCCATTGCCGTCTCGCACCCGCAGGCGTACGCGCAAGTGCCGCCGCACGTGCAAGCGGCGGCTGATCCGTTGCCGGGCGCATCTGCATCCGGGCAATCCTCGTCCGGTCGAACCGCGGCGGCCTCGCCCTCGCCGCAAGCCGCCGGCGGCCGCGAGGGCGGCCGGCCTGCACCGGCCGCCGCCGCGTCGAGCCACGCGGGCCGCGCAGGCGCGCGCCCGGGCAGCGCTTTCGTGACGCTCGGCCTCATCGCCCTGGCCGCGCTGGGGCAGTGGGGTCTGATGCTGTGGCTGGGCTCGCCGCTCGGCTTCGTGATGGCTTATCCGGCCGTGATGCTGGCAGCCTGGTACGGCGGCTGGTGGTCGGGCGCGTTGGCGGCCGGCGTGCTCGCCCTGGCGCTGCCTGCTCTGGCCAACGCGCCCTGGAACGAGCCGACGCAGGTGTCGGTGGGACTGATCCTCGGGTTCGGCCTGCTCACCGCCGCCCTGTGGCAGGGACTGCGCCATTCGCGCGACAGCTCGCACAGCCGGGCCGAGGCGCTGGCCCTGTGGCAGCAGAGGCTCGCCGGAGCGCTCGGATCCACCGGCGTGATGCTGGTGGAGTTCGATCGCGAGCTGCGCCTGACCTGGCTGCACAACCCGCCGCCGGGCATCGATGCCGGCGTGCAGCCGGGGCGCGAGGCCGAGGCTCTTTGCGCGCCCGCGGACGCCGAGCGCTTTCGGGCCGTTCTCGCGCAGGTGCTGGATGGCGGCGAGCCCCTTCGCATCGACGTGGCGCTTCCCGGCGCGGCGCGCGACGGCACGGCGCTGTGCTTCGAACACGCCATCGTCGCCCTGCACGACGCACAAGGGCGCGCGTGCGGCGTGCGCAGCGCCGCGAGCGACGTGACCGCGCTGCGCGCGAGGCAGGCACGCGAGGCCGAGATGCAGGGGCTGTTTCGCGCCGCCCAGGAGCGCTCTCCCGATGCCTTCGAGCTGCTGCGCGCGGTGCGCGAGGAGGGCGCCGGCAGGCGCGGCGCGGTGATCGATTTCGTCTGGGAGTACGTCAACCCCGCGGCGGCGGCGTTGCTCGGCCGCAGCGCCGAGGCCTTGATCGGCCAGCGGCTGATCGGCGAGCGGGCCGACCGCTTCGCCCGCGAGCGCTTCGCGCACTGGCGCGACGTGCTGGCTGCCGGCGAGCCGGCGCGCGGGGAGTTCAACCGCGAGGAACCCAAGCGCAGCACCTGCAGCTATCACACGCTGGCGCTGCCGCTGGGCGAGCGCCTGGCCGCGGTGACGGTCGATGCCACGGTACCCACGCGCAGCCTGGAGGCAGAACGACGGCAAAGCGCCGCGCTGCAGCGCGCCGCCACGCTCAAGGACGACTTCCTCGCCCACCTGAGCCACGAGCTGCGCACGCCGCTCAACGCCATCACCGGCTGGGCCCACCTGCTCACGCGCGTGGGCACCGACGCGCCCATGCTCCAGCGCGCCGCCGAGGCGATCGAGCGCAATGCGCGCGCGCAGGCGGTGCTGGTCGATGCGCTGCTCGACATGAACGGCGTGGTCAACGGCAGCCTGAGCCTGGAGCGCGGCCCCTGCGATCTGAGCGCGGCGCTGCGCCGTGCGGTCGCCACCGCGCTGCCGCTCGCGCAAGCCAAGTGGATCCGCCTGCACACCGAAGACATCGCCGAGGGGGTGCCCTGCGACGGCGATGCGTCGCGGCTCGAGCAGGTGTTCTGGAACCTGCTCGGCAACGCCGTCAAGTTCACGCCGCTGGGCGGCGACGTGTGGGTGGTGCTCGAGCGGGTGGACGCCGGCACGGTGCTCGTCGAGATCCGCGACACCGGCGAAGGCGTGCCGGCCGCCGTGCTGCCGCACTTCTTCGACCGCTTCCAGCAGCAGCGTTCCGGCACGCGCTCGCATGCCGGGCTCGGGCTGGGGCTCACGCTGGTCAAGAGCCTGGTCGAGCTGCATGGCGGGCGCGTCTCCGTGCACAGCGACGGCCCCGGCCTGGGCACGACCGTGCGCGTGCACCTGCCGATCATCGAGCTGGCCGATGCGCCCTCGGATGCGGCGGACAAGCGGCGCGTGCAGCCCGAATCGCCCGCCGCCGGTGCGAATGCGCCGCAGGTCGCCGCGCCGCTGACCTTCCGGCGCATCCTCGTGCTCGAGGACGAGGCCGATTCGCTGGAAGTGCTGTCGGTGCTGCTGCGCCAGCAGGGCGCCGTGGTGCGCGCCTTCGACAACGCCGAGCAGGCGCTCGCCGCGGCCGAACACGGCAGCTTCGATCTCGTCATCAGCGACCTCGGCATGCCCGGCATGAACGGCCTGGAGTTCATGCGCCGGCTGCAGCGGCGCCCGCTGCCGCTGAAGGCGATCGCGCTGACCGCCTACGCCGGCGAGGCCGAACGCGCCGAAGCGCTCGAGGCGGGCTACACCCGCGTGGAAACCAAGCCGATCTCGCCGCCGCAGTTCCTGGCGGTGGTGCTGGCGGAGGTGGGGGCGTCGCAGGCGAACGGCTGAGCCCGTCGCGACCGACGGGCCGGCGGATCGTTGCCGACGCTCAAGGACGCGCCGGCGGCAGCGGCGCTTCGTCCTGCGGCTCGGGGGGCAGTGCTGCGGGCGGGGCGCCCATGCGCAGTGCCAGGTCGTCCGAGACCTGGTGGACATGCCGGCGCTTGCGCAGCAGCGAGCGCAGGGAGGGCAGGTTCGAGTCCTTGCCTTCGAGGTAGATGCCCAGGAGGCGCAGGCGGCGGTTGCGCTTGCACACCGTGCGTGCGACCACGAGGATGGGCACGGCGATGATGGCGCCCGCAATGCCCCACATGAAGCCCCAGAACATCACCGAGACGAACACCGCCAGCGGGCTGAGCGAGAGCTTGCGGCCCACGAACCACGGCGTGATCAGGTTCGCCTCGATGGAGTGGATCAGCAGGAAGGCCGCGGCCGGCGCGATCATCATGCCGGCCGTGTCCATGGCCAGGATGCCGGCGATGAGCAGCACGCCCGTGATCATCAGCGGCCCGATGTAGGGAATGAAATTGAGCACGCCGGCGACCACGCCCCACAGCAGCGGGCTGGGCATGCCCAGCGCCATGAGCGCGCCGGTGGTCACGAGCGCCACGCAGGTGTTGATGACGGCCAGCGCCGCGAGGTAGTGCCCGATCTCGCGCTGCGCGCTGCGCACGCCGCCGAGCACCAGCGCGCGGGTGCGCCGCCGGGGAATGGCCTCCACGGTGCGCGAAAGCATCCAGTGCTCCGAGGCGAGCAGGAAGTACAGCAGGATCACGACCGCCGCCGTCGAGATGCCGACGGTGACGCTGCGCCCGAGCACCTCGCCGGTCAGCGCATAGCCTTCGGCCGCGATGCGCTCCTTGATCGGATCGACCGGCTCCGGCGGCGGCGGGGCACTCGCTGCAGCACGCGCTTCCAGGCGCGAGAGCGTGGCCGGGGGTGGCCTCGGCTCGGGCGTCGGCTTCTTGGGCGGTGCGATCAGCGGGATGGTCGAGCGCAGGCGATCGAACTGGTCGATCACTTGCTGCAGGGTGGTGGGCGCTCGCTCGAGCCACTCGGTCGCCGGGTTGACGAGCAGGCCGCCGAGCACACCCACGCTGCCCATCAGGGCCAGCACCACGAGCCCCGCGCCGGCCAGTTCGGGAATGCCGCGACGGCGCAGGAGGCGCACCGGCGTGGCCAGCACGAAGGTCAGCACGATCGCTATGGCGATGGGCAGCAGCAAAGGCTGACCGAGCTTGATGGCGAAGGCCAGCGCGATCCAGAACAGGCCCTTGCTCACCCAGTTGGGCGGCCGGGGCAGCGGCGGCGGGTCGGAGGTGCTCACCCCTGCGCCTCGATGAACAAGGCGTCGCGGCACCCGAAGTGCAGGGTGGGCGTTCTTGCGCGGTTGGACGACACGATCAGGGGCCTTGCGCGCTGGTTCGAGGAGCCGGCATTCTGCAGCTTTCGTGCCACGACTTTGTCATGAGCGTGACGCATGCGCCCGGCTTCGCGGCGGCCACGCGAGGTTCGCACCGGTAGGAATTGCGGCAGAGTGCGGTGGCCCGGAGCACGGGTCTGCGTCGCGATTCCGGGTCGATCACCATCGCCGGCCGAACGCCGACGCGGCGCTGCGTGTTGCGGCACACACAGCAAACGGCCTCCTGCGGATCGCTCCGCAGGAGGCCTGAAACACCGCGCGGTCACCGGCGGCTGCCGGCGAACCGCGTCACGCGGGCCTGCTCAGTTCGCGGGCTTGACGATGATGTCGTTGCGCACGCTTTTCACGTCGGGAACACCGCGCGCGATCTCCGCGGCGCGGGCCTTTTCTTCCGCCGTGGCCGCGAAGCCCGAGAGCTGCACCGTGCCGTTGAGCGCGCCCACCTCGATGCGCATGGCGCTCACGGTGTCGTCCTGCGCGAAGCGGGTCTTCACGCGGCTGGCGATGGTGCGGTCGTCGATGTACTCGCCCGCGCTGCTCTGCCCGCTGGTCACGGCGCAGCCGGTCATTCCGAGGCTGCTCAGGCCGATCACGAGTGCGCAGGTGTAGAGGGTCTTGTTCATGTGTGGTTTCTCCAGGTTGTCGAGGGCTGGAGCAGAAGGAGCCAGGGCTCCGATCCGCTCGCATTCGCACTGAAAGCAAACGACGGGCCCACTTCGCCGCGGAGCCGTCCGACGGGTATGTCGCTTGCCGACGGTGTGGGTCGCGCACGCGGCCCCGCCGACGCGGGCTTCATTCCCTTTCCACGAGAAACCCATGGCCACCCGCAAACCCGGCAAGACCTCTTCGTCCGCACCCGCACCCGCGCCCGCCGCACGGCGCCGTTCCGCTTCCGCCGGATCGCCGGCCGCTGCGCTCGAAACGGTGGGCTCGGTGCTCGCCACCGTGTCCGGACCCTCCAGCGCCGGCCTCGACAGCGGCGCCATCGGCCAGTTCGAGACCGAGCCGCAGCGCCGGCTCGCGAGCCAGAAGGTCGGCGCCGACGCGATGGGCATGGCCTTGCCGAGCAACCCGCTCAAGCCGGGCGACCACGGCCGCGAGAGCGCGCTGGCGCCCAAGACCGGCATGCCGGCACCGCCGCCCCATGCGATCGACACGGCCAGCACCGTGACCGAGGACACGCGCTCGCCGAAGGTGGGCGAGGGCAAGCCCCGGCCCGGCTACAACCCGGCCGCGGAGCCGCTCGACCGCGTGCGCGTGGACTCCGGCGGCCAGGCGCTCACCACGAGCCTGGGCGTGCAGATCGCCGACAACCAGAACTCGCTCAAGGCCGGCCTGCGCGGCCCGGCGCTGCTCGAAGACTTCATCCTGCGCGACAAGATCACGAGCTTCGACCACGAGCGCATTCCCGAGCGCGTGGTGCATGCGCGCGGCTCGGCGGCGCACGGCTACTTCGAGTGCTACAAGCCCCTGAGCGACATCACCCGCGCCGCGCCCTTCGCCGAGGCCGGCAAGCGCACGCCGGTGTTCGTGCGCTTTTCCACCGTGCTCGGCGAGCGCGGGGCTGCCGACCTCACGCGCGACGTGCGCGGCTTCGCCGTCAAGTTCTATACCGAAGAGGGCAACTGGGACCTGGTCGGCAACAACATCCCGATCTTCTTCATCCAGGACGCGATGAAGTTCCCGGACCTCGTGCACGCCGCCAAACCCGAGCCGCACAACCAGATGCCGCAGGGCGCGAGCGCGCACGACACCTTCTGGGATTTCGCGGGCCTGTCGCCCGAGATCACGCACATGCTGCTGTGGGCCATGAGCGACCGCGCCATCCCGCGCAGCTACCGCACGATGCAGGGCTTCGGGGTGCACACCTTCCGGCTCGTCAACGCGGCCGGCGCCTCGGTGTTCGTCAAGTTCCACTGGTCGCCCACGGCCGGCACGCACTCGGTCACCTGGGACGAGGCCGTCAAGATCAACGGCGCGGATTCCGACTTCCACCGCCGCGACCTGTGGGAAGCCATCGAGGCCGGCGTGTTTCCCGAGTACGAACTGGCCTTGCAGGTGTTCACCGAAGAGCAGGCCGAGGGCTTCAGCTTCGACGTGCTCGACGCCACCAAGATCGTGCCGGAGGAACTGGTGCCGCTGCGCCCGGTGGGCCGCATGGTGCTCGACCGCAACCCCGACAACTTCTTCGCCGAGACGGAGCAGGTCGCCTTCTGCACCCAGCACGTCGTGCCCGGCATCGACTTCAGCAACGACCCGCTGCTCGCGGGGCGCAACTTCAGCTACCACGACACGCAGCTCACCCGCCTGGGCGGGCCCAACTTCAACCAGATCCCGATCAACGCGCCCGTCGCGCAGGTCCACAACAACCAGCGCGATGGCTTTCAGCGCCAGGCCATCCCGCGCGGGCGCGTGGCCTACGAGCCGAACTCGCTGGCCGGCGGCTGTCCGTTCCAGGCCGGGGCGATGAAGGGCTACGTGCCGTTTCCGCAGCCGCTGCCCGATGCCGAGAAGCTGCGCGGCAAGCCCGAGAAGTTCGCCGACCACTTCACGCAGGCCACGCTTTTCTGGCGCAGCCAGACGCCCATCGAGCAGCAGCACATCATCGGCGCCTTCCGTTTCGAGCTCACGCGCGTGCAGACGCCGGCCATCCGCGAGCGCATCCTCTCGCTGCTGGTCAACGTGGACGAGAACCTCGCGCGCGCCGTGGCCGATGGCCTGGGCATGCCGCTGCCGCCGGGGCAGGAGCGGGCGCTGCCGAATCCGCCCAAGCCGGAGGTCGAGTCGTCCGCCGGCCTGTCGCTGTTCGCGCGGCCGGGCGACGGCAGCATCGGAGCGCGCCGCGTGGCGCTGCTGGTGTGCGACGGCGTCGACGCGATGAGCCTGCGCGCCGCGCACACGGCGCTCGCGAAGGCGGGCGCCGCGCCGCGCTTCGTGGGCGCGCGGCTGGGCCGCGTGAAGGCCGCCTCGGGCGAGCCGATCCACGTCGAGGCCACGCTGGAGTCCATGCCTTCCGTGCTGTGGGACGCCGTGGTGCTGCCCGACGGCGACGCCGCGCAGCCGGCTCTGGCCGGCCTGGGCATGGCGGTCGAGTTCGTCAAGGACCAGTACCGCCACTGCAAGCCGATGCTCGTGCTCGGCAGCGCGACCACGCTGCTCGAAGCGGCCAACGCCTCGGCGCAGCTGCCCGACGGCAGCGCCGACCCCGGCGTCGTGGTCGCGCCACCGGTCGAGGTGGACGCGGCCGAGCCGCTGGGCGGCGTGCACGGCCCGATCGAGGCCTTCGTCGGCGCCTTGGGCAAGCACCGCCATTTCGAGCGCGAGGTGGACCCGCCGCCCGTGTGAGGGTGCGCCCCCGCGGGTCGAGCGATGAACTGGCGTCGGGGCCCGCGGTGCGGCCCGGTCCTGCGGCTGTTGCTCGACCCGGGCGTCGTCATTCCTCGTCCCGGCGCTTGCGTCCGCGCATCTTGTCGTACCGCGCCATGAGCGGCGTCACCGAAAGGCCGTGCGCGACGATCGATGCCACCACGGCCGACAGCGTCAGGGCGATCATCGTCGGGGCGTGGCTCGGATCGAGGCCATGCGTCATGGCGTAGCCCAGGTAGTACAGCGAGCCGATGCCGCGCACGCCGAACCATGCGATCAGGCGGCGTTGGACGGGGTCGGTCGACGTGCCCGCCAGCCCCACGGCCACCGACACCGGACGGATCACCAGGAACAGCACCGGCACGAACCACCAGGGGACCAGCGACCAGTCGACCATCGACAGCATCACCCCCACGAGCACCACCGCGGCGACCTCCCCGATCCGCTCGATCTGCTCGGTGGAGCCGAGCATGGCGTGCGCCATGAAGGCCGGTGCGTGCGCGGGGTGCGTCGCGACGTGATCCGCGTCGATGGGCGGGGCGGGGTTCGTCAGCGACTGCTCGACGACGGCCTCGGGCGCGGGTGCCGAGGCGTCCGATCGGTCACGGCGCGTGCGTCTGCTTGCGCTCGACCCGGCGCAGCGCAACGCCGGCGGCAAAGACCGCGAGGAAGCCGTAGGTCGTCGCAGCCAGGGCCGTGCCGTACGACAGGGCAATGAGGCCCAGGGCCAGAAAGTCGTCGTATCCCACCGCCTGCTGGTGCCGCATGCGCAGCCGGAGAACGAGCCGGCCCATCAACGTACCCAGCGCCGCACCGATGGCCAGCCCGCCCAGGGTGGCCCACACCACGTCGACCAACAGCCATCGCACGCCCCAGTCACCTATCGGGTGCAGACCGAGCAGGCCCAGCCCGAGCATCACGAACGGGAAAGCGGTGCCGTCGTTGAGGCCGCCCTCTCCGGTCAGCGCCATGCGCAGCCGGCTGCGGTCTTGCGGGTCGGCGACCTGCACGTCGGAAGCAAGCACCGGGTCGGTCGGGGCGAGGATCGCGCCGAGCAGCACGGCCGCGCCGACCGGCAAGCCGATCGCCATGGCGGCGAGGGCGATCAGGCCGACGGTGACGATCATCGAACCGATGGCCAGCCTCAGCGACAGCAGCCAGCGGCGGTCTTCGACCGCAACGCTGAGCTTGAGGCCGACCGTGAACAGCGAGACGACGACCACGATCTCGGCCAGGTGCTCGAGCCACTGCGCATCGGCGATCGGGTCGAACTCGATGAGCCCCAGGCCGAGCGGCCCGATGGCCAGACCGGCGGGCAAATACAGCATCGCCGTGCTGAGCGGGAGGTGACGCAGGGCGGAGCCGCTCAATGCCATCAGCACGAGCAGTCCGCCGACGATCAGTGCCCAGACCGCGATATTCATTTCCCTGAGTGCGCTGCGAGGATGGGCAGGGCCAGGCAATCGTGGTGCCGTGCAACGGATCATGGGCATATCGATTGCCGACTAATGCTGGCAGGACGCAGCTTCGAACGAAGTGCGACCGCACCCACACCACCGCAACGTGTCCGAGCGAGTTCGCCTCGCTGAACTCCGCCGTTCGCGATCAACACCGGAAGGCCCATGGACCCGACCACCGCTCTTCTCGCCGAGCAACTCGAGGTCGGCAAACGCACTGTCGAGACCGCTCGCGTGCGCATCGGCACGCGCGTGGTCGAACGGGAAGAAACCGTCGAGATGCCCTTGCGGCACGACGAGCTGGAGGTCGAAAGGGTCAGCGTCGATCGCGTCGTCGAGCGGCCTTCGGAAATACGAATCGAGGGGGACGTGACGATTGTTCCCGTGCACGAGGAAGTTCTCGTCGTGACCAAGCAACTGGTGCTGAAGGAGGAATTGCGCATCACCCGGCGCAGCACCGTGCACGCAGGCGAGCCGCAGCGCCACCGCCTGCGCAGCGAAGAACCAGAAGTCATCCGCGATGCGGTCGGCAAACCCGTCTGAACCTGCCGTCCGACAGAGCTTTCGTCATTCAACGCAACGCCGTTTCGAAGCGGCTTTTCTCTCAAAGGATCATTCATGAGCAGCACCACATTGGTCGGCGTCTTCGACGACTACAGCCAGGCGCAACAGGCGAGCAGGAAACTCGAGGATGCCGGCATCGCCAGGCAATCCATCCAGGTGAGCGGTGGCCAGCCGGCCTCTTCGTCCCCGGCTTCGCAATCCGGCATCGAGCCCGAGGAGCACCAGGGCGCGATCAGCCGCTTCTTCTCGAAGCTCTTCGGCTCGGACGACGAGCCCGAAGCGGCTCACTACTCGGAGGCGGTGCGCCGCGGCAATGCCGTGGTGACGGTCAGCGCCGCCGACGAAGATCGCATCGATGAGATCGCCGGCATCCTCGAGGACTGCGGCGCGGTCGACATCGACGAGCGTGTCGAGCAGTGGAAGGCCAGCGGCTACATGCCGCCCGCCACCGGGCCGACGGCCGGCGCAGGCGGCAGCGGCGACAAGCTCAACGTGGTCGAGGAAGACATGAAGGTCGGTAAGCGCACGGTGCAGCAAGGCGGCGTTCGCGTGCGCCGGCACGCCACCGAGCGGCCGGTCGAGGAGCAGGTGTCGCTGCACGACGAGCGGGCCGACATCACCCGCAAGAAGGTGGACCGCGCTGCCACCGACGCGGAGATGGAGTCGGCCTTCAAGGACAAGAGCGTCGAGCTGCGCGAGACCACCGAGGAGCCGGTGGTGTCGAAGACCGCCCGCGTGGTGGAGGAAGTCAACGTGGGCAAGAAGGCCTCGGATCGCAAGGAGACCGTCAAGGGCACCGTGCGCCGCAGCGACGTGGACGTCGAGAAGATAGGCGCCGATGCCTCTCAGCGCCGCCCCGCGGAAAGCCCGATGGCCGGATCGATGCGCCGCTACGCAGGCCCCGAGCGCCGCATGAACGGCAACGCCGCCGCCTACGCCGGTCCGGAGCGCCGCATGGCGGCGACGATGTAGAGCGCCAACGCGAGGCACGCGCCCGGTTCGGGCGCGTGCCCCGCCGCCTCGGCGGCATGGCCGCGGCCAGCGGATGGCCTGCGGCTCAGCGCAGCGTGCGGTGCTCGCCCATCTTCGGCGGATGGCCGGTCGCCGCGGCGCGGGCGATCTTGAGCAGTTGAACGGCCTTGTTGGTCTTCACGTCCCAGTACTCGGCAGCGTCGATGCGCACGGCCACGAGTTGCAGGTCGGGGTCGGTCGGGCCGCCGGAAAACCAGGCCTTCGCCGCCACCGACCACATCGCCTCGGCGCGGCGCACGTCGGTGACCAGGCGCGCCGACCCGGCAATCGACACGTAGCGGTCCTTGTCGGTGTCGGCATAGGCCACGTTGACCAGGGGGTCGTCGGCGATGTCGGACGCCACCTCGCTCGCGCGCGAGACGAAGAACCACAGGCTGCCCTGCGCGTCCTCGTCGAGCGCGCGATTCTGCGTGGTGAGCGGGCGCGAGCGCAGCACGCCGTCGGCGCTGCGGCTGGTGAGCATGCCGAAGCGGATGTCGCGGATCATGTCCCAGAGCTTGTCGTGAGCGGCGATGCGCTCGCGCGAGACGGCAAGCGATTCGTTGCCGGCGGCGGCGGTCGGGGTGGTGGGTGCGGCCATGCGGTACTTCCTTGTTGCGGGTTGAACGAAGCCTTGCCGTGCAAGCGGCATGCCGAAGCCGCGCGCTGCTGCCGGCGGGCACGGCGGGCGCGGCCCGAATCCGGGTCAGACGGTGGCGTCCCTCGTCGGGGATGCGAAGAGGCGCTCGGTGAGCTCGCGCGGGCTCAGTCGGACGAGATCCTTGTCCTGCGTCTGGACCACGCGGGCCGCGACTTCGGCGCTCATCGCCTTGCGAAGGCGGCCCAGGAAGCGCGGTGCGGCGATGACGTGCAACTCGGTGTAGCGCGAGGCCTGCAGCGCTTGCTGCAGGTGCGCGGCGACGCGGCCGGCGAACAGCTCGGATTCCTTTTCCAGCTCGCTCTCGCCGGCCGACGCGGTGACGTTGCCGCCCATGCGCAGGTCGTCGCCCCCGCGCCGGCCGTGCGCGTCGCGGCTCAGTGCAGCGTTGCTCGCGTGAGCGCCGGCGTCGGTCAACTCGTCGACCGGCTGGAGTTGAGCGCCGCTGGCAGGCAGCGTGAGAAAACGGGCTATGCCGTCGTCGGCGACCAGGACCCAGGTGGTGTTCATGGCGGCTCCTTCGCGCAAAGACTCGGTGCTGCTTCGCGCCGTTCCGGGTGCGGCAACGGGCATGCCCGAAGGAAGCAGGACCGGGTGCCGTGATCGAGCCGCCCTGACCCGGCACCCGCAGGCCAGCGTGCTGCGGCATCGTGTTTGCTCCGGTGACCGGCACCATGAGCGCCTCGCTGAACTGAGATGGCGGCCCAGCTCGACGCGGCCGACCGCCCCTGGCCGCGGCCTTTGCAGGCCCGGCAGTGGCTGGGGCTCGCCATCGTGGTGGCGGGCGTGGGCGCGGGCGGCTGGGGGTTCTGGCAGCAGGTCGTACGGCCCGACCCGCACGTCGTGCAGGCGCTGATCGCCGGACTCGTCGCCGCCGGCGCCACGGCGCTGGGCACGCTGCCCGTCCTGCTGGCGCAGCGGGTTTCGGACCGCACCCGCGACGCGCTGCTCGGCTTCGGCGCAGGCGTCATGCTGGCGGCCTGCGCGTTCTCGCTGGTCGTGCCGGGTCTTGCCGCGGCCAAGGCGCAGGGGGCCGGTCCCTGGCAGGCCGGCGCGATCGTCGGCGCGGGCTTCCTGATCGGTGCGGCCCTGCTGCACGCGCTCGACCGCTGGGTGCCTCACGAGCACTTCATCAAGGGCTTCGAAGGCTCGCAGGCGCGCGCTCGCGCGCTGGCGCTCAAGCGCACCTGGCTCTTCGTCTTTGCCATTGCCCTGCACAACCTGCCCGAGGGCCTGGCGATAGGCGTGGCCTATGCGGGCACCGACCCGGTCAGCGCCGGCGCGCTCGCCACCGGCATCGCCATCCAGGACGTGCCCGAGGGCCTGGTCATCTCCCTGGCCCTGCTGGGCGCCGGCTACGGGCGTGGCGTGGCGGTGGGCCTGGGAGCGGCCTCGGGCCTGGTGGAGCCGGCAGGCGCCGTGATGGGCGCGGTGGTCATCGGCCTGTCGGCCGGGCTGCTGCCCTGGGGGCTGGCGTTCGCGGCGGGAGCCATGCTGTGGGTCATCAGCCACGAGATCATCCCGGAGTCGCACCGGCAGGGCCACGAGCGGCTCGCGACCGGCGGGCTGATGCTCGGCTTCGTGTTGATGATGGTGCTCGACACCGCCCTGGGCTGAGCGGCGGCCCACCGTGAGCGCGACGCGTCCCGAGCACGCATGTCGCTTGCTCCATCAACAGTTCTTCCATCCCTCCACACTGGAGAACATCATGAAGAAGATCCTTCTCGTCGCCCTGGGCGGCTACCTGTGGCGCAAGTTCTCGCGCCGCTCAGGCGAAGAAGCGCCCCTGCGCTCGCAGTACCGCTGATGCGAGGCAGGGCGGGCCGTCGCAGCGGCCCGCCCTGCGCTTCGACCGCAAACCACGCCGGCCTTGCACCGCCGAGGCATGCCGATGCCGGCAGCGCCTCGACGCGGCATGGCCCGGGCGCGCACATGAATCGAGGACCAGACATGGCCGTCTTCGCGAAGTCTTACTCGGGCCCGGAACGCCGCGTGTTCGCCGGCAACTACACGGGCGTCGAAAGGCGCGACCCCCCGCAATGGGCGCAAACGCACAGCCCGACACGGCGGGGGCGGGCGCAGCGCCTGGCGCAGGGCACCGACAGCCGCGCCAAGTTCCTCGGGCACCCGGTGCATCAGCAGCTGGTGGTCTTTCCGGTCGGGCTGCTGGCGGCGGCCGTGGTGTTCGATCTGGTGTACCTGGCCGGTGGCGGGCCCACCATGGCCGTCGTGTCCTTCTGGATGATCGTGGCCGGACTCGTCGGCGGCGCGCTCGCGGTGCCTTTCGGCATCATCGACTGGCTCGCCATTCCCGAAGGCACGCGCGCCAAGAGCGTGGGCACGATCCACGGCATGGGCAACTTCACCGTCATCCTCCTCTTCCTGCTGAGCGCGCTGATCCGCGTCAACGACCAGGCCGAGCCGCTGCCGCTGGCGCTCGGCTTGTCGATCTCGGGTGGCGTGCTGGCGCTCGTGACGGCCTGGCTGGGCGGCGAGCTGGTGAGCCGTCTCGGCATCGGCGTGTCGTCCGACGCCGGCCCGGATGCGACGAGTTCGTTGCGCAGGCACGGGATCGAGGGTGATGCGCACTGGTAGGTGCGCAGCGCCTCGGGCGGCTGCCGTTCTCCTTCGGCACGGATGCCGCGCGCCCGTGCCAGATCGGGTCGGCGGGGCGCTTTGCGCAGCGAAGTGAAGGAGGAGGCGCCGGCCGCAGGCCGGCGCCGGGGGAGAGAGCCCGGACACAAACAGTCCTGAGGACTGCTTGTGCCTGGCGAGCGCCCGGGGCTCTGTCCCCGGGCATGAGCGAAGCAGAGCGCCACGTCGGCCCGATCCCCACACAGACCCCAACCCGACAATCCCGCTTCTTCCATCGGTCGGTGAACACGCGTGACCTCCATCTTCTCCAGCGAACTGGCCGCCTCCAACCCGGCCCCCGAAAGCTGGCCCGGCCGCCGCTTCGTCTTCGTCCCTTACGACCAGCTCTCCGACGCCATCGGCCCGCTCGCGCACGAGCCGCCGCGGCAACTCGGCATCGTGCTGGTCGAGAACCCCTGGAAAGCGGCCCGCCGCCCGTACCACAAGCAAAAGCTCGCGCTGGTGCTGGCCAACCTGCGGCACTTCGCGCTCGAGCAGGCGCGCCGAGGCGTGGCCGTGGCGCATCTCGTGCACGACGGCCCGTACCGCGACGCGCTGCGGCCCTTTGCCGAGCAGCATGGCGTGCTGCGCGCGATGGAGCCCGCCGAGCGCGAGTTGCGGGCGGACCTCGCGCTGCTCGTCGAGGCCGGCCTGCTGCAGCTCCTGCCGCACGAAGGCTGGCTCACGACGCGCGAGCAGTTCGAGCGCTCGCAAGGCCGCGCGCCGCCCTGGCGCATGGACGCTTTCTACCGGCTCGTGCGGCGTGAATCGGGCATGTTGATGGACGGCGCGCGGCCGGCCGGCGGACGCTGGAGCTTCGACACCGAAAACCGCAAGCGCTGGCGCGGACAACCCCCGGCACCCGTGCCGCCGCGTTTCGTGCCCGACGCGGTGACGCAGGAGGTCGGCACGCTGATCGAGCGGCATTTCGCGCGGCATCCGGGCACGCTCGATCTTGGCGCGCTGCCGGCCACGGCGGCCGATGCCGAACGGCTGGTGCAGTGGGCGGTGGCGCACTGCCTGGACGGCTTCGGGCCGTTCGAGGACGCGATGAGCGCCGCATCGAGCGGGCTCTTCCACACCCGGCTGTCGCCCTTGCTGAACCTGGGCCGCGTGCTGCCGCGCGACCTGCTGGGCCGGGTGCTCGACGCGCCCGCCGCGCTGCCGAGCCGGGAGGGCCTGGTGCGCCAGGTGCTCGGCTGGCGCGAGTACATGCACCACGTTCACGAGGCAACCGACGGCTTTCGCGAGCTGCCGCCAGAAGGCGGGCAGGGCGAGGGCGTGCCGGCGCCCGCCGCGCGCCGCGCGCCGGTGGCGCCGGCCCCGGGCGACGGCGGCTACGAGCGCTGGAGCGGCACGCCCTGGCGGCGCGGCGCCGACACGCCGGAGGCCGACGGCGGCGCCTGTCCCGACGCGCTGAACGCCCACACGCCCTTGCCGCCCGCGCTCTGGGGCCGGCCCTCGGGCATGGCCTGCCTCGACCACGTGATCGAGGGCGTGTGGCGCGAAGCCTGGAGCCACCACATCACCCGCCTGATGATCGTGTCCAACATCGCCACGCTGCTCGACGTGAGCCCGCGCGAGCTGACCGACTGGTTCTGGGTCGCCTACCAGGACGCCTACGACTGGGTGGTCGAGCCCAACGTGCTGGGCATGGGCAGCTTCGCGATGCGCGGGCTCTTCATGACCAAGCCCTACATCTCGGGCGCCGCCTACATCGACCGGATGAGCGACTACTGCGGCGGCTGCGCCTTCGATCCCAAACGCAACTGCCCCATCACCCCGCTGTACTGGGCCTTCCTGGAGCGCAAGCGGCCGGTGCTCGAAGGCAACCAGCGGCTGACGATGCCGCTCAAGGCCGCCGCGGCACGCAGCGCCGACCGGCAAGCCGCCGACCGGCAGGTGTTCGAGGCGGTGCGCGCGCTGCTCGCGGCGGGCGAACGCCTCACGCCGCACGAGCTGCTCGCGCGCATCGGGCAGGCCCCGCCGGCATGAGCGCGCAGGCCATCGTGACCGGCGCCGCGTCCCGTCGATCGGTCCGGCGTGCGCCGGATCGAGGCGCAGAATGCCCGGGAACGACCTGCGGCTGCCACCGGCACCGCATGCCGGCGCCACGCCCACCGTTGCGGCCGGCGCCGGGCAGTCGGCGAGGGAGACCAGAGAATGAACGGCGTTGACGGTCCCGGGGTGTCGGCGCTCGGCGGCGGCCTCACCGAGGCCTTGCGGGCGAGCGAGGAGCGGCTGGCGGCGGTCTTCAACTCCACCGCCGTCGGCGTGGCGCTGATGGGCCTCGACGGGCGCTTCGTGCAGGTGAACGATTCCTTCTGCCGCATCACCGGCTACTCGCGCGAGGAGCTCGCGACGGCAGACCGCGGCTGGCTCACCCACCCCGACGACCGCGCGCGCGCGCTCGCGTCGATGGAGGCCCTGACGGCCGGCCAGGTGGCCAACTTCGACATCGAAAAGCGCTACATCCGCAAGGACGGCACGCCGGTCTGGGTGCAGAACAGCGTCTCGCTCGTGCGCGACGGCGCCGGGCAGCCCGAACGCGTGGTCGTGCTGTGCCGCGACGTCACGAAACGCAAGCGGGCCGAGGCGATCGTGCTCGAACAGAAGAACGTTCTCGAACTCGTCGCGGCCGGCAAGCCGCTGCACGAGTGCCTGACCGCCGTGACCGCCGCGGTCGCGCGCCTTCAGCCGCATGCCCGCGCCGCCGTGCTGCTGGCCGACGAGGCGCGCACGCGGTTCGTCAGTGCCTATTCCCAGAACGTGGCGCCCTCGTTCGGGCAGGGCATCGAAGGGGCGCCGATCGAGGAACTGGCCCTGGGCACCTGCGGCCAGGCGGTCTATCGCGCCGAAACGGTCACGAGCGCCGACATCGCCAACGACGAGCGATGGGCGCCGCACTGGCGCGACCTGTGTCTGGCGCACGGCATCCGCGCCTGCCATTCGCAGCCGGTGTCCGGCCGCGACGGCCTGCCGACCGCCTCGGTCATGCTGTGCTTCGACGAGCCGCGCGAGCCGAGCGAATGGGAGCATCGCATCGCCGCCTTCGGCGGCCAGATCGCCGGCATCGCCATCGAGCGCGACAGGGCCGCCCGTGCCGTGCAGCGGGCCGAGGAGGGACGCATTCAGCGCTCGGAGCAGGTGCGCCGGCTGGCCGACATCGCGACGCGGCTCGGCGGCATGCACGATGCGCGCTCGATCATGGATGCCGTCAACGCCGAAGCCCGCGACCTGATCGCGGCGCACCTGTGCGCCACCTGCCTGACCGTCAACGGCGACTGGGCCCAGTCGATCGTCAGCGTTTCCCTGTCCGACAAGTACGAGCGCTGGCGCAGCTTCGACGAACAGGCCGACGGCTCGGGCATCTACGCCCTGGTGACCGGCATGAAGCGGCCGATGCGCCTGACGCAGGACGAACTGCTGGCGCATCCGGCCTTCAGGGGCTTCGGCGCGCACGCCGGCGCTCACCCGCCGCTGCGCGGCTGGCTGGCGGCGCCGCTGAGCGGCCTGCGCGGCGGCAACGCCGGGCTCATTCAACTGTCCGACAAGCTCGAGGGCGATTTCACCGAGGACGACGAGGCCGTGCTGGTGCAGCTCGCGCAGATGGCCTCGGTGGCCATCGACAACGCCGCGCTGGTGGAGGAGCTGCGCGAGGCCGATCGCCGCAAGGACGAGTTCCTCGCCACGCTGGCGCACGAGCTGCGCAACCCGCTGGCGCCGCTGCGCAACGGCCTGCAGGTCATGAAGCTCGCCCGCGACAAGCCCGAGACCCAGGAGCGCGCGCGCGCCATGATGGAGCGCCAGCTCGCGCACATGGTCCACCTGATCGACGACCTGCTCGACGTGAGCCGCATCAGCCGCGGCAAGATCGACCTGCGCAGGCAGTCCGTGGAGCTCGTCAAGGTGGTGCAGCAGGCCGTGGAGACCAGCCGGCCGCTGATCGAGGCTGCCGGCCACGAGCTGACGATCAGGCACTCCCCCCAGCGCATCTTCGTGGACGCCGACGCGACGCGGCTCGCGCAGGTGATCGCCAACCTGCTGAACAACGCCGCCAAGTTCACCGAGGCCGGCGGGCACATCACCCTGAGCATGGACCGGCTCGACGGCTCGGCCATCGTTGTCGTGCGCGACACCGGCGTGGGCATTGCGCCTGCGCTGTTGCCGGAGGTGTTCGAGATGTTCACCCAGGTCGACCGGGAACTCGGGCGCTCGCAGGGCGGCCTGGGGATCGGCCTGTCGCTGGTCAAGGGGCTGGTCGAGTTGCACGGCGGCAGCGTGGAGGCGCGCAGCGAAGGCGAAGGCCGGGGCAGCGAGTTCGTGATCCGCCTGCCCGCGCTGGACGGCGAGCCGGCCGCCCCGTCGGCAGACGCCGACCCCCGCAGCGCCGCGACCGCGCGCCGCATCCTGGTGGTCGACGACAACCGCGACGCCGCCTCCAGCCTCGCCACGCTGCTCGGCCTGATGGGCAACGAGGTGCGCTGCGCCTACGACGGGGCCGAGGCGCTCGAGGCGGGCAGGGCCTTCCGGCCCGACGCGATGCTGCTCGACATCGGCATGCCACGGCTCAACGGCTACGACGTGTGCCGTGCATTGCGGCAGGAGGACTGGGGCCGCTCGATCCTCGTGCTGGCCCTCACGGGCTGGGGTCAGGACGAGGACCGCCGCAAGTCGGTCGACGCGGGCTTCGACGGGCACCTCGTCAAGCCGGTGGACCCGCAGGCGCTGGCTGCGTGGCTGGAGAAAGACCCGCGCGAGGCGCAGGGCGACGCGGCGCTCAGGCCGTCGCCTGGATCCGCTCGCGCATCTCCCTGATCTGCTGGTGGTTGCGCAGCACGCCTTCGTGCTGTGCCTGCAGGACCTCCTTGACCGGTTCGGGCAGCGGGTGGCTCAGGGCCTCCTCGAAGCGCGCCTTCACGCGGTCTTCGCCCTCTTCGCATTCCTCGAGGATCTCGAGGTCGCTGCGCCCGCCGCCGTCCGGCGGTCGGCCGCCGGCGCGTTCGAGTTCGAGGCGCAGCTTGCTGGCGGCCTCGGCGCACTCCTCGGCACGCCGCTCGAGCAGCTTGCGCACCTCGCCCGATCTCGCGCGCTGTGCCGCCGTGCGCAGCGCCTGCGCGTTGCTGTTGCAGCTTTCCATCAAACGGCCCAGGATCGTCTTCACGTCTTCGTCGTCCTTCATGCCGGCACCTTCGGTTCGTGTTGCAGGAGTGCCTCTTGCGGCAAGGGCAGTGCCCGGCCCGCGGCGATACGGGGCCGGCTCTCGATGCCCAGGGCCTGTCAACGCCATGGGACCGCGACTTGCCCGGAACGGCTGTCAATTCACGAGCCGAGCCGCGGGGCGGCTCGAACCTTCAAGGAGTATCGACATGGCAAGCACGATCGTCGGCGTCTTCGACGAATACACCTCGGCGCGTGAGGCGTCGGAAAGACTCCAGGCCATGGGCATCGGCCTGGAAGATGTGCAGATCACGGCGACCAGTGACTCGGGTTCCGGCGCCACCACTTCGTCCGAACTGCCTGCGCGCCAGGAGCACAAGGGCGGCATCCGCGGCTTCTTCGCCTCGCTGTTCGGCAGCGAGGACGAGTCGGGCGAGTCGAGCGGGCATTTCGCCGAGGCGGTGCGCCGCGGCTCGTCGGTGCTCACGGTGAACCTCGCCGACGACAGCCGGATCGACGCCGTGAGCGACGTGCTCGAGGATTGCGGCGCGATCGACATCGACGAACGCGTGGCGCAATGGAAGGCCTCGGGCTACACGGGCCACGACGAGACGGGCCAAGCCTACGGCAGCGAGGAAGCCCTGCGCGAGCGGCAGAAGCTGCAGGTGGTGCAGGAAGACCTGGAGGTCGGCAAGCGCGAGGTCGACCGGGGCAGCGTGCGCGTGCATCAGCGCGTGAGCGAACGGCCGGTAGAGGAAGAGCTCAGCCTGCGCGAGGAGCGCGCGGTGATCGAGCGCCGGCCGGTCGATCGGCCCGCCACGCAGGAGGAGTTGTCGGAGCTGAAGCCGGCCGACCTGGAGATCACCGAGACCGCGGAGGAGCCGGTGGTGTCCAAGTCCGCCCGCGTGGTGGAGGAGGTGAGCGTGGGCAGGAAGGCCACCGATCGCAAGGAGAAGGTCCAGGACACGGTGCGCCGCAGCGACGTGGAGGTGGAGCGCGGCGATCGCCGGCTCGACGACGGCGCGCGCTCGGACGTCTCGCCCATGGCCGCGCACCTGCGCAACGACGCCACCCAGGGCATGCGCCGTGACGACACCTCGCGGTCCATGGCCGGACGCTACACCGGCCCGGAGCGGCGCCGACAGGGCGGCGGCAACCCGGGCGGCATGGAGCGGCGTGCAGGCTGGTGAGGCGCCTAGCGCGGCGCGGGGGCGCGGGTACGACCGGCCCTCGCTGCCGCTGCGCCGAGCTGCCGCCCAGGGCTTGTCAGCGCGAGAGGCTCGAGTGAGCCAGGAAACCGCAGGGAGATGAACGATGAACAGGAACGACAAGCCCGCGCCGACGCCCACCGACGAGCGCCGTGACGCCCCCGGTGTCGGGCGCACCGAACGTTCGCGCGAAGGCAGGGCAGAACCGCGCCTGCCGCACGAACGCGACGAATCCTCCGACAGCCAGGACAACACGCCCCCCACGCAGCGGGAAGCCTCCGCGCAGGAGCGCGGCGAGCAGGCTTTCGACGACCTCGCGAGCGGCCGGCAGGACACCGGCCGCCTGCCGGTCACCGACGAGGTGTACGAAAAGCTGAAGAAGCCACCTGAGCCCGACAGGAAGCGCCCGTCACGCGGATGACCTTGTTTGGCCGTCGGACTGAACCGTGGCGTGAGCCTCGCGTTCGTCGCCGAGCGGGCACAGGGGCAGGGGCGAGTTGCGGATGGCGAGCCGTCCGTCGCAGCGAACCCCGCGCGTCGGCCGCGTGCGACGTTTGCGTGACAGCGCGTTGTTGCAGCAAATCGCGCGCCACCACCGGCAAAAACCTCGACCTGCGGGCACCCGACCAAGGGGGATCGGCGAGGCAGCGCACAAAGTTGTGACCGGATGTGAGTCCGGTGGCGTACAGGGGTTCGCAATACCGGGCCGCGCTTCGCGCAATGTCGCCCCATGAAGCCGTGCCTGCACCGCCGTAACGGGCTTGCATCGAGGCGCATCCTTGCGGCGCCGGACGCGATCTGCGTCCGGCCGGAAGGCACGGCGCGGCACAGCGGTTGCATTGATGAGCGCCACTCGCGTCGGCCGCCGGAATCGATCGCGGCGGCGGCGCCCCCAAGACACGCCCCGAGGAGGTTTTCCGATGAGATCGATCGCTCTGCGCGTCGAGCACCGTCAGCAGCAGTCGCTGTCGCCCCGTTTGCAGCAGGCCGTGCGCCTGCTGCAGTTGTCGTCGCTGGACTTCGCGCAGGAAGTGCACGACGCCCTGGGCAAGAACCCGTTCCTGGAAGCGGAGGAAAACGAGCCCGAATCGCCGGCTGCCGAACTCGCCGTGGAAGCCGGCGAAGCCGCGTCGGCGCCAGCCGCCACCGCTTCCGAAGAGCGCTTTCTCGATGCGCCTTCGGCATCGTCCGAGCCGGTCAACGACACCGAGGTCGACGCCGCCGACGCCGACGCCGATTTCGGCGAGCGCGAAAGTTGGCAGGCCGACGGGCTGACGAGCCAGCGCCGCGGCGAGGAGGGCGACTTGAGCGCGATGGACATGATGGCCGTCGAGACGTCGCTCAACGAACACCTGCACGGCCAGATCAACGTGCTGCCGCTCTCGCTGCGCGACCGGGTGCTGGCCAAGTCGATCGTCGAGTCGCTCGACGACGACGGCTACCTGCGCACCGGTCTCGACGAACTGGTCGAGATCACCGACCTGGATCCGCCCGCCGAGCTCGAGGAGCTGCACATCGCCCTGCGCCTGGTGCAGTCGCTCGACCCGCTGGGCGTGGCCGCGCGCAGCGTGGGCGAATGCCTGCTGCTGCAGCTCGGCACGATCGAGGACGCCGGCGAGCAGGAGCTTGCGCGCCTCGTCGTCACCGAGCACCTGGACTGCCTGGCCGCCAAGGACGTGGCCGGGCTGTCGCGCAAGCTGCGCCGGACGCCGGCCGAGATCGAGGCGGTGTGCGACCGCATCCGCCGGCTCGATCCGCGCCCTGGCTGGCACTTCGGCGCCTCGCAGGTGCAGTACGTGACGCCCGACGTGATCGTGCGCAAGTCGCGCGGGGTCTGGCGCGTGCAGCTCAACCCGAGCATCGTGCCCAAGGTGCGCCTGAACCACGTCTACGCCGAGATGTTCCAGCGCCACCGGCAGGCGCAGAACGGCGAGATGGCCGCGCACCTGCAGGAGGCGCGATGGACGGTGCGCAACATCGAGCAGCGCTTCGCGACCATCCTCAGCGTCTCCGAGGCCATCGTCAAACGGCAGAAGCACTTCTTCGAGTACGGCGCGCTGGCGATGAAGCCGCTGGGCCTGCGCGAGATCGCCGACGAGGTGGGGCTGCACGAATCGACCGTCTCGCGCGTGACCAACAACAAGTACATGGCCACGCCGCTGGGCGTGTTCGAGCTCAAGTACTTCTTCTCGCGCGCCATGACCACCGCCAGCGGCGGCGCGTGTTCCGCCACGGCGATCCGCGGCGTGATCAAGGACATGATCGAGGCCGAGCAATCCTGCAGCCCGCTGTCCGACGCCGAGATCGCGCGCCAGCTCGCCCAGCAGGGTCTGGTGGTGGCTCGCCGCACCGTCACCAAGTACCGCCAGCTGCTCAAGATCGAAGCCGTGGAGCGCCGCAGACGTGCGGCTTGAGGCCGGGGTTGCTTCTTTCCACCTCGGGAGGCCGGCGCAAGGACCGCGGTCGGGCTAGCCCTCACCCTGACCCTCTCCCAAAGGGAGAGGGAACCAAGCGTTCATGTCGAAGGGCGAGGTGCCGTGCGACGCGGGGTTTGCTCCTCTCCCCTCCGGGGAGAGGCTGGGTGAGGGGCCAGCCCGTCGCCCGCAGACAGTACGCCGCGCGCACCCGCCGAATGCAAAAGCGCCGCGGCCTGAACCGCGGCGCCTTGGGCCAGACGAGCCTGCGCGAATCTACTTCGTCTTCGACGACGACCCGCTGCCCTGCGTGGACAACACCGACGAGCCGGAAGTCGCCGACGAACCGCGCGAGCCGCTGCTGCCCGTGCCCGCCTCACCGCCGCCGCTCATCGACGAGCGCGACGTGTCGTCGCCGCCCGTGCTGCTCGAACTCGTCGGCGCGTCGCCGCTCATGCCGCTGAGAAAGTCCGCCCCGCTGGCCGAGCCCTCGCCGCTGCCGGAGTACACCGTGCCGCCCGTGGCGTTGTGGGGCTCCGAGCCGCCGCGCGAGCGTTGGCTGCGCCATTGGCTGAAGTCGTCGGAGAACTTCTTGTAGCGATCCTGGCGCCAGGACTGGTAGTCGTCGTCGAGGTTGCGCATCTGCTCGGCGCGCCACTGGTGGTAATCGGGATCGTGATGCTGCTGCGAGCCGGACTGCCAGGCGCCGCCGCGGGTCCAGTCGTTGTAGCCGCCTTGCGAGGACGAGCCGGACGAACCGCCCGCCTGCGTGCCGCCGCTGAAGCCGCCCTGCAAGCCGCCGTAGGTGCTGCCTTGCGAGCCGCCGCGCGAGCCGTAGTCCTCCTGCGAACCGTAGCCGCCGTAGCCGCCCTGGAAACGGCCCGGGTCCTGGCCGCCCTGCGCGCCGTAGCGCGAGCCGCCCCAGTCGCCTTGCTGCTGGCCGCCGTACGCGCTGCCTTGCTGCTGGCCGTAGCGGCCCTGCGAGCCCCAGTCGCCCTGCGCGCCACCGCCGTAGCCGCCGCTGTAGCCGCCACCGCCCTGCGAACCGAAGCGCCCTTGCGAGCCGCCCCAGTCGCCGCCGTGCGAACCGTAGCGCTGCTGCGAGCCCCAGTCGCCCTGCGAGCCGCCGCCATAGCCGCCACCCTGCTGACCGCCGCCGCCGTACATCCCGCCCTGTTGGCCACCGTAACGGCCCTGCTGCGAGCCCCAGTCGCCCTGCGAGCCGTAACCGCCGCCCTGCGAGCCGCCGCCATAGCCGCCGCCCTGCTGACCGCCGCCGCCATACATGCCGCCTTGCTGCTGGCCGCCGTAGCCGCCGTAGCCGCCCTGCGATCCGCCGTAGCCGCCCTGCGATCCGCCGTAGCCGCCTTGCGATCCGTAGCGGCCCTGCTGCGAGCTCCAGTCGCCTTGCGAGCCGTAGCCGCTGCCTTGCTGGCCGCTGCCATACAGGCCGCCTTGCTGCCCGCCGTAGCTGCCTTCTGATCCGCCCCACTGCTCGTGCTGCGAACCCCGGCCGCCCGGGGCGGTCTGCGAACCGCGTCCCTGGCTGCCGCCGCCCTGGCCGCCGTAGCCGCCGTACGCGCCGCCTTGCAGTTCGCGACCGCCGCCGGTGTAGTAGCCGCCCATTTCTTCGTCGCGGCCCGAGCCTTGCGAATACTGCGACGAACCGCCGCCCGAACTCTCGTGGCGGCTGCCGCCGCTGCCCGACGAACTGCCGCCGTAGCCTTGCTGGCGCTCGTCCGATGACGATGAATGGCGCTCGGCCGAGCCGCCCTCTTGTCGGCCTTGTCCCTGATAGTCGCGTTGTGTCATCTCGATTCCTTTCAGAAAAGTGCGTGGTCTTCGACCGGCTCGGCTGTGCGGCGAGGAACTCCGCCGATGCGCAGTGGCGGCTCGCGAGCTACGGACGCCTTGCAGGTCGGACCCTTCCTTCGCAGCAAGCGTCATTCCCAATTGCACGCCTCGCGCGCGCTGCAGGATCGGCAGAAGCACGCAGGCACGCCGGCGAATCCGGACCGCGAATCCCGAGCGCGAATCCATCGTCCGCCCACCATGCCGAAGTGCGATGCGGCGGGGCACGCGGCGCGTTCAGAATGGGCACGACGTTTGCACATCGGAGTCGCCCGCCAATGAGCCTGGAAGAAGAAGACGATGTTCTACGCGCTGCTCCTGCCCGCCTCGGACCGCGAAGCTTCCGTGGTTCGCGCGGCTTCATCCGTGAGCCCGTCCTCGAACTCGTCGCCCGTGCGGGCGGCCGCGCCGCTGCGCACACGCTGGCAAGTTCTCGCAACGCTGGCGCGCCGGCGCGTGGGCTCGCGCGCTCCTTGAGCCGCACGACGAAGCCCTTGCCGCTTGCCCAGGCGCCGTTGCCCGCGCGCGGGTCGGTGCTTGTCGGCGCGCTGCTGATCGCCGCCCTCTCGCTCACCGGTCTGTCCGGTTGCGCGACGGCCCCTTCCGCCGACGGATCGGGGTCGCCGACGACCTCCACCGGCGCCCCGCTCGAGCCCCCGGCCCGGCCGAACGCGCAGATGCAGGCGGTGCTCGACCAGCTCTCCGCGTTCGGCAATGCGCCCATCGTCAACCTGAGCGCGCCGGCCGCGCGTGCCCAGCCCATGCCGGCCGATGCGGTGCGCGCCGTGCTGCAGGCGCAGGGCCGCAGCACGCTGCCGGAGGTGGTGGAGCGCGTCGAGAACAACTTCATCCTCGGCCCCGATGCCAACGCGATGCCGGTGCGCGTGTACTGGCCAGCGGGCGAGGGGCCGCATCCGGTGCTCGTGTGGTTTCACGGCGGCGGCTGGGTGATCGGCGACCTGGAGCGCGGCGACGCGGCGGCGCGCGCACTGACCAACGCGGCCCGCGTCATCGTCGTGGCGCCGCATTACCGGCAGGGCCCGGAGCACCGCTTTCCCGCCGCGCACGACGACGCCTATATGGCCTACCTGTGGACCCTTGCCAACGCCGCGAGTTTCGGCGGCGACCCGGCCCGCGTGGCCGTGGGCGGGGAGGATGCGGGCGGCAATCTCGCGGCCAGCGTGGCGATCCGCGCACGCGATCAACGCGCGGCGCCGCCGGTGCACCAGCTGCTCGTCTCTCCGGTCACCGACGTGTCGCTCGACACGCTTTCGCACCGCCGGCACGTCGATGCGCGACCGCTTTCGACGGCCATGCTGCCGTGGTTCTACAGCCAGTACCTGCGCAGCCCGATCGAAGGTGCCGATCCGGCGTTCTCGGTGCTGCGCACGAGCGATCTCAAAGGGCTGCCGTCGGCCACCGTGATCACCGCGGACATCGACCCGCTGCGCTCGGAAGGCCGCGCCTATGCCGACCGGCTGCGCGAGGCCGGCGTCGCGGCGGACTATCGCAATCACGAAGGCGTGAGTCACGGCTTCTTCGGCATGGGCGCCGTGGTGGATGCGGGGCGCGAGGCGGTCGAGCAAGCGGCACGCGGGCTTCGTCAGGCTTTCGACAGGCGCTGAGACGCTCTCACGCGGTGCGCGCCGCGCGCGCCGTGCAGGACGGCAGGGGCTCGTTCGGCGCTTTCGCGCAGCAGCGGTTACGAACCTCTTTACCGGCAATCGGCAAATCGCTCCGCGCCTGAGAGCCTCCTTTCGGGGCTCCTCTTGCGCCGGTCCGTGCGCCTGCTACCGCTCCAAACCCGCGGCCCGCCGATCTGTACGCCTGTGACGGTGTCTGGCGCACCCATCCGGTCAGCGTGTTCGCGCTCTTTGGCACGCAGCTTGCCTTCATGGTCTGCCAACCGGCAACGCGTCCTCGTGACGATCGGCCGAGACAACCAAGGAACAAGACCGTGACCTCGCTTTCGTACTCGTCCTCCGACCACCATTCGCGCTATGGCGCCGTGCAACCCCTGGCGATGCGCTCGGCAACCCGCAGCCTGCGCCAGAACCACGTTCTCGAGGCCTTGCCCGACGACGTGTGGGAGCGGCTCTCGCCATCGCTCGAGCTGGTGCCCCTGGCCTCCGGCAAGCTGCTGCAGGGCGCGGGCATCGGCGTCGAGTACGTGTACTTTCCCACCCAGGCCGTCATCTCCTTGCAGTACGCGATGAAGAACGGCGATGCCTCGGAGGTCGCGCGCATCGGCTACGAGAGCGTTTGCGGGATCCCGCTGCTCATGGGCGGCGACACCGCTCCCAGCCGGGCCGTGGTGCAGCACGGAGGCTATGCCTTTCGCGTGCGCGCCGGCGTGCTGCAGCGCGAGTTCGACCTGGGCGGCGCGCTGAGCCACCTGCTGCTGCGCTGCGCGCAGTCGCTGCTGTGCCAGGCGGCGCAGACGGCGCTGTGCAACCGCCACCACCGCGTCGAGCAGCAGTTGTGCCGCTGGCTGCTCATCAGCCTGGACCGCGTGCCCGGCAACGAGCTCAGCGTCACGCACGAGTGGATCGCCAACGCGCTCGGCGTGCGCCGCGAGAGCGTCACGCAGGCCATCCTCAAGCTGCGCGCGCAGGGCTGCATCTCCAACGGCCGCAACAGCATCACGGTGCTCGACCGCAGCGCGCTCGAGGCCCGCTCGTGCGAGTGCTACAGCGCCATCAAGCACGAGTGCGACCGGCTCGCGCCGGACCGCCACGCGGTCGATCACATCGACCACCGGGCGGCGCGCAACGGCCTGCCCCACGTGCACAGCTACGCCGACTGACGCGTCGCCGTGCGGCGCCCCGCTTCTTCAGGCGAAGGACCGTGAGCGCCGCGATGGGCGCGCGCATTGCCCGCTCAGGGTCGTGTGCCGCCGCATTGGTGGCGCGCAATCGGGCAGCTCGCCGCGAGCAGCCGGCGCGGCGCCTTCCAAAGCAGGAGAAGACATGCAGCCACTTGCCGCCCCCGGGCGACCCGACGCCCCGCCGGTGATCGCCGCTCCGCCGGCCGTTCCCGGCCCGGCGCCCACGCCACCCGAGGCGCCCCCGCCACCGCAACCGCCCGCGGTGCCGGACCTTCCTCCTCCGGAGATCGACGACCCGCAGGTGCCCGACAGCCCGGTGCCGGTGCGCGAGCCGCCCGCCATGCCGCCGCCGATGGCGGTGTGGTCGATCGGGTTGCCGCACCCCGACATTCAGTTGCATTGAATCGTCGCTTGCGAGGCGGCTGACCGCCCGAGCCGGCGCGGCCTGTCGCCGGCGCCGATCTTTCGCCGCACGCGCAACAACCGCACGCCCGCAGCGCTTTCGTGCGCGCGGCAGCCTCCCGCGCCTGCGAGACTGCGCCTCACAAGATCACGGGTGGGGTTGGGGAAGCATGGACGACACGCCGGCGTTGCAGGTGGACTGGGAGAGCGGCGAGGGCACGGTGCGCCTGCCGCTGCCGCTGGCTGCGGCGCCGGCGTCTTTCCGCTACGACGTTCTCGGCGACTGGAAAGACCAGATCGAGCTGCTGCACCGCGACGCGGAAGCGGCGGTCTACCCGGACAAGCGCCGGCGCGAGCTGCAGTCGCAATGCGTGCAGAACGAGCGCCGCCGCCTCCTTTGCGAACGCCTGGCGGGCCACACCATCGTGATGGCCGAGCCGCTGGTCAACGGCGACGTGCTGCTGCACCTGGCCTCGGGCCGCGCCGTCGTGCTGTACGCCCGCGCCGAAGACGTGAAGCTCGACGTCGTGACCGACGCCGATCACGCGCGCCGCCTGGCCGCACAGGACGGCACGGGCGACTTCTACCTCCGCGAAGACCGGCCGGCTGCCGTGCAGGCCGACGAGGCACCGCATGCCGGCGCTCCGGCTTGCAGCCACGCGCTGAGCTGAGGCGGGTCGCTTCCGCACGACGCCGCAAGCCCGCTTCTCGAGAGAACACCATGATGACCCCCTTGCGCGGCTACCTCTTCGGGCTCGCGCTCGTCGCTTGCGGCGCAGGACTCATGGAGTGGTTCGACTCCTGGTTGCCGCTCGCGCTCGCGGGCTCGGCGTCGCTCATGCTGACCGTGCCGCTGGTGCGGCAGATCGCTGCGCGCAAGCGCGCGGTGCCGCGAAACCGGCGCTGATCGCCGCAGCGCCCGCCCGCGGGCGAGCCGCTTGCTCCTGTCGTTCGATGACCTCCCGGCGAGCCGCTGCGCGCGCCGGTCGGCGTCTTCAACAACTTCGGGAGAAACACATGGCTGAATCGAAATACGTCACCGGGCTTTTTCGCGACAAGGAAAGCGCCGAGCAGGCCTACCGTTCCGTGACCGACCGCGGTTACGGCAGGAATGACGTGAACCTGGTCATGTCAGACGAAACGCGCAAGAAGCACTTTTCCGATCCGGCCGGCCAGCCCACCGAGATGGGCACCAAGGCGGCCGAGGGCGCGGGCATCGGCGGCGCGATCGGCGGCACGGTGGGCGCCATCGCGGCGGCCGTGGCGGCGGTCGGCACCAGCATCGCGTTGCCCGGCCTGGGCCTGGTGATCGCCGGCCCGATCGCGGCTGCGCTCGCGGGTGCCGGTGCCGGCGCGGCCACGGGCGGCCTGGTGGGCGCGCTGATCGGCTGGGGCATCCCGGAAGAGCGCGTGAAGCAGTACGAGGCAGGCATCAAGGAAGGCGGCATCCTCATGGGCGTGAACCCGCGCAACCCGGAAGACGCCAAGTACTTCCAGGAGAACTGGCGCGCCTCGCGCGGCGAGAACATCGGGTACTGATTCCCGGCGCCGAAGCCCACCGCATTGACGGGCCACCGAAGGGTTGCCAAGCCGGACGAGACGGTTGCATCGACGCATGCTGCGCGGAAGGCGTCCGGTAAAAGCGCCTGGGGCAAGGCTTGAGGCGGACCTTGCCCGCAGTCACCGCTTCAGCGCGGGTCGCGCGGCCTCGAACGGCTTGGCAGGCGGTGGGCGGCAAGCGACGTTCCCGTGCCGCGCGCCGCTTGCGCTTGCAAAACGCCGATCGACAGGAGCTGACCATGTCCAAGGAGACGCAGGCCGCGGAGGATGCCGATTCCCGGGTCGAGATCGACGTCGGTGATCCCGCCGCCGTGGCGCGCTGGTCGGCTGCCCTGGGCTCGACGGACTCGGCGCTCCTGAAGGCGGTGCAGATGGTCGGCCCGAGGATCGACAAGGTGAAGGACTACCTCGGCGCCGGGGGAATGGCGGATCAGCAGGTGGACGGCTGAGCGTCGCGACACTTGTCGTCCATGCACCTTCATCCGGACCCGTCGGTCTCCCCCGAGCAACTCGCCGCCGCCAAACGCCATCTCGTCGCCGACGCCGCCTGGGCCAGCCTGACCGGGGCGCTCTCGGGCGGCGTGTTGCTGCTCGCCTTTGCCCTCGCGCTCGGCGCGGGGCCCATGGCCATCGGGCTGCTCGCGGCCATTCCGTTTCTCGCGCAGGCAGCGCAGTTGCCGGCGATCGCGCTGGTGGAGCGGGTGCGCCAGCGCAAGCGGATCGGCGTCATCGCGCTGAACGTCGCCCGCGGCCTGATCCTGTTGCTGGCCTTGCTGCCCTTCCTGCCGCGCAGCGGGCTGCAACTGCCTTTGCTCATCGGTGCGCAGGTTGTCATCGCGGTGCTCGGCTCGGTGGCTGCGTGCGCGGTCAACTCCTGGCTGCATCAGTTGCTGCCGCCCGAGGGGCTGGGCGCCTTCTTCTCCAGGCGGCTGCTCGCCGCGACGGCGCTGGCCTGCATCGGGACCCTGGCCGGGGGTCTGCTCGTCGATCACCTGCCGGTCGCCGACCCCCTGCATGCCTACGCGCTGGCGTTCGCCGCCGCGGGGCTCGCGGGGTTCGCCAGTTCGTTCTACCTGGGGCGCTCGCCGGAGCCGCGCATGCAGGCGGCCGGGCCGCCCGCTTCGCTGCGCGCCCGGCTGAAGGTGCCGCTCGAGGACCGCAACTTCCGCAGTCTGCTGGTGCTGCTGGGCGGCTGGCATCTGGCCAGCAACCTCGCGGCACCCTTCCTGACGGTCTACCTGATCCGCCAGCTCGGCTACGGGCTGAGCACGGTCACGATGCTGTGGGTCACGAGCCAGTTGGCCAACGCGCTCACGCTCTTGCTGTGGGGCCGGCTGTCGGACCGGCTCTCGAACAAGGCGATCCTCGCGGTGGCGCTGCCCGCGTACTTCGCCTGCATGCTCGGCCTGGTGTTCACGCGGGTCGGCGAGCCCTACGGGATCGCGCTGGCCTTGCTGTTCCTGGTGCACGTGATCATGGGCGCGGCCGGCGGAGGGATCGCCCTGGCCACCGGCAATCTCGGGCTCAAGCTCGCTCCGCAAGGGCAGGGCACCGCCTACCTCGCGGCCATCGGGCTGGTCTCGGCGGTGGCCGGGGGCGTGGCGCCCCTGGCGGGCGGGGTGATCGTGCAGTGGTTCGAGTCCAGCCAGCTCTCGGTGGTCGTGCGCTGGGCGTCACCGGCCCGCGAGAACGAGATGTCGATCCTGAGCTTCGCGCACATGGAGTTCCTGTTCGCGCTGTCGGCCCTGCTGGGCCTGTACGTGCTGCATGCCTTGTCGCGCATACGCGAGGGCGACGAGATCAGCGAGAGGCGGGTCATGCAGGAGCTGGCACTGGAAGCGCTGCGCACCGTCAACCACCTGTCGTCGATCGGCGGGCTGCTGGGCGGCGTGTTCTCGTTCGAGCGGCTGTCGGAGCGCCGCGTGTTCGGCCGGCCGAGGAGGGGCCCTCCGCCCGCGGCGTGAACGATCGAAGGCGCGTCGCAGTCGCGCTTTCGACGCTGCGCTCACGGCGCCGCAGCCGCAGCCGGAGCCTCCTCGACCGGCGTGCCCAGCCACTTGTGCATGGCCGCCGCCGCGATCGCCGCCTCGCCGGTCGCCACGCTGATCTGGTTGAGGCCGCGCACCACGTCGCCCGCGGCGTAGAGCCCCTCGACGCTGGTCCGTTGATGCCTGTCGGTGAGCACGCAGCCCTGCGCGTCCAGCTTCGCGCCCAGCGCCGCGCCGAGCCCCGAATGCACCTCCAGGCCCAGGGCGCTGTAGAGCGCGTCGCACTGTGCCTCGCCACCGCCGTGGCGCACGGTGACCCGGCCTTGCCAGAGGCGGATGCTTTCGATCGGCGCATCGATCAGCTCGATGCCCGCGTGCGCGAGGCGGCGGCGATCGGTGGCGCCGGGGCGAAGCGCCGTGCCCGCCCGAAACAGCAGCAGCCGGGGCGTGAAGTGGCGCAGGTACAGCGCCTCGGCGATGCCGGCGGCGCTGTCGGCCACCACGCCCACGCGCCGGTCGATCACCTCGAAGCCGTCGCACACCGGGCAGTAGCGCAGCGCGCCGCTGCGCACCGCCTCGGCCAGGTGCGGCATCTCGGGCGCCACGTCGCTCGCGCCGGTGGCGAGCAGCACGCTGCGCGCGTGCACGCTCATCGAGGCACAGTGCGCCGCGTAGCCGCCGTCGGATGCCTCGATCTCGTCCACGCGGTCGCTCACGATCTGCGCGCCATAGAGTTCGGCCTGCGTGCGCATCGCCGCGACCAGCTCGCCGCCGACCACGCCCTCGGGCCAGCCGGGCATGTTGTGCGAGCGCGGAATGCCGGCGGCGCGGCTCTTGCCTTCGTCGATGACGATCACGCTGCGGCGAAAGCGCCCGAGGTAGATCGCCCCGGTGAGTCCCGCGGGGCCGCCGCCCAGCACCAGGGCGTCGCAGTGCACCGTTGCGGTCACGGACCGCGCGGCTACGCGATGGAGCGGTCGGGCTCGGACGGGCTGGAGATGTCGCGCAGCGCCTGATCGATGTGGCCCGCCTGGCGCGTGGCCAGGTCGCCGAGCGAGACGATGCCGATCACCTCGCCGTCGTCGTCCACCACCGGCACGCGGCGGATCTGCGACTGGCCCATCTGCTCCATCACCGCGTCGGTGCTCTGTTCTGGCGTGCAGCAGCGCGTGGACTCGGTCATCACGTCGGCCACCGGCGTGTCGGCCGGGGCGAGGCCGGCGGCGGTGGCGCGCACCGTGATGTCGCGGTCGGTGATCATGCCCACGAGGCGCTTGCCCTCGCACACGGGCAGCGAGCCGACGTTGAGCTCGTCCATCATCTGCGCCGCGCGCTGCAGCGACTCTTCGGGGCCGATGACCTCGACGCCGCGGGTCATCACTTCTGAGATGCTCGTCATGGTGCGCTCCTGGGTTGCGGGGGGATCGAGCGGTGCTGAGGCAACCCGCATTCCCGAGGCGCGCCTCACTGCCTTTCCTGCAAGCTCACCGCGATCTCACTGCGATGCGGCAGCGGCCGGCGGCGCCGCCGCAGGCGGCGAAGCGCCGTCCGCGGGCGCGGCGCTCTGCATCGGTGCGGAGGGGGCGTCCGTTGCGGGCGGCGACGCGGGAGGCGCAGCCGGTGAAGCCGCCGCCGCGGCGCCTTGCGGCTGCGCGGTCGAGGCCTGCGCCTGCGAGGCACTCACGTGCCAGATCACGTTGCCGACGTCGTCGGCCACCAGCAGCGCCCCGTCCTTGCCGATCGCCACGCCGACCGGGCGGCCCAGGGCCTTGTCGTCCTCGCTGATGAAGCCCGTCAGCACCTCTTTGGGCTGACCCGCGGGCTTGCCGCCCTCGAAGGGCACGAACACCACGTTGTAGCCGCTGCGCGGCTTGCGGTTCCACGAGCCGTGCTGGCCGATGAACATGCCTTGCGCGTACTCCGGCGTCAGGCGGTTGTTCTCGGCACTCGCGAGGCCGAGCGCCGCCACGTGCGAGCCCAGGCCGTAGTCGGGCGGGATCGCCTTGGCCACGAGGTCGGGCTGCGGCGGCTCCACGCGCTCGTCCACGTGCTGGCCGTAGTAGCTGTAGGGCCAGCCGTAGAAGCCCTTTTCCTTCACGGAGGTGAGGTAGTCGGGCACGAGGTTGGGGCCGATCTCGTCGCGCTCGTTGACCACCGTCCACAGGGTCTTGCCGTCGCTGCCCCAGGCCATGCCGTTGGGGTTGCGCAGTCCGGAGGCGTAGATGCGGTGCAGGCCGGTGGCCGGGTCGATCTCCCAGATGGCGGCACGGCCGGTTTCCTCTTCCATGCCGTGCTCGGCGACGTTGCTGTTCGAGCCGACCGTGGCGTACAGGCGCGAGCCGTCCTCGTTGGCGATGATGTTCTTGGTCCAGTGGTGGTTGAGCGGCCCGCCCGGCAGATCGACCACGTGCTCGGCCTCGGCGGTGACGCTCGTTTGTCCCTCGCTGTACGGAAAGCGCACCACCGCGTCGGTGTTGGCGACGTAGAAGGTGTCGTCGACCAGCACCATGCCGAAGGGCGAATTCAGATCGTCGATGAACACCGCGCGCAGCTCGGCGGTGCCGTCGCCGTCGGCGTCGCGCAGCAGGGTGATGCGGTCGGCGCTGGGCGTGCCCGCGCCCGCGCGCTGCATTACCTTGCCCATGACCCAGCCCTTGATGCCCAGCAGTTCCTTGCGCTTGGGCCGCTCGGGCGCGTTGCTCTCGGCGACCAGCACGTCGCCGTTGGGCAGCACGTAGACCCAGCGCGGGTGGTCCAGGTCCTTGGCGAAGGCGGTGACTTTCAGGCCCGGTGCAGGCGTCGGCTTGGCGTCCGCGCTCCAGCCGGTGGCCTCGGCAACGCTCATGCTGGGCAGCAGCGAACCCTTGGGCGGCGGCAGTTCCGGATTCGGGCCGACGCCGATGGAAACGGGTTGATTGGCCGTCTCGCCGCATGCGGCGAGCGCGAGCGACGCGAGCAGCGCGAGCCCGGCCGCGCGGCGGGAAGAGTTGTTGTTGGTCATTGGGGGGTCCTTCCGGTGAGTGACGCCGGCCCGCGCGCAAGCGCGCACGAAGCGGGTGGCGACATCACGCACGTCGGCAAGCGCCGTTCCCACGCCGCACACGCACCCGGTGAACCCGGCCCCGCAGGCCGCGCCATCGCGCGCCGGCGGCACGGCGTTTGCCTTGCTGCGACTGTGCTGCCCGCCACCGATTCCGATCCGACGCAGCGCGCGGTTCGTGCACCCGAAGGCCCCCGGCAGACGCGCACCGCGGCTCTCGAGCGCGCGCGACGCCTGCTCGACACCTTCGTCCGCTGGCCCGCCCAGGTGCTGCTGCGCCAGGCGGCGGCCCTGTGTGGAGCCTCGCAGGCAGCGCGTTCGGCCGACCGGCGGCTGCTCGAGGACACGATCCTGCGTCGCTATGCCGGGCGGGCCGGCGTGCAATGCGTGCTCTTCGTCGGCACGCGCCGGTACACGCGCGTGTGCGAACGGCTGCTGCAAGGGCACCGCTACCTCAGCATGGACATCGACCCCCGCGCCGCGCGCCACGGCAGCCGGCAGGGCCACGTGACGGCCTGCGCGAGCCGGGCGGCCCGGTGCTTCGAGCCGGCGAGCTTCGACGTGATCGTGTTCAACGGCGTGTTCGGCTGGGGGCTCGACGATCGCGCCGAGGTGGAGGCGGCGGTGCGCGGCTTTCACCGGCTGCTGCGCGAGGGCGGCGAACTCGTGGTGGGCTGGAACGACGTGCCTGCCCGCCGGCCCTTCGCCTTCGGGGAGCTGCAGGCCCTGCGCGCTTTCGAGCGCTTCGCCTTCGAGCCCGGCGGCCCGTTGCTGCTCGAAGTGCCGGGCCCGAACCGGCACCGCTTCGAGTTCTTTCGCAAGCGGGCCGTGAAGGCGGCCTCACCGACGAGCGGGGAATGAGGACCTTGGCTCCCTCTCGCCGCTTGCGCGAGGGGGTCGGGGGTCAGGGCGAGCGGCGAACGCTGAGCGCGAGCAGGTGCCTTCAGCGGTTCGCTCACGGTCCGCCCGGCAGGCACATCGGCAGCATGAGCGCGGGCACGCTCGCCCATGCCACGGCGATCAGCGCAAGCCACGCGCTGCCCGCGGCGGCCACCGCGAGCAGGCCCCGCGTGCCGCGCGGGCGTCCGCCGTCGGCGCGCCACAGCATCCAGCCGATGCAGCCGAGCGCCAGGACGCTGGCGGCAAGGAGCAGCACGCGCAGCACGCTGGTGCCGAGCAGGGGCGCCTCGGCCCAGCCCGCCGTGCAGCCGGCGGCGACGAGCACGTACAGGCCGAAGAAGTGCAGTGCCCACACGATGAAAGGCCCGCTGCCTCGCCACACCGGGCGGACGATCTGCTCCTGCAGGGCCTGCATGCGTGCTCCCCGTGCGTGACCGCTCGATCGTGCGCCGTCGGATGCGGGCGGCCCCTGGGCGGGCGGCTCAGAACCCGGCCAGCCGGCTGGCCACCTGGCGCCGGCCCATCATGGCGCCGCTGACAGCCGCGAGCAGCGCCAGCACCATGGCGACCAGCGTGGTCCAGATCGTCGCCGAGGCATAGGGCTGCGCCTGTGCGGCGGCCTTCTCTACGCGCGTTCCGGCCTGCGCGGCCAGGCGTTGCGCGCCCTCCTTGGCCGCGGCGGCCGCGGCGGCGGGGTCGTCGCGCGAGGCCTCGATCTTCCGGCGGATGTCTTCGAGCGTCGCGCGGGCTTCGGCACGCGGCACGCCGGTGGCGGTGGCGACCAGTTGCACCGTCTTCGGGTCTTCGAGGCGGGCGACGATCGCATCGATGTCGCCGCTGGTCAGGTCGGACATGTCGGTGCCGCTGACCACCGACTTGGCGCCTTGCGTCAGGCCGCCGAACAGTCCGGTGGCGCCGCTGGCGAGCAGGCCCAGGCCGCTGCCGGCCATGTACATGATGGCCAGGATCGACAGCACCCAGACCAGCATGCCCTCGATGAAGCCCGAAGCCCGGTCGTGGACCATGCCGCTGCGCGTGGCCACCAGGCCACCGACGAACAGCGCGATCAGCAGGGTCAGCCCGCTCCAGATGGCGGCCCCCGTGCCGAGCCGGCCGGCATCGAGCTGCTCGGTGGGTCCGATGCTGGCCGTGGACACCCCGATCGCCAGGCCGAGCATGCTCAGCAGCAGGAACACCCCCGCGCCGACGAGGAATCCGCTCCACACGCCACCCCAGGCGACCCGGAGGCCCGAAAGCGCCACCGGGGGGGCTGCGAGTTGTTCATGAAATCGTGTTTCCTGGTAGGCCATGGGTCGGTCTCCTGGTGTGCCGGGGGCGGCGGTGGCAATGAGGAGCTGCAGCCCGCCTCTAAGCAATCGACGTACCGAATGCGGTGCGCAAGCGCTCCCTGACTCGCCTTCTCCCCCGTGACCTTCCCTGCCGCAGCGTGAACAGGCCCAGAACGAACTGCGCGGGTTTGTCCCGCCAGTTCCCGGCTATAGAAACCGCTGCGCCTTCCGATACTGCGATTGACGCCACGCTGACGCATGCACGCAGCGCATGGCCTCGTGGGCCACTCCCTTCGCTTCGCCGATGCGGCGGGTGGCTCGCAGCGCAACGGTGCGCCCCGACAACCGCAAGGAGCCTCATGAAAAACCTCATCGGCAACCTCAGACTGGCTCACAAGTTCTGGCTCATCGGCCTCATCGCCACGGCGATGCTGGCGATGCCCAGCGCCCTGGTCGTCACCTCAGGCATCGAGAAGCTGCGTTTCGCGCAGGCCGAGCTCACCGGCATCGAGCCGGCGCACCACGCGCTCATGCTCGTTCAGCTCACGCAGCAGCATCGCGGCCTTTCGGCGGGCTTTCTCAGCGGCACCGAAGCGCTGGGGCCGCAGCGGGCCGAGAAGCAAAAGCAGGTCGATGAAGCGCTCGCCCGAACGCAAGGCGCGCTCGCCGCGCTGGGCGACGCGAAGCTCGTGGAGCAGGCCGGGCACATCGCCGCCGACTGGCAGCAACTCGCCAAGGACATCGGCACCGGCAACCTGCTCGGCTCGCGCAGCTTCGCGCGGCACACCGCGCTGATCGACCGGCAACTGGCCGTCATCGAGGACATCAGCCACGTCTCGGGGATCGCGATGCATCGCGAGGCCTCGGGGCGCTTCCTGCAGACGGGCGTGCTGAGGCACCTGCCCTTGCTGACCGAGAGCCTGGGCCGCCTGCGCGACCGCGGCACGGTGCAGCTCGCCAGCGGCGCCGCCACGCCGCAGGAGCTGACCCGCCTGGAACTCAATGCCACCGCGGCGCGAGGCTATCGCGACGACGCCGGCAAGGTACTGGAGCTCGCCGTGCGCTCTGACGCCGTGCTCGGCCAAGCGCTCGCCGCCCCGCTGACGAGCGCCATGGCGGCGACCGAAGAAGCGCTGAAGCTCGTGGACGAGAAGCTCGTGAGCGCCGAGGCGCTCGACCACCCCTCCGGCGAGTACTTCGCCGCCGTCACGCGCGTGATCGACGAGCAGTTCGTGCTGATCGAGGCCGCGTTCCAGGGCCTGGACCGCATGCTGCGCGAGGACGTGGCTGCGGCCCGCAACCAGCTCGGCATGGTGGCCGGCGGCATCGCCCTGCTCGCGCTCGTGGCGCTCTACGTCATGTGGACCGTCACGCGCACCACGACCGCATCGGTCGGCGCCGCGTTGCGCCTGGCCGAGGCGGTGGCCGCGGGCGACCTGCGCGAGACCGTGCGGGCGCACGGCCGCGACGAGATCGGCCGGCTCGTGCGCGCGCTCGGCGCCATGAACGAGAGCCTCGCGCGCGTGGTCTCCGACGTGCGCCGCAACGCCGAAGGCGTGGCCACCGCCTCGACGCAGATCGCCCAGGGCAACAGCGACCTGTCGGGCCGCACCGAAGAGCAGGCCTCCGCGCTGGAAGAAACCGCCGCCTCGATGGAAGAGCTGGGCTCGACCGTCAGGCAGAACGCCGACAACGCCATGCAGGGCAACCAGCTCGCGCTCAACGCCTCGACCGTGGCCGCGCGCGGCGGCGAGGTGGTGAGCCAGGTGGTCGACACCATGAAGGGCATCAACGACAGCTCCAGGAAGATCGCCGACATCATCAGCGTGATCGACGGCATCGCCTTCCAGACCAACATCCTCGCGCTCAACGCCGCGGTGGAAGCGGCGCGTGCCGGCGAGCAGGGCCGCGGCTTCGCGGTGGTGGCCGCCGAAGTGCGCAGCCTCGCGCAGCGCAGCGCCGAGGCGGCCAAGGAGATCAAGGGCCTGATCACGGCCAGCACCGACCGCGTGGCGCAGGGCACGGCCCTCGTGGACCGCGCGGGCGAAACCATGCAGGAGGTGGTCGCCTCGATCAAGCGCGTGAGCGATCTCATGGGCGAGATCAGCATCGCCAGCAGCGAGCAAAGCGCGGGCGTGGCGCAGGTCAGCGAGGCGGTCGGCCAGATGGACCAGGCGACGCAGCGCAATGCCGCGCTGGTCGAGGAAAGCGCCGCCGCGGCCCAGAGCCTCGAGGAGCAGGCGCAGCAGCTGGTGCAGTCGGTGGCGGTGTTCAAGCTGCCGCCCGATCACCACGATCACCACGATCGGCAAAGCGGGCAGGGCGTTGCCGAAGCGGCGCGTCAGGAGGCGCCGACGGCGGCTCCTGCGGCGCTCCCTACGGCCGATGGCGGCTGGGACGGCGTCGAACGCCGCAGCCCGAACCGCGCGAAGAACGTGACGCGGCCTTTGTTCGGCAAGGCCGAAAGCAAGGCGCCGCCTGCCGCCGAGCCTCCCACACTGACCGACGAAGCGGCTGCTCCCGACGCGGACCACGCACCCGTCGACCTGCTGCTGCCCGACGCCGGGACCACGCAGAAGTCGAGCTGAGGCTTTCGTACTGCTCCCTCTCACGCGCCCTGCGTCAACCCATCCATCCCGGCAACCAGCTCACCAGTCCGGCGAACACCAGCCCCTGCAGCGTCGTGTAGTGCCACATCAGCGCGGCGCTGTCCAGGGTGGCGCCGGCGCGCTCGCTCAGCAGGCCGCTGGCAGCGCGTGCGATGACGTAGCCGCCCATGACGATCAGCAGCAGCACGTGCAGGCCCTGAAAGGCCAGCATGGCGGCCACCGTCGCGCTCCACGCGTGCGCGCTCGGCTGCAGCCCGGCCTCGCCATGCCCCAGCCACTCGGCGCCGAAGGCGCCGGCCGCGCACGCCATCGCGAACACGGCGAGCAGCGCCACCTTCCAGCGTGATCGCAGCAGGCGGCGCGCGAGGAACAGCGCCGCGGAGCCTGCGAGCAGCAGCGCCGACGACAGCAGCGGCCAGTGCGCCGCCGGCAGCGCCGCGCCCGGGGGCGGGCACACGTCGGCGAGCATCGAGACGTGGATGTGCGAGAACGCGAGCGAGGCGAAGATCGTCCCGTCCACCAGCAGCAGCAACAGCATGGCCCACCACGCATGCTTGGCCGCGCCGTGTGCGGCGATCGGCACTTCCCGGTGTTCGCCGATGCGTGCGGTGCGCGCGGGCGGCGCGCGGTCCGACTGCCACAGCCACATCAGGATCGCGACCAGCGCTGTCAGCCCGCAGGCGAAGGCGAGCATGACCATCTTGACCGTGAGCAGCAGGAAGAAGCCGGCCGTTCCCAGCGCCGCGACGAAGGGCGCCCAGCCGTCGCCCGGCAACTGCACGAGGTGCAGGATGCGCGCCGAGATCGGGCTGGTGATGAGCGTTTCGCGCCGGCCGGTCGCCGTGCCCGGCAGCCAGTGCCGGCCTTGTTCCACCTCGCGCGGCAGGCCCGGCCGCTGCCACAGCGGATCGCGCCCCTCGATCTGCGGGATGCTGCGCAGGCCGTAGGACTCGTTGGGCAGCCACTCCAGCGTGGCCGCACCCCACGGGTCGTCGTGCTGCCGGCTCGGCAGGCGCAGCGTGCGGATCAGGTCGACGAGAAAGAGCAGCACGCCCGCTCCCAGCACGAACGCACCGACGGTGGACAGCAGGTTCAGGCCGCCGAGGCCGAGCCCGTCGGCATAGGTGTACACGCGGCGCGGCATGCCGAGCAGGCCGCTGACGTGCATGGGGAAGAACGCGAGGTTGAAGCCGGCGAACATCAGGCCGAACACCCATTTCGCCAGGCGCTCCGAGAGCCGGTTGCCGTTCAGGAGCGGCAGCCAGTAGTACAGCGCGGCGAACATGGGAAACACCATGCCGCCGATGAGCACGTAGTGGAAATGCGCGACGACGAAATAGGTGTCGTGCACCTGCCAGTCGAAGGGCACCACCGCGACCATCACGCCGGTCAGTCCGCCCAGCACGAAGATGAAGAGAAAGCCGATCAGAAAGAGAGTGATCGAGTTGATGCGCGCGTGTCCGCGCCGCAAGGTGGCGATCCATGCGAACACCTGGATGCCGCTCGGGATCGCCACCGCCATGCTGGCCGCCGACACCAGCGCCATCGACATCACGCCGAGCCCGGCGGTGAACATGTGGTGCACCCACAGTGCGAAGCTGAAGAAGCCCACGCCCACCAGCGCGACCACCACGGCACGGTGCCCGACCAGCGGCGTGCGCGCCACCACCGGCACCATCATCGAGACCATGCCCGCGGCGGGCAGGAAGATGATGTAGACCTCGGGGTGGCCGAAGAACCAGAACAGGTGCTGCCACAGCACCGGGTCGCCGCCGCGCTCGGCGATGAAGAAGGGCCAGTCGAAGGCGCGCTCCATCTCGAGCAGCAGCGTGCCGGCGATGATGGCCGGGAACGCGAACACGATCATGAAGCCCACCACCAGCATCGACCACGCATACACCGGCATGCGCCCGAGCGTCATGCCCGGCGCCCGGGTGAACAGGATGCCGATGATCAGCTCGATCGCCCCGGCGATCGCCGAGATCTCGATGAAGCCGATGCCCAGCAGCCACCAGTCGGCGTTGGTGCCGGGCGAGTATTCGGTGCCGGTGAGCGGCGGGTACATGAACCAGCCGCCATCGGGCGAGGCGCCGAAGAAGAGGGTGCAGAAGAACACCAGCCCGCCCACCGCGTAAGCCCAGTAGGCATAGGCCGACAGGCGCGGAAAGGGCAGGTCGCGCGCGCCCAGCATGTTGGGCAGCAGATAGACCGCGATCGCTTCGACCATCGGCACCGCGAACAGGAACATCATCACCGTGCCGTGCATGGTGAAGATCTGGTTGTAGGTGCCGGCCGAGAGCAGCGTGTTCTCGGGGACGGCGAGTTGCGCGCGGATCAGAAGGCCGAGGATGCCGGCCAGCACGAAGAAGAGCAGGGCGGTGGCGATGTAGAGGATGCCGACCTGGGTGTTGTTGACGGCGGAGAACCAGCGCAGGCCTTTCGGGGGTTGCCAGACGCGTTCGAGTTGCTCGAGTTCGCCGGGAGGGCGTGGGAGCTGGTTGGGGAGATCGGCCGCGCTGGTCATGGGGCGTGCTCCGGCGGGGCTCGAACTGCTTTCGATGCTTGGGGGGTGGGGGAGGCAAAGCCGGGGGCGGGCGGCGTGCTTCGCTTCGGTGCGGTGGTCGGCCCGCGGAGCGGGCCGACTGCGCTGCGCTGCTCGGGTTCGGGGCGCGTCGCGGAACTCGCTGC
>JAESGB010000030.1_pt1 | contig 109999 bp, 103 predicted proteins | sample 9266211 | NCBI WGS metagenome assembly JAESGB01 (sample SAMN14514844, study PRJNA621659) | algae metagenome | isolation source: Goleter apudmare HA4340-LM2 and co-occurring heterotrophs from cave wall... | place: USA: Maniniholo cave, Kauai, Hawaii | collected 2009-07-28 | reverse complement strand
CATCGTGTACCAGGGCGAGCTGGCGCACCGCGACTCCACCGGCCGGGGCGGCCTCATCGGCCCGGGCGACGTGCAATGGATGACGGCGGCCGCCGGCATCCTGCACGAGGAGTTCCATTCGCCGGGCTTCACGCGCTCGGGCGGCACGATGGAGATGGTGCAGCTCTGGGTCAACCTGCCCGCGCGCGACAAGATGGCCGCGCCCGGCTACCAGACCGTGCTCGATCGCGACATACCCGCCGTGGCGCTGCCCGGCGAAGCCGGCACCTTGAGAGTGATCGCGGGCGACTACGCCGGCCGCCGCGGGCCGGCGCGTACCTTCACGCCGATCGACCTGTGGGACCTGCGCTTGCATGGGGGCGGCACGGTCGAGTTGCCTGTGGCAGACGGTCGCACGGCCGCGGTGCTGGTCCTGCACGGCACGGTGAGCGTGAACGGTGTGCCGGCGGTGGGCGAGGCGCAGATGCTGCTGCTCGATCGTGCCGGCGTCGGCGTGTCGCTGGGGTCGCAGACCGACGCGACCGTGCTGCTGCTCAGCGGCGAGCCGATCGACGAGCCGATCGCCGGCTACGGGCCGTTCGTGATGAACAGCAAGGCGGAAATTCAGCAAGCCATGCGAGATTTCCGCAATGGCCGCTTCGGGCAACTGGAGGCGGCAGCCGGCTGAGACGAGAGGCCGCGCTTTGCTTGCGCGGCGCGGAAGCAGGCCTCGATGAAGGTCGGGCCGGCCCTGAGTGCGGTGGCATTGCGCTGTGCGTCGGCGCGGCACGGCGCATGAGGCCGTCTGCGCAGATTGCTCTTCGAGTCGCACTTCCACCAGAAACGCGTCGTTTCGTCCACGCTGGCTCGAGGGGTGTGGCGGGCGCGCTGAAGGCGTCGATATGTCGCGTCCTTCGGGGGCGCCGCACCTAGACTGCCCGCGCGTTTGCGCTCGATCGTTGTTGGCCACCACAGTCCGACGGTTCGGGCGGGCGCTTCCAAGGGACGGAGTCGTGTCGCATCGGCCCGTATCGCGTGTCGGTCGGGCCGGTGCACCGCGTTCGTGCCCGTTTCATAAAACGAGGGGGTGTCGTCTGCCCAGTCCAACGGCGGCGATCACAAACGGGAGTTGTATGTTGACGATCAAGATGTTGGTTTTGGCGTTGAGCGCAGCACTGGCGGCGTGCGGGGGAGGTGGCGGCTCTGACGGCGAGGTAAGCGCCGACGTTGTGGCCCAAGCGGCCGTCGCTGCCCAGGTGCGCGGCGGCGACACGGCGGTGTTCACTGCCACAGTCAGCAACAGCGGCCCCGACGCAGCGCGCAACCTCACGATCACGCCCCTGCTCGCGAGCGGATTTTCGATTGGCACAGTGAACTGCGCAGCGTCGGCCAATGCAAGCTGCCCGGCAACCGACGGCCTGTCGTGGACCGTCGCTACGTTGCCTGTCGGTGGCACGCTGACCTTCAGCATCGAAGTGCCCGTGCCGACGGCCGCCCGCGGCGAAATCACCGGCAGCCTCGAGGTGGCGCTTGCGGGCGACCCGGTGCTTTCCAACAACGCCGCGAGCGCCGTCACGATCGCAGAGGACGCCCGCAACGACACCTATCAGGTCTATGCCACCAATGGCAGCGAGTACCAGTTGACGCTCGATTTCGACGCCGAAACGTACGCGATGGCGGGTGAAGGTCTCGACGAGGAGGGCAGCTTCACGCCCGATGCCACCGCCGGCAGCTTCACGATCGAAGGCAATGCGAAGTTTCGAGTGGCACCCGACCTGATCGTCGGCGGCTTCGACTTCGGCGGGGGCGTCAAACCCTTTGTTGCCGGGCGGACGTTTGCACAGACGCTGCAAGAGGTTGCCGGTACGTACAGCATGCTGGGCATCAACTTGCCGGATGCCGGAGCCGCCGACTCGAGGATCGTGAGCGCGCGGATCGTCGGATCGACTCTGACCATCTGCAACGACAACATCATCTACGCCGTGGCTGACTGCCCGAACGCATCGCGAATCAATTCTTCGCTGACCGTGAATGAAGGCGAGTTCACCGGTATCGACGCCGTGAACAACGAGACCAGCACCTTCCGGGTGGCCAGGTCCGGCGATACCCTGGTTTATCTGCGTGCAGGAACGGTCGGCAACAGCAAGCGGGTGCGCATCGCCTTGCGGGAAACCAACGGACTGGCCGGCGGCAGCTTCTTCGGAAGCAGCACTCAGGGTGCCTGGAATGCCTGGACGCTGACCGACGTTGCGTATTCGACGGTCGGGACGTCGAGCAGTGGTGCATCGATCAGCGATGCCGCGAGCTTGAACATCATTTCCACGGTACCTGGCATCAGACGCGGCAATCGCGACTCCGATGGCGCGAACGTGTTCGTGATGCAGGATGGCCCGATCGCCGTGCTGGTGGGTTCGCGCGGCGGGCCGGCGGCGGGGCACATGGAGATCGCCGCGCCGTGAATCGGCGGGCCGCTCGAGCGGTCCGACAAAAGGGGTGCGCAGACCTCGCGGTGGTGCCTGCGGCAGCAGCCGTCACCACCGCGTGCGCGTCATCTCCTCCAGCAGCTCGCCATGCACTCGCCACCGGCTGGCGCTGATCTCGCCGCGCTCGACGGCGGCGATCACCGCGCAGCCCGGCTCGTGCCGGTGCGTGCAGTTGTAGAACTTGCAGCCGCCGGCATGCGCGCGCAGGTCGGGCATGTAGGCGGGGAGTTGCGCTGCCTCGATCTGCTGCAGGCCGAACTCCTGAAAACCCGGTGAATCGATCAGCGCACTGCCGCGCTCGAAGTCGAGCCAGTACCACTGCGTGGTGGTCGTGGTGTGACGGCCGGAGTTCAAGGCCTGCGAAATCTCGCCGACCTGCGCCTTGGCGTCGGGCAGCAGGGCGTTGATCAGGGTGCTCTTGCCGGCGCCCGAGGGGCCGAGCACGAGCGTGGCCTTGCCTTCGAGTCGCGGCGCGAGCAGGGTCTGCGCCGTGTCGAAGTCGCGTGCCAGTGAAAGCTCCAGCACTTCGTAGCCCATGGCGCGGTAGGGTTCGAGCCGCTCGCTTTGCGCCGCAGCGCCGGGGAGGTCGGTCTTGTTCAGCACGATGGTCGCGGCGATGTCGGCCGACTCTGCGGCGATCAGCGCGCGGGCGAGCTGCGATTCGCTGAACACCGGATCGACCGCGAACCACACCAGCAATCGGTCCAGATTGGCGGCGAAGGACTTGGTCTTCCACTCGTCCTGCCGGAACAGCAGGTTGCGGCGCGGCTCGATGTGCTCGATCACGCCCTCGCCGAGCGCGCCACCGCTGCCTTGCGAAACGAGCTGCCAGCGCACGCGATCGCCCACCACGCAGGCGCTCTTCTTGCCGCGCGGGTGGCAGATCAGGCGCTTGCGTTCAGGCGTTTCGACGATGTAGTGGCGGCCATGGCCGGCGACCACCAGGCCCAGGTCGAGCTCGACCGCGTGGGTCAAGCGGGCTGCCTCGCGCCCCTCACCCCAGCCCTCTGCCCAAAGGGGCGAGGGAGCAACAGGGCGGGCTGTTTCACGCCGATGCGCCCATCGCCGCCAGCCGCTCTCCGGCCGGCGGGTGCGAGTAGTAGAAGCGCACGTAGAGCCGGTCGGGCGTGAGGGTGGAGGCGTTGTCCTCGTAGAGCTTGAGCAGCGCCGCGCTCAGGTCCTGCGCGCTGGTCTGCTTGCAGGCGTAGGCATCGGCCTCGAACTCCTGCCTGCGCGACAGGCCCGCGAACAGCGGTGCGACGAAGAAGCTGAACACCGGCCCGGCGAGCAGGAAAAGCAGCAAGGCCAGCGCGTCGTTGGGGGCTGCGAGGTTGGGGGTCACGCCCAGGCCGCTGTAGAACCACGCCTGCTGAGTCAGCCAGCCCAGCAGCGCGAAGCCCGCCAGGCTGATGGCGAACATGCCGACGATTCGCTTGATGACATGCCGGTGCTTGAAGTGGCCCAGCTCGTGCGCCAGCACCGCCTCCACTTCGGGCGGCGAAAGCCGCGAGAGCAGGGTGTCGAAGAACACCACCCGCTTGGCCGAGCCGAAGCCGGTGAAATAGGCGTTGGCATGCGCCGAGCGGCGGCTGCCGTCCATCACGAACAGGCCCTTGGCCGCAAAGCCGCAGCGCGACATGAGTGCTTCGACGCGGGCCTTGAGGGCACCGTCTTCGAGCGGCTGGAACTTGTTGAACAGCGGCGCGATGACGGTCGGGTAGAGCACCAGCACCGCGAGGTTGAATGCGACCCAGGCCGCCCAGGCCCACAGCCACCACGTGCCGCCGGCCGCGCCCATCAGCCACACGATGAGCAGCGCGATCGGCCCGCCGAGCAGCACGCCGACCGCCACGCCCTTGGCCTGGTCGGCCAGCCACAGGGCCGGCGTCATGCGGTTGAAGCCATGTCGCTGTTCGAGCCGGAAGGTGCTCCAGGCGTCGAGCGGCAGCTCGATCAGGCCGCCGATCACGGCGAACCCGGCGAACAGCGCGAGCTGGTAGCCCAGGTCGCCGAGCGCGGGATGCGCCGTGGCGAGCAGCCAGCCGTTGAGCGCGTCCAGTCCGCCGAGCAGCGTCCAGCCGAGCAGCACGGCGGCGCTGACCGCCATGCTCACCAGCCCGAACCGCAGTTTGGCCAGGGTGTAGTCGGCGGCGCGCTGGTGTGCGGCAAGGCTCACCGTGGCGGTGAAGGCGGTCGGCACGGCGTCGCGGTGCCGCGACACGTGGCGGATCTGGCGGCTCGCGAGCCACAGGCGCACCAGCAGGCCGGCAAGCAGGAAGCCGGCGAAAAGCAGTGAAAGGGCGGCGGCGGACATGTGCCGTCGAGTTTAAGTGTTGGCAGACAATCGCCCGCCTGAAAGGATTCCTGCAATGACCGAACCCGCCGTCATCTCCCCGCTGCCCAGGAGCGAACACAACCTGGTCTGGATCGACCTGGAAATGACCGGCCTGTCGCCCGTCACCGACCGCATCATCGAGATCGCCGTGGTGGTTACCGACGCCAACGTCACCGTGCGCATCGAGGGGCCGGTGTTCGCCATCCACCAGAGCGACGCGACGCTCGATGCGATGGACGCCTGGAACAAGGGCACGCACGGCCGCAGCGGGCTGACGGATCGCGTCAAGGCCTCCACCATCGACGAGGCCCGGGCCCAGGCGCAGGTGATCGAGTTTCTGGCGGCCTACGTGCCGGCGGGCAAGTCGCCCATGTGCGGCAACTCCATCTGTCAGGACCGTCGCTTCCTCGCCAAGGACATGCCCGAACTGGAGACCTTCTTCCACTACCGCAACCTGGACGTCAGCACGCTCAAGGAACTCGCGCGTCGCTGGAAGCCGGGCATCCTCGAAGGCTTCAAGAAGGCCCAGGCGCACACCGCACTGGCCGATATCCACGAGTCGATCGACGAACTGCTGTACTACCGCCGGCACCTGATCGCGGTGTGAGGCCGTGCGGGCCCGGCTCAGCCCGCCGCTTGCCCCTGCGCCGGCTCACCCGGCAGCCAGGCCTGCAGCCTCGTGCCGCCGCCCGGGCGGGAGTCGATCTCCATGCGGCCGCGCTCGGCTTCGACCCGGTACCGCATGCCGACCAGACCGTGCGCGCTGCTGCGCACCACGGCGGGATCGAAGCCCTGGCCGTCGTCGCGCACGCTGACGGACACGCCCGCGTCGTTCGGCCGCAGCGCGACATCCACCCGCGTGGCTTTCGCGTACTTGGCGATGTTGGTCAAGGCCTCCTGCACGAAGCGGTAGACCGTCAGGTCTCCCTCGGCGCCCAGGCTCACCGGCTCGAGTGCCGTTCGCACCTCGAGCCCCGAACTCTTGGCGAACTCGCGCGTAAGGATGTCGAGCGACGCGAGCAGGCCGAGGTTGCCGAGCGCGGACGGCCGCAGGTCCTCGATGATCCGGCGCTTGAGCGCGATGCCGCTGTTGAGCACCTCGTTCAGGTGCGCCATGCGCTCGCGTGCCTCGGGACCGGGCGCCGGCAGGCGCGACTGCAGGCGCGCCACGTCGAGCTTGGCCGACGTGAGCAACGCACCGAGTTCGTCGTGGAGCTCGCGCGCCAGCAGGCTGCGCTGGTTCTCCTGCGCGGTCTGCAGGTAGCGCGCCAGCTCGGTGAGCTGCGCGGTGCGTTCGCGGACCTGCCGGTCGAGGGTGTCGCGCTCGGCTTGCAGCGCTTCGCGCTGGCGCTCGCGCAGCGCGGCGAGCTGGCGGGCCTGGCGCAGATAGAAGTAGAACGCGAGGACGCTGATGATCGTCATCGTGGCGACGCCCAGCCGGTTGACCAGCAGCGTTCGGCTGACCTGCGCCTGGTGCGACTGCAGGCGCGCGCTCTCCACGAGTGCGAGGCCTTCGGCCTGCTGGCGAAGTTGCTCCTGGGTTTCGCGGCCGATCTCGGATTCGATCACGGCCTGCCAGGCGTCTTCGCGACCGTCGCGGCGCGCCTGCACGGTGAGGTCCATCTCGGAGATCTTGGTTTCGACCAGCCGCGCGAGCCGCGCGAAATCGCCCATCTGCGGACTGCGCACGGGTGATGCGTAGTAGCGCGCCATGTGCAGCACCAACTGGCCGATCGACTGCGTGGCCTCGGCGAAGGGCTTCAGGTAATCGGTACGGCCGGTCAGGAGGTAGCCGCGCTGGCCGCTTTCGGCATCGGCCATCAGGCGCAGCATCCGCTCGATGTCCAGGCGCACGTCGTAGGCGTTGGTGGTGTCGCGCAGCGCCGACTGCGAGCGGTGGTACGACAGCTCGCCGAACAGCAGCAGCGCCAGCGCCGCCAGGAGGGCCAGCACGAAGCTGAAGGTGGCGGCGCGTCGGCCCGTCACCAAGGTTCGCGAGGGGTCCGCCGGAGCGTCCGCCGGCTCCGGCGCAGGGCTCGTGCTGCCGGGCGGCGACCTAGAATCCAGACCTGTTGCGCCTTGCGGGTGAGTGAGCATGCCGGTTCGTATCGTGATCGTCGACGACCACGCCATCGTGCGGGCGGGCCTGCGCCAGTATCTCGCCGAGCAGGTCGATCTGCAGGTGGTGGGCGAGGCCGCGAGTGGGCGCGAGGCGCTCGATCTCGTGCGTGCGGGCGGCATCGACGTGCTGATCATGGACGTGTCCATGCCGGGGCAGAACGGCGTCGAGGCGCTGGCCGCCGTGAAGGCGCGCGCGCCGGAGCTGCCGGTGCTGATCCTGTCGAGCTACCCCGAGGCGCACTACGCCACGCCGCTCATGAAGCAAGGCGCCAGCGGCTACCTCAACAAGGAATGCGAGCCGGCGGAGATCGTCAGCGCGGTGCGGACCCTGGCGCGCGGCCGGCGCTACATCACCGCGGCGGTGGCGGAACTGCTGGCCGAGCAGATCGGCGGCGGCAAGAGCGACACGCCGCTGCACGAGCAACTCTCCGAGCGTGAGTTCCAGGTGTTCCTGCGGCTGGCCCAGGGCGAAACCATCGGCGCGATCGCCGAGAGCCTGAGCCTGAGCGTCAAGACCGTGAGCACCTACCGCACGCGGGTGATGGAGAAGATGCAGCTCGCCACCAACAGCGACCTGACCTACTACGCGCTGAAGACCGGCCTCATTCAGTGAGGCCGCCGTGGCCGCTGGCGGCATAGCCGAGGCCGGAGCAATAAGCGATCAGGGCGTCGATCTCGTTGGATTTGTCGTACACCTCGTCGGCGCCGAGCTCGAGGCAGCGACGCTTGATGTCGGGCGTGGCGTAGTTGCTGAAGACCACGGCCTTGCGCTCGTCGCCGCGGTCTTGAAGGCGGCGCAGCACGCTCATGCCCGAACCCGACTTGAGGAAGATGTCGATGATCAGCATGTCCCAATCCTGGGCATGCTCGCCGATCCATGCCACCGCATCGGACTCCGACTCGGCGCTGCCCACCACCTTGATCGGCGCCAGCTCCTCGAGCGTGTCGATGAGATTGGCACGGATGATCGGGCTGTCTTCGACGAGGTAAACGCGCAGGAGGGACATGCTGGTGCCAAGGAGGAAACGCGAGGAATCGTTTCGCGTGTGAGCAGATGCTAAGGGGGTAGCGCGAGCCGAACGATCGGACGCGCGCCTCGGCGGCTGTCAGACGTTTCCTACGTCGCGGCTGACGGGCAGACGAGGCTCTCCCTCCACGACCGTGCGGCGGCTTCGAGCCAGTCGGGCAGCCCGCTCGCCTCGACGTTCAGATCCAACGCGGCCGCAGCGGCACGAAGAGCCGCCAGTGGATCTTCGACGTCGAGCGGCGCGGCGCCGTGCTGCTTGGAGAGCTTCTCGCCGTCGGCGGCCAGCACCACCGGCGTGTGAAGGTACCGCGGCGTCGGCAGGCCGAGTGCACGCTGCAGGAGGATCTGGCGTGCGGTGTTGTCGGCCAGGTCGGCGCCGCGCACCACGTCGCTCACGCGCTGATCGGCATCGTCCACGACCACCGCGAGCTGGTAGGCCCACACGCCGTCGGCGCGCCTGAGGACGAAGTCGCCGACGACCCGTGCCACATCCTGCGACTGCGGCCCGAGGCGTCGATCGGTCCAGTGCACGAGGGCGTCGTCGGGCAGGTGCAGGCGCCATGCCCGCGGCGCGCGCCCGCGCAGGCCGCCGTGCTCGGGCCGGCATGTGCCGGGATACACCAGCTCGGCGTGACGCGCCGGCGGGCGGCCGAGCGTTGCGCTGGCCGCGGCGATTTCCTGACGGGTGCAGGCGCAGGGATAGACGTGGCCGGCTGCGATCAGGCGCTCCAGCGCAGCCGCGTAGAGCGTGCCTCGTCGGCTTTGCCATTGCGGCGGCTCGTCGGGCACGAGGCCGAGCGTTGTCAATTGGTGAAGGATCTCGTGATCCGCGCCAGGCACGCAGCGGGGCCCGTCGACGTCCTCGATGCGCACCAGCCAGCGGCCGCCGTGCGCCTTGGCGTCGAGCCGGCTCGCCAGCGCCGCGACCAGCGAGCCGGCATGCAGCGCGCCGGTGGGCGAGGGAGCGAAGCGGCCCACGTAGGAGCCGTGGCCGATCGCGGCGGCGTTCACGGTCTTTGCCGTCCCGGGCCTCGGCCGAGCCGCTACAGCACCAGCCCCGCGTGCTGCTCCAGCAAGGCGCGCCGCGTGACCTCGCTGCGCAGCTGCGTCAGCCACCACTGCAGGGCCAGGCCGGGCGGCGGGCTGCCCGCGGAAGCATGCCAGGCGTAGTGCAGACCGATGTTGCGCGAGGGCAGGCCCGTGCGTTTGATGACCAGTCGCCCGGCCTCGACGTGGCGGCGCAGGAGCGGCTCCGGCACCGAGCCGCAGCCCAGGCCCCGCAGCAAGGCCTCGAGCTTGGCGGCCAGCGAGGGCACGGTCAGCACGTCCTGACCGGGCTGCACACCCACCGTCATGGGCGCGAAACTGCGCGCGCTGTCGGCGATGGCGACGATGCGGTGCTGGGCGATGGTTTCGCCGCTGAGGGGTTCGGCCGCGTCGGCCAGCGGATGGTGCGGCGCGACCGCGAACGCCATGTCGATCTCGCCGATCGGCTCGCACTGCATGCCGCTGCCTTGCGCCGGCCCGCCGGCGCCGCCGATCGCCAGGTCGGCTTCGCCGGTGGCCAGCGTCTCCCAGGTGCCCGAGAGCACCTCGCTGCGCAGGCGCAGCCGGGTCGGCGGCGCGCTGTCGGGAGCGTCGCGCGTGGACACGCGCAGCGCATAGAAAGACTCGACCAGCTCGAACAGGGCGGTGGGCGCAAGGATGCTGTCGAAGGCGATGGTGAGCTGCGTTTCCCAGCCGGTCGCGATGCGCTTGACGCGGTTGGCCACCGCGTCGATCTCGATCAGCAGGCGCCGGCCCTCGTGCAGCAGCTCCTGGCCGGCGGCGGTGAGCCGCGCCTGGCGCGAGCTGCGGTCGAACAGCAGCACGTCCAGGGCGTCTTCGAGTTGCCGGACGCTGTAGGTCAGCGCCGAGGGCACCTTGCCCATCTCGCGCGCCGCGGCGGCGAAGCTGCCGGTGCGCGAGATCAGATCGACCATCGTGAGGGCATCCGGGGTGAGTGCGTTGCGGCGGTCGTTCATGCCTTCGTGCGGCGAGCGGCTGCTCCATGCTCATTCAGAGGCTTTGAATGATGCCATCAAGCCTCGACCCATGATGAGCGTGAGGCCGGCTCCTACATTGAGTTCATGCGGCGAAGACGCCGCGACGAAAGGCAAAAGCATGATCACGCTGCGCAAGTCCGCCGACCGCGGCTACGCCGACCACGGCTGGCTCGAGAGCCGTCACACGTTCTCCTTCGCCGATTACCGCGATGCGCGGCACATGGGCTGGGGCAATCTGCGTGTCATCAACGAAGACCGCATCGCGCCGGGGACCGGGTTCGGCACGCACGGCCACCGCGACATGGAAATCATCAGCTACGTGCTCGAAGGCGCTCTCGGCCACAAGGACAGCATCGGCAACGGCGCATCCATCCTGCCGGGCGAGGTGCAGCGAATGAGCGCGGGCCGCGGCATCCAGCACAGCGAGTTCAATCACGCGCCTGACGAGACCACGCATTTCCTGCAGATCTGGCTGCTGCCGCAGGAGCACGGCATCGAGCCGGGCTACGAGCAGAAGGCCTTCTCCGCCCAGGACAAGCGCGGCGTGCTCCGGCTCGTTGCCGCGCCCGACGCCCGCGAAGGCTCGGTCCGGCTCCATGCCGACGCGGCGATGTACGTGGGCCTGTTCGACGGCGCCGAGCGCGCCGAGCTCGGCCTCGACCCGCAGCGCCTGGCCTACGTGCATCTGGCGCGCGGCGAGCTCAGGGTCAATGGGCTGCCGCTGGCCGCCGGCGACGGCGCAAAGATCGAGGGCGAAACCGCGCTTGCGCTGAGCGACGGCAAGGACGCCGAAGTGATCGTCTTCGACCTGGGTCGTTGAGAAGAGCGCGCCGCCCGGTCGAAACCGTTTCCCCTTCCAAACCTGTTCATTCGGAAAGCACACCATGTCGAAAATCGCAGTCATTCATCACAGCGGCTACGGCCACACCCGGCGCATGGCCGAAGCGGTGGCCGAGGGGGCGCGCGCGGAGCTCATCGCCATCGACGCCGAAGGCCGCTGGCCCGACGAGGCCTGGGACACGCTGGCCGCGGCCGACGCCATCGTCATGGGCTCGCCCACCTACATGGGCAGCGTGAGCTGGCAGTTCAAGAAGTTCGCCGACGCCACGAGCGCGAAGTGGTTCACGCAGGCATGGAAGGACAAGCTCTTCGCCGGCTTCACCAACAGCGCGTCCATGAACGGCGACAAGCTTTCGACCCTGCATTACATGTTCACGCTGGCCATGCAGCACGGCGGCCTGTGGATCGGAACGGGCATCCTGCCCGCCAACAGCAAGGCGGCCACGCGCAACGACCCGGGATACCTCGGCTCCTTCGCCGGTGCGGTGGCGCAGAGCCCGTCGGATGCGGGGATCGACGAGATGCTGCCGGGCGACCTGGCAGATGCCCGGCGCTTCGGCGAACGCGTGCGCGCCAGCGCCGAACGGCTGGCGTCGTAGAGTGCCGGTCATGAGCCAGCCCCTGCGCGTCCTGATCCTGCCCGGCAGCTCTCGCACGGGCTCCTTCAACCTGCAGCTCGCGCGGCTGGCCGAGAGCCTGCTGCGCGAGCAGGGCGCCGAGCCGCTCGTGCGCGACTTGCGCGCGCTGGCGCTGCCGCTGTACGACGGCGACCTGGAGGCAAGCGAAGGCGTGCCGCAGGGGGCGCACACGCTGGTGGCCGAGATCGCTGCGCACGACGCGCTGCTGGTCGTCTCGCCCGAGTACAACGCCTTTCCCCCGCCGCTGCTCATCAACGCCATCGACTGGGCCTCGCGCCTGCCGGAGCACAAGGCGGCCATGGGCGGCAAGCCGACCGCACTGCTGAGCGCTTCGCCCGGCGCCTTCGGCGGCATTCGCAGCCTGCTGAGCCTGCGCAACTTTCTCGCGCTCAACCCCGGCCTGCTGGTGCTGCCCCAGCAGTTCGCGCTCAATCAGGCCGGGCAGGCCTTCGACGGGCAGGGCTCCTTGCGCGAGGCCACACGGCAGCAGGCGCTGCAGGACGTTCTCGCTGCCCTGCTGCGTCACGCGGCGGCCTTGCGCACCGTCTGACCCGCCGCGCCCGGCATGCGGTACGCGGCGCCGTGCGCAGGCGCTAGCATCGCTGCATGCAGACCTTCCTCGCCATGCTCGCCGTCCTGCCCTGGACGGATTGGTTGGCGCTGCTGTGGTTCTTCGCGGCCTGGGTCGGTTACGCGCGCTTCGCCCGGCAGCGCGCCATGGTGCAGCCCTCGGTGCTGGCCACCACCAACCGCATCCGCTGGCAGTGGATGCTGCAGACCACCAAGCGCGAAGTGCGCGTGATCGACGGCGTGGTGGTGCAGAACCTGTCGGTCAGCCCGAGCTTCTTCGCCTCGACCACCATCCTCATCATCGGCGGCCTGCTCGCCGTGCTGGGTGCGAGCGAGCAGGCCAGCGAGCTGGCGCGCGAGCTGCCGTTCGCGGCGCGCACCTCGGTGCTGGTGTTCGACCTGAAGCTGCTGCTCCTGACGGCGGTGTTCGTGTACAGCTTCTTCCGCTTCACCTGGAGCCTGCGCCAGTACACCTTCGGAGCCTTGCTGGTGGCCTCGGCACCGGAGTCCAGCGAGTTCGCGGCCGAAGGCGGGCCCTCGCGCGAGGCCTTCGCCGACCGCGCCGGGCGCGTCGTGGGTCTGGCCGCCGAGGCCTTCAACGACGGGCTGCGCGGCTACTACATGGCCTTTGCCGCGATCGGCTGGTTCTTCTCGCCGCTGATCTTCATGCTCGCCTCGGCGGGCGTCGTGTACATCCTCTATCAGCGCGAGTTCCGCTCCGAGGTGCTCGACGCGCTGCAAGGCTTCTGAGCCGCCCGCGCATCCCGCGGCTGCGCTGCGCGGCCCTCAGCGCAGACCTTCCGACAGCTCGATCTTGACCTCGATCACCTCGAGGTTGTCCTGGCGCTCGAGGTTCACGCGGATGTCCTCGGGCTTGATCGACACGTACTTCGAGATCACCGCCACGAGTTCGCGCTGCAGCGCCGGGAGGTAATCGGCCGCGCGCTTGCCGCGGCCGGTGCGCTCGTGGGCGAGGATGATCTGCAGCCGCTCCTTGGCGACGCTGGCGGTCTTCTTCTTCTCTCCGAGCAGGAACGAGAGCAAGGACATCGCTTCACCTCCCACCGAACATGCGCTTGAAGAAGCCGGGCTTGGCGGCGTCGGTGAAGCGCATGGGTCTTTGCTCGCCGAGGAAACGCGAGATCACGTCCTTGTAGGCCTCGGACACGTCGGTGTCCTTCAGGTGCACGGCGGGCAGACCCTGGTTGGAGGCGTCGAGCACGGTGTCGGACTCGGGGATCACGCCGATCAGCGGAATGCGCAGGATCTCCTGGATGTCCTCCAGCGAGAGCATCTGCCCGCCGACCACGCGGCTCGGGTTGTAGCGGGTGATGAGCAGGTGTTCCTTGACCGGGTCCTGCCCGTCGATTGCGCGCTTGGTCTTCGAGGCCAGCATGCCGAGGATGCGGTCGGAGTCGCGCACCGAGGAGACCTCGGGGTTGGTGACGACCAGCGCCTCGTCGGCGAAGTGCATGGCCATCATGGCGCCGGTCTCGATGCCGGCCGGCGAGTCGCACACGATGTAGGCGAAGTCCATGGCGGCCAGGTCGGTCAGGACCTTTTCCACGCCTTCTTGCGTCAGCGCCTCCTTGTCGCGCGTCTGCGAGGCGGCCAGCACGAACAGGTTCTCGCACTGCTTGTCCTTGATGAGCGCCTGATGCAGATTGGCTTCGCCCTGGATCACGTTGATGAGGTCGTAGACCACGCGGCGCTCGCAACCCATGATCAGGTCGAGGTTGCGCAGGCCGACGTCGAAGTCGATCACGGCGGTCTTGTGGCCGGCCAGCGCGAGGCCGGCGGCGAAGCTCGCGCTGGTGGTGGTCTTGCCTACGCCACCCTTGCCGGAGGTGACGACGATGATTCTGGCCATCGGTGCGGGTCTTTCGAATGAGGAGTGGGTGTGCGGGAAGGCCGGTGCCGGACCGGCGGCGGCTGGGTCGGGGAGCGGTCTGCGGATCAGGGGCCGAGCACCTCGATCACCAGCTTTTCTCCCTCGAGACGGACCTGCGCCCGCTTGCCGAACACGTCGGCCGCCGGATCCGCCTCGAGGGTGCGATAGGTGCCGGCGATGGCCACGAGCTGCGGCTCCATGCAGGTGCTGAAGATGCGGGCCTCGGTGTTGCCGCGCGCACCGGCGATGGCGCGCCCTCGCAGCGGCGCATAAACGTGGATGTGGCCGTCGGCAATGACCTCGGCGCCGAAGCTCACCGCCGCCATGACCACCAGATCGCCGCCGCGCGCATAGACCTGCTGGCCCGAGCGCAGCGGCTTGTCGACGACCAGCGTGGTGGCAGCGGGCACCGGCACGGGCACCTCGCGGATCACTTCGGTGAGGGTCACCTCGGGCTGCGGCGGCGGGCGGGTCTCGGTGCGCGAAGGCGCGGGCGCGGCGGATTGCGAACCCTCGGGAGCCGCGGCCAGGCCCGCAGCCAGCGCGTCGAGCATCTGCTGCGTGCCGCCGCGCTTGGCGGCGATGGGCAGCATGTCGTAGCGGCGCAGCAGTTCGATCAGCGCTTCGAAGTCGATGGGCTCGGGTTCCTCGCGCACGCCGCCCAGATCGATGACCACCGGCTCGTGCTCGAACAGGCCCGGCGTGTGCGCGACGCGCGCATCCAGTTCGCGGGCCAGCGCGGCCAGGTCGGTGGTCTTGAGCACCACCGCGATCAGGGTCAGCGCGGCGCTCTTGATCTCGAGCGCCGCCGGTGCGTTCGCTTTGGAAACAACGGCCATGAGGGCAGGCGACAAAGGCTCTCGCGAAAAGGGCGCAGTGTAGCGGCCGGCTTGCAGCGCCGGCCCGGCCGTTGCCTGTGGTAGCCGGCTGAGCAGCCTCAGCGCACCAAGCTGCCGCTCACCAGTTCGCGGCGCAGCTCGCGCAGCTTGGTCTTCAGGCGGCGCTCGTTGACCGGCCCCATGCGCAGCAGCAGCTTCTGGCCCGACGACAGCGACTCCAGCGCCGGGTCGGCGAACTCGTAGCGTACCCAGGGGCGCTCCGGTTTCACGGGGCCCCGGACCTCCGTCAGCCGGACCTCGGGCGACTGCTCGAACTCCGGCGTCTGCAGCAGGTGGTCGATCACCTCGACCAGCCGGTCGTTGAAGTAGCGCCCCGGGTAGCCGAGCTCCTCGTAGGCCTGCTGGAACAGCGGGTACAGGCGCGCATAGGTGGCCGCGGCGCTGCCGGCGTCGATGTTCTCGACGAACAGCACGAAGGGCGTGTAGCGCGAGCTGTTGTCCGGGCTGATGCGCTCGGTCTGGCCGTCCTGCGCGACGGTGAATCGACCCGGGGTCGGGTTGACCGGCCACATCCGGGGCGCCGCGTGCGGACGCGCGAGGTTGTCGACCGTGGCCACCACGTTGCGCGCGAAAGCCTCGGTCTGCAGCCAGGAGAGCACCGCCTTGCGGCCGAGCAGCTCGTTGAGCCTGGAGCGGGCATGGGCGTCGGAGTTGTCGAGCGCCGGCAGCGGGCCGGGCTCGGCCCTGGGCTCCGACGCGGCGGCCATGGCCTCGATCGGGTGCTTGATGGCCGGCACCGAGGCCGCCGGCGCAACCTCGGGCGCGGCGGGCGGCACGGTGGCCACCGGCGGCGGCAGATCGATGTGCGGCGTGGCCTGCCGGTCCCACCAGAACCAGCCCGCGATGCCGAGCACGACGACGATCACCGCGGCCAGCCCGGCATACAGAGTTCGGCTCATGTGCTTCTCCCAGCGTTGCTTGCAGTGCTTGGAACACCTTAGCGCACGACCGGTTCCGCCGCCGCCGCGCGGGGGCTTTGCCGACGGCCCGCGCGCACGGCCGGGCGGCACGTCGCGGGCCGGCTCACTTGGAGGCCATTTCGCGCAGCCGCTTGCGCAGCAACTTCTCCTGGCGCTGCTCGTCGCGCCAGTCCTCGCGCACCGCGCGCCACAGCGAAAGCGCCATGAGCAGGATCACCAGCGTGAATGGCAGCGCGAAGACGATGGTGGCCGTCTGCACCGCCTGCACGCCACCGGTGAGCAGCAGGCTGATGGCGATGCCTGCCACCAGCAAACCCCAGATGAGCTTGACCTTGGGCGCGGGGTCGGGGTTGCCGCCGGTGCTCATCATCCCCAGAACCAGCGTCGCCGAGTCGCCGGAAGTCACGAAGAACACCAGCACCAGCACCGTGGCCACAGCCGACATCACGGCGCCGAACGGAAGAGCGTCGAACATGGCGAACAGCGCCGTGGAGATGTCGGCCTCGACCGCCTCGGCGATCGGTACGCCCTGCCAGATTTCAAGGGTCAGCGCGGTTCCGCCGAACACCGAGAACCAGACGAAGGCCGCCGCGGTGGGCGCGAGAACGGTGCCGATGATGAATTCGCGGATCGTGCGCCCGCGCGAGACGCGAGCAATGAACAGGCCGACGAATGGCGACCACGAAATCCACCAGGCCCAGTAAAAGACCGTCCAGCCGCCGATCCAGCTGCTGTCGCGAAACGGCGTCATGCGCAGGCTCATCCGCACGAACTCGCTGAGATAGCTGCCCAGCGTGTTCGTGAAGGTGTCGATGATGGCCACCGTCGGGCCCAGCGTGAACACTGCCAGGGCCAGCGCGCCGGCTACCGCGAGGTTGAACGACGAAAGCCACTTGATCCCCCGGTTCACGCCGGTGAGTGCCGAGCCGAGGAACAAGGCCGTCGTGACAGCGATGATGCCGACTTGCGAGGCGGCGCCCACAGGCAGGCCGAAAACGGCATGCAGGCCGCTGTTGATCTGCAGCGCACCGATGCCCAGCGAGGCCGCCACGCCGAAAGCGGTGGCGATCACCGCCAGCACGTTGAAGAGCACCGAGCAGCGCTGCACGGCCCGCCACGGCAGCGCCTCGGTCGCGCTGCTCACCAGCGCCGCGCTGCCGCGACGGAACTGGAAGAAGGCGATGGCCAGTGCCACGATGCTGTACACGGCCCAGGGGTGCAGGCCCCAATGGAAGAAGCTGTAGCGCATGGCGGCGTTGGCCGCCTCGGGCGTGCCCGCGACGATGCCTGGCGGCGGCGTGGCGTAGTGCGAGATCGGCTCCGCGACACTCCAGAACACCAGGCCGATGCCCATGCCGGCGGCGAACAGCATGGCGAACCAGGCGCCGATGGAGAACTCGGGCTCGTCGTCCTCGGTGCCGAGCTTCAGGTCGCCATAGCGGCTGAAGGCCAGCAGCAGGGCCATCACCACCAGCGCCAGCACCACCCACAGGTAGAACCAGCCGAAGTTGCGGGTCAGGGTGGCCAGTGCCACTTCGAACACCGCGCCGAGCGAGTCCGGCGAGACGAGCCCCCACACCACGATGACGAGGATGACGCCGGCCGAAAGAACCAGTTGCATCGGTGATCTCGCGATCGGGTTCGCGGCGAAAGCGTGTCGAGCGGCGCGGGCGTCAGAGCAATCGGCCGGGGTTCATCACGCCCTGCGGGTCGAGCGCCTGCTTGATGGCTCGCATCAACTCCAAGGCGACGGGCGACTTGCGGCGCACCAGTTCCTCGCGCTTGAGCGTGCCGATGCCGTGTTCGGCGGAGATCGAGCCGCCGTGGGCCTGCACCGCGTCGTAGACCAGCGCGTTGACGGCCGACTCGTGCTTGCTGAGGAAGTCGCCGGCCGGCTGACCCTCGGGCGCCTGGACGTTGTAGTGCAGGTTGCCGTCGCCGAGGTGGCCGAAGTTGACCAGCCTCACGCCCGGAAACGCCCGCAGCAGGGCAGCGTCGGTGTGCCGGACGAACGCGGGAATGGCAGACACGGGCACGGAGATGTCGTGCTTGACGTTGAGCCCTTCCTCGGCCTGTGCCAGCGGAATGCTTTCGCGCAGGTGCCACAGCTCGTGCGACTGCTGCAGGCTTTCGGCCACGACGGCGTCGGTGAGGGTGCCGGCTCCGAGGGCGTCTTCGAGCAGGCTTTCGAAGAGCCCGCGCGCGTGCGCTTCGCTTTGCGTGTCGGACTGTTCGAGCAGCACCGTCCACGGCCCCGGCGGCAGCGGCCGCCGCAGGGTGGGGAAGTGCTTGGCGACGAGGGCCAGCGAAAAGTCGTTCATCACCTCGAAGCCCGTGAGTCCTGCGCCCAGCCGTGCCTGCGCGAGCTGAAGCAGCGCCACGCAGTCCTGCAGCGACCCGCAGGCGGCCAGTGCCGTGCCGCGTGCGGCAGGCTGCGGGTACAGCCGCAAGGTGGCCGCGGTGATGACGCCGAGCGTGCCTTCGCTGCCGATGAACAGGTCGCGCAGGTCGTAGCCGGTGTTGTCCTTGCGCAGGCCCGACAGGCCTTCCCACACCTCGCCGCCGGCCGTGACGACCTCCAGGCCCAGGCACAGCTCGCGCGCATTGCCATAACGCAGCACCTGCGTGCCGCCGGCGTTGGTGGCGAGGTTGCCGCCGAGCGTGCAGCTGCCCTCGGCCGCGAGGCTGAGCGGCAGCAGCAGCCCCTGCGCGGCGGCGGCTTCCTGCACCGCCTGCAGCACGCAGCCGGCCTCGACCACCATGGTGAGGTTGGCCGCGTCGATGCCGCGCACGCGGTTCAGGCGCGCGAGGCTGAGCAGCACCTGGCGGCCGCTGGCATCGGGCACGCCGCCACCGACCAGGCCGGTGTTGCCGCCCTGCGGCACCACGCCCGTGCGGTGCTCGGCGCAGGCGCGCACCACGGCCGCGACCTCGCCGGTGCTGCCGGGCCGCACGACGGCCAGCGCGCGGCCGCGATAGCGCTTGCGCCAGTCGAGCTCCCAGGCCGACAGATCGCCTTCGGTGAGCACTTGCGCCGGCCCCACGGCCGCGCGCAGAGCCTCCAGCAAGGCGCTCGCATTGGTCTCGGCGTGGCCGCCCTGCAGCGCCTGCCCGTCCGCCGACGCGTTCATGACGTTGCCTGCGCCGCAGCCGACGCGTTGCGCAGCCGCTGGCGCACATGCAGGGCGCAAGCCGCGAAAAGCATCAGGCACAACAGCACCTCGATGGTGGCCAGCCAGACCGAAAGGCCCCGGTCGCTGGTGGCGCGCACGACGCCCTCGGTGAAGTAGAGCCACACCAGCAGGCTGACCCATCGATAGGTGTAGAGCCGACGCTTGAGCAGCCCGGCCAGCGGAAAGGCCAGCGGCAAGACCTTGAAGGCCAGCATCCCGCTGCCGGTGGGCGCCAGCCACAGCTCCCACAGCAGGCCCAGCACGATCAGCCCCAGCAGGCTCGCCACCGCGACCGCGCGCGTGGCATCGATTGCATTGCGTCCATCCATCGGCTGGCATCATGCCAGCATGACCGTGCCCGACACGCTGCAACCGAGCTGGCGCGAGCGCTTTGCGCTGTTCGTCAAGACGCTGCAGAGCTGGCCATGGGTCGAGACGCTCAAGACGCTGCGCCAGCGGTTTCGCGAAGACCGCCTGGGCCTCACCGCCAGCAGCCTCACCTTCACCACCACCATCGCGCTGGTGCCGCTGGCCACGGTGATGCTGGCCGTGTTCAGCGCCTTTCCGATGTTCGGCCAGTTCAAGGGCGCGGTGGAAGGCTACTTCCTGAAGGCGCTGGTGCCCGACAGCATCGCCCGGCCGGTGCTGCAGGCGCTGACGCAGTTCGCGACCAAGGCCAACCAGCTCGGCGGTGTGGGCCTGCTGGTGCTGGTGGTCACCGCCATCGCGCTCATGCTCACCATCGACCGCACGCTCAACAACATCTGGCGCGTGCGCACGCCGCGACCGATCGCGCAGCGCGTGCTGGTGTACTGGGCCGCGGCCACGCTCGGCCCGCTGCTCCTGGGCATGAGCCTGTCGGGCACCTCGTATGCGGTGTCGGCTTCGCAAGGGCTGGTCGGCTCGCTGCCCGAAGGACTGAGCGTGCTGTTCAACGCGCTGCAGTTCGTCGTGTTGGCCGGCGCGATGGCGGCGCTGTTTCATTACGTGCCCAACACCGAGGTGCGCTGGCGCCATGCCTGGGCGGGCGGCGTGTTCGTCGCCGCCGGCATCGAGGTGGCCAAGAAGAGCCTGGGCTGGTACCTGGCCTCGGTGCCGAGCTATTCGGCCGTGTACGGCGCCTTTGCCACCGTGCCGATCTTCCTGGTGTGGATCTACCTCGGCTGGGTCATCGTGCTGCTCGGTGCGGTGATCGCGGCCTATGCACCGAGCCTGCAGATGCGCGTGGTGCGCCGGCCCTTGACGCCGGGGCATCGCTTCTCGCTCGCGGTGCTGCTGCTGCGCGAGCTGGCGCACGCGCGCACGCAAAGCCGCCACGGCGCGAGCCTGGACCAGCTTTCGCACCAGCTGCGGGTCGATCCGCTGCAGATCGAGCCCATCCTCGAGACCTTCGTGGAGATCGACTGGGCCGCCCGCCTCGACGAGGAAGACGACAAGCGCTACGTGCTGCTGTGCGAGCCGCAAGGCACGTCGGCGCAGCCGCTGCTCGCTGCGCTGCTGCTCGAGCCGACACCGGCGCTGCGCGGGTTCTGGAAGCGCGCGGCCTTCGGCGAGATGACGCTGCAGGATCTGATCGAGGGTTGAACCGGCGCCGCCGCGCACCGGCCGATCAGCGTTGGCCGTCGTAGGGCGAAACGCTCAGGCCTTCCATCCGGTAGCCGGAGGTGCCCATGGCCGTGTCGCTCACGGCCACGCTCAGTCGGCCGCTGACCCACACCGCATCCATCATGCGGATGTTTTTGGCCGGCGAGGCCAGCGTGACGTGGATCACCTGGTTGGCCGGCGGCGGCGGCGTGTGGATGCAGGCGCCGAAGTAGGGCACCAGCAGGAACTCGCGCAGCGCCGACGCCTGGGTGTCGAGCGGCACCACGAAGCCGGCGATGCGGATGCGCGCGTCGTCCATCGCCGGCTCGGCGGGCGCGTTGTCCCAGGCCCGCTTGAGCTTCTCGAGCGCGGCCGTCGCGCGCGGGTCGCCGTCGCGCAGGCTGCTGAAGTTCGGGAGGTCGATGCCCTTCATCGGGTCCCACCCCTTGGGCATCAGCGCCTCCCATTCGGTGAGCTTGAAGACGCCGACCGCGCCGGGGGCCGCCGGCCCGGGTGCGAGCTTGTCGCCGACACGGTAGTCCGCCGACGAGGCGGCGCGGGGCTTGCCGGGCGGGTCGGTCGCCATGCTTGGCGAGGCCCAGGCGAGGACAGCGGAGGCGAGGATCACGGTCTGCAACTTCACGTTCTTTCTCCTGAAGCTTGTTCACACTGCACGAGGCAGCGACTCGTCTTGTCAGCGGGTCCTACAGCTTGGGCGTCAGGCCGTCGGCCAGTGCCAGACGACAGGCCCGCCACGCCGGAAACGCGCCCGCCACCAGACCGGCCAGCAAGACGCTGCCCAGCAGCGGCCACTCGCCGGCCGACACCGCCCCCGGCGGCAGCACGAGGCCATAGTTCGCCTCGAGCCAGGGACCGGTCAGCACGGCGGCAATCGACAGCAAGGCCACGCCGAGCAGGGCGCCGACGGCGGTTGCCACCACACTTTCCAGAACCAGCAGGCTTGCGATGTGCCAGGGCCCGGCACCCACCGAGCGCAGGATCGACAACTCCCTGCGCCGCTCGTTCAGGCTCGCCAGCACCACGGCCACCATCCCGGCCAGCCCCACGACGACGATCATGGCCGACACCGCCAGCAAGGTGCGCTCGGCCACGCCGACCACCCGCCACAACTGATCGAGCGCCACGCCGGGCAAGGCCGCCAGCAGCGGCTCGCCGGCAAACTGATTGATCTCGCGCTGCACCTTGAACACCGCGCCGCGGCTCTTCAGGCCGACGAGCATCGCGGTCAGGGTCTTGGGCGTGAGGTCGAACTTGCGCACGAACTCGGCGGGGATGGCAAAGCCGGGGATCGGCGCACCGGCCTGCCAGTCGAGGTGGATGGCCTCGATGGCCTGCAGGCTGACGTGCACCGTGCGGTCCACCGGCGTGCCGGTCGGCGCGAGAACGCCCACCACGGTGAACGGCTTGTCGGCGTGCTCGGGCAGCAACGGCCCGCCGGTGCCGTGACTCAGCGTGATCCGCTGGCCGGAACGGTAGCCCAGCGACCGGGCGACTTCGGCGCCGATCACCGCCTCGAACACGCCGTCGACCGTGCCCGTGAAGACCCGCCCCGCGCCGAGCCTCAGCGGCTTGCGGTCACCGTGGCGGAAATGCTCGAAGTAGCCCGTGCTGGTGCCCAGCACCGCGAAGCCCCGGTGCGAATCGCCGAGCGCGAGCGGCACCGCCCAGGCCACCTCCGGCAAGGCCGCCACCGCCTCGAAGCTGCTCCAGCGCACGTTGTTGGTCGCCTCGCCCAGCCGGAACACCGCATACAGCATCAACTGCACGGCGCTCGTGCGCGCGCCCACCACGAGGTCGGTGCCGGACACGGACTGCTCGAAGCCCGCCCGCGCGGCCACCCGGGCCCGCTCGACGCCGAGCAGCATGGTCACCGACAGCGCAATGGCCGTCACGGTCAACGCGAGCGTGGCGCGGCGGTTCCAGGCGCTGGCCAGCGCCAGCCGCAGGAGGTGCCTCATGCGGCGGCCTCCTCGACGGGGCGCGCCACGCGGTTGATCTCGTGCAGCGCCACTTCGCGCGTGAAGTGGCGGGCCAGACGCCGGTCGTGGCTCACGAACACGAGGCTGGCGTTGGAGGCCGCGCATTCCTCGAGCAGCAGCTCGAGGAAGCGGTCCTGCCGCGCGGCATCGAGCGCCGAGGTGGGCTCGTCGGCGATGACGAGTTCGGGCCGGCCGATCAGCGCCCGCGCCACCGCCACGCGTTGCTGCTGGCCGACCGAAAGCTGCGTCACCGGCCGGGCCGTGAGCTCGTCGGGCAGATCGAGCGCGTGGAGCAGGCGCCGCGCCTCGCCCGCCGGGTCGGCACCGGCCTGGCGCCGCCGCCTCTGCGAGAAGCGGCAAGGCAGCAGGACGTTGTCGAGCACGCCGAGGTAGGCGATGAGGTTGAACTGCTGGAACACGAAGCCGACGTGATCGACCCGGAAGCGGTCGCGCTGCGAGCGGCTGAGCTTGCCCAGGTCGGTGCACGTGCCCTCGATGGCAAGCTGCACACGCCCCCGCTCGCCCACGAGCACGCCGCCGAGCAGTCCCAGCAAGGTGCTCTTGCCGCTGCCGCTGGGCCCGTGCACGAAGACCCGCTCGCCGCCGCGCACATGGAAGCGCTCGATCTCCACGCAGGGCGCCTGGCTGCGGTTCCAGCGAAACAGCAGCTCGTCCACGCTCAGCAGCGGCGGGGCCATCACTGCACTCACCAGCTCACCGAGCGCTTGCGCGGGGTCAGCACCGTCGCCGATTGCCCCTTGGGGCCGACGACCTGGACATTGAGCTTGTGAAAGCCCCGAAAGGCCGACAGCAGGCCCACGTCCATGCCCTTGAGCTCCGCCGGTGCGGCGCAATCGAAGACGAAGCTGGCGTCGAGGTCGGCGTGGCCGTCCGCTTCCTGACCGGCCTGCGGTGCGGTCGGCTCCTTTTCGCCGAGCAACTCGGCCGGCAGCGCGGACGAGGCCAGCCGCACCGAGCCCAGGCTGCATCGCGCCGCGGCCGTGGGCACGAACAGTGTCTGGGCCTGCCGCAGCTTGGCGGCCATGCTGCGCACCGCGGCGCGTTGCTTGTCCGTGCGCGGCGCGTGCTCGAAGCCGACCAGGTTGTCGAGCGGGCTCTCGAGCGCCACCTCGAGCCGGCCGCCGTCGACCACGACGCGCAACTCGGCGACGCCGTGAGCGTGCGCGCCGGGCGCGGGTGCGGCCTGGGCGGGCGCGGCGAGCGCCACTGCGGCGAAGCAGATCAGCGGCGCAAGGCCGAACGCAGCCGGTCGCAGCCGGCGGGAAATGGATGAATGCATGAAACGGGACTCCTCGAGCAAAACACGGTCGACCGGCTCGCTGCTGGCGCAGCGGCGGCCGTTCGATACAGGCGTGGCCGGCAACCGCCGGCGCAAGCGGCATCAGCCCGGCGACGGAGGAGCGCGGGAACGGTAGACGGGCAGCGTGGCGGCCTGCGGAGCCGGCGGCATGCGCGTCGAGAGGGTTTCACCTGCGAAGGCAAGCTGCGGCGGCATGGCCCCGGCCGGGCCCGGCAGCATCGCGCTGAAGGCGATCAGGCCGTCGCAGTCGTCGCAATGCTCGGCGAGCGGCGCGACCGGTGCCTCCTCGTGCGTTCGAGCGTCGTGGACGGCATGCGAAAGCCAATGCGCGATGGCCACCTGCTGCGAACACAACAGCAGCAGGCCCAGCGCGAGCGGCACGAGCAGGCGGCGGGCTGCCCAGGCCAAGGTCATCGGGTGATCGCTCGCGCAGGCCACGTCCTTGCGAGACGCAAGGAGGGGGTGAAGAAGCACGTCGGACGGCAACTCACAGCTTGACGCGGCCGGCCCAGATGTCGCGGTACATCGCCCAGTCGCCCATGAAGCTGTAGAGCGGGCGCTTGAAAGACGCCGGCTTGTTCTTCTCGAAGCCGAAATGCCCGAGCCACGCAAAGCCGTAGCCGGCGAGCAGGCCGTACAGCAGGTACTGCGGCCGGCCGGTGGCGAGCAGCATCGCCAGGCACAGCAGCGCCACGCTGGAGCCGAGGAAATGCAGCCGCCGGCAGGTCCGGTTGCTGTGTTCGCTCAGGTAGAACGGGTAGAACTCGGCGAAGCTCCTGCAGGCTTTCGGGTCGGTGAGTGCGGGGCCGGTGCTGCGGGTGGCGGTGGGGTTCATCGGCATCTCCGTTCAACGGACGAAATCCTTCAACTCATTCAATACGCCGTCGGGCATCTCGGCCATCAGGGCATGCCCGGCCGGCAGATGATGCACCCGGGCGCGCAGCGCGGCAGCCAGCGGGCCGGAGACCTTGGGCGAGGTCATGCTGTCCCTGGCGCCGAGCAGCAGCGCTGCCGGGCAGCGCACCTGCTCTGCGGCTTGCAGGCCGCGCGCATAACCATCGCACACCCCGAAGTCGTGATGGAACAGGTTGCCGTGGCCGGCGCCAGCATAGGCGGCCTGCAATCGGCGCATCAGGGCACGGCCGGCGCCGTGTTGCCACGTGCCGGGTCCGGGGTTGGCGGGTTTGGCCGCCAGGGTCGAGTGCGAGAACGCAGTGACCTGCTCGATCGCCCTCAGCGGCTCGGCGAGCGCCGTCTCGAGCAGGGCGGGCGACACCTTCATCGGAAAGGCGGTGCCGATCATCATCAGCCGGCTCGCCTGCGGCCCGGCGGGTGCGCCGCCCGAACGCGCCGCGGCTTCCAGGGCGATCAGCGAGCCCATGCTGTGGCCGACCAGCGCGGCCTGCCGCACGCCGGCCGCTTCCAGCAGGGCGAGCAGCCAGTCGGCGGCGTCCTCCACGCTGGCCGGTGCGGGGCCGGCACTGCGGCCATGGCCGGGCAGATCGACGGTCAGCACGCCGAAGCCGTGGTGCGCGAGGTAGCGGCTTTGCAGCGCCCAGACGCTGTGGTCGTTCATCGCGCCGTGAACCAGTGCCACGCAGGGCAGCGCGGCGTCGAAGGGCTTGCCGCCGGTGTAGGCGTAGGCCTCGCGGCCCTGGACGGCGAGCTTCATGGCGCCGCCTTTCGCGCCGCCGTGAGCGCGCGCGACAGGTCTTCGAGCAGATCGTCCGGGTCCTCGAGGCCGATGGACAGGCGGATCGTCCCGGCCGTGATGCCCGCTTGCGCCAGCGCCGCTTCGTCCATGCGGAAATGCGTGGTCGAGGCCGGGTGGATGACCAGCGAGCGGCAATCGCCGACGTTGGCGAGGTGCGAAAAGATCTTCAGCGCCTCGATGAAGGCCCGGCCTTGCGCCCGGCCCGCGCCCGCGAGGTCGAAGCTGAAGACCGCGCCCGCGCCGCGCGGCAGCAGGCGCTTGGCCAGCCCGTGGCCGGGATGCGAGGGCAGCAACGGATGGCCCACGCTGCCGACCATCGGGTGTTCGCTCAGGAAACGGACCACGCGCTCCGTGCTCTGGACATGCCGCGCCATGCGCAGCGGCAGGGTCTCGATGCCCTGCAGCACCGTCCACGCGGTGTGCGGGCTCATGCAGGCGCCGAAGTCGCGCAGCCCCTCTCGTCGTGCGCGCAGCAGGAAGGCGCCCACCGTGCTTTCCTCGCTGAACACCATGCCGTGGAACCCGGCGTAGGGTTCGGTCAACTCCGCAAAGTGGCCGTGTCGCGCATGCGCGGCTTCCCAGTCGAAGCGGCCGCCATCGACCAGCACGCCGCCGATGACCGTGCCGTGGCCGCACAGGAACTTGGTGGCCGAGTGGTAGATCAGGTCGGCGCCGTGATCGAAGGGCCGCATCAGCCAGGGCGTCGTCAGGGTCGAGTCGACCATGAGCGGCAGCCCGTGTTCGTGCGCCAGCGCGCCGACGGCGGGAATGTCGAGCACGTCCAGCCCGGGATTGCCCAGCGTTTCACCGAACAGCAGCCGGGTGTTCGGCCGGATCGCCGCGCGCCAGCCGTCCAGGTCGCCCGGCTTGACGAACGTGGTCTCGATGCCGAAGCGCGGCAGCGTGTAGTGCAACAGGTTGTGCGAGCCGCCGTACAGCGCGCTGCTCGCGACGATGTGCGAGCCGGCGCCGGCCAGCGTGACGACCGCGAGGTGCAGCGCGGCCTGCCCGCTCGCCGTGGCGATGGCGCCCACGCCGCCCTCCAGAGCGGCCACGCGCTCCTCGAGCACGGCCGTCGTGGGATTGGAGATGCGCGAGTACACGTGCCCCGCGCGTTCCATGTTGAACAGCGCGGCCGCATGGTCGCTGCTCTCGAACACGAAGGAGGTGGACAGATGCAGCGGCACGGCACGCGCGCCGGTGGCCGGATCGGGTGCCGCGCCGGCGTGCAGCGCCAGGGTGTCGAAGCCGGGGTCGGATGCGCCGGGCATGGAGCCTCCTGTTGCGGGTGCCCGCAAGGAAAGTGGGCGGGCATTGTGGGCTATATTGAACTTGCCTTGCCTTAGGAGGTTTGCATGAAAGTCAGTGACATCCTGCGCGTCAAGGGCGGCACGCTCTTCACCGCCACGGCCGACCAGTTGCTGTCCCACGCAGTGCGCACCATGGCCGAGCGCGACATCGGCTCGCTCGTGGTCATGGAGCACGGCGATCTCGTCGGCATGCTCACCTTCCGCGAAGTCATGCAGGCGATCGTGCGCAACGACGGCAGTCTCGGGACGAGCACGGTGCGCAGCGTGATGGACGACGCCCCGCTCACCTGCACACCCGAGACGGAGATCGACGAGGTGCGCCGCATGATGCTCGGGCGCCACGCGCGCTACATGCCGGTGATGACGCAGCGCATGCTCATGGGCGTGATCTCGTTCTACGACGTGGCCCGCGCCGTCGTCGAGGGCCAGGACTTCGAGAACCGCATGCTCAAGGCCTACATCCGCGACTGGCCGGTCGAGGAAGAGCAGGGCGCGGCGCAGCAGGTGGCGGGCGGGCGGGTCCTGTAAGGGGCGCCAACCGCGCGCTGGCGGCGGTCACAATGCGGGTCGTCTCACGAGCCCCCGCGCACCATGTCCGGCAGCACCCTCGGTCACCTGTTTCGCGTCACCAACTTCGGCGAGTCGCACGGCCCGGCCATCGGTTGCGTGATCGACGGCTGCCCGCCCGGCATGGGGCTGTCGGAAGCCGACATCCAACCCGAACTCGACCGCCGCCGTCCCGGCACCTCGCGCCACGTGACGCAGCGCAACGAGCCCGATGCCGTCGAGATCCTCTCCGGTGTTCATGAGGGCAAGACCACCGGCACGCCGATCTGCCTGCTGATCCGCAATGCCGACCAGCGCAGCAAGGACTACAGCAACATCGCCCAGACGTTCAGACCGGGCCATGCCGACTACACCTACTGGCACAAGTACGGCCTGCGCGATCCGCGCGGCGGCGGGCGCAGTTCGGCGCGGCTGACCGCGCCCATGGTCGGCGCCGGCGCCGTGGCGCGCAAATGGCTTGCCGAGCACCACGGCATCGCCTTTCGCGGCGGCATGACCGCCCTCGGCGAGATCGACATCGCGTTCGAGGGCTGGGAGCACGTGCCGAACAACCCCTTCTTCGCCCCGAACGCCAGCCAGATCGCGCAGCTTGAGGAGCGCATGGATGCGCTGCGCAGGGCCGGCGATTCGGTGGGTGCGCGCATCGTGGTGGAAGCGCGAGGCGTGCCGGTCGGCTGGGGCGAGCCGCTGTTCGACAAGCTCGACGCCGATATCGCGCACGCCATGATGGGCCTGAACGCCGTCAAGGGCGTGGAGATCGGCAGCGGCTTCGCCAGCGTGGCGCACCTCGGATCGATGCACGGCGACGAGCTCACGCCCGAAGGGTTCGCGAGCAACCATGCGGGCGGCGTGCTCGGCGGCATCAGCACCGGCCAGGACGTGACGGTGTCCATCGCCATCAAGCCGACGAGCTCCATCCGCACGCCGCGCCGCTCGATCGACCTGCAGGGCCGGCCCGCCATGGTGGAGACGCACGGCCGGCACGACCCATGCGTCGGCATCCGCGCGACGCCCATCGCCGAGGCGCTGCTGGCGCTGGTGCTGATGGACCACGCCTTGCGGCACCGCGCCCAATGCGGGGACGTGCGCGCCCCGGCGGCTGCAATTGCCGGGCAGGTGCCGTTGCGCTGAGTCGGCCGGGTGCTGATCCAGGGACTCGCGCCCGCGTCTCGTGCCGGGTGACGCCAGCACGCTCACCACGCCCATGCACTCTCCAAAGGTGCGCGCGCACACGCCCGGCGCCTGTTGGCAGGGCAATCGCCCCGCAAGCGCGGGGCAGCCCCCGGGGCTCATGCCCTGTGCTGCCCGATACTCCCGGACCGGCAACTCATCCTGCGGAGAACAACTGATGAAGATCGCAGCAGCACTGGCCGCGCTGGCCGCCTGTGTGTCTGTGGGCTGCGCCACGCGGCCGGCGCCCGAAACCCAGCAGGCCCAGGTGGTCCGCACGCGCGCGCCGCTCAACTACGAGCAGGCCATCACCAACTTCTACGACCTCACGATCGCCGGACCGCAAAAGGGCCGCGAACTCCAGTTCGGCCAGCCCGAGCCGGGCAATTGCTCGATGGCTTCGCGCAACACGAGCGGCCACCTCGGCTGGGTCGTGCCGGTTCAGTACAAGACCAAGGCGGCAGACAGCCGCGTCACCATCACGACGCAGTTCTTCTGGTTCAGCGAGGAAACCATCAAGGGCGTGACCCGGCGCATCGAGCTGTGCCCCTGAGCGGGGAACCCCTGCCGAGACTTGCCGGCCCGGGTGACGACCACCCGCGGCCGCACGCTCACTTCTGAGGTTCTGAAGCGCCGCCCTTGTTGAAGGCCGGGCTGGAGTGGTCGTTGTTCTGGCCCGGCTTGGGAAGCTCGGCCGCATTGCCGGTGGGTGCCGGGTCCGGCGGTGGCGCGGGCGCCTTCGGCACGCTTTCCATGCTGTCCTGGGGCGGCTTTTGCATGCTGTCCTGCGCGGTTGGCGAGGGAACGGCCGGAACCTCGCTTTCCCGCTCGCCGCATCCGGCGGCGACAAGAACGAGCGCGACAACGATCGGGGCGGTGTATTTCATGGCGTGTCTCCCAGGCTGTTGAGGCAAGGACGGCGCAGTGCTGCGACACGGTGGCCGAAGGGCGGTGCACCGGTCCGCGCTTTCGACGAACCGCTGTGCGTCGTCTGGTGATGGCAATCGGCGTGCCTGAACGGCTGAAGCGTGCAGGTGCAGTCGGTGCTTCGACGTCCGGCGTTGGTTGGATGGGGATCGGCCGCGGCCGGGTTTGCTGCCGCCCGGGACGTCGAGAACTTGGCGTTTTCAGTTCACATGAGCGCGAGCGGGCTCCTTAACATGGACGCAGGCCGGCTTTCATGCCGAATTGAATCCATCCTTCGAGCCGACCGTGTCTTCGGACGACATCGACGACCTTCGGCGCATGCAGGCAGCGCTCGCTGCCAGCGAGAGCCGGCTGACCCGCGTGCTCGCCGGCGCGAACGACGGCTGGTGGGACTGGGATCTCCAGGCCAACGCCTTGTTCTACTCGCCGCGCTGGTGGTCCATGCTGGGCTACGAGCCCGGTGAGCTGTCGGCCGATCAGGCGCTGTGGGAACGGCTGCTGCACGCGGACGACCGGGCCGAAGTCGAACGCGTCTTCGGCGCCGCCCTGGCGAGCGGCCCCGACCACTACGAAGTCGAGTTCCGCCTGTTGCACAAGGCCGGGCACTACGTGCCGGTCCTCTCGCGTGGACAAATCCTGCGGGACGCCGCCGGCAAGCCGATCCGCGTCTCGGGCACCAACACCGACCTCACCGTCCGCAAGCAAGCCGAAGCCGTGCGGCGCGAAAGGGAGGCGAGCCACAGCGCGCTGCTGGAGTCGATGACCGACGGCGTGTTCGTCGCGCAGGACCGCCGCTTCGCTTTCGCCAATCCGGCCTTGGCTCGCATGCTCGGTTACCCGCTCGGGGAGTTCGTTGGCGCGACCTTCGATCGCGTCCTGGACCCGCAGTTTCTGCCGACGTGGACCGAGCGCTTCGAGCGGCGCGTGCGCGCGAGCGCCCCCGGCGAGGAGCCGCCGTCGCACTACGAGGTGCGTTTCATCACCCGCCATGGCGAGCCGCTGTGGCTGGAACTGCGCGCCAGCCGCATCGACTTTCAGGGCCGCCCGGGCGTGCTCGGCATCCTGCGCGACATCGGCGAGCGCAAGCGCGCGCAGGCCTCGCTCGAAGCCGCCCGCCAGTTCGCCCAGGCCACGCTCGACGGCCTCACGGCCCACATCTGCGTCCTCGACGAGCACGGCGTGGTGCTCTCTTCCAACGAGGCCTGGCGCCGGTTCGGGCAGGCCAACGGCCTGCAGGTCGCGCGGGTGGGTCCGGGTGGCGACTACTTCTCGGCCTGCGAGGCCGCCGAGGGCGAGGATCCGGGTGACATGCGCCGCTTCGCCGCCGGGCTGCGCGACGTGTTCGAAGGCCGGCGGCAGCGCTTCGAGATGGCGTACCCGTGCGCGACGATCGATGGGCGGCGATGGTTCCTCGCGCACGTGACGCGTGGGCCGGGGTCGGGTCCGCTGCGCGTCATCGTCGCTCACGAAGACATCTCCGAGCAGATGGAGGCAGAGCACCGCATCGGCAATCTCAACCAGCGCCTGGCGATGGCCATCGAAGGCGCGGGCTACGGCGTCTGGGAATTCGATCTGGTCACGCATCGGCTCATCTGGGACGACCGCATGTACGCGATCTACGGCCACACGCGCGAATCCTTCGACAGCTCGCGCGGCACCTGGCGGGAGCTTTTGCATCCTGAAGACCGCGAGCAGGTGGATGCGCGCTTCGAGGACCTGCTGCAGGGGCGCCCCGTCGAGCATTTCGAGTTCCGCATCCTGCGCGCGAACGACGGCCTCATCCGGTACATCGAGGGCAACGGCTACCTGCAGCACAGCAGCGGCGGGCAGGCGCAGCGTCTGGTCGGCATGAACCGCGACATCACCGCGGACAAGCAGGCGCAGGCGGCGCTGCGCGAGAGCCAGGAGCGCTGGAAGTTCGCGCTCGAGGGCGCCGGCGACGGCGTATGGGACTGGAACACGGCGGCTTCGACCGTGCTTCTGTCGCAGCGCTGCGCCGAGATCCTGGGCGAGCCGCCCGGCAGCTTCGAGCTGAGCGGAGCCGAGTGGGCCGAGCGGGTGCATCCGCAGGATCTTCCGGCCGCGCGAGCCGCTTTCGAGGCGCATCGCAAGGGCGCGAGCCCGAGCATCCACTGCGAGCTGCGCATGCGGCATGCCGACGGCCGCTGGGTGTGGCTCCTGACCCGCGGCCTGATCGTCGCGCGGGGCGGCGCGGGCGAGCCGCTGCGCATGGTCGGAACGTACTCCGACCTCACCGAACGCAAGGCCGCCGAGGCGACGCGTGCGGCGCTGGAGGCGCGGCTGCGCGAGTCGCAGAAGATGGAAGCGATCGGCACCCTGGCCGGTGGGGTGGCGCACGATTTCAACAATGTGCTGGCCGGCATCCTCGGCAACGTGAGCCTGGCGCGGCAGGACCTTCCTGCAGGGCATCCGGCCCTGCAGAGCCTGGAGCAGATCGGCAAGGCCGGCCTGCGGGCACGCAGCCTCGTGCAGCAGATCCTCGCCTTCAGCCGGCGCCAGCCGCAGGCGCTGGTCAACCAGCCGCTCGGCCCGCTGGTCGAGGAGACGCTCTCGCTCATGCGTGCGACGCTGCCGGCCGCCGTGACCCTGCAGGCGCAGCTCCCGCCGCAAGCACTGCACGTGCGGGCCGATGCCACGCAGATCCAGCAGGTGGTGATGAACCTGTGCACCAACGCCTGGCACGCCTTGCCCACGGGGGGCGGGCGGATCACCGTGGGCCTCGAGGAAGTGGTGTGCGATGCGCACGGTGCGCCGGCCGGACCTGCCGCCGGGCGCTGGGCCCATCTGTGGGTGCGGGACGACGGCTGCGGCATCGACGAGGCGAACCGTGCGCGCATCTTCGAGCCCTTCTTCACCACCAAGCCGGTGGGGCAGGGCACGGGACTGGGATTGGCCGTCGTGCACGGCATCGTCGCCTCGCACGGCGGCTCGATCTCCGTGGACAGCCATCCCGGCGCTGGCAGTTGCTTCAACCTGCACTTCCCGCTCGCGCAGGCCGGGTCCGACGCGTCGCCGCCTCGCGGCGGCGAGCCGGCGATGCAGGCCCGGGGTCAGCACGTGCTCTACATCGACGACGACGAGATCATGCTCGTCACCGTGGAGCGGCTGCTGCAGCGTGCGGGCTACCGCGTCACCGCCTTCCTCGATGCGCGCGATGCCTTGGCCGCGCTGCGGGACGCTCCGGGGGCGTTCGACCTCGTGGTCACCGACTTCAGCATGCCGGCGCTTTCGGGCACCGACGTGGCGCGCGAGGCGGCTCGGCTGCGCACCGACCTGCCGGTGCTCATCAGCTCGGGCTACATCTCCGACGAACTGCGCGACGAAGCGGCCCGCCTGGGCGTGCGCGGGCTGCTGCACAAGGAGCGAACCGTCGAGGAGCTGGTCGCGATGGTGCATCGCACGCTCGCCTGGGGCGGATGAAGGCCCGCAGGCCGGCGGCGCTCAGCACTCGACGATGTTCACCGCCAGGCCGCCGCGCGCCGTTTCCTTGTACTTGGTCTGCATGTCGGCGCCGGTCTCGCGCATCGTCTTGATGACCTGATCGAGGCTGACGTGGTGGCTGCCATCGCCGCGCAGCGCCATGCGCGCGGCGTTGATGGCCTTCACGGAGGCGATCGCGTTGCGCTCGATGCACGGGATCTGCACCAGCCCGCCGACCGGATCGCAGGTCAGGTCCAGGTGGTGCTCCATGCCGATCTCGGCGGCGTTCTCGGCCTGCGCCGGCGTGCGGCCCATCACCGCGCACAGCGCACCGGCGGCCATCGAGCAGGCCACGCCCACCTCGCCCTGGCAGCCGACCTCCGCGCCGCTGATGGAAGCGTTCTCCTTGTAGAGGATGGCGATGGCGCCGGCGGTGAGCAGGAAGTCGATCACGCCCCGCTCGGCCCGGGCCGCGTCGTGCTCGACGAAGCGCGTGTAGTAGTGCAGCACCGCGGGCACGATGCCCGCCGCGCCGTTGGTGGGCGCCGTGACGACACGCCCGCCGGCCGCGTTCTCCTCGTTGACCGCCAGCGCGTAGAGGTTGACCCAGTCGAGCACCTGCAGCGGGTCGGCCGCGGCCAAGCCGGCTTCGCCGCTCAGGTCGCCGTACAGCCTGGCGGCACGCCGGCGCACCTTGTAGCCGCCGGGCAGCACGCCTTCGCTCCTGAGGCCGCGCTCCACGCACGCCTGCATCACGTGCCAGATCTTCAGCAGCCCGGCGTCGATGTCGGCGTCGGCCGGGCCGAGCTTGGCGAGCGCGCGTTCGTTGCGTCGCACCACCTCGGCGATCGAGCAGCCGAGTCGTCGAGTGATCTCGAGCAGCTCGTCGCCGCTGCGGATGGGGTGGGGCACCGGCGTGGTGTCGGGGCCGATCACCGGCTGGTGACTGCCGTCGGGTGCGATCTCGTCGCCGATGACGAAGCCGCCGCCGACCGAGTAGTAGCTGCGCTCGGCGATCTGCGCGCCGGCGGCGTCGAAGGCCGCGAAGCGCATGCCGTTGGGATGCAGCGGCAGGCTCTGGCGGCGCTTGAAGACGAGGTCGCGCGGCTCGTCGAAGCCGATCTCGTGGCGGCCGAGCAGGGCCAGGCGCCCGGCGTCGCGCAGCGCCTGCAGGCGCGCGGGCGCGGTGTCCACGTCCACCGTGTCGGGCTCCTCGCCCAGCAGGCCGAGCAGCACCGCCTTGTCGGAGCCGTGGCCCTTGCCGGTGGCGCCGAGCGAGCCGTAGAGCTCGCAGGCGACGCGCGCCGTGCGCTGCAGCAAGCCGGCATGCTCCAGGCGCAAAGCGAACAGGCGGGCCGCGCGCATGGGCCCCACGGTGTGCGAGCTGGATGGCCCGATGCCGATCTTGAACAGCTCGAAAACGGACAGGGCCATGAGGGCCTCCTTCTGCTCAGGCGGCGCAGGCCAGGGAGAGCTCGGCCGCGAAAGCGTCGACGCTCTGGGCGGGCGTGTCCCAGGCGCACATGAGGCGGCACACGCCGCCGGGCATCACTTCGTGGAACTGCCAGCCCCGTGCGCGCACGGCCTCGATGGCCGTGCGCGGCAGGCGCGCGAACACGCCGTTGGCCTCGGGTGCATGCAGCAGCTCCACGCCGGGCAGGCCGCCGATGGCATCGGCCAGCCGCGCGGCCATGGCGTTGGCATGGCGGGCGTGCGCCAGCCACGCGCCGCCCTCGAGCAGCCCGACCCACGGGGCGGCGATCAGGCGCATCTTCGAGGCGAGTTGGCCGGCCTGCTTGACGCGCCGCTCGAAACCGTCGGACAGCCTGCGGTCGAAGAACACCACCGCCTCGCCCATCGGCGCACCGTTCTTGGTGGCGCCGAAGGACAGCACATCGACCCCGGCGCGCCAGCTCGCCTCGGCGGGCGTGCAGCCGAGCGTGGCCACGGCGTTGGCGAAGCGCGCGCCGTCCATGTGGACCGCCAGGCCCAGCTCGCGCGCGCAGGCGCCCAGCGCCTGGAGTTCGTCCACGCGGTACACGGTGCCGAGCTCGGTGGCCTGGGTGAGGCTCACCGCCCTCGGCCGCGGCGCATGCAGGTCGCCGCGTCGGGTGGCCGCAGCGCGCAGTGCGGCGGGAGTGAGCTTGCCGCGACGAGCGGCCGCGTCGTCGTTGGCCGCCGCGAGCAGCGAGACGCCCTGGCCGAAGAAGCCCGTCGCGTTGCACTCGTCCGTGGCGATGTGCGCCTGCGGCGTGCACACCACCGCCTCGTAGGGACGGCACACGGCGGCCAGCGCCAGCGCGTTGGCCGCGCCGCCGGTGAAGACGAAGAAGACCGCGCAGTCGGCTTCGAACAGCGAGCGGATGGTGTCGGCCGCCCGCGCGGTCCATGCATCGTCGCCGTAGGCCGGCGCGTGGCCGGCGCCGTTGGCTTCGAGCAGTGCGGCCAGGGCCTCGGGTGCGATGGCGGCCCAGTTGTCGCTGGCGAAGTGGCTCGTCACTCGGCGTTCTCCGACACCGGCACGCAACTGCAGAACAGGTTGCGGTCGCCATGCACGTTGTCCACGCGGCCGACCGGCGCCCAGTACTTCTGCTTGCGCAGGGCGGGCAACGCGAAGGCCGCCTCTTCGCGCGTGTAGGCGTGCGGCCAGTCGGCGGTGAGCAGTGCCTCGGCCGTGTGCGGCGCCAGCTTCAGCGGGTTGTGCTCGCGCGGCCACCGGCCCGACTCGATCCTGGCGATCTCGGCGCGGATGGCGATCATCGCGTCGATGAATCGGTCGAGTTCGTGCAGCGATTCGCTCTCCGTCGGCTCGACCATCAGGGTGCCCGCGACCGGAAAGCTCAGCGTGGGCGCATGGAAGCCGTAGTCGATCAGCCGCTTGGCGACGTCTTCCGCACTCACGCCGCTGGTCTCCTTGAGCGGGCGCAGGTCGAGGATGCATTCGTGCGCCACGCCGCCGCCCTTGACGCCATCGATCTCGCCGCTGAAGTGGATGTCGTAGTGGTCGGCCAGCCGCGCCGCGATGTAGTTGGCGCTGAGGATGGCCGTCTCGGTCGCAAGCGTCAGGCCCTCGGCGCCCATCATGCGCATGTACATCCAGCTGATCGGCAGCACCGAGGCATTGCCCAGCGGCGCAGCGGAGACGGCGCCCACGCTGGTCTCGAGGCCCACGCCGCCCGTGCGGTGCGCCGGCAGGAAGGGCACCAGGTCCTCGGCCACGCACACCGGTCCCACGCCGGGCCCGCCGCCGCCGTGCGGGATGCAGAAGGTCTTGTGCAGGTTGAGGTGGCTCACGTCGCCGCCGAACTCGCCGGGCGCGGCCACGCCGACCAGCGCGTTCATGTTGGCGCCGTCCACGTACACGCGCCCGCCGTGGCGATGCACCAGCGCGCACAGCTCCTTGATGTGGGTGTCGAACACGCCGTAGGTGGACGGATAGGTGACCATCACCGCCGCGAGGTTCGCGCCGTGCTGCTCGCACCTGGCTTGCAGGTCGGCGAGGTCGACGTTGCCTTCCTCGTCGCACTTCGTCACCACCGCCTTCAGGCCCGCGAGCTGCGCGCTGGCCGGATTGGTGCCGTGCGCGGACTCCGGAATCAGGCAGATGTTGCGGTGCCCTTCGCCGCGCGAGGCGTGCCATGCCTTGATGATCAGCAGCCCCGCGTACTCGCCCTGCGAGCCGGCGTTGGGCTGCAGGCTGATCCCGCCGTAGCCGGTGGCCTGGCACAGCCACGCACGCAGTTGGGCATCGAGCTGCGCGTAGCCGGCGAGCTGGTCGGCCGGAGCGAAGGGATGCACGTTCGCGAACTCGGGCCAGGTGATGGGCATCATCTCGCTGGTCGCGTTGAGCTTCATGGTGCACGAGCCCAGCGGGATCATGGTCCGGTCGAGCGCGAGGTCCTTGTCGGAGAGGCTGCGGATGTAGCGCAGCATCTCGGTTTCGCTGTGGTGCGTGTTGAACACCGGGTGCGTCAGATAGGCGCTGGTGCGGCGCAGGCCTTCGGGGAACAGCGGGGCGATGCCCTTGTCGAACTTGCCGAGCAGGGCCTGCAGGCTCTTGTCCACGGCCTGCTCGCGGGCCGCCTCGCCGCCGGCCCCGCGCGCCGCGCTGGCCGGCAGCACCGGAACGGGCGGCATGCCGAGCGCCGTGGGGATCACGCGCCACAGCAGCAGCAGATCGGCCTGCGCCGTGGTCTCGTCGAGCGTGATGCCGACCGACGCGGCCGACGCGCGGCGCAGGTTCACGCCGGCTTCGCGCGCGGCCTTCAGCACGGCCTCGGTGCGCACGCCGGTGGTCACTTCGATGGTGTCGAAGGCGTCCTCGTGGGCCAGCGTGCAGCCGAGGTGGCGCAAGCCCGCCGCCAGCACGGCCGTGAGGCTGGCGACGCGCTGCGCGATCCGCTTGAGGCCCTGCGGACCGTGATACACGGCGTACATGCTGGCGACCACGGCGGGGAGCACCTGCGCCGTGCAGATGTTGGACGTGGCCTTCTCCCGGCGGATGTGCTGTTCGCGCGTCTGCAGTGCCAGGCGCAACGCTGGGGCGCCGTGCACATCGACGCTCACGCCGACCAGGCGCCCCGGCAGCGAGCGCTTGAACTCGTCGCGGCAGGCCATGTAGGCCGCATGCGGCCCGCCGGCGCCCATCGGCATGCCGAAGCGCTGCGTCGTGCCGACCGCGATGTCGGCGCCCATCTCGCCGGGGGGCGTGAGCAGGGTCAAGGCCAGCAGGTCGGCCGCCACGATGGCGAGGGCGCCCTTGGCATGCAGTTGGGCCGCGAGCGGCGCGAGGTCGCGCACGCGCCCGGCCAGCCCCGGGTACTGGAACAGCGCGGCGAAGTGCTCGGCCTCGGCCGCGGCTTCGGCCGGGCCGACGACCACCGAATAGCCGAGCGGCGCCGCGCGCGTGCGCACGACTTCCAGCGTCTGCGGCAGCACGTCGTCGGCGACGAAGAAGCTCGTGCTCTTGTTCTTGCCCACGCGCGCGGCGAGCAGCATGGCTTCGGCCGCCGCGGTGGCCTCGTCGAGCATGGAGGCGTTGGCGACCGGCAGGCCGCTCAGGTCCGCGACCATGGTCTGGAAGTTGAGCAGCGCCTCGAGCCGGCCTTGCGAGATCTCGGCCTGGTAGGGCGTGTAGGCCGTGTACCAGGCGGGGTTCTCGAGCACGTTGCGCAGGATGACGCCGGGCGTGTGCGTGCCGTGGTAGCCCTGGCCGATGAAGCTCCTGAGCACGCGGTTCTTCGCCGCGATGGTCTTCAGCTCGGCCAGCGCCTGCGCTTCGGTCACCGCCGGCGGCAATGCCATCGGTCGCGTGCGCTCGATGCTGCGCGGCACGATGGCTTCGATGAGCGCACGGCGGGTGAAGCCCGGCGCGTCGCCGGCGATGGCGGCGAGCATCCTGCGCTCGTCGTCGGCGTCGATCCCGACGTGGCGGGCGATGAACTCGCCCGGGTTCTCGAGCTCGGCGAGCGTGCGGTAGGCAGACATCAGCATGGAAATCCTCGGCAGCGGGCCCGCGGTGGCGGGCCGGTTGGGGTGGGGCGGTGCCGGCGCCTCGGTCAGGCGCCGCACCGCAAGGAAACGGGGGTTCAGCTGTTCTTCACGAGCTGGTCGTAGGCGGGGGCGTCCATGAGCTGGTCGAACTCCGTCATGTCGGCGAGCTTGAGCTTGAAGAACCAGCCGCGGCCGAGCGGGTCGGTGTTGGCGAGCGCCGGTTCCGCGCGCAGCTCCTCGTTGACTTCGACCACCTCGCCGCTCACCGGCATGTACAGATCGGCCGCCGCCTTGACCGACTCGACCACGCCGGCCACCTCGCCCATCTTGAAGCTGCTGCCCACGGCGGGCAGATCGACGAAGACCACGTCGCCCAGCGCGTCCTGCGCGTGCTGCGTGATGCCGACGACCGCCGCATCGTGGTCCTCGATGTTGATCCACTCGTGGTCGGTGGTGTATTTGGTGGTCATGACGGCTCCTGTGGGTTCGGGTTGAGGATCGCTGGCAAAGGGCTTGAAAAGCTCGTGACGGTAAGACGGACGCGCGAGAAACGGATGTCGCTGGAACGGGCGTCGCTCGCTGGCCGGCCGCGCCCTGGCGACCGGCCGCCTCCGGATCGATCAGCCTCGCGCGTAGCGGTGCGGGGCGAAGGGCAGGGCGGTCACGCGCATCGGCAGGCGCTGGCCGCGAACCAGCGCGAACACCTCGTGCGCAACCGCGCAATGGTTGCTGGCCAGGTAGGCCATGGCGATCGGCTTGTTCACGCTCGGGCCGATGGTGCCGCTGGTCACGTGGCCGAGCCGGTGGCCGCGCCCGTCGACGAGTTCCGTGTCTTCGCGCACCGGCACGCGCTCCAGGCCGACCAGGCCCACGCGCTTGCTGCTGGTGCCCGTGGCGAACTGGGCGGCGATCACGTCCGAGCCGAAATAGCCGCCGGCCCGCGCTCCACCGGGGCGCCGCACCTTCTGGATGGCCCAGCCCAGGCCGGCTTCGATCGGGGTGGTGGTGGCGTGGATGTCGTGGCCGTAGAGGCACAGGCCGGCCTCCAGGCGCAGCGTGTCGCGCGCTCCGAGGCCGGCGGGCTCGACCTCGGGCTGATCGAGCAGCGCGCGGGCGAGGGTTTCGGCCGCCTCGGCGGGCACCGAGATCTCGAATCCGTCTTCTCCGGTATAGCCGGAGCGCGTGAGGTAGCAGGGCGCGCCGGCCAGCTCGAACGCACCGCCGGTCATGAAACTCAGGGCCGCCACGCCGGGCGCGAGGCGGGCGAGGGCGGTCGCCGCCTGCGGCCCCTGCAGCGCGAGCAGGGCGCGCTCGGGAAGAGCCTGCACCCGGCAGCGGTGGCTGATGTGGGTGTGCAGGTGCACCAGGTCGGCGGCCTTGCCCGCCGCGTTCACGATGAGCAGCAAATCGCCCATGCCGGCCGCGGCCTGCGGGCGGGTGATCATCAGGTCGTCGAGCAAGCCGCCGCTGCTGTTGGTGAAGAAGCCGTAGCGCTGCCTGCCCTCGGCCAGGCCCATCACATCGACCGGCACCAGCGACTCCAGCGCCTGGGCGGCCTGCGGACCGTCGAGCCGGATCTGGCCCATGTGGGACACGTCGAACAGCGCCGCGGCGGCCCGGCAGTGACGGTGCTCTGCCAGGATGCCGCGGGGGTAGTTCACCGGCATCTCGTAGCCCGCGAACGGGGTCATCTTCGCGCCGAGCTCGAGGTGCAACGCATGCAGCGGCGTCTTGAAAAGGGCCGCGTTATCGGGTGTGGACATGGGGCGACTTTCGAGGGCGTTGATGGAACCACCGGCATGGTGGAGCCTGCCCTCGCTGTCCTGGGTACCTGAGAGATTCAGCCCGCCGGTCGCGAGGGTTTCGCGGTGGCGGGACTTGCCCCTTCGGTGGGCCGCCGGGGAGGCGGCCTCTCTCCAGTGAGGTAAAGCGTCAGTCCTTTTGCCTGAGCGTTCGAGGGTTGGCCTCTGCGCCTTCGGCGGCTCGTGCGAGCTCTCTCCTGACGGCCGCGAGTGTAGCAGCGGGCTTGCACGAAATGAAGCGAGGCGGGCGGCAACCCGGCCGCGACGACGGAGATGCGGGCACGGCGAAACGCAAGATGCCCGAACTCCGACGCGGGCCGGTCGCGAGTCTCGGAGCAGGCGCGTCGTCAGTTCCCCGCGGGCCGGGCCAGCCGCTTGACCAGGCTGGCACTGGTCAGCAGTTCGAGCTGCGCCTCGAGCCGGATCACGCGCTCGGTGAGGTTTTCGATCTTGACCTGCTGCGAGCGCAGGGCATCGCTTTGGCGCACCACGCGGTCTTCGAGCTTGATCACCGCACTCAGTGCGCCCCAGACCCGGTCCGTCACGCTCATCAGGCCACCTTGCGGGCGCGGGCGACCGGGCGCGGCGCCGGTTTGGCATTGCCGGCGCGGCGCTCCATCGCGGCGATGCGCTCGTTGCTCGCGGCGATGAAGGCGAGCGACTCGTCGATGGCGGCGCCGGCCCGCTCGGTGGCGGCCTTGGCGGCGTCGGCCAGGGCGCCGAGTTCGTCGTCGGCCTGCTGCGACTCGTAGGCGGCGGCGCCGCGGCGCATGAGCTCGGAGATCGGCAGGCCGAGCGCCTTGGCCTTGGCGGCGATGGCGGCTTTTTCCTGGGGTGTGGCCTGCACGACGATGCGCAAGGTGGCGGCGGATGTCATGGGTTGGGGTTCCGGGTGGGCTGCCCGGACCGGTCCGACGCAGCTATGTACAGTCTATGTACATCGGGGTCGCTGTCAAGCCAGAGGCCATCCGTTTCAACGCGGGGCGCGTGCGGGTAGAGCCGGGCCAGCAGTTCGGCGCCGGCCTCGCTCAACAGTTCGTGCAGGGCATCCTCCATGGGGCCCATGGAGGCCGCCGCGCCGGTGGCCGTGCCGCGCCCGGCCCACAGGACATGCAGCGCCTCGGTGTGGCCCTGCAGCACCGTGTTGACGCTCTCCGACCAGAAATCGGGATGCTCGGCGGCGGCCCATTCGCCGCGACCGCGGCCGTAGTGAGCCACCGCCAGATAGCCGAGCAGGGCGGAGCGCGCGAGTTCGTCGAGCACGGCTTCGGACCAGGCGAGCGAGGGCACCGCGCCGCGCAGCAGGTTGACGCCGCGCGCCAGCCCGGCGGCGCCCAGCGCGCCGAGCACGCCGCCGGCGAGCAGGCCGCCGCCGAGGGTCATGCCGGCGCTGGCGATGTCGGCCTTCAGGCCGGCGAGCGCGCCGGTGAGCACGCCGCCCCATACCGCCGCCTTGCCTTCGCTGAGCGGCTGGTGCACGGCGTAGTGCTCGGCCAGGCGCGTGAGCACCACGTCGGTGGCGTGGCCGTCCAGGCCGTGCAGGCGGATGAGCGCGTCGGTCGAGCGGCGGATGTCGGCATCGAGCCGCTCGGCCATTGCGCGCATGGCCAGCTCGCGCGGGGTGGCGACTCCCTCGCGGCGCAGGCCGAGCGCGGCACCCGCCTCCTTGAACTTGCCGCTCCAGCCCGACTCGCGCACCGGCTCGCGGTCGAGTGCGGCGCGTGCGACGCGCTCGGCCAGCAGCTTCATCGCCGCTTGCCAGGTCGCCTTGCCGCGCGCCTGCCACGCCTCGCGCAGCGGTGCGAAGCGCGCCCGGCGCTCGGGCGCGAGCGCGTCGGCCACGGCGTCGAGCAGTCGGCCCTCCTGCACCCAGCAGCGCGCAAAGGCGTCGAGCGCGAGCACCTCGCGCACGCAGGCCGCGCCGCCGGCGCGCTCGCGCCAGCGCCGCACTTCGGCCGCTTCCTCGTCCGGGCGTTGCGGCGGACCGAGCTGATTGAGCAGCACGATCACCGGTTTGCCGATGAGGTCGAGCACCTTCAGCTCGGCGTCGAGGTAGCCGGCGTCTTCGGGCGCCTCGGAGGCGTTGACGAGGTAGAGGACCACGTCGGCCTCTTCGAGCACGTTGCGCACCGCGCGCTGGGCGGACCAGAAGGCGCGGTCGCGGAACCGGTCCCACACCTGGCTCAGGAACCAGCCGATGGGGTTGCCGGCCTGGGCCAGTCGCTTGGCCAGGCGCACGCTGTCGCCGAAGCCGGGGGTGTCCCACAGCTCGAGGCGCTCGCCGCCGGGGGCTTCGATCAAGGTGTGGCGTTCGGCCTCGAGCGTGACGTGGGCTTCGTCGCGCACCTCGCCGATGTCGCGCCGGAGCAGGGTCCGCGCCAGCGTGGTCTTGCCGACGTTGGTGTGCGAGACGAGGCTCAACGCAACGACGTCGTCGGTGCGGGCTGCGCTCATGCGGGCCTCCGTCTCGCTGCGCAAGACGTGGCGCGGCAGGCAGCCGGGTTCATCGCCGTTGCTCCTTGTCGTTGCCGGCGAGCGCGTCCTGCAAGGGAGGGCCGGCGGCGTGCAGGTCGGGGTGCGCCAGATCGACGAAGAGGGCGGCGAGGCCGAGGTCGTCGAGCATCCTGCGCCAGGTGTCGCGGCGCTGGGCCAGCCGCTGCGGCGCATCGGCTGCGCTGTAGCGCCGGCGCAGGCCCGACTCGTCGACCAGCACCAGCCGCACGCGCGTTCCATGCGGCCGTGCCCGCAGGGTCTGGAGGAACGCGCCGTGGGTGTCGCGCTGCGGCGTGGCACTGAGCGCGAACAGCGGCAGCAGCAGGTCGGGCGGATCGGGCTCGGCCGGTGCCGGCGCGGCCTTCGGTTGCGGGTCCATGTCGTCCTCGCCGCCCCAGGGCAGCGCGTCGGCCACGCGCAGCGCGACGCCTTCGCCCAGGCTGTGCGCCATCACCGCAGCCAGGCCGCGCGCGTTTTCGGGCGGGAGGTGGTAGCTGTACGGCAGCACCTCCACCGCGAGCCCTTCGCCGCTGTGCTTGCGCATGACGCGAAGGAAATAGGGCGTGTCCAGCGACAGCGGAAAGTGCTCGGCCAGATGGTGGGCGCGCCAGGCGGCCCAGGCCGCCAGCAGCGCGCGCGGCAGCAGCACGAACAGGGCCAGGGTCACGGCGATCAGGTGAATCCAGCGCGCCGCGTTCTCCGTCCCGCCCGCCGAAAAACGCACGGACGCGAGTTGCTCGGCGCTGGGCAGCACCTGTCCGGTGAGCTGCAACGCTGGCCAGAGTACGACGGACAGGATCGCGTGGACCTGTTCGGCCGACAGGAAGGTGCTGTCCCAGCCGGCGCGGTACTCGAAGGCCAGGCCACGGAGGTAGAGCGAAGCCAGCGCGCCGATCGCGATCGCCAAGGCGGCGCCGTGCAGCACGCAGGCCATGCGCTGCGTGTGCAGCGGGCTGCCCAGCACGGCCCAGTCGCGCGCGAACGTGGCCAGTGCAGGCAGCTTGCGTCGGCGGCCGACGCGTCCGGCCACCGCCTGCGCCCAGCCGGCGATCGCGCGCTGCGCGGGGCCGGCTGGCGTGAACTTGCCGGCGCCGGCCCGATGGCGGCGCATGGCGCGCACGCCGAGCGCCGCATAGACCGCCAGATTCCAGACGATCAGCGCGGCGAACGGCGGTGCCAGGATGTTGATGCGCTCGCCCGACCCGACGGCATCGAGCGCCAGGCCGGCCAGCGCGGCCAGCAGCAGGAAGGCCCACGCCAGGCTGGCCCGGCCGCTGTTGGCGCTCAGGGCGTGGGCGATCGCCGGCTCGCGCTCGCTGAGCCTGGCGCTGGCCAACGCGGCGCGTTGAGCGAGCAAGGCCTGCGGCGGCGCCTGCTCGCCCAGGGTCTGCAAGGCTTCCCGACTGGCCCAGGCCGCGTCGGCCTCGCTCCAAGGTGCCGCAGGCGGTGCTTCGAAGGCGCGCACCAGCAGCACCCGACGGGCCTCGGTTTCGTTCATGGTGGCGATCGCTTCATGGCTCCAGGCGGTGCGTGCCCGCAAGTGCGGCTTGCTGCGACGATTGTGGAGGACAGGGGCCGCATGCCGAAACGGTGCAGCGACCGGACAAGGCGATCGGGGTGCGCGGTTCGACGGGGGTCGCCAAGGTCGATCGTGCGGCCGCAGCGGACAAGGCGGCACGGGGCTTGGCGGTCGACAACACCGGGTTCAGCGAGCGGCACGGGCCGAAGGAGAAACAGCTCCGGCCGCTGGCTGCGGTGGTGGACGGGCCGGTGGACGCCGCCTTGAAGCAAGACCTTGCCTGCACTCTCGCGCTCTCGGGCATACCGCTTGCCTGACCGAGGCTTCTCGAACTTTCGGAAGCGGAGCGGGCATGAAGATCATCGGCTGGATCATCCTCATCATCTTCCTGATCGGACTGGCGGTCGTGCTCGGAATCGGCGGCTTGATCTTCTGAGGCGGATTGCTCCCTTGCCGGGCCACCGCATGCGCGCATCGGGCCCGCAACGCCGCCACGGCTTCCCCGACCGTTCCCCGCGCTTCGGGCGGGGGGCGGTCTCAGCCGCTTCGGCGCCTACATCCCCGCATAGTTCGGCCCGCCGCCGCCTTCGGGGGTGACCCAGACGATGTTCTGCGTCGGGTCCTTGATGTCGCAGGTCTTGCAGTGCACGCAGTTCTGCGCATTGATCTGCAGGCGGTCGGCGCCTTGTTCGGTCTTGACGTATTCGTACACGCCGGCCGGGCAGTAGCGTGACTCCGGGCCGGCGTAGAGCGCGAGGTTGGTGGCGACCGGCACGCGCGGGTCTTTCAGCGTCAGGTGGGCCGGCTGGTTCTCCTCGTGGTTGGTGTTGCTGATGAACACCGAAGAGAGCTTGTCGAAGCTCAGCTTGCCGTCGGGCTTGGGGTAGGCGATGCGCGGGCTTTGCGAGGCCGAACGCAGCGATTGATGGTCGGCCCTGGTGCGGCGCAGGGTCCACGGCGGCGTTTTCACGCCCAGCCTGGGCAGCAGCCATTGCTCGATGCCGGTCATCACCGTGGCGATCCAGCGGCCCTTCTTGAACCACTGCTTGAAGTTCTTGGCCCGCATCAGCTCGTCGTGCAGCCAGCTGCGTTCGAAGGCCTGCGGGTAGGCGTTCAGCTCGTCGTGCTGTCGCCCCGCGCCGAGGGCCTCGAAGGCGGCTTCGGCCGCCAGCATGCCGGTCTTGATGGCGGCGTGGCTGCCCTTGATGCGGCTGGCATTGAGGTAGCCGGCCTCGCAGCCGACCAGCACGCCGCCCGGGAACACGGTTTTCGGCAGGCTCAGGATGCCGCCCGCCGTGATGGAGCGCGCGCCGTAGCCCAGGCGCTTGCCGCCTTCCAGGACCTTGCGGATTTCGGGGTGGGTCTTCCAGCGCTGGAACTCCTCGAAAGGGCTGAGCCAGGGGTTGGTGTAGTCCAGCCCGACCACGAAGCCGAGCGCAACCTTGTTGTCCTCGGCGTGGTAGAGGAAGGAACCGCCATAGGTGTCGTCGTCGAGCGGCCAGCCGGCGGTGTGAACCACCAGACCCGGGCGGTGCCGCGATGGCTCGATCTCCCACAGCTCCTTCAGGCCGATGGCGTAGCTCTGCGGATCGCGGCCCTCGGCGAGCTTGAACTTCGCCATCAACTGCCGCCCGAGATGCCCGCGCGAGCCCTCGGCGAACACGGTGTACTTCGCGTGCAGCTCCATGCCGAGCTGAAAGCCCCCCGTCGGCTCGCCGTCCTTGCCCACGCCGAGGTTGCCCGTGGCAACGCCCTTGACGGAGCCGTCGTCCGTGTAGAGCACTTCGGCCGCCGCGAAGCCGGGGAAGATCTCCACGCCCAGGGCTTCGGCCTGCTGGGCGAGCCAGCGCACCACGTTGCCCAGGCTGGCGATGTGATTGCCTTCGTTCTTGAAGCAATCGGGCAGGAAGAAGTCGGGCGTCGTCTTCGCGCCGTTCTCGCTGAGAAAAAGGAAGCGATCGACCTTGACGGGCTGGCCCAGCGGCGCGCCCTGTTCCTGCCAGTTCGGCAACAACTCGTCGAGGGCCCGCGGATCGATGATGGCGCCCGACAGGATGTGCGCGCCGGGTTCGGAGCCCTTCTCGAGCACGACCACGGAGATTTCCTTGCCGTGTTCGGCCGCCAACTGCTTGAGGCGGATCGCGGTGGCCAGCCCGCCGGGGCCGGCGCCGACGACGACCACGTCGTACTCCATCGTCTCTCGGGGGCCGTACTGCTCGAGCATCGCTTGCGGCGTCATGGGTGTTTCCTTGAGGTCGGAGGGCCTGAGGCAAGCGGCGGATTCTATTCGGCAGGCCCTCGAAATAGAACGATCGTTCTATTTTGACCGCACACTTCGCCGCCCACCTGGCGGGCGAAGCACTGCCTGAGCCTGCTACCGGGCAGACAGCCGCTCGGCCTGCCGATCGAGCATCTCGAGCATCAGGTCCGTGTCGACCGGTTTGGTCAGCTGGAACTGAAAACCCGCCGCTTCGGCGTGGGCGCGGTCTTCCGCCTGTCCGTAGCCGGTGAGCGCCACCAGGACCGGCGGTGAATCCAGCCATTGTTCGCCCAGACGCGAAGCCACGGCGAAGCCGTCCAGGCCCGGCAGGCCGATGTCGCACAACACCAGTTGCGGGCGCTCTGCGAGCACCAGCGCCAGGCCGGAGACACCATCGAACGCCGACACCACATCGTGCCCGACGATGCGCAGCAAGGTGCTCAGGCTGTCATTGGCGTCGCGGTTGTCTTCGATCACGGCGATGCGAAGGCTGCGGTGGGGTGCTTGTTCCCGGCGGGGCGCTGCTTCGGTCGGCTGCGGCCGGGGCAGCAGCGGCAGCGTGACGGTGAACTCGCTGCCGAGGTTGAGGCCGTCGCTCGCCACGCTGACCGTGCCGCCGTGCATTTCCACGATCCGGCGCACCAGTGTCAGGCCGATCCCCAGGCCGCCCTGGGAATGCGCCAGCGAGCGGTCCTCCTGCGTGAACAACTCGAATATGCGTTCGAGCGCCTCCGGCGCGAGGCCGGCGCCGTCGTCCTTCACGCGCACCACCAGCGTCGTCTCGCTCTGCTGCGCGCTCACGCCGATGGTGCCGCCCTCGCGGGTGTACTTGGCGGCGTTGTTCAACAGGTTGCTGATCACCTGGGTCAGGCGCGCCGGGTCGCCGTCCACGAAGATCGGCTGCGCCGGCACCGCGACGGTGAGCCGCTGCCGGCGATCGTCGGCCAGCGGCCGGCAGCTCTCGACGGCCGGTTCGATGAATTCTTGCGTCGAGACGGGGCGCTTCTTCAGCACGATCTTGCCGCTTCGCACGCGCGCGACGTCGAGCAGGTCGTCCAGCAGGCGCGCCATCTGATCGACCTGTCGCTCGATCAGCCCGCGGACCCACGGCAGCCGGGGCTCCGCGTCCTCGATCCGGGCGAGGATGGCCGCCGCGTTGCGGATCGGCGCCAAGGGGTTGCGCAACTCGTGCGAAAGCATGGCCAGGAACTCGTCCTTGCGCGCATTGGCTTCTTCCGCCGCTTCGGTCAACTGCTGCGAATGCAGCGAAGCGATGACCAGTCGCTCGTTCGCTTCGCGGGCCTGCCGTGCGCGCTCTTCGAACTGCTCGGACTGCGTGGCCTCTGCCTCGGCCCGGGCGTCCGCCGAGGCCTCGCGCCGCCCGACGTGCACTTCGCGCCGCGCCACGTTTTCCTCTCCCGCACGCAGTGCTTCTTCCCGCCTGAGCCGGTCGTTCCCGCCGGCATCGGCGGGCGCTGTGCCGGGGGGGGGGGAATCGCTCATGACCCGTCGTGCTGCTCGATGCGCGCCACCCGCTCGGGCCGCCCGGCCAGCAGGCCCTCGTACTGCGGCATGGGCTCGCCGATGACGATGCCGCTGGCGTCGATGTCGAAGCGCCGGAGTTCCTTGACGTGCTGGCTGGCGCGCACCTTCACCACCGCCATCACGCGATCGAGCCGGCTGTTCACCTCGATGTAGCGCTGCACGATGATGGCGTCGGTGAGGAAGGCCGCGCCGTTGGGAGAAAAGCGCAGGTCGGTGTAGCGGTCTTCCAGCTCGGAGGTCATGAGCACCGTCACGCCCATGCCGGTCAGGACCGCGACCATGCGGTAGAGCGATTCGCGGAAGTCCTCGCGGAAGGTGGGCGCCAGCGCCAGCTCGAAGCCCGAGAGCGAATCGATCACCACCCGCTTGGCCTGCAGGCGCTCGATCTGCGAAACCATCTCGTAGAGCGTCTCGTCGATCGAGAGATCGAGCGCGCGGGTGTTGATGACGGCGAGCTGCCCGGCGGCCTGCAGGTCGTCGAGCACGCGCGAGTGCGACTGGCGCGGCCGCTTCTCGAACTGTGCGATGACCCCGTTCTCCCCGACCCGCGCTCCTTCGGCCAGGAAAGCGGTGGCAAGCAGGGTCTTGCCCGAGCCCGCGGGTCCGGCGACGAGTAGCGAGTACCCCGAGGGCAGGCCGCCGCCGAGCATGGCGTCCAGGCCCGCAATGCCCATGGCGAGCCGCTTCTCCCCCGGCGGCGTATCGGTGGGCTCGTTGCGCAGGATGACGCGCGGGAAGACCTGGATGCCTGCCGCGTCGATGCGGTAGGTGTGCAGGCCGGGAATCTGCGCCTGCCCGCGCATCTTCATGACCTGCACCTTGCGCACCATGGAGTTGCGGTGCACGCTTTGCGTCAGCCACAACAGGCCGTCGGCGACCGTGAAGACCGGGTTCGTTTCGCTCTCGGCCAGCCCGTACTCGCCGACCAGGAAGGTTGTCGCCTGCCACCCGGTCAGGCGCATGCCGAGCTTCTGCACCAGGTGCTGCAGGCTGGACGCCTCATGGGCCTTGTTCGGCACCGCCTCGTTGACCGAGCGAAAGGAATCGACGAACACCAGCCCCGGGGAGAAGGCCTCGACCTCCGCGACGATGCGCCCCAGCACGCTGTCGAAGTCGCCGCTCATCGCCTCTTCGGCCAGGTTGACGAAGCGGATGGACGAGCTGATGCGATCGATGTCGAAGAAGCCGAACTGCTGCTGGTAGCGCAGCATCTTGAGCGGCGGCTCGCCCAGCACGGTGAAGTACAGCGCGCGCCGCTCGGGGCCGCACAGTCCGAACATGATCTGGTGCGCCAGCGTGGTCTTGCCGCAGCCCGGCGAGCCGGCGATCAGGTTGAAGGAGAACTCGGGAATCCCGCCGCCGAGGAGTTCGTCGAACCCGGGCACGCCGGTCGGCAGCCGCCGGATGATCACTTTGTCGTTCATGGCTCGTTCTCCTGGGCCGGCTTATCGGTAGCCCCTTCCGCCCAGACGGGGTTCAACAGGCGGGCCGTGAGGGCGTCGCCGATCAGGTTGTTCAGCAAGGTGCTGAAGGTGTGCAGGAAGGCGACCGCGGCCTCCAGGGTCGGTGCTGTTTCTCGACCTTCGAGGCACAGCTTGAGGGCAAGAAAGGAGCCCGGTGCCTCGGCGGCAAGTGTGGCGGCAGCTTCTCGCGACAGGGTGATGCGCTGCAGGTGCAGGGTGCGGGCGTAGAGCGCCTGCACGCCGCCGTCGCCGATGATCGGCGCCAACTGCGAGCACAGGCGCTGCCAGAGTGCGAGCGCGGCCTCGACCATCGCCTTCGCGTCGGCGTTCGCGCCGGCGCCGTGCAGCAGAGCACTTCTTATCGTTTCCTGCCGATGGTCGCTGTGTGTTGCCACAACTACGGGTTCCGCGGTTAGACGGCAAGAGCCGAGGGGGAACGCCACACCCCCATGACTTGAGGGAGCGACCGATGCTACTGCTCAGGGCGAGAAACTGCGCGACAGGGTCTCGGCATACCGCGTGCCCACAGAAACGCGAGAGCTGCGCTCGAATCACGTCCCTGTGGCAGCGGGCGCCGCAAGACCGTCGGCCTGGCGAGCCAGCACCGCGCCGAGCGGCCGGCCGCGCCGACGTTGACCGCTCAGCGCCGGCGCCGTTCCCAGACCTGCGGGTTGACGAGGTTCACAGGCCGGTCGCCCGCCAGCAGCCGCAGCACCTCTTCGGCGGTGCCCTGGCTCATGCGGGCCATGCTCTGCGCGGTGAGACCGGCGACGTGCGGGGTGAGCAGCACGTTGTCGAGTGCCATCAGCGGATGCTGCGCCGGCAGCGGCTGGTTCTCGAACACGTCGAGCGCCGCGCCGGCCAGGCGGCCTTCCTGCAGCGCGGCAATCAGCGCGGCCTCGACGATCACCGCGCCGCGCGCCACGTTGACGAGAAAGGCGCCCGGCTTCATCAGTGCCAGCCGGCGCGCGTCGATCAGTCTCTCGGTGGCCGCATTCAAGGGGCAACTGAGCACCACGAAGTCGCTGCGCGCCAGCAGTTCGTCGAGCGCTGCTCCTTCGATGAAGGCCGGCAGCGCGTCGAGCCGGCGCTGGTGGCCGAGCACCGGCATGCGGTAGCCGAAGTGGCAGATCTCCGCGATGCGCAGGCCGATGCTGCCGACGCCGACGATGCCCACCGTCCGACCGTTGAGTTCGGTGGCGTGCTCGGCGAGGCCTCGGCTCGCTTGCCAACCCGACGTCCGCAGGCTGCGGTCCATGCGCTGGGTGTGCCGCGCCAGCAGGCCGAAGCAGGTCAACACGTGCTCTGCCACCGCGTCGCGGTTGGAGCCGGGCACGTTGGCCACCGGGATGCCGTGTGTGCTGGCCGCTTCCATCGGGATCATGTCCACGCCGACCCCGTGCCGCACCACGCCGCGCAGCCGCGGCGCGTGGTCGAACAGGTCGGCGGGCAAGGGCGCGCGCACGACCAGCACGTCGGCCTCGAGCACGAGGCGGCGCAGCGTCTCCGGGCGCACGTCCGGTGCGGCCACGATGTCGGCCTGCGTGGCGATGATCCGCTCGCCCGAGGGATCGATCGGCCCGGCCAGCAGCACGCGGGGGCGCGTCACGGGGTCGCTCCCGCCTGTGCTCGGGCCTTCACCGCGCAGCAGTCCAGGCCGCTCCAGCCTTTGCTACCGGTCACTCCGGCGTGACGCCCGCGTCCCGCACCACCTTCGCCCACATCTCCGATTGGCGGGTCAGATGCGCCGCGAACTGCGCCTGCGTGCTGCCGATCACGTCGACCCCCTGGGCAGCGAACTTGGCCTTCACGTCCGGCATGTTGAGGATCCTGACGATCTCGGTGTTGAGCTTGTCGAGGATGGGCTGCGGCGTACCGGCCGGAGCCGCGAAGCCGAACCACACCTCGACTTCGTAGCCCGGCACGCCGGCCTCGGCAACGGTGGGCACCCCGGGCGCATGCGGCGAGGCCTTGGGTGTGGTCACTGCCAGCGCCTTGAGCTTGCCCGCCTTGACGTGCTGGATGATGTTGGGAACGTTGTCGAACATGAGCCCGACCTGGCCGCCGAGCAGGTCGGTCACCGCCGGACCGCTGCCCTTGTAGGGCACGTGCACGATATCGACGCCCGCCATCTGCTTGAACAGTTCCATCGACAAGTGGTTCGACGAGCCGATGCCCGTGGAGGCGTAGCTCAGGAAGCCCGGCTTGCTCTTGGCCAGGGCGATGAGTTCCTTCACCGAGTTGGCCGGCACCGTGGGCGACACCACCAGCAGGTTGGGGGTCGATGCCGCCAGCGTGATCGGCGCGAAGTCCTTGACCGGGTCGTAGGGCAGCTTCTTGAAGATGCTCTGGTTCACCGCGAAGGCGAAGGGCGTGACGAGCAGCGTGTGGCCGTCGGGCGCGGACTTGGCCGCCGCATCGGTGCCGATGAGGGTGGCGCCGCCGGGGCGGTTCTCGACCGTCACCACCTGGCCCCAGGCGTCCTGCAGCTTGGCGCCGACCGTGCGCGCCAGGGTGTCGTTGAAGCCGCCCGGGGTGTAGGGCACGACGATGCGGATCGGCTTGTCCGGATACGTCTGCGCTTGCGCCGGGGCGGTGGCCGTCGCGGCGATCAGCAGGCCGGTGAGGAGCGCGGGAACGGTGATGCGGTGCAGAAGTTTCATGGCGGTTTCCGTGGTTGCTGCGGGAGGCTGCCGGCGAGGACAGTGCGAATCAGATGTAGCCCGGGCCCTCGATCGGCGGGTAGGCCGCGAGGAAGCTCTCGTCGATCTCGACGCCGATGCCCGGGGCTTCGAGCGGATGCACGTTCCCATCCGCATCGACCTTGAACGGCGAGCTCGTGAGCCGGTCGCGATAGAGGTTGTTCGTCGACACGTCGCCCTCGAAGTAGCCGCCGTTGTCGATGGACGCGAGGAAGTGGATCGATGCGGCCATGTTGATGCCGGTCATGCAGGTGTGCGGGTTGACCGGCAGCTTGCAGGCCGAGGCCATGGCGGCGATGCGCAGCATCTCGGTGATGCCACCGGCCTTGGACAGGTCGGGCTGCAGGATGGTGATGTCGCCGTCCTCGATCACGCGGTTGAATTCGTAGCGGGTGAAGTGGTTCTCGCCGGCGGCCAGGGGCACGCGGCCGAATCCGCGGGCCAGCCTGTAGCTGCGGATGTCGTGCGGCGCGAATGGCTCCTCGAGCCAGCCGACGCCCAGCGCATCGAAGCCGGGCATGACCCGGCGCGCGTCGTTCACGTCGTAGCCGGTGTTGGCATCGACCAGGATCGTGATGTCGTCGCCCAGGGCCTCGCGCACCGCTTTCACCCGTTGCAGATCGCGTGCCGGCGTGTCGCCCACCCGCAGCTTGAGCGCCTTGTAGCCTGCCTCGACATGCGGGCGCGCTTCGTCGATCAGCGCCGACGGGTCCTGGAAGCCGAGCGACACGCCACCCGCGTAGGCCGGCAAGGCCCGAGCCGAACCGCCGAGCAGCTTGTACAGCGGCCAGCCCACGGCCTTGCCGCGGATATCCCACAGCGCCAGGTCGATCCCGCTCATCGCCATCGCGCAGCCGGCGCCCACGCCGTGGCTGGCGAGCTGCTTCCAGTAGATGCGGTCCCACACGCCGACCACGTCGCTGGCGTCCATGCCGACGACGAGCTGGCGCAGCGTGGTGTTGATGAGCTGCGCCACGGCGGTGTGCGCCTTGCCGTGATGCGCCTCGCCCCAGCCGACCAGGCCGCCTTCGGTGGTGACCTTGACCACCACCGCGTCCTTCTTCACCGCGCGGCCCATGCCCAGGGCCACGCTGTTTTCGGGGGCGATCGGGAAGGAGATCGCAAAGGCCTGGACCTCGCGGATGCGCAATGCGCGGTCGGTGGCGGGGGGAGTCGGGGGCATGTCGGGTCCTGCGGTTCGGTGCGAAGAAAGGGTCGATGAAGTCGAAGGGACGGTCAGGCGGCGAGATAGCCGCGGGCCGGCATCAGGCCGTGGCGCGCGAGCGCGTCGCCGGCCACGTCGATCAGCGTGGCCGGCAGGCGCTGTCCGGAGTGCAGCCGCGGGCCGGGAACTTCGCGCGCCTGCGGACCGTGCGCCATGAAGTGATCGAGGGCCTTGTTGGCGTTGGTGAAGGCGTTGCCATAGGGCAGCACGGCCGCGGCGGCGAAGACGTCGTCGGCCACGCGCTCGATGCGACCCGAAAGCGCCTGCGCCGGCGCCGTGCGGTCGTGCCGCAGGTGCTCGATCATCTCGGCGTACTGCGGCCCGAAGCAGTTCGCGGTGCTCAGCAGCAGCCCGTCGTAGGCGCCGCCGCCCAGCGATAGGTGCCGCGCATAGCCGCCTTCCGCGCCGCGCACGAGGAAGGCCTCGCGAAAGCCCGCCGCGGCCACGCGGTCCTCGCCGCTGGTGTCCTTGAGCAGCAGGAAGTTCGTGTGTTTGCGTGCCAGTTCCGCCACCGTGTCCGCGGCCATCTCGTTGTCGGTGATCTGCGGCAACTGGTACAGCGAGATCGGCAGGCCGGTGGCGAGCACGCGATCGAGCGCGTCGCGAATCTGCGCTTGCGAAAGCCCGCGACCCTTCGGCGGGCACACCGTGAAGCCGCAGACCGATGCCTGGCGCAGACAGTCCTCGTCGCTCGCCCCGCCGGTGCGCCGGCGCAGCCAGGTCATGGTGTCTTCGAGTTTGCGCAGCACGTCTTCGGTCCTGGTGGCCAGCACGCCGATGAGCACGCTGAACCCGCGTTCGCGCGCCTGGTCGAGCGTGAACTCGAGCAGCTCGCGCACCTGTGCGTCATCGAGCTGCCAGCCGTCGCCGGTGGAGCCCGGCACGAGGTAGCCCTTCACCGACTCCTGCAGGAAGGCGAGATGGCGGCTCGCCCGCGCGGTGTCGAGGGCACCGTCGGCGGTGTAGTGGGTCAGCAGGGGGCACCAGAGCCGGGGCACGCCGGCGGGAAGAAGCCGCTTCAGAAGCGCCGCACGCTCGGCGGCGAGGCGATCGATCGGGGACGTTTGCATGAGGTCGTCGTGCGAATGTTCAGCAGGGAGAGGCCGCAATGTAGAAGCCAGAACGCCTTGCCAAAAAGATATGCCGAGACATTTCAGATATGCTTTTCGGGCATACGAGGAGAGCCCGATGAACCTGCGCCGCATCGAAGCGTTCCTGGCCGTCGCCGAGGCCGGCAACATCTCGCGCGCGTCGGCGCAGCTCGAGGTGGCGCAGTCGGTGGTCAGCCGGCACGTCAAGGCGCTCGAGACGGAGCTGGGCTACGGCCTCTTCGAGCGCACCGGCCGCGGCGTGGCGCTCACGCCCGCAGGCCGGCTCCTGGCCCCGCGCCTGCATTCGGCCCTCGCCGAGATGCAACGCGCTGCCATCGAGGCCGGGGAACTGGGCGACCAACCCAACGGCCCGGTGCGCATCGGCGTCGTGCCGGCCGCCATCTGGCCGCTGGTCGGTCTGCTCTATCAGCGCGTCGCCGAGCGCTTTCCGCGCGTGCTGCTTCACTTCGTCGAAGGTTTCGGCAACGCCCTCGAGGAGCCGCTCACGCGCGGTGAGCTGGATCTGGCCGTGATCAACCGCTACGGCCGGCTGCATCACCATGGGGAGGAGCGGCTGTGCACCGTGGACAGCCTGGTGGTCGGGCCGCCCAAGGCTTTCGGCAAGCACGCGCGCGAACTCGCCTTCAGGTCTCTCGCCGAGCTGCCCCTCGTGCTGGCCTCGAAGCCCAACGGGCTGCGCGTGGCGCTGGATCAGGTGTGCCGTCGCACCGGCGTTCGGTTGCGCGTGGCGGCCGAGGCCGATTCGTTGCTGACGATGAAGGAGCTGGTCGTGCAGGGCGGCCTGTACTCCGTGCTGCCGCACCAGTTGGTGCAGGAGCAGTTGGCGCAAGGTGCGATGAGCGCGGTGCGCCTCGTCAAGCCCGCCGTGCCGCGCACGCTGTCGTTGGCGACGTCGAGCCACCACCCGGGCACCCTGGCCACGCGCGCCGTCTGGCGCGAGATCCGCGACATCGTCGCCAACAGCCTGGTGCACACGGTGTGGCGATGAGTCGGCGGCCGGGGCGTCCGGCCTCGACCCGGCGCCCGTGCGCGCGCCCTGGGGGCTCGCCGTTCAGACCGGCAGCACCTTGAAGTCGAGCAGGCGCTCGCCCAGCCAGACCAGCGCCACGAGCCCCGCAGCGACGGAGCCGCCGCGCATCCAGGCCAGCGAGCCGCTGCTCCCGCGCAGGGGCGTCAGCAGCAACACCGCCAGCGCCACCACCGCGAGCTGTCCGGCCTCGACGCCGAGGTTGAACTGCAGCAGCGCGCTCGCCATCGCCAGCGGCGGCAGGTCGAGCTCGATCAGCGGGCCCGCGAAGCCGAAGCCGTGGATCAAGCCGAAGGCGAAGGCGGCCAGCATGCGCCAGCGCCCGAGCAAGGGCCACAGGTTGTCGGCGGCAGCCAGCGCAATGGTCAGGGCGATCAGCGGCTCGATCACGCTCGGCGGCACGGCGAGCACGCGCCACGCGGCGAGGCCGAGCGTGATGGAGTGGGCCACCGTGAACGCGGTCACCAGCGCGACGAGAGGCAGCCACAGCGCCCGCCCGCGCGCCACGTCGCCGCTGGCCGTGCGGCCGAGCGCGAGCGGCAGCAGCAGGCACACGAGGAACAGCACGTGGTCGGCGCCGATCAGGATGTGGTGCAGGCCCTCGCCGAAGAAACCGCCGATGGGAGCCGGCTCGCCGGGCGCGACGCCCGAAGAGGCCTGCGTGCCGTCGTGCGTGAGATCGGGGACCGTGCGCACGTTGGCCACGGCGCGCGTCAGCGGCTTGCCGGAGGGCGCTGTCTCGGGCGACAGCGCCACCGGCGCGGCGCCGGGGGCCAGGCTGCGCAGCGCGCCGCTCGGCCGGCCGTCGGCTCCTGCGACCTGGAGCAGGCCGCGGTGCGTGGGATCGATGTCGCGGAACAGGCCGTAGGCCAGGGTCGGCGCGCTCGCCGCCGGGCAGTTGCTCGTGTAGTGCAGCACGGCATACGCGCCGTCGGCCTTGCGGTCGAGCGTGAGGCCTTGCGATGGCGTCGGGTGCAGGGCGCAGCGATCCGGCGCGAGTCGAAGGCGTGCTGCGACGTGGTCGGTGATCTCGGCCTCGCGGCGGCGAACCTCGCCCCAGCTCAGCCGGCCGTCGGCATCGGCGTCGAGCGCCAGCGCGGCGTCCAGGTCGCGCAGGGCCACGTCGGCCTGCAGCGTCAGCCGGCCCTCGGTGTCGGCGCCGGCACGCAGGTAGGCGTCGCTGGCCTGGTGGGCGAGGGCCGGCAACAGCGCAGCGGCGAGCAGCGCGGGCAGTGCTGCACGGCCGAGCCGTCTTGCGGCCGGGAGCAGCGGCGCGAGGATTGCGTTCACGGGCGTTCTTTCGTGCCCAGCCGGGTGTCGTTCAGGCCGATGCGTTCGGCCAGCGCGGCCACCTCGGCCTGTGCCGCCGCGTCGCCGGCGGCGCGGGCGGCGCGGTGCATGACCACGAAGTCGATGGCTTCGCGCTGGGTCTGCAGATTGGCGCGGGCCAGCGCGAGAGCGCGCCGGGGATCGTCTTCGACGTCCAGTGCGAAGCGGGCCTGCTCGCGCGCATGCACGGCCGCTGCCTCCGGCCGCAGCGCCGCCTGCGCATAGCGGGCGGCCAGCGTGCGCTGCAGGCCGGCCGCCGCATCGCTGTCCAGCGCCCGCTCCACGATCGCGCGGCGCAGCAGCGCGGCTTCGCTGTCGCCGGCGTCGGCGAGCAGCGCGCGCGCCTCGGCCCAGCGTCGGGCCTCGATCAGCACGTCGGCCAGCGCCATATGGCCGTAGGGATCGGCCTGCGCCGCCTGCGCCGCACGCAGTTGCGCGATGGCCGCATCGCTGCGGCCCGCGCGTTGTTCGAGCTCGCCCAGGCTGGTGCGTATCCACGAGGCCCAGCCGGCGTTGTCGGGCTGGGCCCGGAGCAGGGACTCGAACTCGGCGCGGGCGGCGGCGACGTCGCCGCGCAGTGCCCGGTTCTCGGCCTGGCAGGCGCGGGCGTACAGGGGTTGGCCGGCATCGGCCAGTCGCGCGCAGGCCGCGTCCGATTCGGCGTAGCGGCCCTGCACGCGGTGGATGGTGGCCAGCGTGAGCAGGGCTTGCGGATGAAGCGGCGCGGTGCGAAGCAGCGCTTGCAGGTCCTCCACGGCGGCGTCGAACTCGTGCAGGTGCTGGCGCAGGGTGGCGCGCTGCAGGCGGATCTCGGCCGAGGCCTGCGGGTCGTCCTTCCAGGCGCCGAGCACGCCCAGGGCCTGGCCGGCCAGGCGTGCATCGCCGTCGATGCGGGCTCGCGCCAGGGTGCTCCTCGACAGCGCCAGCGCCGTGGCCGCGTCGCGCGGCTGCTGCGAGAGCTTGCGGCGCATCTCGCGCTGCTCGAGCGCGAAGCCGCCGAGCGTGGGCAAGGTCTCGACGATCTCGTCGTCGCTCGCCGGGTGCAGCGGCTCCGCCTGCGCGAGGAATCCGCACAGGGCGAGCAGGGCAGCGAGGCCGGCGTGTGCGAGGCCCGCCGGCGGGTGCGCAGCAGTCATGGGTCGATGCAGTTTAGAAGCGATGCAGGCAAACCGCCCGCGGTCGCGGATGCCCGAAGGCAGCGCGGCGGCGGGCGGCCGGGCCACCGCGGCGGCTACTGGTCGATCGACGTGGCCACCGGCTCGGCCATGTCGGTCTGTGCCGTGGCTGCGGGAGCTTCGAACATGCTCAGGTCGTAAGGCTCGGAACGGTCGAACATGCCGTTCGCCAGCGAGGCGATGAAGGCGAGAAAGCCCTCGTTGCTGTTGCCGGCGCTGGAAGGCGGCGCATCCGGCCCGCCCGGCGGCGAGTCGTCGCGGTCGTTGCCTCCGCCGCCGCAGGCGGCCAGCGCAAGGCTGGCTGCTGCGGCGAGGAGAACACCGTGCAGGCGTGAGGTCTTCATGGTGTGCTCCTTGCGGCTCAGTTCGTGCCGCCGATCGGCGTGGCCAGGTAGGGGAAGGCGGTCGAGAGCGAGGCGGCCGCGGCAGCCTGGTCCACGGCGTCGTGCAGGTCGAAGGCGGTGGCGCCCAGCGGCACCGCCGAGGGCTTGCAGGCCGCGCCGAAGCCGAGCGCGTCGGTGTCGCCGTTGGCCATGCACAGGCCGCCCATCACCGCGATGAGCGAGATGTCCACGATGTCGTCCTTCGGACGGCGCCCGTTCGGAAAGCCCGCGTTGTCCATGCCGCCCGCGAGGATGTTGCCGACGATGCCCAGCCGGTTCTGGCTCGCGAAGGCCACCGGCTCGATGGCCGTGTTCAGGCGCAGCATCTCCGAGGCCGTCACCGTGGCCATCTGGTTCACGCCGGCGATGCCGGTGAGAAACACCGTCTGCAGATCGACGCGGCCCGCGTTGGTGGGTGCCGCACCGCCGAGCGCGAGCACGGCGTCGAGCAGCACCGGCAGCGTCGGGTTGGTGACGTAGGCGGCGAACTGGCCGTCGCCGCTGGGCTCCGAGGCGTTGAAGCGGTCCTTGTCCTTCAGGCCGATGACGACCTCGTTGACGAGCGGCATGCCCAGCCGCGAAACCTGCGTCCAGGGGCCGGCGTTGAGCGAGGCGTTCTCCAGTGCGGTGTTCTTCGGCGAGCCCGAGAGCAGGCGGCCCTGGCGCAGGCTGGCCGACGTCCAGCCGCCGATGACGGCCGCGGGGCCGGCGGCGCTCGCGGTGGTGGTCAGGCAGTCGCGGTGGACTTCGAGCGCGAGGGTGGTGACGTTCTTGTCGTCCAGGTCGCCCGGGCCGGCGGCGTTGATCTGCGCCGGATCGGTGATCAATCCGACCGGTGCGTTGACCAGGTCGAAGATGGTGCCCAGATTCACGGCGAAGGGATCCTTGCGCTGGCCGACGAACACCTTGGCCGGCATCGAGCAGCCGGGCAGGGTGACGGTGTGGACGTGCTGGGCCGCATAAGCCGCGTAGTCGGCGAAGGTCTTGGTGCCGATGTTGTCCACCGGCTTGTCGAAGGCCGCCTCGCCGCCGTTCGTGACCGAGCTCTTGCTGCCTGTGCGGCGGTCGCCGCGCACGATGTCGAGCGTGAAGGTCTCGCGCACGTTGGAGTTCGGGTCGTTCACCGCGCTGATGGCGCCGGCCTGGGTGAGCGGGATCGACACCTCCGTGCCGAGCGCCGGCACCTTGATGTCCTTGAGGGTGTTGGCGAAGCGGAACTGGAAGGTGATGTCCTCGGTCGCGTTGCCGTTGTTGTCGATGTGGATCTCGTACAGCGCGTTCGGGTCCATCTTGAAATAGTTGGGGCCGCCGTACGGGTCCTGCAGCGGCAGGTAGTTGGCGATCAGCGTCACGTAGCCGCTGCGGCCCGCCTCGTAGCTGCGGAACATGTAGAAGTCGGTGGCGTCGACCTTGGGCGTGCCGGTGATCGAGGGCGCTTCACGGTGGCTCGAGGCCAGCGCGCTGCCGGCGAAGCCCGCGGCTAGCAGGGCGGCGGCGAGGCCGGCCCGGGTGAAGCCGCTCGCAACGATGCTGTCGTGCATGGATGTCTCCTTGTTGGGGCTCGGGTGAGGTGTCGCTGATTCCGATCGGATGACCGCCGGGGCTCGGTTCTCGGGCATCTGGCGGTAATACGGCGCCCGGATGCTTTCGGATGCAGCGGGGCGGGCGAACGCGGGCGCGCCGCGCGTTGTCGGGTGTGCCAGCGCACCGTGGTGTCCCGTTCGCGCGGCCCTGCACGCGTGCTATCTTGGGTGCCCGCATCTGCACAGCGCACAGGAAAACCAATGAGCTACAGCATCGACCTGTCCGGGCGCGTTGCCCTCGTCACCGGCGCGTCCGGCGGCCTGGGCGCGCAGTTCGCGCGCACGCTGGCGCAGGCCGGGTCGGCGGTGGTGCTGGCAGGACGCCGGGTCGAGCGGCTCAAGACACTGCGCGCGGAGATCGAAGGCATGGGCTTCGATGCTCACGTGGTGGGCCTGGACGTGACCGAGCACGAAAGCGTGTGCTCGGCCGTCGCCCATGCCGAAACCGAGGTCGGCGCGATCGACATCCTCGTCAACAACTCGGGCGTGAGCACGACGCAGAAGCTGACCGAGGTGTCTCCCGAGGACTACGACTACGTGATGGACACCAACACCCGGGGCGCATTCTTCGTGGCCCAGGAGGTCGGCAAGCGCATGATCGCGCGCGCCAAGGGCGCCGCACCGGGCACCTTCACCGGCGGGCGCATCGTCAACATCGCCTCGATGGCAGGGCTCAAGGTGCTGGGCCAGATCGGCGTGTACTGCATGAGCAAGGCGGCGGTGGTGCACATGACGCGCGCGATGGCGCTCGAATGGGGCCGCTACGGCATCAACGTGAACGCCATCTGCCCGGGCTACATCGACACCGAGATCAACCACCACCACTGGAACACCGAGGCCGGCCGCAAGCTCATCGACATGCTGCCGCGCAAGCGCGTCGGCCGGCCGCAAGACCTGGACTCGGCGCTGCTGATGCTGTGCGCCAACGAGAGCCACTTCATCAACGGCGCGGTGCTCGCGGCCGATGACGGCTTCGGCGTGTGACTTGCGGCCGCGGCCACGTGCCTGATCGCCGGGGGTGACGGTCTCTTGCGCCCGCTGGCCCCGCTCGAACTGCGCATCCTCGGCGTGCTCGTCGAGAAGCAGCACACCGTGCCCGACAGCTATCCGCTTTCGCCGGGCGCGCTGGTGCTCGGTTGCAACCAGAAGACCGCGCGCGATCCGGTGATGAGCGTGGGCGAGGCCGAGGTGCTGGCCGCGCTGGACGACCTGAAATCGCTCGATCTCGTGATCGAGTCCAGCGGCAACCGGGTGATGCGCTACGAGCACAACCTCGCGCGCGTGCTGCGGGTGCCTTCGCAATCGCAGGCGCTGCTTGCCGTGCTGATGCTGCGCGGGCCGCAGACCGCCGCCGAACTGCGGGTGGCCTGCGACCGGCTGCATCGCTTCGCGGACGTGTCTTCCGTGGAGGGTTTCCTCGACGAGCTGGCCGCGCGCGCCGGCGATCGCGGCGGCCCGCTCGTGACCCGGCTGCCCCGCGGACCCGGCGCGCGCGAATCGCGCTGGGCACACCTGCTGGGCGGGCCGGTCAGCGCAGTGCCCGACCCGCAGGCCCTGCCTGCGCCGGGAATGGACGCGGCGGCGGAGATCGCCTCGCTCAAGGCCAACCAGCTCTACCTTCGCAACGAGATCGCGGTGCTTCGCGCCCAACTCCACCGGCTGGCCGCCGAGCTGGGCGTCGAGTTGCCCTGAGCGCCCCGGCGCTTCGCCTGCTCAGTCGTCGATCACGTTGCGCGGCGCGAAAAGCATGGCTTCGGCCTCCTCGCAGTGCTGGCTCGCGATCGGCCGTTCGCTCAGGCGCAGCGTTCGCAGGCTGTCGGCCAGGGCGCCGTGGCCGGGTTCGAGCCGGGCGGCGTCGCGCCGCAGATGATCGCTGAAGCGTTTCTGACGAAGCACGAAGTTCGAAACCAGCGTGCGGCCCTCCTGCACCGTGTGGCTGCGCACCTTGACCAGGCGCTCGCGCAGGCGGCCCGGTCGCTCGGCGGCGTCGCACACGAGGCTGAGCACCGGCGCGTCGGGGGCGCCGAGCGTGCAGCGCAGGCGGTTGCCTTCCCGGTGGAAGGCGATCTCGGCCAGGCTTTTCGGAAACCCGGCCAGGTCGATCCCGGCGTCGCATGCAGCACGGGTGGTGACCGGCAATTGCCAGATGTACGCGTTGAGCACCTTGCCGGCGCCGCGAAACAGCGCGTCGACGGCCGGCGGCGCGTGGCCGCCGAAGGCGATGGGCAGGGCGATCGCGATCTCGTTGTAGGCGCCGAGATCGCTCTCCCGGTACTCGACGGCGGCGATCGTCAGCAGACAGCGGCCCGGCGCCAGCTCCACCGGGCGCATGCGCGCATCGGGCAGCAGGCGGCGGGCTTCGGCGCTGTCGGCGGTGTAGACCGCCGTCATCGAGGACAGCGCCGGAAAGAACAGGGGCACGCGCAGGCCGCCCGACCAGGTCCAGCGCATCACGTCGTCGAAGAAGGGGTTCGGCTGCATGGTTCGGTTGCGAGCAGTCGGCATGCCCGGACGGCCGTGGGGAACGCGGCTTGCTGCATGGCAGGAGACGACCGAAGCACGGAGCCCGCCATGGACGACGATCATTACGAGCAACTTCGCCGAGAGTACGAGCGGCGACTGGACGACGACTACCGGGCCTGGCAGCGGCAGCGCGCCGGCGGTCCGCAGCAGCGTTCCGCGAACCCTTCGCCCCCGGCCGGGCAAGGGGAGGGCGCGCTGGCTTCGCTGGGCCGCGCCATCGGCAGCGTCGTGACGGTGCCGGCCAGTCCGCAGGGTGCCTCGGCCCTGGGGACCGACGCGCGGCACGTCAGCGGCGTGCAGTCGAGGCAGGTGCCATGAGCCGCGCGAGCGCGCCGCCGCCGAGCGGCAAGTCACGGGCGGGAGCCGGCAGGGGCTCCGCCAAGCCTGCGGCGGGCGGCGAGCGGGCCGATCGCCCGGACGAGGTCGAGTCGGTGGCCGGCGAGGAGGACCCCGGCAGCGCGCTGGAGCAGTTCAGCGACCTGATGCACGACACGCCAGCCGACAGCGACGCCGGCCCGGCCGAATCGATCGAGCAGCCGACGGGCGCGCGAAGAGCCTCGCCGGCCAGCCAGCCCGATGCCGGGCCGCAGGCCGAGCCGCGACGAGACGCTGACCCTGATCGACGCACCTGACGCGGCGGTCGGACGCTGCCGCGGGCGCCGTGCCGGGGTCACCGGCCGTAGTACGCTTCGCGGTCGAAGACAAGGAGCGTTCCCATGAACAAGGTCTACCCGAACGCGGCCGCCGCGCTCGACGGCGTCGTGCGCGACGGCCAGTTGCTTGCGGTCGGCGGTTTCGGCCTGTGCGGCATTCCCGAAGCGCTGATCGAGGCCTTGAAGGCCAGCGGCGCGAAGCAGCTCACCGTGATCTCCAACAACGCCGGCGTCGATGGCTTCGGCCTGGGCAAGCTGCTCGAGACACGGCAGATCAGCAAGATGATCAGCAGCTACGTCGGCGAGAACAAGGAGTTCGAGCGCCAGTACCTCGCCGGCGAACTCGAGCTCGAGTTCACGCCGCAGGGCACGCTGGCCGAGAAGCTGCGCGCGGGCGGCGCGGGCATCCCGGCCTTCTTCACGCGCACCGGCGTGGGCACCATGGTGGCCGACGGCAAGGAAACCCGCGAGTTCGACGGCCACACCTACGTGATGGAACGCGCCCTCAATCCGGAGGTGTCGCTCGTCAAGGCCTTCAAGGCCGACAAGAGCGGAAACCTCGTGTTCCGCCGCACGGCGCGCAACTTCAACCCGGCCGCCGCGATGGCCGGCAAGCTCACGGTGGTGGAAGTGGAACGACTGGTCGAGGTGGGCGAGATCGATCCGGACGACGTGCACCTGCCCGGCATCTACGTGCACCGCATCGTGGTGAACGCGAGCCCCGAAAAGCGCATCGAGAAGCGCACGATCACCGCAACCGCGACTGAAAAGAAGGGAGCCTGACCATGCCCTGGACGCAAGACCAGATGGCCGCCAAGGCGGCCGCCGAACTCAAGGACGGCTACTACGTCAACCTGGGCATTGGCATTCCCACGCTGGTGGCCAACTTCGTGCCTAAGAACATCGAGGTCTGGCTGCAGAGCGAGAACGGCATGCTGGGCATCGGTGCCTTCCCGACCGAAGACGAGGTCGATGCCGACCTCATCAACGCCGGCAAGCAGACCGTGACCACCATTCCCGGCTCGAGCATCTTCGGCTCGCACGAGAGCTTCGCGATGATCCGCGGCGGCAAGATCAACCTCTCGATCCTGGGCGCCATGCAGGTCAGCGAGAAGGGCGACCTGGCCAACTGGATGATCCCCGGCAAGATGATCAAGGGCATGGGCGGCGCGATGGATCTCGTGGCCGGCGTGCCGCGCGTGATCATCGTCATGGAGCACGTGGCGCGCAAGAAGGACGGCACGACCGACCTGAAGATCCTGCCCGAATGCACCCTGCCGCTCACGGGCGTGGGCGTGGTCAACCGCATCATCACCGACCTCGCGGTGATGGACGTGACGCCCGAGGGCCTGAAGCTCGTCGAACTCGCCCCGGGCGTGACGCGCGAGGAAGTGCAGTCGAAGACCGGGGTGCCCTTGCACTGAAGCCCGGGCCGCTGCGCCGAGCCGACCAGCGCGCTCGCAAAAAAAAGACGGCCCGCGGGCCGTCTTTTTGTTCGCGGGCTGCGCTTCGCGCCGTCAGGCTGGATCCCGGCCTGCCGTCCAGGTCCCGTCGATGAGCAGCTCGTGCGGCCGGAACTGCGACTTGTAGGCCATCTTGGGACTTTCCTCGATCCAGTAGCCGAGGTAGACGTGCGGCAGCTTGAGCGCGCGCGTCTGCTCGATCTGCCACAGCACGTTGTAGGTGCCGTAGCTGGTGTCGGGCTCGGGTTCGTAGAAGGTGTAGACCGCCGACAGGCCGTCGCTCAGGATGTCGAGGATCGACACCATCTTGAGCGCGCCCAGGACACCCTGGGTCGCAGGCGCCCGAAATTCCACGAGCCGCGAGTTGACGCGGCTTTGCAGCAGGAACTGCGTGTACTGGTCGATCGAGTCGTGGTCCATGCCGCCGCCGGCGTGGCGCCCGGCCTGGTAGCGCAGATAGAGCTGGTAGTGCTCGGGCACGAAGCCCAATCGCAGCACGCGCGACTGCAGCCCCTCGTGGGCCTTCCAGGCGCGGCGCTGGCTGCGCGTGGGTTTGAATCTGGCGACCGGCACCCGCAGCGGCACGCAGGCGCGGCAGCCGTCGCAATAGGGCCGGTACGTGAACATGCCGCTGCGCCGGAAGCCCCCGGCCACCAGCCCCGAATAGGCGTCCGCGTGGATCAGGTGGCTGGGCGTGGCGACCTGCGAGCGCGCCAGACGGCCCGCGAGGTAGCTGCAGGGGTAGGGCGCCGTTGCGTAGAACTGCAGCGACGCGAGCGGTAGCTCTTTGGGGTAGGTCACGGTCGGTGCGAAAGCAGCAGTGACGTGCGAATCAGCTCTGAGTCGAACCCGGCCTCGCAGCCGCCGCGCCGGCGTTCGTGCCTGGGCCCGGCTCGGCGAACAAGCCGAGATGCCTCCAGTGCGATCGATCATAGGACCAATCTCGCGGCGCCTTCTGTCCGGTGGCTTGCGCGAGGTGCCGCTCGAAAGCGCTGCGCGATATTTCTCGCGCGCCGAAGGAGGCGAGGTGTTCGGTGCGCTGCTGACAGTCGATCAGCTCGATGCCGTGGGCGCTGCAGAACGCCACGAGCGCGGCCAGTGCGATCTTGGAGGCGTCGGTCGCGTGGGAGAACATCGACTCGCCGAAGAACATGCGGCCGAGGTTCACGCCGTACAGGCCGCCGAGCAGCTCGCCGCCGCGCCAGGTCTCGAAGGAGTGCACGGCGCCGAGCCGGTGCCAGGCGACGTAGGCGGCTTGCAGTTCCGGCTGGATCCAGGTGCCGAGCTGGCCGGGGCGCACGGTCTGGGCGCAGGCCGCGATGACGCGCTCGAAGGCGCCGTCGATGCGGATCTCGCAGTCCGGCGCGGTGGCGAAGCGGCGCAGCGTCTTGCGCAGCGAGTGCGACAGCCTGAACTCCGCCACCGGCAGCACCATGCGGGGGTCCGGGCTCCACCACAACACCGGCTGGCCGTCGCTGTACCAGGGGAAGATGCCGCGCGAGTAGGCCTCGGCGAGCCGCGCCGGCCCCAGGTCGCCGCCGGCCGCGAGCAGGCCGGGCGCGTCGCTGGAGGCCGGCAGGGCGCGGCCGGTGTCGGGCAGGGGCTGCAAGGGGCTGGCGAGCCAGGTGAGCATGCCTGCATTGTCGGCATGGCGGCTCCACCTTGCTGTCGCATGAATCGACGCCTGCCTGTCGCAGGCCGTTCGGGCGCCCAGGGCATCGGGCGGCCGACTCCGCGAATGTCCCCCGCACCGGCCTGCGGCCGGCGCTCCTCCTTTATTTCGCTGCGTCGGCCACCCGACGCCCTGGGCTTGGTTCGGGCTTGTTCGGGGGGAAGTGCAAGCACCTGCCCTGATCGGGTCGGCGGGGCGCTTTGCGCAGCGAAGTCAAGGAGGAGACGGCGCCCGCAGGGCGACGGCGGGGGACATGAGCGGAGCAGAGCGCCCCGGCGGCCCGATTCCGGCAAGGTGCTCCCGCTCGCGCACTCTGTCGGACGCAAGCGGCTTTCAGCTCACCCCAACGTATCGGCCCAGATGTTCTGCGCCCAGGACAGCGCATAGCGCGCCTCCAGCTCCGAGCGCGCCGCCGACACGCCGCCCGAGTTGGGCACGGCCTTGAAGGTCTTGTCGGCCGCCACGTACTCGTGGACGCTGGCGACGTGGATCACGCTGTCGTCGCCCACGAAGCTGTAGCAGGTGTTGGTGAGCATCGGCTGCGGGTTCACGTCCCTGCCCATGAGCTGATCGACCACGGCAGCGGCTGCCACCTTGCCGTGCGCATTGGCCATGTGCCCCGACTTCGGCATGGCCGGCGCGATCTGGATGGAGTCGCCGAGCACGTGGATGTCCTTGGCGGCGGTCGACTCGAAGCTGAGGTAATCGACGTTGCACCAGCGCGCGTTGGCGTTGGCCAGCCCGGTCTGCACCGCAATGGCGCCGGCGCGCATGGGAGGCAGCACGTTGAGCACGTCGGCTTTCACGTCGTCCTGGAAGTCCAGCTTCAGCGTGTTGGTCTTCGCATCGACCGCCACCGCCTTGTGCTGGCCGCGGAACTCGACCATGCCGGGGTAGAGCTCGCTCCACGCCTTCTTGAACAAGGGTCCTTTGGAGGTGACGTCCTGGTTGGCGTCGAGGATGAGCACCTTCGATTTCGGCTTGGCGCGCTTGAAGTAGGCCGCCACCACGCTGGCCCGCTCGTAGGGCCCCGGCGGGCAGCGGTAGGGCGCCTCGGGCACGGCGATGGCGTAGGTGCCGCCGTCGGGCATGGCCTGGAGCTGCTTCCACAGCGCGACCGTTTCCGGGCCGGCCTTCCAGGCCTGCAGGATGCGGCCGCTCGCGTGCGCCTCCTGCAGGCCCTGCACCTTGTCGAACATCAGGTCGATGCCCGGCGAAAGGATCAGCTTGTCGTAGCGGAGGCTTTGTCCGCCGGCCAGCGTGACGGTCTTCTTCGCCGGATCGATCGCGGTCGCGCTGTCCTTCACCCACTGCACGCCGTGGGTGCGCGTGAGCCCCGTGTAGGGCGTGGTGATGTCAGCGAGCTGCTTCACGCCGCCCACCACGAGGTTGGAGATCGGGCAGGACACGAAGCTCTCGCTCGGCTCGATCAGCGTCACCTCGATACCGTGACCCGAGAGCAGCCGCACGTACTTGGCGGCCGTGGCGCCGCCGTAACCGCCGCCCACCACCACCACCTTCGCGCCCTTGGGTGCGCCGGCGCGCGTGGCGCAGCCGCTCAGTGCGCCCAGCGCGCCGGTGGCGGCCAGCGCCTGGATCAATCGACGTCTTTGCATGGCGGCCCCCTTATTTCTGCGCGGCGAAATAGGCGGCGAGCGCGGTGATCTGCGCTTCGCTGTAGCCCTTGGCGATCTGGTGCATCACGGTCGCGGGGCGCATGCCGTCGCGAAAGGCTCGCATCTGCTCGGCGGAATAGCTCGCATCGAGGCCGGCCAGGCGCGGCATCGCGCCGCCCGCGGCGGCCTTGCCCTGCGTGCCGTGGCAGGCCGCGCAGGTGGCGGCAAGGCTCGCGAGCCGGACGGCCTCGGCGTCCTGCGCGCCGGCTGGCGCCCAGCCTGCGCCAAGCAGGGCCGCCAGGGCGATCGATGTCGTTGTGCTTGCTCGATTCACCGCAGCCTCCCGTTGTTCTGATGAACGCATGGTGCCAAGCCGGCCGACGCTTGGCAATGCGGATGCGGGATACGAATGCGGCACGCGGGCGCGGGCCGGATCGGGTTGCATCCCGAAGGCCGGAACTGGCGTGCGAGAAGCGGCGCTCGGGCTGGCCTACGATGAGCGGTCGCGACGAGAACCCTTCGACGAGAACGAGCACCCATGAACACCGACGATCTGGAGCCGTGGCTGGCCGCCGCGCCGCGGCCGCTCGCGGAGCTGCTGCGGCAGCTCGCCGCGGCCTGCGCCCGGATCGCACGGGCCGCTTCGCGCGGCAGGCCGGCCGACCTGCCGGCGCACGCCGACGCGGCCTTTCGTGCGGCGCTCGCGGAGTGCCCTCACGTCGCCGGCTGGGCCAGCGGTGCGCAGTGCGCCGTGACCGTTTCGCCGGCGCATGGCAGCGGCGGCGCCTGCCTGGTGCTGTTCGAGCCGCTCGACGGCGCGGCCGGCCTCGGCGCCAACGGCGCGCTGGGCAGCGTGTTCTCGGTGCTGCCGCATCTCTTTCGCGGCACGCCGGCCAGCGACGCCGCGTTCATGCAGCCCGGCCGGCGTCAGCTGGCGGCCGGCTACGCGCTGTACGGCCCGGCGACGGTGCTGGTGCTGTCCGTGGGCGCGGGCGTGCACGTCTTCACCCTCGAGGCCGGCGAGCGCGATGAAGCCGCGCGCTGGCGCCTCACGGGCGAAGCGGTCCAGGTGCCCGCGGCGACGAGCGACATGGCGATCGACTGCTCCCTGCAGCGCTTCTGGGAGAAACCCGTGCAGCGCTACGTGGCCGAGTGCCTGGCCGGCGGCTCGGGATCGCGCGGGCGCGACTGGCGGCTGCACTGGACGCCGAGCCTGGCCGAGCAGGTGCATGGCGTCCTCGTCCGGGGGGGTGTCCTTCTCTGCCCGCGCGACAGCCAGCCGCCCTTCCAGCCGGGCCGCCTGCGCCTGATGGTCGAGGCCGCGCCCATGGCCTGGCTGGTGGAGCAGGCCGGCGGCGCCGCGAGCCACGGCACCGCCGCGCTGCTGGATCTGGTGCCCGATGCGCTGCACCAGAAGGTGCCGCTGATCCTGGGCGCGCGCGACGAGGTCGAGCGCATCGAGGCTTACCACGCCGACCCGAGCGAGAACACCTCCTGGCAGCTGTTCAAGACGCGCTCGCTGTTCGTGCAGTCGCGCCTGTAGGGAGATTCGAGAGTGAGCAGAAAGCACCCGGTCATCGCCGTCACGGGCTCCAGCGGCGCCGGCACCAGCACGGCCAAGAGCACCTTCGACAACATCTTCCGCCGCGAGGGCGTGCGCGCCGCGCTCATCGAGGGCGACGCCTTCCACCGCTACCCGCGCGACGAGATGGATGCGCGCATCGCCGCCGCCGACGCCGAGGGCCGCTCGCTCAGCCATTTCGGCCCCGAGTGCAACGAGTGGGAGCTGCTGGAGCGGCAGTTCCGCAGCTATGGCGAAACCGGCCGCTGCAAGACGCGGCGCTACGTGCACACCGAGGCCGAAGCGGCGCGCGAGGGCTTGCCCGCCGGCAGCTTCACCCCTTGGATCGACACGCCGGCCGACACCGACCTGCTGTTCTACGAGGGCCTGCACGGCTGCGTCAGGACGGACGCCATCGACGTCGCGCGCCACGTGGACCTCAAGATCGGCGTGGTGCCCATCATCAACCTCGAGTGGACGCAGAAGATCCACCGCGACACCCGCGAGCGCGGCTACTCCAAGGAAGCGGTGGCCGACACCATCCTGCGCCGCATGCCCGACTACGTGCACCACATCTGCCCGCAGTTCGGCGAGACCGACATCAACTTCCAGCGCGTGCCGGTGGTCGACACCAGCAACCCCTTCATCGCGCGCGACATCCCCACCGCCGGGGAAAGCATGACGGTGATCCGCTTCAGGAACCCGCGCGGCATCGACTTCCCCTACCTGCTGTCGATGATCCCGGACTCCTTCATGTCGCGCGCCAACACCATCGTGGTGCCCGGCGGGCGCATGGACCTGGCCATGCAGCTCATCCTCACGCCGATGATCCTGCGGCTCATGGAAATCCGGCGCGCGCAGCACTGAGGGGACGGCGCCGCGGGCGCCCCCCGGTCGGTGCGATGATGCGCACCGCAGCGAACAACGCATCGACCAGGAAGGCAGGAGAGGACACATGCTGGCCGCATTGATCTGGGACATCGACGGAACCATGGCGGAAACCGAGCGCGACGGGCACCTCGTCGCCTTCAACGACGCCTTCGAGGCGCACGGCCTGCCTTGGCGCTGGAGCGTGGAGCGCTACGGGGAGCTGCTGCAGATCACCGGCGGGCGCGAACGCCTGCTCTACGACATGGCCCGCCGCGCCGAGACGCCCACCGACGCCTCCGGCCGCGAATCGATGGCGCGGGCGCTGCACGCCGAGAAGAACCGCCGTTACGGGCGCATCGTCGAGCGCGGCGGCATCCTGCTGCGCCCCGGCGTGACGCGCCTGATGCGCGAGGCGCAGGCGGCCGGCGTGCGCCTGGCCATCGTCAGCACCACCTCGCGGGTCAATGCCGACGCCTTGCTCGGCGCGCAGCTCGGGCGCGATTGGCAGCAGCAGTTCGCCGCCGTCGTGTGCGGCGAAGACGCCCCGCAGCGAAAGCCCGATCCGCAGTGCTACCTGCGCTGCCTGGAGGCGCTCGATCTCGATCCGGAGGAGGCTTTGGCGATCGAGGATTCCCCCAACGGGCTGGCGGCCGCCAGCGCCGCCGGCATCGCCACGCTGGTCACGCGCAGCGTGTTCTTCGCCAGCCACGCCTATCCGGGCGCGATGGCCGTGTGCGACGGCCTCGAAGATCCGGCCGTGCCTTCCGCACGTCTGGCCGGTGCGCGGCCGGCGCGGGTCGATCTGCCTCAGTTGCGGGAGTGGCACGCCGCCTGGGGCGAACCGGCGCAGGCGGCGGCCTAGCTGTAGTTTCTCAGGACGTCGTCCCCGTCGAAGCCAAGGCGAGAGGCGGGAGGTCGTCGGGAGGACGCAGAGCTCAGGCCGCCGGCGCGTTGCGCGCGTGATCCGGGGCGCGGCGCGGTTGCGCAGCGCAATCGGTCAGGGGTTATCGGCGCGGTGCACGGCGCAAGCCGGCAAAGGCGCTGTCGGCGACCGGATCGGGGTCAGGGTCGGGTCCCGCCGCACGCGGCTGCGCCGTCCATGCGAACGCCATGTGCCCGCGCGCACAGACCGCGCGGCGGCGCAGCAAGAGCATCGGCGCTCGATACAGCCCGCTGATCACGACGTTCTTCTTGCCGTCGAGTGCAGCGGGCTTCACGACGACGAAAGCACCTGCCCTTGAAAGCCGAGCCGCTGCCCGACACGGCGAACAACCGCCTGATCGACGCCTTGCCGCGCAGCGAGCGGACACGCCTGCTGGCCGCGTGCGAAGGCGTGAACCTGAAGTTCGCGCAGGTGCTGTGCGAGCCGGGCGAGGAGCTCACCCACCTGTACTTCCCCACGACGGTCTCGCTGTCGCTCATCACGCCGGTGGCCGGGCACAACGGTTTGGAAGTGGCCATGGTCGGCAACGAGAGCGCGGCCGGGCTGGGCCTCGCGCTGGGCCAGAGCCGCTCGCCGCTGCGCCTGTTGGTGCAAGGTGCGGGCCACGCCTTGCGGATCGCGCCCCCGGCCCTGCGGCAGGAGTTGCAGCGCAGCGCGGCGCTGCGCGCCCTGCTCGAGCGCAGCATCGCCAGCCTGCTCACGCGCACCGCGCGCATGGCTGCATGCACGCGCTTTCACCTGGTCGATGAGCGGCTGGCCCGTTGGCTGCTCACCAGCCAGGATTGCGCGCAGTCGACGCAACTGCACGTGACGCACGAGTTCCTGGCCTACATGCTCGGCGTGCGCCGCGCCGGCATCACCAAGGCGGCCACGGCGCTGCAGGAGCGCCAGTTCATCCGCTACCACCGCGGCGCAGTGAGCATCCTCGACCGCGCCGGCCTCGAGACGCTGTCCTGCGGCTGCTACCGCGACGACCGGCGCGACATCCTCGCGGTGTTCGGCGAAGGCGAGTCGGGCGGCGCGGACTATGCGGCTTCGGCTGCCGCGCCTTCCGCGACGCGGTACGCCTCGAAGAAGCGCAACATCTCGGCGGACGCATCCGGACCCTTGGGGTCGGTGTAGGAGCCCGCGGCACTTCCGCCAGACCACGCATGGCCCGCGCCATGCACCACCCAGTGTTCCGCCTGTGGGCGCCCTGCGGCATCGAGATGGATGCTGCGCGTGTAGTTGCGCCCGCCCGCGACCTGCCCCTTCTCCACGCGCGGCGGCGGCCCGGCCACCGCCTGCGGCTGGCCGGTGGGGCCTGACTGCGCGATCAGCGCCTCGCCGTTGCTCGGGTGCACGGTGCGGTCCTTGTCGCCGTGGAAGACGATGGCGGGCAGGGCGGCCAGACGCGAGCCGTACGACGGGCCCTGGCGCATCACCGACAGCGCCGTCATCAGGTCGTGGGCGGCGCCGTGCGGCAGGCCCGAATGGATGCCGACCGCGGCGAACAGGTCCGGGTGCGTCGTCGCCAGGATCGCCGCCATCGCGCCGCCGGCCGACAAGCCGGCCACGTACACGCGGCGCGGATCGATGTGCTCGGTCGCCATGACATGGCGCGTCATGCCGGCCAGGATGGCCGGCTCGCCGCGCTCGCGTTTCTGGTCGCCGGACTGGAACCAGTTCCAGCATCCGGAGCCGTTGGCAGTTTGCGGCTGGGCCGGGTAGAGCACCACCCACCCTCGCGATTGCGCCAGCTCGTTCATGCGCGTGCCGGCCGCGAAGTCGTCGGGGTTCTGCTTGCAGCCGTGCAGCAGCACCAGCAAGGGGCGCGGCGCCAAGGCTGCTCCGCCCGGAATGAAAAGTTTGTACGGTCGCGTGCCCGAGGTCTGGGTGAAGGAGCCGCTGAGGAAACGTCCGCCCGGCAGGGGTGGGGCGCTCCGGGCAGCAGGCGCGGTTTCGGGCATCAGGGGGTCGAGCGCTCGGACGGTTTCGCCTTCGGAGGCGGCAGGAGTGGTCGAAGGCCGGGCCTGCGTCAGGTCGGTGTCGGCGAGCGGCGGCTCGGCGATGCGCGCTTCACCCGGCACGGGCAAGTTCCCATCGCTTTCGGTCGGGACCGGCGCGCGCGCCTCGGGACGGGCCGGTGCGGGAGCGGCGTCGACGACGCGGGCTTGCACGTCGATCACCTCGGTGTCCCCCTGCGTTTCACGCGCGCTCGTCGCGTGCGTGTCCGAGGAAGCGCCCAGTCCGGGAGCGGGGGCGAAGAAGCTCTCGGATGACCGGGGCGCGGGGGAACTCGCGCCCCGCAAGGCACGCCGGATGACCTCGCTCGCTTCGCGCAAGCGGCCGGCGCGCGTCAGACGCGTCGCGTCTTGCATGATCTGTCGAAGGAATTCGTTCAAGGAAAGGTCCTCGCTGTGGGTGCGCGTGCGCAGGAGTCGCCCGGGGCGTTCGATGACGAGGGCATTCGTACCGGACGAGACAAATGATGCAGTGCAGCAAATGCGGCGCATTGTGCCGATCTCAATACCCGCGCTGCCGAAGAGGAACACCTGCCGCGCCGATGGTCGCGTGCTCGGCCTCGCATGCAAGTGACCGTGCGCACAGACCCCTTGCGAGACGGCGACTAGCTTGAGGCTTCGATTTCCGACTCCCTAGGATTCCGATGAACACGCTCCGATTGCTCCACCTTGCGGCACTGGCCGCTGCACTCCCGTTTGCCGCCCACGCCCAACACGATTCAGCGGCAGGCAAGCCGCCGGTGGTCGACCTCAAACCTCCGCCCGGCTCGGCCACACCGCAGGCCAAGGGCCATGCGGGCCCCGATGGCGCCACCGACCGCCATGCCGGCATGGACAGCAACGGCGACGGCCTCATAAGCCGGGAGGAGTTCATGCGCCATCACGAAACCATGTACGACCGCATGGAAAAGACGCCCGACGGTCAGGTCGACATGAAGCGCATGCACTCGCCGGGCGCGTCGCACCGCTGAGTGCGGGCGCCGTCGTCGCCGCACGAAAGCCCGTGGGCTGCGAGGCGCCTGCAGGGCCGATGTCCCGTGAGCCAGCGCACCGAACCCGCGAGCGGCGAGGCGCATGCTGATTTGCCGTTCGGCACCGAGTGGTGCCGACTTTCCCGCCCACCCCACCGAAGGATTCCCATGCCAGCCAAGACCCCCGCCCGCACGTCGGCTTCGAAGAAGCAGGACGCGATCACCCTGCTGACCTCCGACCACAAGACCGTGATGGATCTCTTCAAGCAGTTCGACAAGGCCAAGGAGAGCGAGGACGACGAAACCTGCGCCGCTCTCGTCCAACAGATCTGCAACGAGCTGACGGTGCATGCCACGGTGGAGGAAGAAATCTTCTACCCCGCCGTGCAGGCCGCCATCGATGACGATGACCTGATGGACGAGGCCGAAGTCGAGCACGCGACGGCCAAGGACCTGATCGCGCAACTGGAGGACATGGAGCCCGGCGATCCGCTCTATGCGGCCAAGGTGACGGTGCTGTGCGAGTACATCAAGCACCACGTCGGCGAGGAAGAGGGCGAGATGTTCAAGAAGGCGCGCAAGGCCGAGAAGGACGATGGGCTCGACCTCGTCGCTCTCGGCGCCTCGATCACGCATCGCAAGCAGGCCCTGCAGGCGGGCATGGAGATCGACGAGGACGCGCCGGCCGCCGCCGCCACCGGCAAACCTGCATGAGTGCGGGCACGTCGCGCGGCGGCGTGCGCCGAGGCACGACCCTCCCCGCGAAAGCCGCGCCATGAGCAAGCCCAGGACCGGACAGGCGCCTCCAGGGCTGTCGCGCGAGGAGTTCGGCGCGCGCTTTCGTCAGTCTTTCTACGACCCGGCTTTCGAGGCCGCGCACGACGCCGTCGAGCGCGTCGAGCGGATCGCGTGGGAGGGCTACTCCGAGGCCCGCAAATCGCCCCGCACGCGGCCGGCCGGCCCGGGCTACGCAGACCCTGCCCACCAACTCTCGGACGAATGGCGCGACGCCCGCGATCGCGTGCTGCAGGCCCAGGCCCGCCAGCGCGACCCGGCCACACCGACGCGCGCGCTCGTCATCTGCGGCTCGCCCCGCAACGACGGCAGTTGCCCCGGCGAGATGTCCAAGACGTTTCGCCTGTCCACGCTGGCGATGGAGGTGCTGCAAGGCAGCGGCGTGGAGTGCGACCTGCTCGACCTGAGCCTGCTCACCTCCGACTACGGCCGTCGCATCCACCCCTGCAAGGGCTGCGTCTCCACCGCCATGCCGCTGTGCCACTGGCCGTGCTCGTGCTACCCCAACCACGAGCTGAACCAGGTCGGCGACTGGATGGCCGAGATCTACGAGCGATGGAGCGCGGCGCATGGCGTGGTCATCGTCACGCCCGTTCACTGGTACCAGGCGCCCAGCGTGCTCAAGCTGATGATCGACCGGCTGGTGTGCGCCGACGGCGGCAACCCCGACCCCACTTCCACCGGCGGCAAGGACCCCGAGCGCGCGAAGAAGCTCGAACTCGACGGCTGGCCCTATCCCAAGCACCTGGCCGGCCGTGCCTACGGCCTGGTGGTGCATGGCGACGTCGCCGGCATCGAGGGCGTGCGCCGCAGCCTGTCGGACTGGCTGGACTGGATGGGCCTCATCGACGCCGGCGCGCAGGCGCGGCTCGACCGCTTCATCGGCTACTACCAGCCCTACGCCACCAGCCACGACGAGCTCGACCGCGACGAGCCGGTGCAGGAGGAAGTGCGCAACGTGGCGCGCGCCCTGGGCCACGTCATGGGCGAGATTCGCGCCGGGCGGCAGACCTCGCCCGACCTGCTGCTGGCGCGTCCGCGGCCGAAATGAACCGTGCCCGCCGCTCGCTCGCGCCCGGCTCGCCGGCGTGCGGAATTCGCCGCGCCGGTCGCGTCGCCGGTTACGCTCGCTGCCATGCACCGACTGGCGATCGCCTATCTCTCGACCGGCACGTTCTTTCTCGCGGCCGACCTGTTGTGGCTGGGCGTGCTGATGGCGCCGACCTACCGGGCCGCGCTCGGCGGGTTGTTGCTGGAAAGTCCGAACTGGCTGCCGGCGGTGCTGTTCTACGCAGGCTACGTCGTGGGCATCGTCGTGTTCGGCGTGCTGCCCGGCCTGCAGGCGCTCGACTGGCGCAGGACGGCGCTGCTCAGCGGCTTGTTCGGCCTGCTCGCCTACGCCGCCTACGACCTGACGAACCTCGCCACCCTGCGCGACTGGCCGCTCGGCCTGAGCGTGATCGACATGGCCTGGGGCACGCTGCTCACGTCGGCCGCCGGGACCGTGGGTCACTTCGCGACGCGCGCGTTTTCACCGGCTTCGCGCCGAAGCACGCCTGGCCGATGATGACGATGCCGTTCTTCGCTCGAACCCTGCCGCAGAGGCCCTCATGAAGCACATCTCCCGTTTCCCGATTGCGGCCTGCCTTCTCGTGCTGACCGCGAGCCTCGCAGCTTGCGCAGGGTCCTCGCTTCACGAGCGCCGCGGCGAGCAGTCGCTGCGCCACGGCACGGTGGCGGATGTCCAGCCGGTGACCGTGCGTGGCGAGGAGCAGCTCGGCCTCGGTGCCGAAGTAGGGGCGTCGGCGGGCGGCCTGATCGGCAACCAGGCCGGCGGCGGAACGCGCCGCGACCTCGTCACGGTGCTCGCGGCCATGGGTGGAGGCCCCTTGCCGGACGGCGCCTCCGAGCCGTTCGAGAAACCGCGCGATGGCCAGCGCATCGTCGTTCGCCTGGAGAACGGCGTGGGCATTGCGGTGACGCAGGAGGCCGAGCCGGAGTTGCAGGTGGGCGAGAGCGTGCGCGTGGAGGGCCGGGGCGCGCAGGCACGGGTGCTGCGCCGCTGACCGGCGCTTTGCCCAGCCTTGCGCTTGTCAGCGCACAGACTGCAAGCGCTCCTGCGGCGCACGCTCGGGGCACGCGACGGCGTGCTGCATCTTCGCGTTGCGCATCGCCGTTTTTCGAGAACCGATCCGCAAGGAGCGCACCATGAGCCTTTCTTCCCCTTCTTTCAAGACCCGCACCGGCAGCCGCATCGATTCGGTGCTGGGCAACCTGAGCGACAGCGCCCAGCACGTCGGGGACAGCGTGAGTGACCAGACCGAAGCCCTGGAGCGTCGCGTCGGCGCGGCATGGGCACAGATGCGCCAGCTCGAGGAAAGCGCGGCGCGGCGCGCGCGCATGGCCGCCGCGAGCACCGACGACTACGTGCACGAGCACCCCTGGCAGCTGATCCTCGCCGCGGCCGCGCTCGGCTTCGCCGCGGGCGCGATGCTGGGCACGCGCCGCCGCAACCACCGCATGCACGTGAGCTGAGTCGGATGGCCACGGCACGGACGCGGCCTGCGGGCCGTTGTCCGCCGTGTGACCGTCGTGTCGGGCCCGGGAGGGTCCGGACAAAGTAAATCGTGCGATTCCATGGGTGACCCTGTGCCCAAGCCGCGCCGCTTCGGGTAGCGTCTACGGTGGGCGCCCGGCGCGCCGCGCAAGAGCTCTCGCAACCGCTGATCCGGGACAACCCCGAGACGGCATCTGTGAAAAGTTGACCGCAGTCAAGCTGCCTGTGTGTCACTGGCTCCAGCATCCGCACACCGGGAAAGCTCAAGTCGATCCAGAGCACACCAGTACACAGGAGACAACATGATCAAGGACCTCGTTTCGAATTCCATGGCTCGTGCGGCACAGGCCACCGCCGCTGCCTTGCTGACGCTGACTGCAGCGGCGCCGGTGTTCGCGTGGGAGCCGACCAAGCCGGTGGAGTTCGTGATTCCCGCCGGCACGGGCGGCGGCGCCGACCAGATGGCCCGCCTGATCCAGGGCGTCGTTCAGAAGCACTCGCTGATGAAGGAGCCCCTGATCGTCGTCAACAAGTCCGGCGGCGCGGGGGCCGAGGGCTTCCTGGCGGTCAAGGAAGCCAAGGGCGATCCGCACAAGATCATCATCACGCTGTCCAACCTGTTCACCACGCCCATGGCGACCGGCGTGCCGTTCAACTGGAAGGATCTCACCCCGGTCGCCATGCTGGCGCTCGATCAGTTCGTGCTGTGGACGAACGCCGACCAGCCCTACAAGAGCGCCACCGAGTACATCGCGGCCGCGAAGGCCGCCGGTCCCAACAAGTTCAAGATGGCCGGCACCGGCTCCAAGCAGGAAGACCAGATCATCACGGTCGCCCTCGAGAAGGCCACCGGCACCAAGTTCATCTATGTGCCCTTCAAGGGCGGCGGCGACGTGGCGGTGCAGCTCGTTGGCGGCCACGTGCAATCGACCGTCAACAACCCGGCTGAAGCGGTGTCGCAGTGGCGCGCGGGCAAGTTGCGCGCGCAGTGCGTGTTCGACAGCGAGCGCATTCCGTTCAAGGAGAAGGTCACCGAGACGCAGTCGTGGAACGACATCCCCACCTGCAAGGAAGCCGGTCTGCCGATCGACTACGTCATGCTGCGCGGGATCTTCATGCCCGGCGGCGTGACGGCCGAGCAGACGGCCTTCTACGTCGATCTGCTGACCAAGGTTCGTGCCACGCAGGAGTGGAAGGACTACATGGAGCGGGGTGCCTTCAACACCACCTTCATGAAGGGTGAGGAGTTCAAGAAGTGGGTCCAGGCCGCGGAAGAAAACCACCGCGCCCTGATGACCGAGGCCGGGTTCCTGGCCGCCAAGTAAGTCGGCGCTGCGCCCGCGCTGCGGCGCGGGCGGGTGCCGCATCGCCGCGGGGGCCCGGCGATGCGGTACGTACCGGGCGCTGCCCGCCCCTACATCGAGGCTGGTCGGATTCGTCGCAGGACGTTCCGGTCAGCGTCAGCCTGTGCAAGCGACACGGCATCTACGGAGTTCGGTGATGGTGAAAGACGAGGAAACCGGCGGCGAGGCCCGCACCGGCGTTGCGACCTACGTGGTCGAAGCAGTGGTCGCCGCGATCGTGCTGGTCATCGGCATCGTGACCGTCGTAGAGAGCCGCAAGCTCGGCTCCGGTTGGACCACCGACGGCCCGGGCTCGGGCTACTTCCCGTTCTATATCGGCCTGATCGTGTCGATCTCCAGCGCGGCGCTGCTCTACCAGGCGCTGTTCGGCAAGAACAGGAACACCTCGATCTTCGTCGACAGCAAGCAGCTCAAGCTGGTGCTGTCGGTGCTGGTCCCGGCCATGGTGTATGTGCTGTTCGTGCAGTTCCTCGGGCTGTACGTCGCCTCGGCCATCTACATCGCCCTGTTCATGATCGTCATGGGCAAGTATTCGTGGGTGAAGAGCGTCATCGCGGCGGTGGCGGTCAACACCTGGTTCTTCCTGATGTTCGAAGTGTGGTTCAAGGTTCCTCTGTTCAAGGGCACCCTCGGGCCCCTGGATTTCCTCGGCTACTGACCCCCGGATTCGGATTCACGAAACTAAACGCATATGGACGCATTCGGCTCGTTGATGCAGGGGTTCGGGGTGATCATGACCCCGATGAACATCGGTCTGATGTTCGTGGGAATCATCCTGGGCGTTCTCATCGGGGTGTTGCCCGGCCTGGGTGGCGCCAACGGCGTGGCGATCCTGCTGCCGCTGACGTTCTCGATGTCGCCCACGTCGGCCATCATCATGCTGTCCTGCATCTACTGGGGCGCATTGTTCGGCGGGGCCATCACCTCCATCCTGTTCAACATACCGGGTGAGCCCTGGTCGGTGGCGACCACCTTCGACGGCTATCCGATGGCGCACAAGGGCAATGCGGGAGAGGCGCTCACCACCGCCTTCACCTCGTCCTTCGTCGGTGCCTTCCTCGCGGTGGTGATGATCACCTTCCTGGCGCCGCTGGTGGCCGATTTCGCGTTGCAGTTCGGCTCGCCGGAGTTCTTCGCCGTCTACTTGCTGACCTTCTGCAGCTTCGTCGGCATGGGCAAGGGCTCGCCATTCAAGGTGCTGGTGTCGATGGGTCTGGGCTTCGCGCTGGCCAGCGTCGGCATGGACACGATGACCGGTCAACTGCGCCTGACCTTCGGGCAGCCCGAGCTGATGCGCGGTTTCGACTTCCTCATCGCGGTGATCGGACTCTTCGGCATCGGCGAGATCCTGCTGTCGATGGAAGAGGGCCTGAAGTTCTCGGGCAAGAGCGCCAAGATCGACCCGAAGGTGGTGCTGGCAACCTGGAAGAAGCTGCCGAGCTACTGGATGCTTTCCCTGCGCAGCAGCGTGGTCGGCATGTGGATGGGCATCACCCCCGGAGGCGCCACGCCGGCCTCGTTCATGAGTTACGGCCTGGCCAAGAAGATGTCGAAGCGTGGCGACAAGTTCGGCACCGGCGAGATCGAGGGGATCATCGCCCCGGAAACGGCTGCCCACGCTGCCGGCACCGCCGCGCTGCTGCCCATGCTGGCACTCGGCATCCCCGGATCGCCCACGGCCGCGGTGCTCCTCGGCGGCCTGTTGATCTGGGGCCTGCAGCCGGGCCCGCTGATGTTCACGGAACAGAAGGACTTCGTGTGGGGCCTGATCGCCAGCATGTACCTGGGCAACATCGTCGGCCTCATCGTCGTGCTGACCACGGTGCCGCTGTTCGCGTCGATCCTGCGCATTCCGTTTTCCATCATCGCTCCCGTGATCATCACCGTCTGCGCGATCGGCGCCTACACGGTGAACAACGCGATGCTCGACATCTGGTACATGCTCGGCTTCGGGGTGGTGGGCTACATCTTCAAGAAGCTGGACTACCCGCTGGCGCCGCTCGTGCTGGCACTGGTTCTGGGCGACAAGGCCGAGGATTCGTTCCGCCAGGCCATGCTGGTCTCGCAGGGCGACGTCATGATCATGTGGTCCAACCCGCTGGTCGGCGGCATCACCACGCTGGCCCTGACGCTCCTGTTCTGGCCGATGATCTCCAAGGCGATCGCGCTGATCAGGAAACCTCGCCATCACGACGATCTGCCCGTCGAGCAGCCCGTCGATTGAGGCCGCACAGGAGCTGACATGCCAGTCATCGCCATGACCCAGGAGATGGGCTCGCTCGCCAAGGACGTGGCGGTGGAGCTTGCCCGTTCGATGAACCTCGCGGTCATGCGCCACGAGGTCATCGAACACGTGGCCGACAAGATGCGCGTGCCCAAGAGCCTCATCGGCCGCCTGCGCGGCGGCAAGGCAGGGCTGGTCGAGCGGCTGACGACCGACAGGCGCGGCATGGCCGTTTTCACCGCCGAGGAGCTGTTCACCCTGGCCGATCGCGGCGACGTCGTGCTGCGCGGCTGGGGCGCGACCTGCCTGCTGCGCCCGGTGCCGCACGTCGTGTGCGTGCGCATCACGCGCTCGCTCAGGAAGCGGGTCGAGTGGCTGATGGGCGAGCTGCAGACCGACGATGCCGAGTTCGCCGAGGCCGAGATCCGCCGCAGCGATCACGCGCACGCCTCGCGCATGAACGAGCAGTTCGGCGTCACCTGGGGCGACCCGGTGCTCTACGACCTGGTGCTCAACACCGACCGTGTTTCGGTTGCAAGCTGCGTGGAACAGATCCGTGTGCTGCTCGCACGCCCCGAGTTCGCGGAGACGCCGGAGTCGCACGCGATGCTCGCCGGCATGGCGCTCGAGGCGCGCGTTCGCGCCGCGCTGAAGGAGCACGCGGCCACCGGCGACATCAACATCACCGTCGAGGCGAATCAGGGTCGCATCACGCTGCGCGGCATCGTCCTCAATGCGCAGGAGCGCAAGCAGGCCCAGAGCGTCGCGGCGGGCGTGCCGGGCGTGAGCGGCGTGGACAACCAGCTCAAGCTGATGGCCATGTCGAAGATGTTCACCTCGTCCAAGCAACCCTGAGCGCCGCGGCGCGGCCCGGCGGGCCGGAGTTCAGATCTTGCCGCGCTTCTTGAGCCGGCTCAGCGTCTCGGCGGAGAGATTGAGGTAGGACGCGAGCTCCTTGCTCGGAATGCGGTCCACGAGCTCGGGGTGCTTGCGCATGAAGCGATGCACGCGTCCGGGGGCGTCGAGCAGGTGCAAGGTGATGGTGTGCGCCATGATCTCGCTCATGCCCTCCATGACGCAGTACTCGAACGTTGCCTTCAGGGTCGGATGGCGATCGAGGAACTCGCTCCATTCCTTGAGCGGCAGGCTCGCGACACGCGCCTTGGTGACGCACTGGATGCCATAGGGCGTGGGCTTGCCGAGCCGCCACGCGGCGTAGCTCGTTTCCATGTCGCGCTCGTCCGCAAAGCGAAGGATCATTTCCTTGCCCTGCGGGTTGGACACCACGCGCTTGAGGATCCCGTCGAGGATGAAGTACTGCGCCATCTCGCGCACGCCCTGGTGCAGCAGGAAATCGCCCTTTTGATGGTCGACGATCGAGAGATGGCTCTCGAGCTCGGCGCTCTGGGCTTCGCTCATCCCGTTGAGCACGACGTTCTGCCTGAGCTGAACGCGGATGATGTTTTTCTCAGGATGGTTTTGTACGGCCGACATGTATGCGTCGTGCGGTCGGGCGCAGCGCGAACCGACTCGTGAGAGGGCCGGATAGATCAAATATTGACCGGGGTCAAGGGCTGATCCGGGGACGATTCTTATGATAACTCCGCAGTGTGAACGAGCGCGATGCACCCCGTCGCAAGGGGCCCAACAGGCCCACCTTCATGCCCGATCATTTCCAGGGAGAAAACATGTCAGCAGTAGCAGAAAAAGCCGCGATCACGACAGAGGAGCCAGTGACGACCGACGGTTTCCACATGGTGATCGATGCGCTCAAGCTCAACGACATCGACACCATCTTCGGCCTGCCCGGCATTCCGATCACCGACCTCACGCGCCTGGCTCAGATCGAGGGCATGAGGGTCATTTCCTTTCGCCATGAGCAGCATGCCGGCAACGCCGCGGCGGCGGCGGGTTACCTCACGCAAAAGCCCGGCATCTGCCTGACCGTGTCGGCGCCGGGCTTCCTGAACGGGCTCACCGCGCTGGCCAATGCGACGGTCAACTGCTTCCCGATGATCCTCATCAGCGGCTCGAGCGAGCGCGAGGTCGTCGACCTGCAGCAGGGCGATTACGAAGAGATGGACCAGCTCAACGCCGCCAAGCCCTTCTGCAAGGCGGCCTTTCGCGTGCTGCACGCGCAAGACATCGGCATCGGCGTGGCGCGGGCGATCCGCTCGGCGCTGTCGGGCCGTCCCGGGGGCGTGTACCTCGACCTGCCCGCCAAGCTGCTCGGGCAGACGATGGAGGCCGCGGCCGCCCGCAAGTCGCTGATCAAGGTCATCGACGCGGCGCCGCGCCAGATTCCGGCGCCCGAGGCGGTCAAGCGCGCTCTCGAGGTGCTCAAGGGCGCGAAGCGTCCGCTGATCCTGCTCGGCAAGGGCGCCGCGTACGCGCAGGCCGACGCCGAGATCCGCGCGCTGATCGAAAAGACCGGCATCCCCTACCTGCCCATGTCGATGGCCAAGGGCCTGCTGCCCGACACGCACGCGCAATCGGCCTCGGCCGCCCGCTCCTACGTGCTGGCCGAAGCCGACGTGGTGATGCTGGTGGGCGCGCGCCTGAACTGGCTGCTCTCGCACGGCAAGGGCAAGACCTGGGGCCAGGAAAAGGGCGACAAGCGATTCATCCAGATCGACATCGCGCCGACCGAGATCGACAGCAACGTGCCCATCGCGGCCCCGCTCATCGGCGATATCGGATCGTGCGTGTCGGCGCTCCTCGCCGGCGTGGGCGGCAACTGGACCAAGCCCGATGGGCAGTGGACCAAGGCGATCGCCGAGCGCAAGGACAAGAACCTGACCAAGATGGCCGAGACGCTGGCCAAGACCCCCTCGCCGATGAACTTCCACAGCGCGCTTGCCGTGGTGCGCGACATCGTCAAGGCGAACCCCGACGCGATCCTCGTCAACGAGGGCGCCAACACGCTCGACTTCGCGCGCAGCATCGTGGACATGTACCAGCCGCGCAAGCGCCTGGACTGCGGCACCTGGGGAATCATGGGCATCGGCATGGGCTTCGCCGTGGGCGCCGCGGTGACCACCGGCAAGCCCGTGATCGCCATCGAGGGCGACAGCGCCTTCGGTTTCTCCGGTATGGAAGTCGAGACGATCTGCCGCTACAAGCTGCCGGTGTGCGTGGTCGTGTTCAACAACAACGGTGTCTACAAGGGCACCGACGTCAACCCGCACGGCGGCGACGTGGCGCCCACCGTGTTCGTGAAGAACGCGCGTTACGACATGATGATGCAGGCCTTCGGCGGGGTCGGCGTTCACGCCACCACGTCGGACGAGTTGCGCAAGGCGATGACCGAAGCGGTGGCCTCCGGCAAGCCGACGCTGATCAACGCGGTGATCGACGAGACGGCGGGCACCGAAAGCGGCCGCATCACGAACCTCAATCCGCAAAGCAAGGCGAACAAGAAGTAAGCTGCCGGCGCGTTCCGCAGCAACCACAGTCAACGAAAGATTCCCATGAGCAAAGCACTGGACGGTGTTCGCATCCTCGACTTCACGCACGTGCAATCCGGCCCCACCTGCACCCAGTTGCTGGCGTGGTTCGGCGCCGACGTCATCAAGGTCGAGCGGGCTGGCGAGGGCGATGCCACGCGCGGGCAACTGCGCGACATCCCCGACGTGGACAGCCTCTACTTCACGATGCTCAACCACAACAAGCGCTCGATCACGCTCGACACCAAGAACCCCAAGGGCAAGCAGGTGCTCGACACGCTGATCAAGCAGTGCGACGTGCTGGTGGAGAACTTCGCGCCCGGCGCACTCGACCGCATGGGCGTGACCTGGGAGCACATCCAGAAGCTCAATCCGCGCATGATCGTGGCCTCGGTCAAGGGCTTCGGCCCGGGCAAGTACGAGGACTGCAAGGTCTACGAGAACGTGGCGCAGTGCGCCGGCGGCTCGGCCTCCACCACGGGCTTCGACGACGGTCCGCCGCTCGTGACCGGCGCGCAGATCGGCGACAGCGGCACCGGGCTGCACCTGGCGCTGGGCATCGTCGCCGCGCTCTACCAGCGCAACACCACGGGTCGCGGACAGAAGGTGCTCGCGCCGATGCAGGACGCCGTGCTCAACCTGTGCCGCGTGAAGCTGCGCGACCAGCAGCGCCTCGAGCGCACCGGCACGATGAACGAGTATCCGCAGTACCCCGACGGCAAGTTCGGCGAGGCCGTGCCGCGCGCCGGCAATGCGTCGGGCGGCGGCCAGCCGGGCTGGATCCTCAAGTGCAAGGGCTGGGAGACCGATCCCAACGCCTACATCTACTTCATCACGCAGGCAGCGGTCTGGAAGGCCATCTGCAAGGTGATCGGCCAGGAAGACTGGATCACCGAGCCCGCCTACGCCACGCCGCAGGCGCGCCTGCTGCACCTCAAGCCGATCTTCGCGCGCATCGAGCAGTGGACGATGACCAAGACCAAGTTCGAGGCCATGGACATACTCAACGAGTTCGACATTCCCTGCGGTCCGATCCTCTCGATGAAGGAGATCGCCGAGGACCCGTCCTTGCGCCAGACCGGCACGATCGTCGAAGTCGATCACCCCAAGCGCGGCAAGTACCTCACCGTCGGCAATCCCATCAAGATGTCCGACAGCCCCACCGACGTCACCCGCTCGCCGCTGCTCGGCGAGCACACCGAAGAGGTGCTCGCCCAGCTGGGCTACAGCGCCGATGACATCGCCACCCTGCGCTCAGAGCGCGTGATCTAACCCTTGCCGCAAGGCGCCTTGCCCTGCGCGCGATCCGCGCGCAGTGGCGGAGCATTGCCCTGCCATCCGCAGCAACCACCACCCTTACCGAGGAACGCACCATGAGCAAAGACAAGGCCAGAGTCAGACAGGTTCTCGACGCCGTCAAGGCGGCCGGACGAGACTCGCTCACCGCGCCCGAGGGCAAGCTGGTTTGCGATGCCTACGGCATCACGGTGCCGCAGGAAGGCGTCGCGGCCAACGCCGCCGAGGCGCAGAAGCTGGCGGCCTCGATGGGCTTTCCGGTGGTGATGAAGATCGTCTCGCCCGACATCCTGCACAAGACCGAGGCCGGCGGCGTGATCGTCGGCGTCAAGAGCGCCGACGAGGCCGCCCAGGGCTTCGACACCATCATCGCCAACGCGAAGAAGTACAAGGCCGACGCGCAGGTGCTGGGCGTTCAGGTGCAGCAGATGATCCAGGGCGGCCAGGAGGTCATCGTCGGCGCCGTCACCGACGACAGCTTCGGCAAGCTGGTGGCCTTCGGACTGGGCGGCGTGCTGGTCGAGGTGCTCAAGGACATCACCTTCCGCATGGCTCCCGCCACCAGGGAAGACGCGTTCTCGATGCTCGACGGCATTCAGGCCGCAGAGATGCTCAAGGGCGTGCGCGGCAGCGATCCGGTCGATCGCGAGGCGCTGGCCAGGCTGATCGTCGGCGTGAGCGAGCTGGTCAGCGACTTCCCCGAGATCTCGGAGATGGACCTGAACCCGGTGTTCGCCTCCAAGAACGGCGCGATCGCCGCCGACGTGCGCATCGTGGTCGATTTTTCGCCGAAGCAGCCGCGCCACCGCCCGGCCGAAGCCGACGTGCTGGCCTCGATGAACCGCATCATGCAGCCGAAGTCGGTGGCCGTGATCGGCGCCTCGGCCGAGGACGGCAAGATCGGCAACTCGGTGATGAAGAACCTTATCAACGGCGGCTACAAGGGCAACATCTATCCGATCCACCCCAAGGCCAGCGAGATCCTCGGCTACAAGGCCTTCAAGAGCGTCAAGGACGTTCCCGGCGAGATCGACACGGCGGTGTTCGCCATCCCGGCGAAGTTCGTGGCCGCAGCCCTCACCGAGTGCGGCGAGAAGAAGATCGCCGGCGCGGTGCTCATCCCCTCGGGCTTCGCCGAGACCGGCGAACACGAGATGCAGGAAGAGCTCGTGCGCATCGGCCGCAAGTACAACATCCGGATGATGGGGCCGAACATCTACGGCTTCTACTACACGCCGGCCAACCTGTGCGCCACCTTCTGCACGTCCTACGACGTCAAGGGCAGCGCGGCGCTGTCCTCGCAATCGGGCGGCATCGGCATGGCGATCATCGGCTTCAGCCGCTCGGCCAAGATGGGTGTGTCGGCGATCGTGGGCCTGGGCAACAAGTCGGACATCGACGAGGACGACCTGCTCATCTTCTTCGAGCAGGACCCGAACACCAAGGTCATCGCCCAGCATTGCGAAGACCTGAAGGACGGCCGTGCATTCGCCGAAGTGGCGCGCCGGGTCTCGAAGAAGAAGCCGGTGATCGTGCTCAAGGCGGGCCGCACCTCGGCCGGCGCCAAGGCCGCCAGCTCGCACACCGGCGCGCTGGCCGGCAACGACAAGATCTACGAAGACGTCTTCAAGCAGGCCGGCGTGATCCGTGCCCGCAGCCTGCGCGATCTGCTCGAGTTCGCGCGCGGCGTGCCGGTGCTGCCCACGCCCAAGGGCGAGAACGTGGTCATCATCACCGGCGCGGGCGGCTCCGGGGTGCTGCTGTCCGACGCGTGCGTGGACAACAAGCTCTCGCTCATGCCGATGCCCGACGATCTGGACAAGGCCTTTCGCAAGTTCATCCCGCCCTTCGGCGCGGCCGGCAACCCGGTCGACATCACCGGCGGCGAGCCTCCGCAGACTTACAAGAACACGGTCCTGCTCGGTCTGCAGGACGACCGGATCCACGCGCTGATCCTCGGCTACTGGCACACCATCATCACGCCGCCGATGACCTTCGCGAAGATCATCGTCGAGGCGCGCGACGAGATGCGCGCCAAGGGCATCGAGAAGCCCGTCGTGGCCTCGCTGGCCGGCGACGTGCAAGTCGAGGAGGCCGCGCAGTATCTGTACGAGCACGGGATTCCGGCGTATGCGTATTCGACCGAGATCCCGGTGGCCGTCCTGGGTGCCAAGTACCAGTGGGCGCGAGGTGCCGGTCTGCTCTGAGCAGGCCGCGCCGCTCGGTGGGGGGTGAGCGGACACCGCCGCTCACCCCGCTCGATGTTCGAGCCGCTTCGTTCGAGCTGTATGCCGGGGCACGCGCCTTCCTGCGCAGCCCGCAAGAACAGGAACACGCATGAACCATCCGGTCATCCCCATCGCGGTGCTGGATGCCTCCAGGCAGCGCAAGCGCGAGGCTCCGAAGGGACGCCGCGTCGACGAAGCCGCACTCGCCGACGTGCGGCGGCTGCTCGGCAGCGAGTCGCGCGCGCGCGACCTGCTGATCGAGCACCTGCACAAGATCCAGGACCGCTTCGGCCACCTGGGCGCCGCGCACCTTGCGGCCCTGGCGCAGGAGATGCGCCTGGCGCAGACCGAGGTGTACGAGGTCGCCACCTTCTATCACCACTTCGACGTGGTCAGGGAGGGCGGGTCCGCGCCGCCGGCCATGACCGTGCGCGTGTGCGATGGCCTGTCTTGCGAGATGGCGGGCGCGCGCGATCTGCTGGACAGGCTGCCCGCGCTGCTCGGCACGCAGGTCCGCGTGATCGCGGCGCCGTGCATCGGCCGCTGCGAGCAGGCGCCGGCGGCCGTCGTGGGGCACAACGCCGTGCCCCGGGCGACGTGCGCCGAGATCGCCGCCAAGGTCGAGGCCGCAGCGGTGCGCCCCGTCGCGCAGGGCCACATCGATCACGCCGGCTACCGGGCCGAAGGCGGCTATGCGCTGCTCGAGGCCTGCGTCTCGGGCGCGCGTGACGTGGAGTCGGTCATCAAGACGCTGGAAGACTCGGGCCTGCGCGGCCTGGGCGGCGCCGGGTTTCCCGCCGGGCGCAAGTGGCGCATCGTGCGCGCGGAAGCCGGGCCGCGCCTGATGGCCGTCAACATCGACGAAGGCGAACCCGGCACCTTCAAGGACCGCGTGCTGCTCGAGCGCGATCCGCACCGCTTCCTCGAAGGCATGCTGATCGCCGCCTGGGCGGTCGGCATCGACGCCATCTACATCTACCTGCGCGACGAGTACCACGCTTGCCGCGAGATGCTGCAGGCCGAGCTGGACAAGCTGCGGGCCGATCCGCCGCACGCCGGCATGCCGGAGATCGTTCTGCGGCGTGGCGCGGGCGCCTACATCTGCGGCGAAGAGTCCGCGATGATCGAGTCGCTCGAGGGCAAGCGCGGCATGCCGCGCCTGCGCCCGCCCTACGTGGCGCAGGTCGGCCTGTTCGGCCGGCCCACGCTCGAGCACAACTTCGAGACCTTGTTCTGGGTCCGCGAGCTGCTCGAGAAGGGCGGCGCCTGGTTCGCCTCGCACGGCAGGAAGGGCCGCAAGGGCCTGCGCTCGTTCTCCGTGTCGGGCCGCGTGAAGGAGCCGGGGGTCAAGCTCGCACCGGCCGGCATCACGATCCAGGAGCTGATCGACGAGCACTGTGGCGGCATGCAAGGCGGCCACCGCTTCTACGCCTACCTGCCGGGCGGCGCATCGGGCGGCATCCTGCCGGCCGCGATGAACGACATCCCGCTCGATTTCGACACCCTGCAGCCCTACGGCTGCTTCATTGGCTCGGCGGCGGTGGTGGTGCTCTCGGACCACGACAGCGCCGTGGGCGCCGCGCGCAACCTCATGCGCTTCTTCAAGCACGAGTCCTGCGGCCAGTGCACGCCCTGCCGCAACGGCACGGCCAAGGCGTCGGCCCTGATCGAGAAGCCGGCTTGGAACCTCGAACTGCTCGCGGACCTGTCGATCGTCATGCGCGACTCGTCGATCTGCGGGCTCGGTCAGGCGGCGCCGAACCCGATCGACTGCGTGGTGAAGTACTTTCCCCAGGAACTCGCCTGAGCGTGCAAGCGGCCACACCGACCAGACAGGACAAGGACACGCCATGAACGCCATCACCCGAAGCGAAGCGGCCTTGCTCGATGGGCCCATCGTCACCTTCGAGCTCGACGGCCGCGAGGTGAGCGCGAGTGCGAGCGAAACGCTGATCCAGGTCGCGCAGCGCGAAGGCGTCGAGATCCCGCACCTTTGCTACAAGGACGGCATGCAGGCGGTGGGCAACTGCCGCTCGTGCATGGTCGAGATCGCCGGCGAGCGGGTGCTCGCGCCCTCGTGCTGCCGGGCGCCGGCGGCCGGCATGAAGGTCACGACCAACAGCGCGCGCGTGCTCAAGTCGCAAAAGCTCGTGCTCGAGCTGCTGATGTCCGACATGCCCGAGACCGACTACACGCGCCACAACGAAGTGGACCAGTGGGCGCGCAAGCTCGCGGTCGGCAAACCGCGCTTCGAGGCCCGCGAGCAGCCGGCGCAGGACCTCTCGCACCCGGCCATCGCCGTCAACCTGGATGCCTGCATCCAGTGCACGCGCTGCCTGCGGGCCTGCCGCGACGAGCAGGTCAACGACGTGATCGGCCTGGCCCTGCGCGGCGAGCACGCGAAGATCGTGTTCGACATGGACGACCCCATGGCCGCGTCCACCTGCGTGGCCTGCGGCGAGTGCGTGCAGGCCTGCCCGACCGGCGCGCTCATGCCGGCGCGCGACGCGGCGCTCGCGGTGCCCGACAAGCAGGTGAGCTCGGTGTGCCCGTACTGCGGCGTGGGCTGCCAGCTCACCTACAACGTCAAGGACAACAAGATCCTCTACGTCAACGGCCGCGACGGCCCGGCCAACCACGAACGACTGTGCGTCAAGGGACGCTACGGCTTCGACTACGCGCACCATCCGCACCGCCTCACCCGTCCGCTGATCCGGCGCGCCGACGCGCCCAAGCGCGGCGACTTCAGCATGGACCCGGACCGCGTGCTGGACGTGTTCCGCGAAGCGACCTGGGAAGAGGCGCTCGAGCTGGCCGGCGGCGGCCTGCGGCGCATCCGCGACGAGCACGGCCGCGCGGCGCTCGCCGGCTTCGGCTCGGCCAAGGGCAGCAACGAGGAGGCCTACCTGTTCCAGAAGCTCGTTCGCACGGGCTTCGGCAGCAACAACGTCGATCACTGCACGCGGCTTTGCCACGCTTCGTCGGTCGTCGCGCTGCTCGAAGGCATCGGCTCGGGCGCCGTGTCCAACCCGGTGATGGACGTGACGAAGGCCGAGGTGGTGATCGTCATCGGTGCCAACCCGACGGTGAACCACCCGGTCGCGGCGACCTGGATCAAGAACGCCGCCAGGAGCGGCACCAAGCTCGTCGTCTGCGACCCGCGGCGCTCCGACCTGTGGCGCGTGGCGCACCGCTTCCTGCAGTTCAAGCCCGATACCGACGTCGCGATGCTCAACGCGATGATGAACGTCATCGTCACCGAGGGACTGGTCGATCGCGACTTCATCGCCAGCCGCACCATCGGATACGACGAACTGCGCAGGAACGTCGAGGGCTACAGCCCCGAGGCGATGGCGCCGATCTGCGGCATCGACGCGGAAACGATCCGCTACGTGGCGCGCCTGTACGCCACGTCCAAGGCCTCGATGATCCTGTGGGGCATGGGCGTGTCGCAGCACGTGCACGGCACGGACAACGCGCGCTGCCTGATCGCCCTGTCGCTCATGACCGGCCAGATCGGCCGCCCCGGCACGGGACTGCATCCGCTGCGCGGCCAGAACAACGTGCAGGGCGCTTCCGACGCGGGCCTGATCCCGATGATGCTGCCCGACTACCAGCACGTGTCCGACAAGACGGTGCGGGCGCGCTTCGAGAAGGCCTGGACGCTGCCCGCCGGCACGCTGGACGACAAGCCCGGCCTGACGGTCGTGGAGGTCATGCATGCCATCAAGCAAGGCGGCATCCGCGGCATGTACGTGATGGGGGAGAACCCGGCGATGTCGGACCCCGATGCGAACCACGCGCGCGAGGCACTTGCCGCGCTCGATCACCTGGTCGTGCAGGACATCTTTCTCACCGAAACCGCCTACCTGGCCGACGTGATCCTGCCGGCGAGCGCCTTCCCCGAGAAGACCGGCAGCTTCACCAACACCGACCGGCTGGTGCAGATGGGCCGCCAGGCGATCGACCCGCCGGGCGATGCGAAGCAGGACCTCTGGATCATCCAGCAACTCGCGCAGCGGCTCGGGCTCGACTGGCGCTACGGGCACGTGTCGGAGGTGTTCGACGAGATGCGCCGCACCATGCCGAGCATCGGCGGCATCACCTGGGAGCGCCTGGAGCGCGAGCATGCGGTGACGTATCCGTGCCGCAGCGAGGGCGATCCGGGCCAGTCGGTGGTCTTCGTCGATGACTTTCCGCGCGACGGCGGGCGCGCGCGCTTCGTGCCGGCCGACATCATCGCGGCCGACGAGCGTCCGGACGCCGAGTACCCGATGGTGCTGATCACCGGCCGCCAGCTCGAACACTGGCATACCGGCAGCATGACCCGCCGCGCCACGGCGCTCGATGCCATCGAGCCCGATCCGGTCGCGCTGGTGCACCCGCAGGACCTGCTCGCGCTCGGCGCCAGGCCTGGAGACGTGGTCACCATCGAGTCGCGCCGGGGCACGGTGGCCCTGTATGCGCGGGCCGACGACGGCACGCCACGCGGGGCGGTCTTCGTGCCGTTCTGCTTCTACGAAGCGGCGATCAACAAGCTGACCAACGCGGCGCTCGACCCCTTCGCCAAGATTCCGGAGTTCAAGTACTGCGCCGTCCGGGTCGCGCGCGGCGGCGAAGTGGGCTTGCAGGGCAGCTACGGAGGCGGGCAGGCCCTGGCGAAGCTGTCGAAGCCGGGGCCGGGCGCCTCGGCGCAGGCCGCTGCTCCTTTGCATAACTGATCGTTGATGGTTTTTATAAAAACGTTTGACTATGAATTATCGAAAGGGCCCCCTACATTGGTCGTGAGCAGGCGGTGATTCGACATCCGGAACACGCCGCCGCCACGAGACAAGGAGCCCTGAAATGTCGAACGCAGCCACCGCAAGTCAATACGCCTCCACCGACGCCGAGCTCGAGCGCGACGCCTACAACGCCGCTTTCTACGCGCTGGGCCTGAGGTGGTACTGGGACATCGACACCTACAACTGGCTGCGCGCCATTCCGGTGGCGAGCGAGCGCATCCGCGTCTACCTGCAGACCCGTCAGCCGCATCTGCTCACCGCTTACGACGCCGACTTCCTCGTCAGCGCCATCGAGACGAAGAAGGCGCTTTGCCGCAAGACGCAACGCGGCGCCGGGCAGGGCGGCTCCAGGCACTTCGACTGGGCCGAGGCCGGCGCGTGCGAGCTCGGCGCCTGAGTCCGCGCCCGGGACGGGCAGGTTCCCTTATTCGGTACTGCGGCGCTGAATTGCTTCCTGGCCGACGTGTATAAACCGGCGCATGCAGAAGTGGCTTCGTTTCGATCACGCGGGCAGGCTCGGTTTCGGAACCCTCGAGGGGGACAGCGTCCACGAGCGGCAGGGCGACATGTTCGGCAGCTCGCAGCCTTGCGGCACGGTGCTGTCCCTGGACGAAGTCAAGCTGCTCATGCCGACCAGCCCCAGCAAGGTCATCGCGCTGTGGAACAACTTCCATGCGCTGGGCGACAAGATGAGCCTGGCGGCGCCTGAAGAGCCGCTGTACTTCCTGAAGGCGCCCAACTCCTATCTGCACCCCGGCGAGGCAATCCGCAAGCCGGCGTGCGACGGCAAGGTGGTGTTCGAGGGCGAGCTCGGCATCGTGATCGGCAAGACCTGCGCCGCGGTTGCGCCGGCGCAGGCGCTGGAGCACGTGTTCGGCTACACCTGCGCGAACGACGTGACGGTGGCCGACATCATCAACCGCGATCCGGGCTTCGCGCAGTGGGTGCGGGCCAAGAGCTTCGACACCTTCTGCCCCTTCGGCCCGGTCGTCGCCACCGGCCTGGACCCCGCGACGCTCACCGTGACGACGCTGCTCAATGGCGACGTCCGCCAGAACTACCCGATTTCGGACATGCGGTTTTCCGTGGAGCAACTGGTCAGCGCCATCTCGGCGGACATGACGCTGTATGCGGGCGACGTGATCCTGTGCGGCACCTCCATCGGCGTGGGTTCGATGAAGCCCGGCAGCCTGATCGAGGTCGAGATCGCCGGCATCGGCAGGCTCAGCAACCGCTTCGTCTAGGGCGCAAGCGCCAGCGCCGCGGCGCTCGACACAAGATTCGTTCTACAGGAGCAGTACATGAAAGTGGCGATCATCGGCGCCGGAGCCATCGGCGGTTATGTGGGGGCCAAGCTCGCCTTGGCGGGCGAGGACGTGACCTTCATCGTTCGCGGCGCGAACCTCGAGGCCATTCGCAAGAACGGCATCAAGCTCATCGCGAACGACGGGACGGAACAGGTGGCGACCGAGGTCGGGGCCACCAACGACTATGCCCAGGCCGGCCCGCAGGACGTGGTGATCCTCGCCATGAAGGCGCACCAGGTCGAGGCGGTGGTCGACGAGGTGCCCAAGCTCTTCGGCCCCGAGACGGCCGTGGTGACCATGCAGAACGGCGTGCCGTACTGGTACTTCCACGAGCACGGCGGCGCGCTGAAGGGATCGCGGGTGAACAGCGTCGATCCGAGCGGGCGCATCCTCGAGAAGATTCCCGCCGAGCGCGTGATCGGCTGCGTGGTGTATCCGGCCTCGGAGCTGATCGCGCCCGGCGTCGTGAAGCACGTGGAAGGCGAACGGTTTCCGCTCGGCGAGCTGGACGGCACGCGCAGCGAGCGCGTCCTGCGCATCGCGGACTGCTTCGAGAAGGCGGGCTTCAAGGCGCCGGTGCTCGACAACATCCGCGCCGAGATCTGGCTCAAGCTCTGGGGCAACCTGACCTTCAACCCGATCAGCTGCCTGTCGCACTCGACCCTTGCCGACATCTGCCAGTTCCCGCTGACGCGCGAGCTGGCCGCCTCGATGATGCGCGAGGCGCAGGCGGTGGCCAACAAGCTCGGCATCGAGTTCCGCGTGCCGCTCGACAAGCGCATCGCCGGCGCCGAGAAGGTGGGCAAGCACAAGACCTCGATGCTGCAGGACATCGAGGCCGGACGGGCTCCGGAGATCGATGCGCTGGTGGGCGCCGTGATCGAGCTGGGCCGGCTCACCGACACGCCCACGCCGCACATCGACACGGTGTACGCGCTGGTCAGGTTGCTGGCGCGGATGATGGAAGAGCAGCGCGGCCAGCTCCGGATGCAAGAGATCGCCTGAGAAGGCCCGGTCGCGCGGCACCCCCGCGCTGACGCCGCCTGCCCCGGATGAAGAACGCGACGCTGCGCCAGCTCAAGGTCTTCGAGTCGGTGGCGCGGCTGCTGAGCTTCTCGCGCGCCGCCGAGGAGCTGCACCTCACGCAGCCCGCCGTTTCCACGCAGGTCAAGAAGCTCGAGGAGCATGCCGGCAACGCGCTCTTCGAGCAGTTCGGCAAGAAGATCTACCTCACGCCGGCCGGCGGCGAGCTGCTGCGCATCAGCCGCGCCATCATCGAGCAGTTCGAGGCGGCGGAAAACGCGATGGCCCAGTTCAAGGGCGTCTCGGGCGGCAAGCTCAACGTCGGTGTGATCAGTGCCGGCGACTACTTCTTTCCACACCTGCTGGTGGCCTTTGCCAACCGCCACCAGAACGTGACGCTCAACTTCACGGTGCACAACCGGGAAGGGCTCTTGAGCCACATCGCCGACAACCTCACCGACCTGGCGATCATGGTCCGCCCGCCGGAAGGGCTGGACACGGTCAACCAGTCCTTTGCGCCGCATCCCTACGTGATCGTCGCGGCGCCGGGGCATCCGCTGGTCGGCAGCCGGCGCATCTCCAAGGCCACCCTCATGCGCGAGCCCTTCGTGGTGCGCGAGAAGGGCTCCGACACCTGGAACTCGATGGAAGAGGGCCTCGGAGCGGCGCTTGGCAGCATCCGCATCGCCATGGAGATCAAAAGCACCGAGACCATCAAGCAGGCGGTGATCGCCGGCATGGGCATCAGCTTCCTGTCAGCCCACACGGTCAGCCGCGAACTCGAGACGGGCAGCCTGCGCGTGCTCGACGTGCAGGGTTTTCCGGTCATGCTGGACTGGTACGTCGTTCACCTGAGAAGCAAGCGGCTGCCGCCGGTGGCGCAGGCCTTCAAGGACTTTCTGCTCAGCGACGGGGCCGCATTGATCGAGGAGATCGTGCCGTTCCGGGCGCCCGGCCCGGGCGCTGCGCCGTGAACCCGGAAAATTGCCGGGCCGTACCCTGGACCACTCCCTCATTCGGGGGGCTGTCAACGCGCTCGGGCGTGGCGGCCAGCACAGTAGCGTACAGACCGTTTGCGTACATTCCTTGCTGGCTGCGCCTTCGGGTGCGGCAACAGGCGTCGGCGGAGCGGCGCGGTCGAAACGAAGCAAACGCGGCACGCGCCGCCGCTGCGCACATCACGGAGCCGAAGACATGAAAGCGAACAAAGCGAGGTTTGCCCTGACCCTGAGCCTGGCGCTCGCCCTGGCCGCATGCGGCGGCGGCGGTGGAGGCGGGGGCGGCGATGACGACGACGACGGCGGAACGACACCGCCTCCGTCGGGCTTCGGCGACTTCAACGGCAGCTTCACCCTGCGCGGCACGAACCCGTCTGACAGTTCCTTCGCGACCAAATTCAACGCCACCTTCCCCGCGAACTTCGTGAACGGGAGGGCCATGGTCGGCACTCCCCCCAACGTTGTCGCCACGGAGTTTGACTACCCACTCAATCCCCAGACGGGCGGCTGCTACTACAAGCGCGGAGCGATCGACAGCTGCGTCGAGCGGGCCGAGGGCAAGGTGCTTGCCTTGTGCGCCGCCGCCTCCGACGCCGAGATCAACTCGATCGGTATCAGCGACACCAGGAACGCCTCGTTCGCCGTGTCGAACGACGGCGAACTGCAGGCCGTCGCCCTGGCACGCAATGCCGACTTCCAGTTGCGTTCGCTGAACTGCGCCAACCAGCTCGACGCCAACGACACCGTCAGCTTCCGGATCGACGGCAGCGTCATCCAGCGCTTCGGCAGCAGCCAGGAAGCGCTCACGCCGACGATCGTCGATGACCTCTTCAGCGACGGCGGCCGATCGGTCGGCAACCCCGAGATCGAGCGCGTCGGCGCCAAGGCCTACAAGCACACCGTGGGCTCGCAGGTGACCTACTACGTGGTGACCTTCGGCGCCGCCGCCCAGGGCGCCCCGTTCCCGCCGAAGATCTTCGTTAGCGTGAACTGATCGATCGGGCAATCCGCCCGCACAGGCTCTGGAGACAAGAAGGCCGCCGCGCTAGATGCGCAGCGGCCTTTCTTCAACCACGGCTCGAGCAACCGAAACCCTTCGGGCCCTCTACCTGCGTGAGCAGGGCGCGGGCTGGAATGCCTTCGCTTCGTCAGCCTTTCGCCTTGCCGATGCTGTCCGCCTTCGCGATCAAGGCCTCGGCCATGCGGATGCTGGCGATGTCGATCAGCCGGCCGTCCAGGGAGACGGCTCCCTTGCCTTCCTTCGAGGCCTGGGCCATCGCGTCCAGGATGCGACGCGCCTTGCCCACTTCGGCCTCGGACGGTGTGAACACCTCGTTGGCGAGCGCGATCTGAGAGGGGTGGATCGCCCACTTGCCTTCGTAGCCGAGCACCGCCGCGCGGTTGGCGGCGGCCTTGAAGCCGTCGGGGTCGCCGAAGTCGCCGAAGGGGCCGTCCACGGGGCGCAGGCCGTAGGCTCGGCAGGCCACCATCATGCGGGTCTGGGCGGCGTGCCAGGGGTCGGTCCAGAAGCTCTGGCGATTGCCTTGCTCGTCCTTGTCGGTGAGCACCACCGAATCCTTGTTGACGCCGCCGATCACCGTGGTGCGCGCGCGCGTCGAGGCGGCGTAGTCGGCCACGCCGAAGCTCATGGCTTCCAGGCGCCTGCTCGACTGCGCGATGGCCTCCACGTTGGCCATGCCGAGCGCGGTCTCGATCAGCACCTCGAAGCCGATGCGCTTCGTGCGGCCCTTGGCGTTCTCGATCTGCGTGACCAGCATGTCCACCGCGTACACGTCGGCGGCGACGCCGGCTTTCGGGATGAGGATCATGTCGAGCCGCGGGCAGGCCTCGACGATGTCGACCACGTCGCGGTACATGTAGTGCGTGTCCAGGCCGTTGATGCGGATCATCATCGTCTTGGTGCCCCAGTCCACTTCGTTCAGCGCCTGCACGATGTTCTTGCGCGCCTGCGGCTTGTCGTCGGGGGCGACGGCGTCCTCGAGGTCGAGGAAGATGATGTCGGCGCTTGATGCGGCAGCCTTCTCGAACATGGCCGGGTTGGAGCCGGGCACGGCGAGTTCGGAGCGGTGCAGGCGGGGGGTGGCTTGCTCGATGATGGTGAAGCTCATGGTCGGGTCTCCTTGGGTTTGAGTTGCGAGGGGCGGTTCGTCAGGGGGTCGGTGAGGTTGGTGCGGCGCGGTGGCCCCTCACCCCAGCCCTCTCCCCAGAGGGGCGAGGGAGCAATGCGGGCCGCTTCGAAACAGTGGCTCGTCGTGCTCCTTCTCGGCCCGATGGAGAGAGAGCCACTGCCGCGCCGCATTGCTCCCTCTCCCGCTTGCGGGAGAGGGCCGGGGTGAGGGTTCTCTCGAATCGGCTCGGTCAACCTCCTTCAGCCCGTCGCGCCCAGCCCCGCGGCGGCGCAGTTGATCGACAGCAGCAAGGCGGTGCGCACTTCCTCTTCGCCGCGCGCGCGCCAGTCGCGCAGCAATTGCACCTGCTGGCGGCTGACCTGGTTCATCGTCTTCAGGCGCCGCGCGAGGCGGCGCCGGTATTGCGGAAAGCGCTCGGCGATCTGGGTGTCGCCGGACACTTGGAGGATCAGCTCGCAGGCCAGCCGGTATTCGCTCTCCACGGCGGCGAAGATCGGCTGGCGCACTGCGTCGTCATCGACGAGTCCGGCGAATTCGCGCGCGATGTCCAGATCGACCGTGAGCAGCGACTTCTCCGCCTCGTCGATGACGAGCCGGAACAGGCGCGCATCGCGGAACATGCGCCGCAGCAGGTCGAGCCCGGCTTCCTTGCGCACATCGAGAAAGGCCTTCAGCCCGCTGCCGATGCCGTACCACCCCGGCAGCATGTGCCGGTTCTGCGACCACGAGAACACCCACGGGATCGCGCGCAGGTCACTCAAGGTTTGAGCCGACGTGCGCCGCGCCGGTCGCGAGCCGATGTTGAGCAGCGACAGCTCCTCCAGCGGGCTCGAGCCCTGCAGGTACGCCAGCATGTTCGGGTTCTCCATCAGCTTGCGGTAGGCCGTCCAGGAGGTCCCGGACAGCGCCTCCATCGCCTCGTCGAACTCGTGCGTCGGGATCAGCGCCGTCTCGCGTTCCGACTTGAGGATGTGCTCGATCACCGAGGCCGCCAACAGCTCCACCTGGTAGTTCGCCGTGCCGCGGTTCGCGTACTTGAGCGATACGACTTCGCCCTGCTCGGTGGTGCGGAACTGCCCACGGATGGAGCCCGCAGGTGCTGCCGCGATCGCGCGGCCGGTGGGCGCGCCGCCGCGGCTCACCGAGCCGCCGCGGCCGTGGAAGAAGGCGATCTTCACGCCGTGCTCGTGACCCAGGCGCGTGAGCCCGGCCTGTGCCTTGTTCAGCTCCCAGTTGGCCGCGAAGTAGCCGCCGTCCTTGTTGGAGTCGGAGTAGCCGATCATCACTTCCTGCACGCTCGCATGCAGGCGCAGGCTGCGCTGCACGAGAGGCACGGCGAGCAGTTCCTTGAGGATGGCAGGGGCGCGCCGCAGGTCGGGAATGGTCTCGAGCAGGGGCACGATCGGCAGGGTGCAGCGCTCGGTGCCCTGCGCGTCGGTGAACAGGCCGGCCTCCTTGGCGAGCAGATAGACCCCGAGCACATCGGCCGCGTTGTGCGTCATGCTGAGGATCAGCGCGCCGAAGGCCTCGCGGTCGATCTGCTCGCGCATCTGCGCGATGGTGCGGAAGGTGGCGAGCGTTTCGGTGGCGTCGTTCGACAAGCCTTCGAGTGCGCGCAGGCCCTCGCGCGGGGTGGCCAGCTCGTCGAGCAGCCATTGCTTCCACTCGGCGCTCTCGAAGGAGGGCGCTTCCTTGCCCGGCTGGGTTGCACGGAAGATCTCGGCCAAGGTGCCGTTGATGCGCCCGGTGTTCTCGCGCACGTCGAGCCGCACGGTGCTGAATCGGAACACGCTGACCTCGCGCCTGAGCGGCGCGAGCAGGGAAGCCGCCAGCCGGTCCGCGCCACCCTGGCACAGCGCGTCGTGCATGAGCTCGATGTCGGCCAGCAGTTCGTCGGCGTTGGCATAACCGGTGCCGCGCGGCGCCGGCTCGTGCTGCTGCGTGCTGGCGATGGACGCATCGAGCCGGTGCAGCATGCAGGCGATGTATTGACGGAACAGCTCGCCGGGGTTGCGGTGAGCGATCTGCTCGCCCTCGGGCGTGGCGGCCAGCGCCTCGCTGACGGCCGTGCGAAAGCTCGGCGGCAGCGGCAGCGTGTTCTCGGAGACGCTGAGGTTGCGGATCAGATCGACGAGCCTCGTGCGGTAGCGGCGCAGACTGACGAGCCGCGTTTCCCACAGCGTGCGGCGCGTGACCTCGCTGGTCACGAAGGGGTTGCCGTCGCGGTCGCCGCCGATCCACGAGCCGAAGCTCATCAGCGTGGGCAGCTCGAGCTTCTCGCCGGGGAACTGCCTGGCGAAGGCCGCCTCGATGCGGCCGTAGAGCTGCGGCAGCACGTCGAACAGGTTCTCGTTGAAGAAGTACAGGCCCCATTGCACTTCCTGATCGACGGTGGGCTTCTCGAGCTTGAGCTCGCCGGTGAGCCAGAGCAACTCGATCTCGTCGCCGATGGCGCGGAACAGTTCCTCGCGCTCGCGCTCGGTCCAGCGCGGGGCCTCGAGGTCGAGCAGGCGCAGGTAGATGCGGCGGTGGCGCTCGAGCACGGTGACGCGTTTGGCCTCGGTCGGATGCGCGGTGATGACGGGGCGGATGCGCACGCCGCACAGGGCCTCGCGAACCTGCGCGGCGCCGATGCCTTCGGCCTTGGCGCTGGCGACGACGTTCGCGAAGGTGCCCTGCACCTGCTCGTAGCCGCGCTCGCGCTCGACCTGGCGGCGCCGGCGCATGTCGCGGTTCTGCTCGGCGATGGCGAGGAGCTGGAACCACAGCGCTTCGGCCTGGATGGTGCGGGCCAGGGTCCGCGCGTCCATGGGCGTGGCCGCACCTTCACCTCGCAGGGCAGCGGCCACCGCGGGCTCGTAGCGCTCCACAACGCCGATCAGCGCGGCGCGCAGCACGTCGGAGCGCGAGAAGCCCTCGACGCCGTCCGGTGCCTGCACCGGTGCGGCGTAGTCGGTCATGGGAGGTGGGGCGGGGGTGCGGAAGTCGGTCATGGTCGATTTGCGGGAAAACGAGCTGCTTGTCGCTTCAGTTGCTTCATTGCGCGAAGCCGAGGTTCGACCGTCTGCGCGTCCAGGCCATCGGGCGGCCGACTCCGCTCATGTCCCCCGGCGCCGCCCTGCGGGCGACGCCTCCTCCTTTACTTCGCTCCGTCGGCCACCCGACGCCCTGGACTGCACCGCGCTTGTTCGGCCCGCGAAGTGCCACGGCCTGGCCTGATCGGGTCGGCGGGGCGCTTTGCGCAGCGAAGTAAAGGAGGAGGCGATGGCCGGCGCCAGCCGGCCATCGCCGGGGGACATGAGCGGAGCAAAGCGCCCCGTCGGCCCGATCCCGACAAGCCGCCCTGCAAGGCTCGACGCGCCGGGGCCAGCCTTCATGTCACGCCGCCTTCTTCAGCGCCTGCGCCACCGTCGCGCCCAGCTCCGAAGCGCTCGGCGCGACAAAGAGACCATAGGACTTCATGATCTCGGACTTCTCCGCCGCGGTATCACCCACCGCCGAAATGATCGCGCCCGCGTGCCCCATGCGCCGCCCCTTGGGTGCCGTGAGGCCTGCGACATAGCCGACCACCGGCTTCGTCATGTTCGCCTTCACCCACGCCGAAGCTTCCGCTTCCTGAGGCCCGCCGATCTCGCCGATCATGATCACGGCCTCGGTCTCGGGGTCTTCCTGGAAGCGCGCCAGATGGTCGAGGAAGGAGCTGCCGTTGATCGGGTCGCCGCCGATGCCCACGCTGGTGCTCACGCCGATGCCCAGCGCCTTCATCTGTGCGGCCGCCTCGTAACCCAGGGTGCCCGAGCGCGAGACGATCCCGACCTTGCCCTTGATGTAGATGTTGCCCGGCATGATGCCCAGCATGGCCTTGCCCGCACTGATGATGCCGGCGCAGTTGGGGCCCACCACGGTGGTGCGCTGGTCTTTCGGGTAGCGGCGCAGGTAGCGCTTCACGCGCATCATGTCCTGCGCGGGAATGCCGTCGGTGATGATGCACACGAGCCGCAGGCCCGCGTCGGCCGCTTCCATCAGCGCGTCGGCCGCGAAAGGCGGCGGCACGAAGGCCAGGCTGGCTTCGGCGCCGGTGGCCTTGACCGCGTCCTTCACGGTGTTGAACACCGGCCGGTCGAGGTGCTTCTGACCGCCCTTGCCGGGCGTCACGCCGCCGACCACGTTGGTGCCGTAGGCGATCATTTCCTTCGCGTGGAAGGTGGCCTTGTCGCCGGTGTAGCCCTGCACGATGACGCGCGTTTTTTCGTCGATGAGGATGCTCATGTCTTGTGCTCCGTGTAAGGCGGCTCAGGCGGTCTTGTGGTCGCCGCGCGCGGCTGCGACGGCCTTGCTCGCGGCGTCGGCCAGCGAGTCGGCCAGGATGATGGGCAGGCCGCACTCGCGTACGATCTTCATGCCTTCATCGACGTTGGTGCCCGCCAGTCGCACGATGAGCGGCACCTTCAGGTCCTTGGCCGCCTCCACCACGCCCTGTGCGACCCAGTCGCAGCGGTTGATGCCGGCGAAGATGTTGACCAGGATCGCCTTCACGCCGGGATCGGACAGCACCAGGTTGAACGCCTGGCCCACGCGCTCCGGCGAGGCGCCGCCGCCCACGTCGAGAAAGTTCGCGGGCTCGCCGCCGGCGTACTTGATCATGTCCATGGTGGCCATCGCGAGGCCGGCGCCATTGATGATGCAGCCGATGTCGCCCGAGAGGCCCACGTAGTTCAGGCCGTGCTGGCCGGCCTGCGCTTCGCGCGGGTCTTCCTGGGCCACGTCGCGCATCTCGGCGATCTGGCGGCGGCGGAAGATGGCGTTGTCGTCGAAGCTCATCTTCGCGTCGAGCGCCAGCACCTTGCCCTCCTTGGTGACGACCAGCGGATTGATCTCGACCATCGTCGCGTCGAGATCGCGAAAGGCCCGGTAGCAGGCCATGAGGGTCGTCACCGCCTGGCTCACCTGCTTGATGCCCAGGCCCAGGCCGAAGGCGATCTCGCGCGCCTGGAAGGGTTGCAGGCCGACGGCCGGCTCCACCTCGATCTGCATGATCTTGTCGTGGCTGATTTCCTCGATGTCCATGCCGCCCTCGCCGGAGGCGATGACGAGGATGCGCTCGGTTTTGCGGTCGAGCACGAAGCCGAGATAGATCTCGCGCTCGAAGGGCTCGGCCGCCTCGATGTACACGCGGTTGCAGACCTTGCCTTCGGGGCCGGTCTGGTTGGTGACCAGCTTCTTGCCGAGCAGCTCGCGCGAGATGTCGGCCACCTCGTGGTAAGTGCGGCACAACTTGACGCCGCCCGCCTTGCCGCGCCCGCCCGAGTGGATCTGCGCCTTGACGGCCCAGTGCCAGCCGCCGAGTTCGGTGGCGACGTACACCGCCTGATCGGGGCTGTAGGCGACGCCGCCGCGCGGCACCGGCACGCCGAAGCCGGCGAGCAGCTCCTTGGCCTGGTATTCGTGGATGTCCATGCAATGCTCCTGTGATGTGTGTCCTGACGCAGCCGGGTTGGCTCGTTCCCGAGGGACGAACAGGCCCGGTCGGCCCGGCATTTCCTTGCGAGATCGCCCGGCGGTGAAACGCCGGGGGCCAGGCGTGTCGCGGGAGCGTCTTCTGGACGGAGCGCGACTCGGCTTGCGGCGCAGCGCCCGTGCTGTGACGGCGCTGCGCGTTGAATGGCTGGGTTCAGCCTAGCTTGCCGTGCACCTTGTCGTGCACCTGTTCGGCAAGCGGCCCGCACTCGGCGAGCAGTTCTTCGAGTTGTGCGAGTCTGCTTTCGGTGAACTCGCGGTCCTTGATCTGCGGGGCGTTGATGTGCACGTTGAGCGCGGCGCTGCGCAGGGCGGCCCAGCCGGCCAGCACGCCCACGCCCACGTCGCTGATGACGTTGACGTTGCCCACTTCGACGGAGCGTGCCGTCAGGCGCAGCACCTCGGCGCAGGCCACGGCGCAGTCGAGCGGCACCTGGGTGGCACCCTGCAGGCCCTTCTGTATGGCGGCGCTGCGCGCGACCTTCTCCGCATCGGTGCCCTTGGGCAGCTTGTAGCCGGCCATGAGCCGGTCGAAGGCGGCGATGTCTTGCGGAACCATCTCGAGCAGCCGTGCGCGCAAGGCTTCCGCCTCGACGAGCACCGTCTTCATCTCGGCCTCGGCGCTTTCGTAGCCTTTCTTGCCGATGGTCAGGTTGCAGACCATGCTCACCAGGGCCGCAGCCATCGCACCCATGACGGCCGCGGCGCTGCCGCCGCCGGGCGTGGCGTTGCCGCTGGCGAGGGCGTCGAGGAAGGCTTCGGTGGAGAGGTCGGTGATCATGGCTAGAGCCTCGGGGAAATCAGTGAAGCGTTGTGGCGCTGTGGCGGACAGACCGTACGGCTTGTATTGCTCCCTCGCCCCTTTGGGGAGAGGGTTGGGGGCGAAGCGGGGCTTTCGAGCCGCATGCGGCGAGCCCGCTGAGCGGCCCGGGCCTGCAAGCCCGGGCGCGCACTGCAAGTGAGGGGCGTTCCGGCCTGGCCCTCACCCCGGCCCTCTCCCAGAGGGAGAGGGAGTAATACGGCAGGTGTTCGAGGCTCACGCTTGTCACCCCACCATCGGTTTGGCAATCGCGTAAATCTCTTCGGCATCCAGTACCAGATCGTTCTGCTCGAAAAGTTTCGCGATGCACGCCCGCTGCAGCGTGATCTTCAAAGCCCCGAAGCCGATGGCGCCGAAGACGGTCTTGCCGTGGCGCTCGCGGCCCTTGTCCATCATGTCGATGCCTTCGATACCGAGCGTGGGCGTCGCGTTGGCATCGGACAGCAGCTCGAGCGTGGTGTTGCTCTCCCAGTGCCGCTCCTCGAGCAACTGCACGCCGGCCGCGCCCGTGGCAAAGACGATCTGCGCGCCTTCTATCGCCTTTGCGCGCGCGTCGTTGTCGGCCGCAACCGCCGTGGCCACTTCGATCTCGAAGCGCCGCTGGATCGCCTGCACCGCCGCCTGCACGCGCTCGGCGCTGCGCGAGGTGATGGTGACCTGGCAGCCTTCGCGGGCGAGCATCACCGCGGCGCGCTGACCCACCGGCCCGGTGCCGGCCAGCACGACGGCGCGCTTGCCTTGCAGCGAGCGCCCGTGCGCCAGCCAGGCCACGCCGGCCGCGGCGGTGGTGTTGGAGCCGTTGCTGTCGAGCATGACGGAGACGCGGAAGTTGGAGAAGAAACTCTTCTTCACCGCCTTGAAGAGCAACTCGCCCTCGGCCATGCTGCTGCCGCCGACCGTGATGGCGGTGAACTTCTTGTCCTTGGGCGAACGCGTGAAGATGGTGCCTTCGACCAGCGGGCCGACGTTGTCGGGCGTCACGCCGCCGTAGGCCGACACATGATCGGCGCCGCCGTCGTAGGAGACGACGTTGTCGAACACCGACGGATGCGGGTCGGTGTCGAGTTGGTAGAGAAGTTTCTTCACGGCCTTGTCTCCTTCTTCCTCGTCTCTCACTTCAAGAGGAGGCTCCTTCTTGCTCCCTCTCCCTCTGGGAGAGGGTTGGGGTGAGGGCCAGCCCGGTCTGCTGCGTTGCCCTCACCCCCGCCCTCTCCCAGAGGGAGAGGGAGTAACACCCGGGCTCATGCGTTCAAGTCACCAGATGCTGCGGCTTGCCGGCGACCCAGAGTTCGATGTTGTCGATCAACTGATCCGCCAGGAACTGCATCGCACCGTCCGATGCCCACGCCACATGCGGCGTGAGGATGAAGTTGGGCCGGCGCACGTCGAGCAGCGGGTGGCCGTTCTTCGGCGGCTCGGTGGTGAGCACGTCGAAGCCGGCACCGGCGATCAGGCCTTCTTCGAGCGCCTGGATCAACGCCGCTTCATCGACCAGCCCGCCGCGCGCCGTGTTGATGAGCAGCGCGTTGTGCTTCATCTTGCGGAACTGTTCGATGCCGATGATGTTCTTCGTGTCCGGGGTGAGCGGACAGTGCAGGGAGATCACGTCCGACTCGGCCAGCACCTGCTCCATCGGCGTGAACTCCACGCCCTCCATCTTGGGCGGCGCGTGGTCTGCGAACAGCACTTTCATGCCGAAGCCGCGCGCGATCTTGGCGGTGCCCTGGCCGAGCGCGCCCTCGCCGATGATGCCCAGCGTGGCGCCGAACAGATCGCCGATGTCGTGGGTGAAGAAGCAGAACTGCTCGCTCTTTTGCCACACGCCGGCTTCCACGTCCTGTCGGTAGGCAATGATGTTGCGGCGCAGGGCGAGGATGAGCGCGAAGGCATGCTCGGGCACCGTGTGCACGGCGTAGTTGCGGATGTTGGCCACCGCGATGCCGCGCTTCTTGCAGGCCGCCACATCGACCACGTCGTAGCCGGTGGCGGCCACCGCGATCATCTTTAGGTCGGGCAGTTGCGCGAGCGCTTCCTCGCGCAGCGGCACCTTGTTGGTGATCGCGACGGTGGCGCCTTTGAGCTTGGCGACCACTTCGTCGGCCGAGGTCTTCGCGTGCTCGGTGTAGGCACTGTCGAAGTTCAGCTTGCGCACCTTCGCCTTGAGCGAATCGCGGTCCAGGAAGACGACCGAATGACTCATGACTGCTCCTCGTTTGCTTCGTTGTGCAGGCGACCGCCGAGGCCCGCAACGGGCCTCAGGGTAGCCATTGCGGCCGTGGCATTCACCGATGCCTGTCGGCTCACCGCGCGCCTTCGTTGGAGCCGGTCGATTGGGAGGCGTACACGACTTCGCTGCGCGCGACCTTGCGCTTGGGGATCATGTCGTTGCTGCGCCAGTAGCGCTGCGCCGCCGCCACGCCGCTGCCCGGCTCGATCTTGATGCCCACGTCCATCATGGCCATCTCCGAGCCGGCGATGGCGCCCAGCACCATCAGCTCGTTGAGGTCGCCCATGTGGCCGATGCGGAACACCTTGCCCGCCACCTTCGACAGGCCCGCGCCGAGCGAGAGGTTGTAGCGGCGGAAGGCCACGTCGATCACGTGCGCGCCGTTGATGCCCTCGGGCACCACGATCGCCGAGACGGTGTCGGAGTACCACTTCGGCTCCTTGGCGCACAGCTTCAGGCCCCAGCCCTCGGTGATGGCGGAGCGCACGCCGTTGGCCAGGTAGGCGTGGCGGGCGAAGATGTTCTCCAGACCTTCTTCCAAAAGCATGGTCAGCGATTCGCGCAGGCCGTAGAGCAGGGGCAGCGAAGGCGTGTAGGGGAAGTAGCCCGTCTCGTTGGAGCGGATCATGTCGCCCATGTCGAAGAAGCAGCGCGGCTGCTTGGACGTCTCGCGCGCTTTCAGCGCCTTGGGGCTCATGCACACGATGCCCAGGCCGGCCGGCAGCATGAGGCCCTTCTGCGAGCCTGCGACGCAGGCATCGACGCCCCATTCGTCCATGCGGAAATCGATGCAGCCCAGGCCGCTGACCGAATCGACCATCAGCAGGGCAGGGTGCTTGGCGGCGTCCAGCGCCTTGCGCACGGCGGCGATGTCGCTCGTGACGCCGGTCGCGGTTTCGTTGTGCGTGGCGAGCACGGCCTTGATCTTGTGCTCCTTGTCCTTGGCCAGGATCTCGGCGTACTTCTCGACCGGCACGCCTTCGCCCCATTCGCACTCGACCGTCTCGACCTGAAAGCCCAGGCGCGTGACCATGTCGATCCACAGGTGGCTGAACTGGCCGAAACGAGATGCCAGAACCAGATCACCGGGCGAGAGGGTGTTGGTCAGCGCCGCTTCCCAGCCGCCCGTGCCGGTGGAGGGAAAGATCACCGGCGTGCCGGTCTCGGTCTTGAAGATCGTCTTCAGGTCGGCGAGCACCGCGCGGGTGAGGTCGGGAAACTTCGACGAGCGGTGGTCTTCCATCGAGACGACCATTGCGCGCTGCACGCGCTCGGGCACGTTGGTGGGTCCGGGGACGAAAAGGAAATTACGACCGGCCATGATGGGCTCCTGGTGAAGAATGATTCGGTTGAAGGGTCTCAGCGCGTGTGGCGCGGCGCGACCCGGATCGCGATAAGTGGCGCTTGCTCGAGCTTTCAGCTCCGTTGCGTCGGCCCGTACACCGGCAGCCTTGCGCAAAGCTGCTGCACTTCGCCGGCGACGCGGGTGATGACGGCATCGTTTTCGGGTGCCTCCAGCACGTCGGCCATCAGCGTGGCGATCTGCGACGCTTCTGCCTCACCGAACCCGCGCGTCGTGAGCGCAGGCGTGCCGATGCGGATGCCGCTGGTGACGAACGGCTTTTCCGGATCGTTGGGGATCGCGTTCTTGTTGACCGTCATGTGCGCGCGGCCGAGCACGGCTTCGGCCGCCTTGCCGGTGATCTTCTTGGCGCGAAGGTCGAGCAGGAACAAATGGCTGTCGGTGCCGCCGGAGACGATGCGCAGGCCGCGTTCGGTGAGCGTGGCGGCCATCGCCCTGGCATTGGCCTTGACCTGCTGTTGGTAGGTCTTGAACTCCGGCTGCGCCGCCTCGAAGAAGGCATAGGCCTTGGCGGCGATCACGTGCATGAGCGGGCCGCCCTGGATGCCGGGGAAGATCATCGAGTTGAGCGGCTTCTCGAACTCGGCGCTCGAGAGGATGACGCCACCGCGAGGGCCACGCAGGGTCTTGTGCGTGGTGGAGGTGACGAAGTGGGCGATGCCGACCGGGTTGGGGTACTCGCCGGCGGCGATGAGGCCGGCGTAGTGCGCCATGTCCACCAGCAGGTAGGCGCCCACGCCATCGGCGATGTCGCGAAAGCGCTGCCAGTCGATCACGCGCGAGTAGGCCGAGGCGCCGGCGACGATCATCTTCGGCTTGTGCTCCTGGGCGAGCGCTTCGACCTGCGCGTAGTCGATGGTCTCGTTCTCCGGCTCGAGGCCGTAGGACACCGACTTGTAGAGCTTGCCGCTGAAGTTGACCGTGGCGCCGTGCGTCAGGTGGCCGCCATGCGCGAGCGACATGCCCAGGATCGTGTCGCCCGGCTTGAGCATCGCCATGTACACGCCCGCATTGGCCTGCGAGCCGGAGTGGGGCTGCACGTTGGCGTACTCGGCGCCGAAGAGGGCCTTGACGCGGTCGATCGCCAACTGCTCGGCCACATCGACGAATTCGCAGCCGCCGTAGTAGCGCTTGCCGGGGTAGCCCTCGGCGTACTTGTTGGTGAGCACGGAGCCCTGGATGGCGAGCACGCCGGGGCTGACGTAGTTCTCCGACGCGATCAGCTCGACGTGGTCTTCCTGGCGCTGCAGCTCCTGCTGCAGGGCCTTCCACAGGGCCGGGTCGCGGTCCGAAACCAGTTGGCGGGGATCGAACATCTTGTCTCCTCTAATATGTTTGAAACTGCCGTTATTTCAGCGACTTTGCCTCAGTTTATTCCTGAACTATTCACGCATATAGGTTTCTGGAAGCACAAGTGACCGACTTTGAGCGGGGGAATCGGATTGGCTCCTCTCCCCTCTGGGGAGAGGCTGGGTGAGGGGCCGGCGCGGCCTGATAAGTCGGGCCGGGGGGCCCCCCCCCCCCCCCCCCCCCCCCGCGGGGGGGCCCCCCACACCCAA
>JAESGB010000064.1_pt1 | contig 110119 bp, 105 predicted proteins | sample 9266211 | NCBI WGS metagenome assembly JAESGB01 (sample SAMN14514844, study PRJNA621659) | algae metagenome | isolation source: Goleter apudmare HA4340-LM2 and co-occurring heterotrophs from cave wall... | place: USA: Maniniholo cave, Kauai, Hawaii | collected 2009-07-28 | reverse complement strand
ATTAGTCAGAGATTATGAGTTATTGCCCCAAACCTCTGAGACTTTTATCTACCTTGCCATGATCCGTATTATGGTGCGGCGACTTGCTTAAATTTTGACTTCCTAAAACTTTTCAAACATCCTCTTAGCCACATTGGTTTTAATTTAGTAGGGTGGTTTATAGACGGAACGTCCTAAGGCACCGCAAATCTCGGATGGTGCGCTGCGGTATGGGACAACGGACTCTACAAAAAATGATTGGCAGTGATTTAATCATTTGTGTGTACACCGTAGCTTACTTATGGGAGAGGCGACTGACAGCAGGTAAATTTTTTTGTCTATGTAGTGATGATCTGAGTATGCAACGCCAAGTCTGGTTATCATTAATCTACTGATCCTATCCCCCTGGATGGGATAAGATTTGACTAGTTAAGGAAACAATCAAGTTGTTTTCTAGCTACCTCTCCATTCTGGTTACATTGAGGAAATCATTGTGGTTGCCACGCCGGAAAAACTACAACACACCCACGAGCATCTATCAAGTCAAGACCGGATCGCCGTCTTGCTTATGGGCTACGGTGAAGTCGAAAGCTACGAAGATTTCGCTAACTATAACGAACAGGCTCTAAATTTACTGACAGCAAAATTTGCACCAGTCCCCACCTGGATTTATCCACCATTAGCAAAGCTGTTGGCATTATTTGATCGCCATGAGTGGGGACACACACACCACGATTTTATCTCCCCACATAACGCCATTTTTGAAAAGCAGCGTGCTGGTATTGAGCAAAATTTACAACAAAAGTGGGGCGATCGCGTCCAAGTCTTCAAAGCTTTTAACTTTTGCGCTCCCTTCTTACCCAATCAAGTCTTGGCAGAAATTAAAAACCAAGGCTTTGAAAAAATTCTGATTTACCCTCTACTGGTTGTTGATTCCATTTTTACCAGTGGTATAGCCGTTGAGCAAGTTAACAACGCTTTGGCTACAATGGGTGATGGCGAGCAACATTGGGTCAAGGGACTGCGCTACATTCCTTCTTTCTACAATGAACCAGCCTACATCAATTTGATGGCTCATCTAGTAGAAGAAAAAATTGCCACCGATTTGGCTGCAACTTACCTACCTTCGCAAATCGGTATTGTGCTAATGAACCACGGCTGTCCCCATAAAGCCAAAGGTTTCACCTCCGGAATTACCGAAAGTCAAGCACTGTATGATTTGGTACGGGATCAGTTAATTAACAAATATCCTTTAATTTCCGTAGGTTGGCTCAACCACGACACACCCCTGATTGAATGGACGCTACCCAATGCCGAGCAGGCAGCAAATAACCTGATTCAACTGGGTGCCAAGGTGGTGATATTTATGCCTATTGGTTTTGCTACGGAAAACCATGAAACTCTCTTAGATGTACACCACATCATTCATGCTTTGGAGAAAAAGCATCCCCATGTGGACTACGTACAAATGCCTTGTGTTAATGATCATCCAGAATTTTTGGCAATGGCTGCTGAATGGGCAAATGCTCAAATTGGCGAGTTGATTCACCAGGAATCTGTGACAGTTAACCCGCAGTTAGTAGCGCATCACCATCACCACCATCATCATTAAGTGCTTAGTTTGAGGACTAAAGTCTTTCTCGAAGAGTAGCCACTCTTAAGAGCGTCTACACTACAAACTTAATTATTGGTGCTTTTGGCTCAACTTCCGGCGTAACTCCCGAATCGCAAAGCTGGAGTTACGCTCGTAAGCTGGGCGAAAAGAGTCGTTGATTACTTCTGAGATATTAATATCTGGAAAATAGCGGCTATGAGTCTGGATGATGTACCTATCCCCTTGCAAACCATAAATGGTAAGTTGCTTGTTTTTGAACAACCAAACTTCTGGCACACGGTAGTGAAGATAGTCATTAACATCCGTGTAGCTGGTAACGTCTACTTCAATTACTAAATCAGGTGAGACAGCGCGGTCTTAGGGGAAACCTCCATGAGCGACTGCGAACCCGAAGGGGGGTGGTTCCACATCCCAATAAATTCTGTCTTTACCAGCAACTGCTGCCCAGTTATCGATATAAAAGCAGTAATCTGGCTCAATGCCACTTTTAGCCGTTAATTCCAGGGTAATGGGAGTAAATGACTCGTACTCCTGCTCCAAATAATCTAGCAATACCTTGACGACGTCTGCAACTAAATTCGCGTTGCGTCCATGTTCTGGTAAGGGAGCCATCAAACTGATTTTTCCAGGGCGGTATTTGATGCGAACAGAAGTGCGATCGCCTAGTTGTTGAGTTAATATCTGATAATCAAAACACTGGGAAAGCTCCTCTCCTTGTCTTCTCCTAATCTACTCCCCGCAGCCTGCGAGTGTTATCAACTAAACTTTGAGCAAATTGATCAAATCTTTGGGAGAGTTTTTCGTCTAGCAATTTGCCTTCGGCATCGAAAGCGCCATACGCTTGTCCAATCGCAATTTGTTCTGGAATTACCCAGCCATGTACCCAACGGATAATTAGTCGCAAGTCGTTGAGGGCATTACTATTAGATTGACCACCCAATACGCTAATTAGTCCTGTAACTTTACCAGACAGTTCTGTGAAACTCATCAAATCCAGAGCATTTTTGATCACGCCACTGACCCCACCATGATATTCAGGTGTCGCTAAAATTAACCCATCGGCGTTGCCAACAGTGTCCCGCAATCGCTGCACATCAGGATAGTCTGGATATTCCTTGTCACCATTGCAAAAAGGTAGCTGCATCTGCCGCAAATCAAGAATTTCTACCTCTGCACCCAGCGCTTCTACCCTTTGCGCTGCTATTTGCAAAGCAGTTTGGGTATACGAGTTTGATCTTAAACTACCACCAATACCAATAATTCTCACCATAATTCACCCACAAACTATTTACACCAAGTTTTTTGAAAGACGGAATCATTACGACTATGATTATAGTAGCGATTTGTGACATAATATGTCAAATTACAACCAACAAACTTGACACCCAACAAATGGCTAGTAGAGCTAATGACAGGATTTAGTCACAATAGTTACTATGTATAGTATGCCGTCTGATGCAAAAGTGGGACAATTGACCAAATCCTGAAACTATAAGCTTGGCTTCGTTGTCATCCTACCAGGCAATCAAATTTCCCCAGGGGAGAGATTGTATTCCTCGAAACTGATGGGGAAGTACTGGGAATGGTTAGCAGTGGAAGTTAGACTAGATAAGAAAACCGTTATTTCCAGTTATTGCAATTTTGGCTAGAAGAATAGGCATAAAACCAGCGCTCAACTTATGCCAACAGAGAGAAAGGTAATTATTATGACAAATTTTGGGAAAAAGGCATTGAAGAAAAAGCCATTGGCCAAGCGTGTTTCTTGGACTGGCGCGCTAGCAGCTAGTTTGATCATGTTACCTGTAATGCTTGGTGGTACTCCCACCTTGGCGCAGCAAAAAGTAGAGCGTGACACCCTAACTTATGGTGAGTTACTGCGGAGAACAGATAAGGGGGAAGTAGAAAAAGTCGAGCTTGACGAAACTGAACAGATAGCAAAAGTTTATTTAAAAGGGCAAAAGTCAGATTCACCGATACAAGTGAGACTTTTAGAGCAAAACACAGAATTAATTAACAAATTTAAGCAAAAAAATGTAGATTTCGCCGAGGTTTCTTCTGCCAACAGTAGAGCTGCTGTTGGTTTATTGATTAACCTGATGTGGATTTTGCCATTAGTAGCTTTAATGCTATTGTTTCTCCGCCGCTCAACTAATGCCTCTAGCCAAGCGATGAACTTTGGTAAATCTAGAGCGCGCTTTCAAATGGAGGCCAAAACTGGGGTGAAGTTTGAAGATGTCGCTGGAGTAGAAGAAGCCAAGGAGGAACTCCAGGAAGTAGTGACTTTCCTCAAACAGCCAGAAAGATTTACAGCTGTAGGTGCCCGGATTCCCAAAGGAGTGTTGTTGATTGGGCCTCCTGGTACAGGTAAAACTCTACTAGCAAAAGCGATCGCCGGGGAAGCTGGCGTACCATTTTTTAGCATTTCCGGCTCGGAATTCGTGGAAATGTTTGTTGGTGTCGGTGCATCCCGTGTCCGTGACTTGTTTAAAAAAGCCAAAGATAACGCCCCTTGCTTAATATTTATCGATGAAATCGACGCTGTGGGTAGACAAAGAGGCGCCGGTATCGGTGGCGGTAATGATGAGCGCGAACAAACCCTCAACCAACTACTTACGGAGATGGATGGTTTTGAAGGTAACACAGGTATCATTATTATTGCTGCCACCAACCGCCCTGATGTCCTAGATGCGGCCCTACTCCGACCAGGCCGCTTTGACAGGCAGGTAATTGTTGATGCACCAGATTTGAAAGGACGATTGGATATTTTAAAAGTCCACGCTCGCAACAAAAAGATTGACCCTAGTGTATCTCTAGATGCGATCGCTCGCCGCACTCCTGGCTTCACCGGCGCAGATTTAGCCAACTTACTCAATGAAGCTGCTATTCTCACCGCCAGAAGACGCAAAGAAGCGATTACCCTCTTAGAAATTGATGACGCCGTAGACCGGGTAGTGGCGGGGATGGAAGGTACTGCCTTGGTAGATAGCAAAAGCAAGCGCTTGATTGCTTACCACGAAGTCGGACACGCCTTAATCGGTACTTTACTCAAAGACCATGACCCCGTGCAAAAAGTGACACTCATCCCACGAGGACAAGCACTAGGATTAACTTGGTTTACTCCCAACGAAGAACAAGGGTTAATTTCCCGCTCCCAACTCAAAGCCAGAATTACAGCTACTTTAGGTGGTCGCGCCGCCGAAGAAATTGTTTTCGGTAAGCCAGAAGTAACTACAGGCGCAGGGAATGACCTGCAACAAGTGACCAACATGGCACGGCAAATGGTGACAAGATTTGGCATGTCTGAATTGGGCCCATTATCCCTAGAAAACCAAAGCGGGGAGATATTTTTGGGACGCGACTGGATGAACAAATCAGAATATTCAGAAGAGATAGCTGCCAAAATAGATTCCCAAGTCCGGGAAATTATCGGCCATTGCTACATCAAAGCAAAAGAACTCTTGGAAGAAAACCGCACAGCTTTGGAACGGTTAGTTGACTTGCTAGCAGACCAAGAAACTATTGAGGGCGAACTATTCCGCAAAATTGTTACCGAACATACCCAAGTAGATATCCATGTAGCTGATACAAAGTTGCCCGTGTCTCACATCTAAACTTCGCCTGGTTCCCCTGATTGGGGAGCCAATTAGGCGAGGAGTGAGCGCATCATGGATTATCTGTTGTAATCACTCTCGACAACAAGTTGATAAGTAGCTAGGCAAAAATAAATACACTCATGAAGGTTGGGCACGGGGCATAGTAAAAAATATTGGAAATTAGTTATGCCCAATTACTTATTAGAAACTCAACCCATGAAGAAACGGAGTTTCCCAACGCTTTCAATAAAAAAGGGATAAGCAAATTGCCTATCCCCTAAAAATTATTTAATCAGTTGAGTCTCAAGTGCCAACAGTCCAGGAATTGATGTACTCAATTTGGTCTGCTGTCAGGGTATCAATGTTGATTCCCAAGGCTTGTAACTTGAGACGAGCAATTTCTTGATCTACTTCGGTGGGAACTGAGTGCAAACCAGGTGCTAGCTTACCTTGATTCTTCACCAGGTATTCCACAGCTAAAGCCTGATTCGCAAAGCTCATATCCATCACGGCGCTAGGATGTCCTTCAGCAGCCGCCAGGTTAATCAAGCGTCCTTGACCGAGAACAATGACCGATTTGCCGTTTTGCAATTTGTACTCTTCGGTGAAGGGGCGCACTTCCTTGATTTCTTTAGCTTGAGCAGCCAAGTATTTTAGGTCAAGTTCAAGATCAAAGTGACCAGAGTTACAAACAATCGCGCCGTCTTTCATCACCTCGAAATGCTCGCCGCGAATGACGTGTTTGTTACCAGTAACTGTGATAAATAAATCACCAGATTGAGCAGCTTCTGCCATTGGTAATACACGGAAACCATCCATCACAGCTTCGATTGCCTTGATGGGGTCAATTTCGGTAACAATGACGTTAGCACCTAGACCCCGTGCCCGCAGTGCCGTACCTTTACCACACCAGCCATAACCAACTACGACGATGTTTTTACCAGCCAGCAAAATATTTGTAGCGCGGATAATGCCGTCAAGGGTTGATTGTCCAGTACCGTAGCGGTTATCAAAGAAGTGCTTGGTGTCAGCATCGTTGACATTCACGGCGGGGAAGGTGAGGACGCCATCTTTGAACATGGCGCGCAACCGCACAATTCCGGTTGTGGTTTCTTCGGTAGTGCCAATCAGGTCAGCAATTTGATGCTGGCGTTGTTGAATTAAGGTTGCTACCACATCGCTACCGTCATCAATGATGATGTTGGGGCGGTGATCTAAAGCAATTTGGACGTGGCGGCTATAGGTTTCGTTATCTTCGCCTTTTTGAGCAAAGACAGGAATTTCATGATCGACGACAAGGCTAGCGGCTACGTCATCTTGAGTTGATAAAGGGTTGCTAGCAATCAATAGCGCATCTGCACCACCAGCTTTCAGGGCAATGGCTAGATGTGCTGTTTCAGTTGTGACGTGGGCACAAGCCACAAGGCGCAGCCCAGCGAAGGGTTTTTCTTGAGCAAAGCGATCGCGGATTTGCTTTAAGACTGGCATTTCACGTCCAGCCCATTCAATACGCTGTCTTCCCAAGGGAGCTAGGGCGAGGTCTTTAACCTCGTGCTTTAATCGGGGAGAAGTTGCGGTCATCAAAATTTCCTCAAAAAAGTAAAAAAAGGTACGTCGTAATTTACGTACTCTATTTGATTATTTCATGACTATCGATTTTTGATTGTAACAATCAAACACTTAGTCGATAGCCCTCAAAAATAGCTTGACGTTTGATCAAGATAATGTCAACGTCATCGCTACCTTTTTTGTTTTTAATTTATCTTTAATAAGAGTAATTTTAAAAATTCTTCTATCCATTACCAACAGTAGATGCAGTATTTCGTCATCTGTCTAAAGAAATAAAATAACTGGCAACGGTAAGAAATTGTCACTTGTACGGATAGACTAAACTTTAGACAGGTACATTTACTTACATGTATTGTGGACGATGGCTTTAGAAAAACTCGGCAGTAGATTTTCTTTGAGGAGGTGTGTTAGTGCGCTTACAATTTTTGGCGATAGTAGGTTCAATAGCCGTTGCTGTTGTCTCTGCACCAAAAACTACAGCCCAGATTCCCTTTTTCCCTAACTTACAAACTCCCAGTAGTGTGAGTAATGATGCAGATCATAGAATTGTTTCTGGCTGGATTTATTTGGACGGTCGCCGATTGTTTCAAATAGCAGCATCAAGAAATAATTTTCCCGAACGGTTAAGAAATATCCAACAGAATTTGCAGGAAATTAGCCAAGATTACTTTCGCTCATCGGCTCAAGCAGTCAAAGTAGAAGTTAGGACAGTCAAAGAATTACCTGTCATTTACGTTAATGATCGCTACTTGATGACCATCACTGCCCTAGATGCGGGGCTGCGACAAGTAGATGAAGAGACATCAGCCAATCAAATTACCAGCGCCTTGCAAGAAGACTTGCAACAGGCAAAGCGAGAGCGCGAAACTGAGTTTTTAATTCAACAAGGAATAATTGCAGCTGCCAGTGGTTTAGCGATGATTGTCTTGAGTTGGGGTGTACGTCGCTGGCAGCGCCGCTTGAAATATGAGTCATTGAAGCCCATATTCCCAACTACATCGGCAGATAAAAAGATTACAACACAACTGAATCAACAACAGGATAAGCATTTAAAAGAAGTCAAAAGAAGGTTGTTCCAGCTCAGTCAAGCAGGGATTTGGGGTAGTGGTACGTTCATTATTTTGGGTCTATTTCCTTACACGCGATCGCTCCAAGTTGCTATACTCTCAGCCGCCCAAATTCCTCTGAGATTGGGTGTCGTCATCTTGGGAACTTATGTAGTGGTGCGTTTCAGCTATGCCCTCATTGACCGTTTTACCTCGACCCTGATCAGCAGTGGTGCTTTATTGACTCCAGAAAGTTCTGAACGTCTGCAACTGCGAGTTTCTACATTTTCTGGAGTGACTAAGAGTATTACTACCTTAATCTGCGTTGGTGTAGGCATCTTGCTAGCCCTGGTGGCGTTGGGTATAGATATCGTTCCCTTACTTGCTGGTGCAGGTTTAGTTGGTGTAGCTATTTCTTTAGCATCGCAAAACTTAATTAAAGATGCGATTAACGGCTTTTTGATCATCCTCGAAGACCAGTACGCCTTGGGTGACGTGATTAACGTGGGAGACGTGGGAGGCTTGGTAGAAAACCTCAATTTGCGGATGACTCAAGTCCGGGATGGCGAAGGGCGCTTAATCACGATTCCCAACAGTGAAATCAAAATAGTCGCCAATCTTTCCAGTCGTTGGTCACGAGCCGATTTAACGATTCCTGTTTCCTACCAAGCTGATATTGATGTGGTGTTGAAGTTGATTGAAACTATCGCTTTAGAAATGGATGCAGATCCCCAATGGCAAAATCAAATCGTAGAAACGCCAAAAGTTTTGGGCATAGATCATTTTGGCGATCGCGGTTTGATCATCCGGGTGTGGATTAAGACACAGCCCCTGAAACAATGGGATGTTGCACGAGAGTACCGCCGTCGTTTAAAAGTCGCCTTCGACCAAGCCGGCATTGATATTCCCGTACCACAGCAAGCGATTTGGGTTAATGATGCTCAATTTCTGAACACGCCTATGAATGATAAGGCGAATTGATTAGGGCATGGGGTATGGGGCTGTAAGTTGCAGTGCTATATCTCCAATCCTACCCATTGCCTATTGCCCATTAAGTGCAGTCGAAACAATGCCCCATTCCCTCTTAATTGCCTATTTAGTACAAAAGTACTATAATAGAATTATCGCGCCCACAAAGCCTGGTGAAGTAAAAAACCGCTCTGTAAAAGCTTTCTGGGAGATAGATTCAACTGGTAGTTCTATGATCAAGCACTATATTCTCAGCCTCAATCCGACTGCAAAGCACGAATGGGATCGGTGCATTTTACGTGATCCATTGACTGCAAAACGCCCAGAAATCGCTAAATTAATTGCCGAAGCAGTTGCTGCTGATACGGGTAGTTATTTGGTGAGTGTCAATATTGAAGTGAAGGTGTTGGAACAAGCTACGGTTTCCCCTGCGGAACAACTCTCACTTCCATTCCCAGAGGCTAGTGTGCCATCACCAATGAGAGAAGCGGCGTGATTTTGGGCATGGAGAAGAGAAATTAATTATTTAACGATGCAATTAAGGAAGATTATTTGATGATGCAATTGAGTAATTATCCATCTGTAATTGTACAAGCTGCCCAACGGGTGAATGAAATAGACTCGCAGTTGATGGCAGTGCAGCAGCAGATTAACCGATTTGAAGGCAATGCCGATCGCGTGGCTGCTTTTGAGATGGATTTGAAAAATGATGCTCAACGCAAAGCGCGGCGTTTTGAAGTCCTGCTGGTAAATCAGGAATATCAAAAAGCGATGGATGCTTTGATGCGGCTGACATCGGAAAAGGCAAATGCGATCGCTCACTTGGAATATCTGCGTAACCAGTTTAGTGTCGCTAAATTAGAGGCGCGATTAGCCATCGCTCAACAACTCACCGATTTTGAATCACGGGAATTAGTGGGTTTGTAAGCAATTCACAATCTATCTGATCACACACAAATTTAGGGGCGTAGGGCTTTGCCTACTCTGCGGGTACTCCGGAGAACTCGCAGGGTATGGTTGTACTCCTGACGGAGAAGCTACGCCCTGATCTCATTTTCACCAGATGTCTATTGGATAGGATCTACAGCGATCGCATTTTCCGCAGACAGTGAGTAGTCATTAACGCTGGTAATTTTTGGCAATCTCAGCTACAAGTTTAGTAATGCGATCATCTTGTGGAATTAACAAAAGTATGTATTGCATTCCATCAAAACCGTTATAGATATTAATTAGCTGCGTTAACTAAATAACAGCCATGAGTGATGAATTCTACAATCGGGGACTGGAAAAAGCTAAACAAAAAGACTACGCTGGAGCTATTGAAGACTTTAACCAGGCTTTGCAGCTGACACCTTACTTTGTAGAAGCTTACTTACAACGAGGTTTAGTATATTACGACTCAGGCGCAATTTTACAAGCTGTTTCAGATTATACTGAAGCTTTAAGGTTAGACCCTGAGAGTATAGAGGCATATTATTCTCGTGCCTTGGCTAGGGTGGGACTGAAAAATTTACCTGGGGCGCTAGAAGATATCGAGCGCGTGATTCTTCTCAACCCTAATTACGCCGCAGCCTACTATCTGCGGGGGATGGTGCGACGTAAACAGGGGTATATTCACGATGCGATCGCTAACTTTAAACAAGCAGCAGAATTATATCTGATCCAAAAAGACAAAGCAAATTGTCGCCTCTGTATGGAGAGTATTAAACAGTTAAAACCACCAGAAAAACCTGTTGTTCAACCACCCAGTTCCCCAAGTCTGACTATCAGATCCACCAACGAATATTTTACCCAACTATTAGATAAAGCCGAAAAAGGAGATACGCGACAGGCACTTGATGATTTAAACTGGGTCTTGCAAGCCGATCCGCAAGATGCCCAAGCCTATTGCTGTCGTGGAGTAGTGCGGTGCAAAACAGGGAATTATCGAGAAGCGATCGCCGATTTTAACCAAGCATTACGACTAAATTTTCAAGATGTCATTGTCTATCGTAATCGGGGTAAAGCCCGCTCTTTTTTGGGAGATAATCAAGGAGCGATCGCAGACTTTAACCAAGCATTGCAAATTCAACCCCAGGATGCCTTAGTTTACACTGCCAGAGGTAATGCCTATCGAGCCGCAGGTAATTATCTCAATGCCATTCAAGACTACACCCAAGCATTACAAATTAACGCCGATGATGCCCAAGCTTACTACAATCGTGGCGTGGCCTACACTCTATTAGAAGAAATGCAACAGGCTGTGGCAGACTATCAAAAGGCTGCAAGTATTTTTTGTGAGCAAGAAGACTGGGAAAATTATCAACAAGTTTTAAATAGTCTGGAAAAAATTCAAAAGTCTATCCCTGAATCAAGAAATCAAAAGTACAGTCTGCTGCGTCAGAAACTCTTACGATTAGTTGGGGGACAGTGGGAAATCGCTCAACGACTAATTCAGCAGAAAAAAGATTACTATCCGGGGATGCTAGAAGAGTGGTATGTGCAAAAAGTAATTGATGATTTAGAACGCGATCGTGGAAGATGAAGGCATGGGCAATAGGGAATTTATACAACTGCTAAACTCTATTCTCTACGGTTTTTCCAGTATCCAGGCTCTCAGCTGCAATGCATAAAAGCCAAAATCAAAATGTAGTCCTGCTCAATTGTATAGAGAATTCCATAGGGAAACTTTTTTGTCAGACATCGTCGAATGTCTTCATCAATTATGTGCCAGCGAGTAGGTGATTGTCTAATTCGATTGACTGCTTCTTCAACTGCATCAATAAAGGCTTGCCCTAGCTCGGCACGATTCCCTGTATAATACTGAACAGCCTCAGCGTATTCACTAAGTGCCTGCGGATGAAATACGTACTTCATTCTGCCAGCAGTCGCCTCACCTGTGCTAATGCATCATCTCCTGGTACAGATTGAACAGCACCACTTCTAATGTCATCTCTTCGTTTCTTCGCCTCATTTGTCCAAGCGATCTGAATAGTTGGATCTGTGTCCAACTCTAGGCTTTCAATTAATTTTTCTGCTAAGAGTGCCCTCGATTCACTTGGTAAAGATAATGCTTCTTGTATCAGTTGTTCAATAGAAAGCATAATTACGCGACTAGTGGACTGACAAACCTAAAATGAGGCAAAAAATTTTCTTGTGGTGCGGGCATCTTGCCCGCTAATTAGTACGGGCATCTTGCCCGTACTACAAAAGATTGCTAATACACAAAATTAGCTTAGACACGCCACTAGTTTGTCAACTTCTGCTTTTAGTCTACTTTACCAACGATAAATGGACTTTTAAACAAGAGAGCGGATTCGCCAGAGATAATAAAAATGCAGGTGTAGGGGCGTAGCCTACACCCCTACAATAAGATTTTGGCGAACTGCTAGAACCTTTTAATCTACGCTGCGATCGCCTCAGATTCTACCTTAGCTTCTGCTGCTAAAAACTCCGCTACTTGCGCTTCAATTTCATCGCGGACAATCTGGCGATACTCGATGAAGTGTTCAATTTGGGCACAAACCGACAAATAGCTACTTACACCACCGGGATTATATTTATACATATTCCACAGGTTGCGCCAGAACTGCCAACGGGTTTTACGTAGCACGCCCTGACGCCAGCAGATGGTTAACAATGCCTTGACTGCCTTTTTATCCAAGGGTTTTTTTGCACCTTTGCCCTTTTTGGGGTAGGTTGCTTCACCTAAAATCCGGTAGTGACGATAAGCACGATCTAAAAACCTTGCTGGATCATACAGTTCCCAAAAAGCTTCTACATACTCACTGGCGATATCTTCTAACGGTCGAGTGGGTATAAAGTTCATCAACGTGGTTTGGTTGATGTTGGCAGATTTACTGCGGAGTCGTCCTTCCTTAGCTAATCGATGCCACAGAGCGGTATCTGGTAGCGCTTGCAGCATACTAAATAAAGCTGTGGGAATTGCTGTTTGCTCAACAAACTTGACAATTCTCCCCCCAGCGCCCGGCTTCTCACCATCGAAGCCAATAATAAATCCTGCCATGACACGTAACCCAGATCGGGTAATTGTAAGCACGGCCTCACTCAGAGAATCTCTGGTGTTTTGGAATTTCTGAGTCAAGGTGAGGCTAGCTTCATCGGGGGTTTCAATACCAAGGAAAACTGCCCCAAAATTACAAGCCACCATCAAATCCATCAGTTCTTGGTCATTGGCTAAATCTACTGAAGCCTCGGTAGCAAAGGAAAACGGATAGTTATGTGACACCATCCAAGGCTGGAGTTCCTTTAAAAATAATTTGACGTTGCGCTTATTACCGATGAAATTGTCATCCACCATAAAAATGCTGCGTCGCCAACCCAATTCATAGAGATAATCCAGTTCTGCTAGGAGTTGAGCAGGGTTTTTAGTGCGGGGTTTGCGACCATAGAGGACAATAATGTCACAAAATTCGCACTGGAAGGGACACCCACGGGAAAACTGCACCGACATTTCTGCATAGGCATCAAATTCTAGCAAGTCAAAGCGGGGAATGGGGGTACTGGTGACATCAGGTCGTTCACCACCAGCACGAAAGATACCTGTAGTTTTACCTTGTGCGATCGCTTCTACAAATAATGGTAGGGTAATTTCCCCTTCATCTAAGATTAAGTAATCCGTGCCCACATCCGTCACTTCATCTGGTAAGGCTGTAGCATAAGGGCCACCCACAGCCACACGCTTACCGCGACGTTTAGCTTCACAAATCTGATCCAGCAAGTCCTCTTTTTGGACAATCATCGCTGACAAAATCACCAAATCTGCCCAAGCCCATTCTGCTTCCGTGACCTGTCGTACGTTCCGATCTACTAGCTTGAACTCCCACTCTTGCGGTAAAATAGCGGCGACTGTCACCAAACCCAAGGGTGGCAACATTGCCTTACGGTCTAACAAAGCCAGGGTCTTTTCAAATGACCAAAAACTTTTAGGAAAAAGTGGATATAAAAGTAAAACGTTCATGGGGATTAATTGCCAAGCTTGAGTTTTGATTGCTGATTTAATTCACACGGCGGGGATGGTGGAGGATTATTTATACTTTTACTCAATGCAGCCAAAATGCCGTCATTGTTTAATTGATTAAAAAATCGTAGTCAGACTAATAGTAGCACTGAGTACCAGATGTGATGCATCTGTTGCAAGTTCCCAGGGCTACGCATGTCATTTACAGAGACGTTGCACGCAACATCTCTGTAACCATAGCCAATACCCATTCCCCAGCCAAAATTTGCCATAATCAGGAAATGCAATTTTTATCTAAGTTCTTCTTTACCCTGATTGCAGTAATCCTGCTGCCAATACTCATGGTTTCCGCTCAAATCCCCACAGTTAATCCAGGAGAAAACCTTGTAATTGAGGAAATTCCACCGATTCCTGCATCGCTAACTGAAACCGTAGACCGTTATACCCAGTTTCGGTCTGCGGGTCTTGCCAGTTGGCATCCTACGCGCCGGGAAATGCTGATTTCCACACGCTTTGCTGATACACCCCAAGTACACTTGGTGAAGTTTCCCTTGGGAACTCGTCAGCAGTTGACGTTTTTTCCGGAACGAGTCGGCGGAGGAACTTTTCAACCAACAGCAGGTGAATATTTTGTTTTCAGTAAGGATATTGGCGGTAATGAATTTAACCAAAATTACCGTTATGAGTTGGCGACAGGAGAGATGACACTACTGACCGATGGTAAGTCGAAAAATAGTCGGGGTGTATGGTCGAATCGGGGCGACAGAATGATTTACACCTCCACCCGGCGCACAGGCAAGGATAATGATTTTTATATTATCGACCCCAGAAATATTAAAAGCGATCGCCTGTTAGCAGAAGTTACAGGTGGTGGTTGGGGCGGCTTAGATTGGTCGCCAAATGACAGCCAACTGTTGGTACTAGAATATATCTCTGCAAATGAAAGCTATCTCTGGCTAGTGGATACTCAGTCGGGTGAGAAAAAACTGGTCACACCCAAAGGTCGTAAAGACAAGGTCGCCTACTATGGAGGTGTATTTAGTAAAGATGGCAAGGGTTTGTATGTCATTACTGACTCTGACTTTGAATTTACGCGGTTGGCTTACCTTGACTTAGCAACATCTCAATATACCTATCTCACTACTAACATTCCTTGGGATGTGGAAGATTTTGACCTTTCCCATGATGGCAAACATATTGCCTTTGTCACCAATGAAGACGGAGCGAGTGTACTGCATCTATTAGAAACCGCCACAGGTAAGGAAAAATCCCTACCAAAATTACCCATAGGACAACTATTCAGCATAAATTGGCATCGGAACAGTCAAGATTTGGGCTTCACCCTAGTTTCCGCCAAAACCACCGCCGATGTTTACTCATTAAACATCACCAACAACAAAATTGAACGCTGGACACAAAGCGAAACAGGCGGCTTAAACACAAGCAATTTTCCAGAAGCCCAAACAGTACGCTGGCAAAGTTTTGATGGAAAAACTATCTCCGGCTTCCTCTACCGTCCCCCCGCTAAGTTCCCCGGTAAACGCCCAATCATCGTCGATATCCACGGCGGGCCAGAAAGCCAATTTCGTCCTAGTTTTTTGGGACGTAATAACTATTATCTCAACGAATTGGGTGTTGCTATCCTGTTTCCCAACGTTAGGGGTTCGAGTGGTTATGGCAAAACCTTCTTAACCTTAGATAACGGCTATCGCCGAGAAGACTCAGTTAAGGATATTGGCGCACTCCTAGATTGGATTGCTACCCAACCAGACTTAGACAAAGACCGGATTTTAGTGACAGGGGGTAGCTATGGCGGTTATATGTCCCTAGCAGTAGCAATTAAATATAGCGATCGCATTCGTGCTTCCATTGATATTGTCGGCATTTCTAACTTTGTCACCTTCTTAGAAAGAACAGAAAGTTATCGCCGTGATTTGCGTCGAGTAGAATACGGCGATGAACGCGACCCCAAAATGCGAGAATTCTTACTGAAGATTTCCCCTGTAAATAATGCCAGTAGCATCAAGAAACCGCTATTTGTCATTCACGGACAGAATGACCCCCGTGTCCCTCTCAATGAAGCAGAACAAATAGTAGCAACGGTGAAAAAGAATCAGGTGCCAGTTTGGTATTTAATGGCAAAAGATGAAGGACATGGGTTTAGTAAAAAGAAAAATATCGACTATCAATTTTATGCGACAGTGATGTTTATGAAGGAGTTTTTGTTGAAGTAGGCTTCATCATCAACTGGGGATTGGGGATTGGGGAGTAGGGATGCAAAGCGTTCCTGTTTTTTGTGCGGCGGCGCAATTTTTGGCGAGCGCACCTCTCAACCCAAACTCCGCAAATTCAAGTGATCGCCTGGATCTGTCATCAAGCTATATTTGGCTGTAGCAGGGCTTTTATCACCAACTATACCGTGTAAATACAGATTCATCGCTCTACCCTTGATCTGACACTGAATCACTGAATATAGTAAGAGCGATCGCCTAGGTTGGGGCGTAGCCGATCGCATCGCCAATTCTGACACGTCTGGTAACAAGCACAATTAGGCAGCTTGATTCACTGTTGGCTGTGGAAGGGGTTCATTTGTGGCTTCGTAAACCATAATTAAAGACTCTAACGCTTCAATGCCGTTTGTCGCGGCCTCTTCATAAGTATCGCCATGAGTCCGCCAACGCTGTCCGGGAAAATCAGGAAATCCAACTAAGAAGCAGTTGTCTTCTTCCGACCATTGAATCAACATTTGATACTTAAATTTACTCATCTTCCTGCTTCTCCTGCTGTCGTTTCTCCTCTACCTCTTTTATAGCTTGTTGCACATCTTTTTCTTGGTAGGGTTTTGCGTCCGAACTATCTTTCCCTGAAACCGTCAGCTTGCCAACATATAAGGGATGTATCCAGTTAGTGTGGCTTCCTTTTCCTGGGAGTTCAGTAAAACTACTTGGCGTAGCCATTGTTTCAAATCCCTAATTTTCTTAGGCATTAATTGAGATATTGACTATTATTATTCTGGTAAAAATTCTGATGAGAAAATTTCTGTTAGGTTGTAGGGGGAAGTTTCAGGGAATAAAGATAATCCGGTTTCTCTTTCTGTACTTAAGATAGCTAAAGGATAAACTTTTTCTATAACTTCGGCAATATTTGATTGCAAACTAGGGTTTTCTTGTAGCAGTTTTTCCAGACGGAGCCGTTGTTCTTTGATGGTTAACTGCCAACTACGAGAACGTAAATTAGGCTGAAATTGCCATTTCAATAAGTGCATAATTAATATTTCTAATCTACTTTCCAACTGTCGTTTTTCAGAACGCCCCATATCTTCTATTTCTTCGGCAATATTCTGCCAATCTATTTGATGTAGTTGTCCTGTTTTTAACAGGTGTGCTTGCTCTTGCGTCCAAGCATAAAAATCATTGTCATGGGTAGCTGAGTCCATAAATTATCCTATGTTTCGAGATGGAGGACAGAAATATACCGTTACGCATAATACTATTATTGAATATATAGCGGTTCTCATGCAGATGCGAACATATATCGCTAGGACACGAGAACAGTGCCATGTCCTTAAGGCTGTGCTTCAAGTACACGGGAACCACTATATTTATTTAATGTTGGGGTGAGTATGTGAGTCAGTTATCTGATGAGGAGATTTATCAGGAAGTCGGTAAGATAGTTGGACAGTTTGAAATGTATAAATGCGACGAATTCGCTACTGCTGTGATGCAGTGGTTAAAAGAAAATGATATTGATGGCACAATTGTTAAAGTTCAAACTGCTTATGGTGAAGATTATATAATTAGTACACGCCTTGAAAATCAGGGAATAACCAATTCGATTACACTGAATGGAATTCATTACGGAGTAGAGGTTAAAGAAAGAATATTTGATAATCTTTCCACAGAGGGATTAACTAAAGAGGATTGGCTAAATGATTTTCAATGTCCCAGTGGAGAGTTTTTGATTGACTATCTAGATGAACTTTAAAATTGAAATGTTACTAGCTGATCAGGAAAAATTAAAATGAGCAAATTATTTGAAATATTGCAAAAAATCCAAGCTAAACCAGGAATGTACATCGGGTGTGCTTCTGTTAGTGACCTGTTTCATTTTTTAGTCGGTTTTAAAACTGCTTTAAGAGAATTAGAAGTTAAAGCAACGGAGGAGGAAATGGATTTTTATCGGGAGTTTCAGCCTTGGTTACAGAAAAAATATCATGTGTCAACTTCTAACTCTTGGGCAAAGATTATTATGCTCCATTGTGGGAATGAACAAGAAGGGTTTAATACTTTTTATAGGTTGTTAGATGAGTTTCAAAATCGAGATAAAAGTTTAGAACATCAGCAGAAAGTAACTGCTAGCTATGAGGTTGTTAACAAAAGTTAATGTCTAAAAATGACGTTCTAGTTGCGGGAGCATGAGTTTGCCCATAAACAGGAGTCAGCATTCAAAAATCAGAACACTACACCCATGAAGGGATGGAGTTTAAATAAACAGGAATCAGGAGTCAGAATTCAGAATGCTGACCGGAGCGCTCCTGTATTCTGAATTCTTCTTCTTTATTTCGCCCACTAGTAGTCTGTCAAGATAAAAATGATGGACTGTAGTGCCGGCATCTTGTCCGCGTGAGCGAGACGCTCACACTACCAAAAATCCCTTAAAACAAAATTGACAAACTACTAGGGGCGTTAGCGTAGCGGGACAAAGTCCGGTTTTAAACCAACATTTATCCGCCAGTCGCACAGAATTTAATTCTGTATTCTGGCTTCTGACTACTAAATTCTTCTTCATAAACTGACAACAACAGTTAATCCAGATTTTGTAAACCCATTGCAATTTTACTGTGCTTCTCAATCTGCCCCATCACTTGTTTTGCCCGTTGAATCACCACCGCAGGTAAACCCGCCAATCTTCCCGCTTCAATACCGTAAGATTTATCAGCGCCTCCCGGTTGGACTTGGTGCAAAAAGATAATTTGGTCAGGTAATTCCTTCACCGTCACCTGATAATTTGCCACATTCGATAACATCCCCGCCAGTTCATTCAACTCATGGTAATGGGTGGCAAAAATTGTCCGGGACTGGATATCGGTTGCTAAATATTCCGCCACCGCCCAAGCAATGGAAAGACCGTCAAAAGTCGCCGTCCCCCGGCCAATTTCATCTAATAACACCAATGACCTAGAAGTTGCATGGTTGAGAATATTTGCTGTTTCATTCATCTCCACCATAAAAGTAGATTGACCCGTAGCTAGATCATCCACCGCCCCCACTCGTGTAAAAATGCGATCGCATACTCCCAAATTCGCCAACTTCGCCGGGACAAAACTCCCAGTCTGAGCCATCAACTGAATTAAACCCACCTGTCTTAAATAACAACTCTTACCACTGGCATTTGGGCCAGTCAAGATAACTAAGTCAGGATAATCATTTGTTAATGACTCTGGACTTTTGACTCTTGACTCTTGACCCAACCGTGTCGAATTCGGCACGAAAAACCCCGCCGGCAAAGATTGTTCCACCACCGGATGACGCCCATTGGTAATTAATATCTCTCTCCCCGCTACCATTTCTGGACGACAGTAACCTTGATGCACCGCCAATTCAGCCAAACCAGACAAAACATCCGCCGCCGCTACCGCCCTAGATAGGTTGCGAATTACCTCCGCCTGGCTACCTACCTCTTCCCGCAACTCGACAAAAATCTCATATTCCAACTGATTCAAATCATCCCTCGCTGAGAGTATCCGGGCTTCCCGTTCCTTCAACTCTGGGGTGATGTAGCGTTCTTCATTGGTCAAGGTTTGCTTGCGGATGTAATTAGATGGTACTTGGTCGGCTTTAGTGCGGGAAATACTAATGTAGTAACCAAAGGTCTTATTAAATCCCACCTTTAACGTCGGAATCCCAGTTTTTGACCGTTCTTCAACTTCTAAATTAGCAATCCATTGCTGGTCTGATTCTACAGTCGCCTTGCGCTCATCCAACAGGTGATGCACACCGGAGCGAATTAATCCCCCTTCTTTGATATGTAGCGGTGGTGATTCTACGATATGAACGTGTAATTTTTGTGCCAACTCTTCTAGTATGGGCGGCACCTTCTGCAAAGCTTTCAGAAAAGGAGAACGGGCCTCAACTACCAAGCGAGATAATTCTGGTAAACGGGAGAGGGAATCTGCCAAAGCTACTAAATCTTTAGCATTGGCTGTCCCAGAACCAGCACGTCCTGTCAACCTTTCCAAATCATATATTTGCCGTAACAACTGTCGTAAATCTTGACGGAGGGCAGTATTTTCTACTAATTCTTGGATGGTATCTTGGCGCGCCCGGATGCCTTTGATATCGAGTAGCGGTTGCAACAACCATCGCCGCAGTGCCCGCCCACCCATGGCTGTGCTAGTTCTATCCAAAGCCCAAAGTAGGGAACCGTGAAAAGTGCCATCCCGCACAGTTTGGGTAATTTCTAGGTTACGGCGGGTTTGATGGTCAACAATCAGGTAATCGGTAACGGTATAGGTGCGTAAAAGTTGTAGGGGGACTGAGTTTTCTTTTTGTGTTTCTTCCAGGTATTCCAACAAACCGCCAGCTGCGCGCACAGCCAAAGGAAGATGGTCACAGCCTAGACCTTCTAGCGATCGCACTTTAAATTTCTGCAATAATCTCGGTCTGGCTTCACCTTGAGAAAACGGTAATTGCGATCGCAAACTATAACAAAAAGATGGTGGTAAACATTGGGGTAAATGGGGTGAAGTTTCCCCTGGACGCAGGATACTACCCAAATCTGGCGCATTGGTAGGAAACAACACCTCCGAAGGCTGCAACCGCATTAATTCCTGAGTCAAATGTTCTAAATCGCTACCTTGGGTAGTGAGGAATTCCCCTGTAGAGATATCTGCATAAGCCAAACCCCAATGGTTGGCCGCAATTACCACAGCCACCAAGTAATTATTGCGACTAGATTTCAACATGCCCTCTTCCAGCAGAGTACCAGGGGTGAGGATGCGTGTCACCTCCCGCCGCACCAAACCGACAGCTTCAGCAGCATCTTCCACCTGGTCACAAATCACCACTGCATAGCCTTTTTCCACCAGTTGGGTGGTGTAGCGTTCCCAAGCGTGGTGGGGGACACCAGTCATGGCGACACGACCAATTTCTCCGCCGTGTTTGCTCGTTAAAACTAGTTCCAATTCCCGCGAGACAGTGACAGCATCTTGAAAAAAAGTTTCAAAGAAATCTCCCACCCGGTACAGCAGCAACGCATGAGGATACTTATCCTTCATCTCTACATAGTGCTGGTACATCTTACTCAGCTTACTGCGGTCTACCAGTCGCGTATCAGCGTGGGGCGCAGTGGGGGTAATAGGTTCCGTTGGCTGAATGTCAGAATCAGAAGCAGTCATAGATGCTAGGAGTTACGCACAGGCATTGCCACAAGATCCGATGATAACGTGTGGTGGCGGATTGAGTGCGATCGCTCAATGTTTTTTTATTGAAAGCGGTACAAAACCTCATCCTCTCCCTGGTATACAATAAAACTACCCCATCGCTGAGGAGTAGGGGTAAAACTGAAGTGAGTAACGAGAAATTAAGGGCTAAGGAATATTCATCTGGCTTTAGCAGTCCGAGGGTTTACAGGTGATTTAATCAGTATAAATCAGTCAGTTCAAGATTAAATTAATGGAAGCTTTACCCAATAATTGGGCAGATGTCCAACCTGATACTGTATATCTTTCCACTAACGGTCTGCTAGTTTCATTCGCAAGTGAACAAATAAAACTAGGATTAAAATACGATCAAAAAGGGAAACATTTAAAAGCCATTGAGAAAGGGCAAGTACCTCCTCGCGGTAATGTTGGATTGGTCACATCTCAAGAGTCGGGCTACGATTTGAAATCTAAAGTTTTAGGAAAAGGAGACGATTTCAGATTTCACGCAAAATTTATTGATGGTGTATTACACTTCCCTGGTTTGGTAACAGAACATTAAACCTCCATCACTATGACAAGACTCGAATTAAAAAATCATCAAGTCTGGCGCGATTTAACGGAAATATTAGAAAAATTAAATACCAATATACTTGTTCAAGAACATTTGCAAGCATGTGATTATCAAGTATGTGGATACTGGGATGAGCAAGATGAATATTATGAAACAATTACTTTGCCTCTTGACTTAAATCCACAGTTAGTGAGCAGTTCTATTGGCATTACTCATAAAGAACGCTTTTTACAACTAAAGTTTTTTCTCTTCTCTCCTATCATTGAACCTAAGCAAACACCAAATAATCACAACCACAAGATTGGTGAATTAGTTCTGATTTACAATGAAAATTTAGAATTTGTTGATGAAAATTGGCTGTTAGATATTGATTCTCCAATGCTGATAATAAGATAAATAATAGGGCTAAAGCACATGTTATCTATGCCCTATGCCCTATGCCCCATTTTTACCTTTCTGGTGGCAAATCTACACTGTAAATAGTTTCCCCTACTAAGTTACGCAGAGTTACCGTCATCACCTGTGTATTAGCATCAATCTTGACGCCGCCAAAGAATTGTAAACCTGCACTAGGGGGACGATTTGATGCCATACCAGGAGGATTACTTTGAAATATCAATTGTGGACCAAAGGTATTTTCTAATTGATTGGGGCCGAATGTACCGGAGTTGAGAGGCCCGGCGACAAACTCCCAAAAAGGCTTAAAGTCTTGAAACTGTGCTTTATTAGGGTCGTAATAGTGGACTGCGGCATAATGCACATCAGCAGTTAACCAAACCACGTTTTTAATATTTCTATTCTTGATAAACCGCAGTAAATCCGCTATCTCTAATTCCCTTCCCAACGCGGGTCCATCACCATTTGCCCAAGCTTCAAAATCCGTAGCACCATCTCGAATAATTAAGCCCAAAGGCATGTCACTAGCAATGACTTTCCAAGTTGATTTTGATTTGAGTAATTGTACCTTCAACCATTGCAATTGTGACTGTCCCAACATGTCTGTTTCTTTACTTTGCACTGGCTGACGGTTAGGGGTATTTATCCCCCGGTAGGTGCGTTCATCCAGCATGAAAATATCTAATGATAAACCGTAATTAAAAGAGCGATATATCTTACTTCTATCAGCATCAAATCTGGTTTTATAGTCAATGGGCATGTATTCCAAAAATGCTTGTCTTCCCCTTTCTGCTAGGGTATTCACATCCTTGACTGTATAGCGGTTATCGCTAAGAATTTCTCCAGGATACCAGTTATTTGTGACTTCGTGGTCATCCCACTGTGCCAACATGGGAACTTCAGCATTAAACCGCTTCACATTTTCATCGAGCAAATTATATTGATAGTTACCACGAAATTCTTTTAGGGTTTCTGCAACTTTTGATTTTTCTTCTGTGACAATGTTTTTCCAGATTGTGCCATCACCTAGGGGCACTTCTGATTGCATCGGACCATCAGCATATATATTATCGCCAGAATGGATGAAAAAGTCCGGCTGAGTTTGGCGCATGGTTTCATAGATTTTCATCCCGCCAAAATCAGGATTAATACCCCATCCTTGTCCAGCAGTGTCTCCACCCCACACAAAGAATATATCTCGCTTGTATTTGGGAGGAGTGCGGAAAGTACCGCTAACAGGAGCGCTATAGACGTTGCGATAATCTAAATCTTGGAAAGTTACCCGATAAAATATTTGTTGATCTGGTGGTAAGTTTCGCAGATTTATTCTGGCTGTAAAGTCGTTATCTTCTAGAGCAGGCGGCCCAAAAACCCGCGAACCATTGCGAAAAGATTCGTTAGTGGAATATTCTACCAACATTCTTGACGGGCGATCGCTCCGACTCCAAACAATAATGCTATCCTCACTAATATCTCCAGTAGCTACACCATAAGGTATGGTAGGACGTGTTTTATCAGATGTAATAATTGCAGGTGCTTGGGCGAACACTGGTGATTTTGGTACAATATTCGTGACAATAACTCCACCTGCTGCGATCGTGGAATTTAGCAGAAATTGACGGCGGTTAAACTTTAATGGATTAGTAGACGACATGTTACTCAAGCCAAGGTGTTACAGAACAGATGTTTACCACGTTCTGTTATGTCCATGAGTAAAGATTGAGTTAGCCAAAGGTTATTAAAAGGTTGTTGAATTTCTTCTGTAAGATTTTTTCGACACAATTGTAATATAAATCAAAATTTCTTTATTTTGCATCTGGTGGATTGTTAGCTGTGACATTCATGTTTTCTGCTAATGTGGTGAAGAGGCGATCGCAGTATGGGGAAGCATTGCGGACAGTAGCTACATCTAGCAAAGCCAACAGCTTAGATGTATGATTTATTTTGTGGTATTCACCCTTCGTAGTGTTACGAGTCGCAGACTTCAGACTTGGTTCTAAGCTATCTTTATCAATGTTCTCTACACAAGAGTTTTTGGGAATAGCATTTTCTCTAAAACCCTGGCCATAAAATTTTTTGAGAGTTTCAATATCAGCTATTAACCAAGCTTCCATTGCTTGAACCATTAAGTGGCAATGACTATCATCTACTCCTGAAGGAATATCCCAATTATCTCTAATCTTTAAATGTCCCCAAGGTGATTGTATTGTCACAGGTGCTTCAGCATCAACAAGCAGCACATTAAAAGCATCGGGATGAGATGTTAAAGCATTTTTGAAATCACGTAAGGCGTTATTGCGGGAACCACAGATGATAATATCCCAGTGAATTTTTTGAGTTTTTGCAAGTTCAACTAGGTACTTGCAAAATTGGCTAAATCCTTGACGAATTAAAGCTTTTGTATTTTTACCATCACCGCCACCTTCGATATAAATCCGAATCGCTTTTACCATCGATTTCCCCCAATCTCACCCATGCGCCAGATATCTCCAAGAGTATAATTTTCTAGCCAGTTTTTGAGTTTATCAGGTTCAAGACGATGTAGGTGACTACCTTTTTCATCTCGTTCACAAACTAACACTGATTCAGGATACTCACTCAAAGCAGCAACCAAAGCATCAGAATGAGTTGTGACGATTAATTGTGTTCTCTTAGATGCTGCAATTAGCATTTCTACAATAGTAGGTAAAATATCTGGATGTAAGCCTATTTCTGGTTCTTCAAGACAAATCAGAGGTGGTGGTGTAGGGTCAAGTAATAAAGCTATTAAAAATAAATAGCGCAGTGTTCCATCAGATAAACGATTAGCGGCAATTGGTTGCAGTAAACCTTCTTCACGAATAAATATCTGGACTGTACCACCATATATTCTTACACTTAGTTCTTCAGCTGCATCATAAAAATTTCTCAAATATTCAATAATCTTTCTATTACCTATTTGATGTTGTAAGTTATTTAAAAATAAACCTAGATTGCTGCCATCCTCTAACAGAGGATGTTCTGGCAGGTCAGTTTTTTGAGCAGTTCTTGCTTCTGAATATCGTCCCATCTGCCAGTGACGATATAAAGCAATATTAGAAAATTGATTACTGATATAAGAGAGTTCTGGATACAGTTCTGGGTCTTTTCTTTGAGATAAAACTGACTGATCTGAAATTAAATCCTCTCGATGTAGAAAACGCCTTATAGATTCCCCATCACTATCTATCTTGTTAATGTTTATAACAGGACGACCACGTTGGTAACGATAGTAAAAATAAACATCGTCTTCTCCCTGATATGCCTGTTCATTTTCCAAAGCTTCATCAACTAGTTCTAATCTTTGACCAACTGCTGTCAAGCTAACTTGATAGCGTAAAACCTGAGTTCTTGGAGGATAATCTAAGGTAACTTCGATTGTTGCTACAGAACTAGCCTGTGTACCTTTCCACAAAAACTCATTAATTCCTCCACCTTGGCGGAATGGAGAGGGTAAATCTGTAGGTGTTGCTCGTAAAATTCCTAAAGCTTCTATCAAATTTGACTTTCCAGAAGTGTTAGCACCAATTAATACATTGAGCGGTTGTAATTCAATCTCTTCCCCGCCGGTACCATAGGAAAGGAAATTTTGTAATCTAATTTTACGAATAAATCTTCTACCTTCCATTTAGCCATCCTGATTTAAAGATTCATCACAATTTGATGATTGCCAATAATAAACTTAGCGTTCCTCTGCGCTAAACTCTACGTCCCTCTGCATTTAAATTTAAACCGTCAATCTCACTCACAACTTGAACAGACTCCGGCTCAATTTCATCTACCTGATTAAATTCCCCCGCTCGCCAACTATCTGCTATATCCTTGATAAAGCTGGCGAAAGGTATGGCAATTAACAAACCTAAAACCCCGCCTAATTTCGCTCCTATCAACAAAGAAATTACTACCCAAACAGGATTTAAGCCAGTCAAATTACCCAAGATACGCGGTGCGACAAAATTAGCGTTTACTTGGTCAAGTGCGACTGCTACACCTGCGACTTCTACCCCTAACCAAAAGTTTTGCAAAGCCACCAAAAAACTTACTATAGCAATACCTATCCCTGTCCCAAAAGGGAAGAGAGAAAATAAACCAATGCCAATACCAAAAAGTAATGCTAAAGGCACTTGTAATACAAAAAACCCTAGTGTGATTGCTATTCCTAACACCGCCCCCAATGTGGCTTGACCAATAAAGTAATTATGGAAATCTTCGCGCAATAATTGTCGTACTTTTGGGCCAATATTTGAGGGAAACCACTGAAAAATTCCATCCCACAAACGTTCACCATTCAACACCATGTAAACAGTTAAAACTACTGCCAACAGAACATTGACGACAATACCGATAGTATCGACTGCAAAACTGAGAATTTTACCTGTGAAAGACTGAATTTGACTAGATAATCGGTCTAGAATTTGGTTAACTAAGCCACTCAAATTAATCGGCAAATGCTGTTGTTTCAATGCCCAATCTTGGAATGCTTGTAGTTGTTGAGTGCCAGATTCAATCCAACTAGGCAAAATATTAGCTAGTTCGTTGAGTTGTTGGATGATCAAGGGTACGAGGATGATACCTAAGGCAACTAAAATGACTACAGCTAAAAGCAGCACGCCCCCAATTGCCAAATACCGTTGCACCCCACGTTGTTGAAAAAACTGGATAGGATAGTTCAGCACAAAAGCCAGGATAACGGCCGTGACAAATATACTTACTAGAGGTTGAAAATACTGTATAACCTGGAGTAATAGCCAACCATTGAGAATGGCAATAGGAAATGCCAAGCCGATATTTAACCATCGTGGTAGTTTGTTTGCTGATTGCATCGGTTGCGACTCCACAGGAACTTTCAGTTTATATTGAATATTCTTGCGTTATGAATGTCCTTTCTTCAAGAATCCAAGGTTAAGGGATAGCTTGGACTTTAGACTCTTGACTTTTGACAACCTAAACGCGAAATATACAATTTAAATGCGTAACATCTCAGTACAGCATTTCATTCTCAATTCGTAGTGAAGAAATTTAGCAAACCTCTGTGACCTCCTGCGTTTAAAAACACTACTCAGGGATGATCTTTTGTATTTTTCTCGATGAAATCCAACATGATGCGCTGATGCATCAGCCCCAAAGGTCGCACTTCGCCTGCATTTTGCGAATAACATTCACCTTGGCGAATATCTTCTGGTGTTAATAACCTCATATCCCAGCCTTCATTGAGAACCAGTTGGTCTAATTCCACTAATAAAGGTGCATGAAAGACATGACGCACAATTTTTTCGTCTGGATAACAGCCAAATTCCGCAAATGATGTTAGGGTATAGCCGATTTCTTCCAAAACTTCTCGCTGAACGGCAATATCTGCTGTTTCCCCGACTTCAATGTGACCGCCAAACAATCCCCAACAACCAGCAGCAGCTATGTTGGGGATATTGTCCCGCAGTTGCATGAGAAACTTATCTTGTTGATGGAGAATAGCGATCGCTACATGTACCTGTTGATTCTGCATGTTTTTTTATTAAAAAAGCAATAATTAATACTATTCTTCTACATACAATTCTCCAAATTCCTTGCCAGCCAAAGGTATACTTTTGTAGCGAACTTTACCTTTGACCACGACTTCTTGTCCTGCTTCTAGGCCTGTTTGATTGGTAACAACCCAAATTGTGCCAGTTGAGTCATTGATTTGATATGCCCATCGCTGTAAAAGGGGTACTTGCTTTTCCACCTTACCTTGGACGTAAACTGTAGCCTGATTATCTTGTTCTGGTTGAATATCTCGAATTGGCGTGATATTACTGCCAATTCGCAGATTACTAAGGTTCAAGCCAGAGGGAGGCAATTGACCACAACTAGAAAGCCCTACTACTAATAAAGACGCCAGTCCCAGACGGGAAAAAAGGTCATTTGTCATTTGTTGTTTTTCACTTGTCAAGAGTCAAAAATTATTGCCTATTGCCCATGCCCAATTCCCCATGCCCTATGCCCTAATGATGCAGTTGATCTGAGAAGATAAACAGTATGGTGTTGCATTTTGGGAGACGCTACGGCATCAAACTGCAAAACAATCATAGTTGAGAGTCAAAGTCAAAGTTTAGTAAAAAATAACAGATCATTGATAACTCACTCCGCATCGCGGTTAGACTTTGAACTCAAGGCGAATCTTCAGGGAACTCTCATGGAAACAAAAACTGCCAAACTTCTTGATGGTAAAGCGTTAGCCGAAAAAATTCACCAAGGACTGCAAGAACGCATTACAGAATTACAATCACAAATTGGTCGCCCTCCTGGTTTAGCGGTGCTGATGGTGGGTGACAATCCAGCATCGGCAGCTTATGTCCGCAATAAGGAAAAGGCTTGCGCTAAGGTGGGTATTGCTTCTTTTGGTCAGCATTTTCCTACAGAAACCAGCCAAGGCGAACTAGAAGAGATAATTGCTGCACTCAACCAAGATCCACAAGTTGATGGGATTCTCGTGCAGTTACCTTTGCCAAACCATTTAGATGCTGTTACCCTGCTGCATCAAATTGACCCTGATAAAGACGCCGACGGATTGCATCCGGTGAACTTGGGGAGACTGGTGCGGGGAGAAGCAGGTTTACGCAGTTGTACCCCCTATGGTGTGATGCGGCTGTTACAAGAATATGACATTCCTTTGCGAGGGAAACAAGCGGTAGTGGTGGGACGGAGTATTTTGGTGGGCAAACCGATGGCTTTAATGTTACTTGAAGCTGATGCTACCGTAACTATTGCCCATTCACGATCACATGACTTAAAGTCCATCACCCAGAATGCTGATATTCTAATTGCAGCAGCAGGAAAAGCTGGATTAATCACTGCTGACATGGTGAAACCGGGCGCTGTTGTGGTAGATGTGGGGATGAATCGCGTCACAGATCCCAATGGCAAAAGTCGTTTAGTCGGCGATGTCCATTTGGAGTCAATTGCTGGTGTGGCTGAGTTTCTCACCCCAGTCCCTGGTGGTGTAGGCCCCATGACTGTCGCTATTTTGCTGCAAAATACATTTGTTAGCTATGCCAAGCGACATGGAGTTAGCAGCGACGAATTATGAGTTATTCTTCCTAATTCTTAACTCCCAGTTATTAACTCGTTCAGCTCCACAGCACCTTAAAATTGTGACGTATATGACAAAAATTTCAAAATTTCAGGACTTTTAAGCATGGTAGCAACTAATAAGTTTAATAAGTCACCAGAGGCGTCCACGTTCAGCCTATCAGCTTATCTCAAAGAACGACAAAAGCTTTGTGTAACTGCTTTAGATCAAGCAATTCCCGTTATTTATCCCGAAAGAATTTACGAAGCAATGCGCTACTCTCTATTAGCTGGAGGTAAGCGTGTACGTCCGATTCTTTGCCTTGCTACCTGCGAAATGACCGGCGGTACAATTGACATAGCCATGCCTACAGCTTGTGCTGTGGAAATGATCCACACAATGTCCTTGATTCATGACGATCTCCCAGCGATGGATAATGATGATTACCGCCGGGGAAAGTTGACAAATCACAAAGTTTATGGTGAAGATGTCGCTATTTTGGCTGGGGATGGCTTGTTAGCATTGGCTTTTGAATTTGTGGCGACTCAAACCCCCCAACAGGTTCCTAGAGAAAGAGTATTGCAAGTCATAGCCCGTTTAGGACGCGCCCTGGGAGCAGCTGGTTTAGTGGGTGGTCAAGTAGTGGATCTAGAATCGGAAGGTAAGTCAGATACTTCCCTAGAGACGTTGAATTTTATTCACAACCACAAAACAGCCGCCCTTTTAGAAGCTAGCGTAGTTTGTGGCGGTATTTTAACAGGAGCATCATCACAAGATGTGCAACGACTGAGTCGCTATGCTCAGAATATTGGTCTGGCGTTTCAGATTGTGGATGATATCCTTGATATCACCGAGACTCAGGAGCAATTAGGGAAAACTGCTGGTAAAGACCTAAAAGCTCAAAAAGTCACTTATCCTAGCCTGTGGGGACTGGATGAATCACGCTCTAAAGCCCAAGAACTTATAGAAGCAGCTTGTGCAGAATTAGAGCCATTTGGGGAATTAGCCCAACCACTCAAAGCGATCGCCCATTATATCATCAGTCGCAATCACTAAGTTTTTAGGGAGAGTGTAGCGACGGTCAATTTGGGATTTTGGATTTGGGGTTGCATCCAAATGTTTCCTTAAAAAACAACTGCTGCTAAGATTTACTAACCTAACCAAAATACCATGCAGGACATAGGCAACATTTTAGACAACCGGGTGCTGCTAGTTGCTCTGGTGGCTTGTTTGATTGCTCAAACTTTGAAGCTATTTATCGAGCTCATCAAAAATCGTAAACTGAATGTGCGTGTTTTAGTCACAACCGGAGGAATGCCCAGTGCCCATTCAGCTCTAGTTACCTCTTTAGCAGCTGGTGTAGGGCAAACTTTGGGTTGGGCATCTCCTGATTTTGCTCTAGCTACGGTTTTTGCCATCATCGTCATGTACGACGCCGCTGGAGTCCGCCAAGCTGCTGGTAAACAAGCCAAAATTCTCAATCAAATGATTGCAGAATTATTTGATGAAAAGCATGAATTTAGCCAAGACCGACTCAAAGAATTGCTAGGACACACACCAGTTCAGGTGATAGCTGGGTCAGCCTTGGGTATAACTATCTCTTTGTTAGCTAGGTCTTTATTGATGGTTAGTACTCAATAAGGGCATTGGGGAGCCACTGCTCGACTAGGGTTCCCCGGCATATAGGAACCAGCACCGTGGGCGGCTCCGCCGACTTGAGGTGACTGGCGTCAAGTGGCGTCATTGGGCATTTGACCCTTGACCAACTACAACCGCACAACTGACCTGAGTAGCACCACCTTCCGGCTATCTACTAGATAGGAGACAAAACCGCGTTCGTTTAGCTTCTGTAGTGTTTTGTAGGCATCTTGTTGATTAGTGGTGTGAATTGCCAGTAAGTAAGGGCGTTGTCCATAGGAAACAAAACCAACATTACCTCCCAAAACTTGCTGGATGCTATTTGCTAGTTCCGGACGATTGAAATAGTCTACTAATACGGCATAACCTTCTTTCAAAGTTTGAGGGTTATAGGTAACTGTAGATGGCTGTTGTGCTTGCTGGTCTCCGGGCCGAGTGGTGATGATAGCAGATAGCCCCACAATATTGTTAATATATCTTGCCCAACGATTAGCATCGTCAATCGTATTAAATCCGCCAATGCGGGTCACTGTATCTTGGAGATATTGGCAAACAGTACTTTTAATTTCATTGGGTAAGGCATTACGCAGTTGCCTTTGATTCTCTACTGTGGGACTAATAACCAATAAAAGATACTCACCAGTATTCGGAGGCTGACAAACCGGATTAGCTTGTTGAGCGGTTACAGAACTTACACCACCCATTAATCCAGCGTAAGCGAAGCTCGTCGTAGACATCGCTAATACTAAAGCACTTGGTAAAATCTGAGATTTGTACACAAAAATTAGCTAAATAAATTATGGTGTCTTCCAAGATTTTATAGAAATATATTTTGTTCCCCCTAGAGAAAATTAGGGAATAGGCAATAGGAGCAGGGTGCAGAGGTAATAACTTTGAACCATGCCCCATGACGCCACTTGCTACAAGTCTGGCGACCGAACGCAGGGCTGCCCCCATGCCTTACCCTACACTAGTCAAAGATGCTAAAGCGTTGGGAATTGTCTCTGAAGGTGCAGAGAATTCGCCTGTAATCACATACTCTAATCGCAGTTTCAACCAGGTAATAAATTGGGGGTTAGTGGAAATAATTGCTACAGATGGTTGGGGACACTTTGCTTTAACATCTGCTAATTCTGGCGATTCCAAGAAAGCGGGTTGCTTAACTAACCAAAAATCAATTTCTTTTTCTTGTTCGTGGTAATAACGGATACGCTCTTTTAAAACTTCGTCTATGGGTTCTTCTTGTAGGAGAAAATTTTGACTTGCCAAAACGTAATAGTATGTTTGCATTTTCATTCTTTGTTGACTATTTGTTTACTAATAGATATTTAAGGGCACAGTGTATACCCTGTACCCTTAAAATTTAACTTTTCTTGATTTTCTGGAACCAAAAACTAAAAGGACAAGCACTTCCCTGATTTTCACTACTTGAGTCTTTACCACCTGCTGTCAACTTTTCGAGAAACAGGGTGTTGTCAAAGTAATGTTCTAGAGAAATAATTTGCAAATCGTCGGTAACTTTGGCAATGCTCATGCCGATGATTTCTACCGTCTCTCCAGTTGGCGCAAAGTCTTTGTATGCACCGTGAAAATGTCCCCAGTGTCGCCACTTAAATGTCACGTTTGGGGGCCCTGAGAACACCTCCAGCACTTCCCAGGGAAATCCTTGGGGAAATGTTGTATGGAAGAGTTTGGCTGATGATTCAAAACTTTCTTCAGAAGCTTTGTAATGTTCTGAATCAGCCATGAACAGATTGTAAGTACCTTGGGCTGATAAATCTGCTGCTGTGTACTCTACTCCTCCGTTTGTACTGACCCGAAATCGGTCGTTCACCACAGATAACCATTGCTGTGGGTTAGTTTTAAAAGATACCTCCATCTCGAAGGTTCTCACCAAGTTTTGCACGATCGCTTCTAGTGTACCTTCTAGGTGACTACGTGTACTCTCTTGGGCTAAATTCTCTTGAGAACGGGAATAATCTGGAGGTGTCTGATATCGCCATTCAGCATCAGTGCTAGCAGCGATAACTATATCCCGATCCTGTACCCAAAGCGGCAGGTTGTTAGACTGTGTTGCGCTCATACTTAAATCTTGATTGAATATTTGCTCCCTAATTTCCAGATTTCGCAGTAACAACCCCTCTAGCAATTCAAAATTCAAAATTCAAAAAATATGAGGGTATTCGGTTGTGGAGTAGAGTTTATTGCCCCATGACGCCAGTTTGCTTAAGTCGGGAAACCCGCCCACGCAACTGGCTCCCCTATTCCCCATTCCCCCTGATAGCTTGTTTCATCTCACGGACGGCTCTTTCTATACCTACTAAAGCTGCCCGACTGATGATAGTGTGACCAATGTTGAGTTCTTCCATCCCTGAAAGCGCAGCCACAGGATAAACGTTCCAGTAGGTGAGTCCATGACCTGCATTCACTCGCAATCCAGCTTTAATTGCTTGTTCACACCCTTTAGCTAGCACAGCTAATTCTTGCTGGCGAGTTGTTTCATTTTTTGCCTCAGCATATTGCCCAGTGTGCAGTTCGATAAACTTTGCCTGTATCTTGACAGATGCTTCAATTTGTGCAGTTTCGGCATCAATGAACAGACTAACTGGAATGCCAGCGCTTTGCAATTTATCAACAATCTCACCTATTCTAGCAACTTGACCAACGATATCTAAGCCGCCTTCTGTTGTGACTTCTTCACGTTTTTCGGGGACTAGAGTCACATAATCTGGTTTAATATCGAGGGCGATCGCCAGCATTTCATCTGTAGCGGCCATTTCTAAATTAAGATGCGATCGCACGGTTTGTCGTAACAGGCGCACATCCCTATCTTGGATATGTCGCCGGTCTTCCCGCAAATGCACAGTAATACCATCTGCACCACCTAATTCTGCCAACACCGCCGCCGCTACGGGATCTGGTTCCACCGTCCGCCGGGCTTGTCGAATAGTGGCGATATGGTCAATGTTTACGCCGAGTGTAGCCACCCCTAGTTTCTCCCAATCCACAGTCCTCAGAAGTTGATCTTACCGGAAATCAGGGTTTTCTGCTGCGTAGGGAAGCGATCACTTTTTTGAAAATGGTAAAATGTGTTAGTTTCAATGGGTTTTAGCTTGCAGCCTGTAGCTTGATTTGGCGTTGCTGTATTCAGCATGACACAGCGAAAATCATTCCAAATTTATAAGAAGAATTCTGTATTCTGACTCCTGTTTTATGCACTACCTTTGATTTTGATTCAAGGATTAACCAAACCATATTCAGGCTGTATAAAATTTTTAACTATGCATCAGTAGATAAGAATGCACAAACTTCTAATATTCCGTGATGAAAAACTCTTGCGTCGTGCGCTTACCCACCGTTCTTATGTCAATGAAAACCCAAGAGAAGGTGAACACAATGAACGCCTGGAGTTTCTCGGCGATGCTTTACTGAATTACTTAAGTGGTGAATATCTTTACAACCGTCATCCAGAAAAGGGAGAAGATGAATTAACACGGCGACGTTCTGCATTGGTAGATGAGAAGCAATTAGCAAAATTCGCTATTGAGGTGGGTTTAGATTCTAGAATGCAGTTAGGTAAAGGTGCAATTAGAGATGGCGGCTATCAAAATCGTAATTTACTCAGTAGCACCTTTGAAGCAGTCCTTGGTGCTTACTATTTAGATAATGATTCTAAAATTGAAGCAGTCCGTGCAATTGTAGAACCTTTATTTGATTCTGTACCTGAGCCAATTGGCTCGAATGTAGACTCTCAAAATCGGTTTCAGCAGTGGGCTTTAAAGAATGTTCACCTCAACCCTGAACGTAAACCTCCAGAATATGTCACGATCTCTGAATCTGGAGAACCTCATGCTAGAGAATTTACTGTCGAAGTACGTGTCAATGGTAAGGCGTATGGTGTTGGTAAAGGTGGCAAAAAACAAGATGCTAGAAAAGCTGCTGCTGAGGATGCACTGACGAAGTTAGAAACACAAGGGTTGTTGTGAAAATCACCCCAACTTTTTTTAAAAATTGGAGTGATGTGGTTTTCAATACTCACACTTTTATTTCTAACGGAAAAATCACCGTGAAGGTGGAACCAACCCCCACTTCGGAGACTAGTTTAATTTCGCCTTGCAGTATTTTTACTAAACGAGAAACTATTGCTAAACCTAAACCTGTGCTACCGGGGACGTAGGATTTATCGCTAGAACCGACGCGAAAGTATGGTTCAAATATTTGTACTTGGTTTTCTGGCGCAATACCAATGCCAGTATCAGAAATTGCGATCGCACATCTTTGACTTTCCAATTCCTGACATAAGACTATGATTCTCCCCGATTCTGTGTAGCGAATCGCATTACTCACAATATTTGTCACAATTTGTTGTAATTGTAGAGCATCTGTGAATATTTGAAGAGGAGCGCGATCGCAATCAATCACTAGCTGTAAACTTTTCTCTCTAGCTAGAGGCTCTAACATTTCATAGACATTGAAAATTAGCGCACGTACATCAACGGCTGTGGGATTGGGTCTGATCTTGCCCGCATCGTAGCGTGAAATTTCTAATATATCGTTAATTAGACGCAGTAAGTATCTACCATTGCGTAATACCCGCTCAATATGTTCTAGATTTGTATAGTCGTTATTTTCCCTAATTTGCTCTCGTTGTTCACGTAAAAACAAATTCGAGTAGCTAATAATTGAAGACAGAGGGTTTTTCAGTTCGTGGGCTAGATGGGAAAGATAATCTTCGTTAGCACTCACTAAACGATTTAGTTCTTCATTATGCAGCATTAGTGACGAATATAGCTGCTTGAGTTCCCGCAAGCGTTCTTCAAAATAACTATTAAAGCACCGGGCGATCGCTTCATCAATTACAGTGTCAATTAAACGTATCGCCCGAATAATCTGAGCAGGTGTACCCTGTAATAAATCTACTTCTATCGTCTCCAATATTATTGAGCGCAATAGATGATATTCCCGCACAATTTCTGCCGGATCAAAACCTTGTGTAGCCCTGAGCACTCCATGCTGCCAACTAGCAGTAACTATTGACTTCACATCATTCCCCTGAAGTTTTGAAAGTACTGTTACCATTGCTTCTAAAACATCAGGAAGATGATTTTTAATCGCTGTGTAAGGCAATTTATCAGCACTTTCAATGTTGCCATCTTTGCGAACTGCTATCACCCACTTATTGATGATAGTGTTAGTTTTTTCAGCCAATAATTGACTAAAATCCATTGATTTTTAAATTGGGCAAGAAATAGGTGATTTAAATTCTATATGTAATTCTAACCAAGATAGTGTTTGATTACCAAAATCAGTAGATTCCGCTTGTGGTAAAAATTTATATATTTTATACACTGATTGTTGCTTAGTTGCTTTGTTAGCTCTCTAACGATTTAAGTTGAGATTGTATCACATATATCATTTTGGGCAAAACTCATTCAAGATCATCACTACCCAATTACCGGAATGTACTGCATTTTCCATCTCTACTAGAGGTGGAGTTTTGTTAACGAGGTGCTTAAAGATGATAAAACTTACTTAGACTGATCAGTCCAAACAAAACACTGGATAGGAGTATTTATATCTACAAAATTTATGTTACCGAAAAATGCTATATTGTGTCTGTCGATCATCGACTATAAATTGAGTAAGTCAGCCTAATCCAGCAGGTCACAGTTAATAGCGCTGGAACGGAGGAACCACATTGTGGGGCGTATCTTCACTGAAGGATAAAGTATAAACACTTTATGCTTTAAAAGAGGGGCATCTCTCAGCCCTAGCCCGTCAGCTAACTTCGTAGGCATTGAGAGGAGACTGAAGAGACAGCATTCTGGTAATGTTTTGATCTCATCAGTGTCCAAGGCTGGTACTGCTCTAGTTTTTTGTACCTGCACTTAAATCTGTTGAGGTTATGAATGGTATTTCAACTGAATTTAGCTGCTGTTTTTGCAGTCGCTGGGCAAGCGGCTTGGAAAAAGGCAAAACCCATCATCGTTAGGGATGTTGTCTTATTGCCTCTGTTGGGATTCTTGGGAATCATCTTGTTGTGGTGGGTTGTTGCCCTTGTTAACCATGAGCTGATGCCCACCCCACCAGAAGCCCTAGTTGCAAATTTAGACTACATTTTCAATCCCTTTTACGAACGAGGCCCTGGCAACGTAGGAATTGGTTGGTTGTTGTTAGCCAGTCTGCGACGGGTATTGTTAGGCTTCGGCTTGGGAGCAATAGTAGCAATTCCCTTGGGGTTTTTGATTGGCATGTCTAGACTAGCCATGCTAGCTTTCAATCCCATCATTCAAATATTTAAACCCGTATCCCCATTAGCTTGGCTACCCATCGCTTTAGCTATTTTCAATTTGGCAGAACCTTCAGCCATTTTCGTGATTTTTATTACCTCCTTGTGGCCGACCATTATTAATACTGCCCTTGGAGTTTCCAGCGTTTCCAAAGATTATTTAGACGTGGCACGGGTATTAGAAATGCCCCGGTGGCGACAGATCACCAAAATTATTTGGCCTGCAAGTTTACCCTATATTTTCACAGGTTTGCGGATTAGTTTAGGGATTGCTTGGTTAGTAATTGTCGCCGTAGAAATGCTCACTGGTGGTGTTGGCATTGGCTTTTTTGTCTGGGATGAATGGAGTCGTCTAAATTTAAGTTCAGTATTCCTAGCTGTGTTAGTAATTGGTGTCACTGGCATGGTTTTAGACTACGCCGTCGGCAAACTCCAACAATTAGTCACTCGCCGTCCTACAGCCATAAATTAACTGGGTATTGCTGAATACAATCTCATTCTCTCTGCGCCTCTGTTTACTGAGCGAAGTCGAAGTATGCGACTCTGCGTGAGACAAATTCATAGCTTCAATCAGCAAAGCCAAAAAATCAAAGATATCTATTTGCGATCGCCTGGAAAAAAGGCTTCTTCTGCAAATATGGTTTAAACATTGATACACACAACAAAGTTATGCCCCGCACCGGATTTTTAGAAATTGAAAATTTAGTTAAGTCTTATCCGACACCTGATAAAGATAATTCTGTTGTGCTTAATGGCGTTAATCTGACAATTGATGGAGATGAATATATTTCTGTAATTGGTCACTCTGGCTGTGGTAAATCCACATTGTTAAAAATTATCGGTGGTTTTGAAAAAGCGACTTCTGGTTCAGTAAGGTTAGATGGGCAAGAAATTAGAAAACCAGGTGCAGACAGAATGATGGTGTTTCAGAATAATTCGTTGTTGCCTTGGTTAACAGTTAAAGAAAATATCCGTCTAGCAGTAGATGAAGTGCTCAAAAATGCCAGTCGTGCTGAAAAAATTAGTGTTGTGAATGAACATTTGGCAATGGTAAACTTAACGACGGCAGCCGATAAATATCCTGATGAAATTTCTGGGGGGATGAAACAGCGAGTTGGGATTGCTAGAGCCTTGGCAATTCGCCCAAAAATGTTACTAATGGATGAGCCTTTTGGGGCACTAGATGCGCTAACTCGTGGTAAATTGCAGCGACAAGTTTTAGATATCTGGGAGCATAATCGGCAAGCAGTGATGATGATTACCCATGATGTAGATGAAGCAATTTATATGTCAGATCGCATCGTATTAATGACTAATGGACCAGCAGCGACAATTGGGGAAATATTAGAAGTACCGTTTGAGCATCCACGCGATCGCGCAGCTATGCGAAACTCTAAAGAATATTTTGCACTCCGCAACCACGCTCTGAATTTTCTTGACCGATATTTCGGCGAAGATGCATAAATTAGATTATAATTGTTTCTTAGTGGGTGGCCTAATTCAAATTCATCTCGATTGGATTTGGAACGGAGGAACCAATGTTTGGGGCTAATCTTATGAGAGACACCTTCCAGTCTTAGCCCGTCAGCTAACTCCGTCGGCAATGGAAGGAACCTCCAAAACCTTGGCTGTAATACCAGCTGCGATTGGGGTTTCCTTAACTGATTTCAGATTGGAGATTTTGGTTGTCGCTACTCAATCTAAAATCCATCTTGTGAAAGTTGATTAAAAAAGTCAAGCATCCTCACAACTTTCTGCAAAATCTAAAATTAGGTGCCCTACTTCTCATTAGCAATTTATTTAATTTGAGGAGAAGTTAAAGCTGTGAAAATTAAGCCAATGTTAGTTCGTCTACAAAACACTTTGGGACGTGATGACCTAATTGAACAAATGGTATTGCTACCAGAGCCAAAGCAAGCCCAAACAGCAGAATCAATTAACTTAGTTGTGGCTTACGACGCTTCTCCTAAAAGTCACACCGCACTAGATATCGCTTGCTGGATTGCCCACCAAACACGTTTAGCTACTAACACCCAAGTCACAGTGCAAGCTGTTTATGTGGTCAAAGAAAGCTATAACAGTCAGTATCCAGATATCTTTCATTCTGCAATACATTTACCAACTTTAGAGTGCCCAGTTGGCAATTTATCAAAATCCGTTACATCTGTATTAACTCAACCAAAATTGAGAGCATTTGCACCAGAATTACAAGAAAAACTGTTAGCCCCTCTCCAAGAAGCCGACAGAATTATTTGGCAAGCACGCAGTTTAGCTGAGGAATGGCAAGGTTCCTTTAAATCCCATCTCAGATTCGGTGATGTAGCTACGGAAATCAGAAAAGTTGTAGAATTAGCAGCAGCCGACATCCTATTTCTCGGTTGTAGATCTATCAAAGATCCTATTGTCAAAGCACTGGGTGCTAATTTTCCTTGTGCTGTCTTAGGTATTCCCAATTGTATAGATGAATAATCACTGCTCCTAATATAAGTTGCGAGGTTCTTAACGCCAGTTCCTATAAATTTGGCGACTAAACTGACTCTAAGCAAATTGAGTCACCTATGATTTAGGTGGCTTTTTGCACTCTATGAATATAGCCGTTCTCAATGGGGCGGAACGATGGTTATTGCATCCAAGCCAGAATCAGGAACTCTGAAAAACCGGAGCTTCTAACCTCTGCAACCTGTAAGGGATGGGGAGAAACTAAATCACCACACTGCTAAAAACATAAATTTTACTTATATTTAACATAGTAATTATCAATCCTGACCTAAAGAGGTTGTTTGAAAAGTCTAAATTAATACTAGCCCCGGCGATTAGAAATCGCGCGCCACTTGCTACAAGTCGGGAAACCCGACGACAGTCGCCTCTCCCAAGGGGAGACGCCGCGCGAACAAGTCGGGAAACCCGCCCACGGCCCTGTCTCCCCAAAGCAGTGGCTTGGCTATACAGACAAAACCTGCCTCCGCAGGTTTCAAATCCTTGATTTTGTGTTAGTCCAGGTCGGTGGACTTTGCCTGTGTAGTAGCGAATTATATTCGCCCAAAACTTTTCAAACATGCTCTAAGTTATTTGTATCTTAGGGAAGCTGCGGTTGGCTATTGTGCTTAAAGATTCTACTTTACGTAGTCACAATTGACCAACTAATCTGTAAAATAACTACAAGCCAAAGCAATTTTACAGACTGAAAAAGGATTAAATATATGAACCCACCTGAAGAATATACCAATAATAATTTTAGAGAACCAGAACAAGGGGGGTTAATTCATAGTGGTAAAAATCTCGGAGAAATCAATAGCCTAGATAAGGTTAGAGATATTCTTTTTGGTAATCAAATTCGAGAGGTTGAAAAGAAGTTTACGCGTTTAGAAGAACGTCTATCTAAAGAATTTGTCAATGTGCGGGATGAGACTAGAAAAAGGTTAGATGCTCTGGAGACATACATAAAAAAAGAGGTTGAGTCTCTAACAGAAAGGTTGAAAAATGAACAATCTGAACGTGATTCAGGGGTAAAAACACTTGCAGAAGAACAGAAAAATCTCACCATTACTTTAGAAAAAAAGTTTGCTCAATTTGAAGAACAAACTACTAATAACCATCGGGAACTGCGTGAACAGATTCTGAGCCAATCGAATAATTTGCAAGATGATATTCGGCAAAAATATGAAGAAATTTTGGCGTTATTGGAACGGGAATCTCAGGAACTACGTAGGGATAAAACTGACCGTTCTAGCTTGGCATCTTTGTTTACAGAATTAGCTATTCGGCTCAATTCTGATACCAATTCTTAATTGTTCAATAAATTCGGTTGTTGTAAGTAAGGTTTAGGTCATTTGTTATTTGTAACCTATGGCGTTAGATAGTCCTCAAGTAGGCTGGTTCCCTAAATTCTGAATTGGCGTAGATGCGTCAAGGTATTGTCCTACTAATATACGCACAGCATAACTAAGCGCTTTAGAGTTCAGTGTTTTCTGATCAATTTTTACTACAAGATGTACCTTAGTATCAAAATGTGAATCGGTGAATACTAATAATGAGTAAAAATTCCACAAACAAAATGGCAAAAATATTTACCCAAATTTCGAGTAATAGTAGCCAACATTCGGACTTATCTACTAATAATAATCCTGTAAAAAATAACGATGAATTAAGTATACTTCGTAGTTTGTTACTTGGTGTTGAGCCAACTCAACTTAATCAACTCTACGAAAGATTAGAAAATCCCCAGATTGCAGCAGAAGATATCAGCCGATTGCTACCGGAAGCAATTATCTTGCGATCGCAGCAAGATCAACAGTTAGGTGAAGCGATGGTATCAACCGTAGAGACAGCTATTCAAACTTCTGTTAAAAAAGACCAAGACATACTTTCAGACACCTTTTTTCCCATCATCGGCCCGGCGGCTCGTAAGGCAATTTCTTCAGTTCTCCATGAGATGATTCAATCCTTGAATCAAACTTTAGAACATAGTTTATCACCACAGAGTTTACAGTGGAGATTAGAAGCACAAAAAACCGGGAAATCCTTCGCGGAAATTGTGTTGCTTCGTACACTAGTTTACCGAGTAGAACAAGTATTTCTCATTCATAAACAGACTGGATTACTGCTACAACATGTTGTTGCGACTCAGGTAAAAATCCAAGATCCGGAATTAGTGTCAGCGATGTTGACAGCTATCCAAGACTTTGTCAAAGACTCTTTCAATGTCCAACAAGATGAAGCGTTGCAAAGTTTACAATTTGGAGAACTGACCGTTTGGATTGAAGAGGGGCCACAAGCAGTAGTAGCAGGGATTGTACGGGGAAACCCTCCGCAAAACTTAAGACTAATTTTACAAGAAGCGATCGCCAAAATTCACCGCAGGTTGAATCGAGAAATTCATGCTTTCACAGGGGAGACAGAACCGTTTAACCCCAGTAAGCCTTACCTACAAGCCTGTTTGGCAGCTAGATATAAATCCCCAGCTAGAAGAAATTATATCTATGCATGGACTTTTTTGGGCACAATAGCGATCGCTGTCGGTGTTTGGGGCTTTTTTGCACTCAGAGAACAACTCCGTTGGTATTCCTATCTAGACAAACTCGATTCTCAGCCAGGAATTGTTGTGACTAGTAGCAAGCAACAGAATGGGAAATATATCGTTTCTGGGATGCTTGATCCTCTAGCAGTAGACCCTCAAACATTCTTACAGGAAGCAGATGTCAATCCCCAAAAAGTCATTGGTCAATGGAAATTTTACCTATCATTAGAACCACAATTTATCGCTACTAGAGCTAAAGAATTCCTCCAAACACCAAAAAGTGTATCACTCAAAGCTGATAAAAAAGGTATTCTCTACGCTACTGGTTCCGCACCCCGCCAATGGATTTTAGAAGCGCGTAAATCTTGGCGTTTTATTCCTGGTGTGACTCAATTTAATGACCAAAACCTCGAAGAACTTGAACTCATACAATTCAAAGCTTATAAACAGCAAATTGAACAAGAAATGCTCTTCTTTTCGGAAGGACAGACAGAGTTGATAGCTGGTGAAGCTGATAAACTCACAAATTTAGTAGTAGTAACCAATAAACTTTTAGATGTTACCAAATACTTGGGTAAAGATATACGCATTCAAGTCACAGGACACACCAATACAACGGGAACAGAACAAACCAACAAATTACTGAGTCAAGCTCGTGCTAATAAAATTCGAGTTGATCTCATCGCTAAAGGAATCAACTCCAATAAATTTAACGTCGTGGGTGTGAGTTCTAGCCTCCCATTGAAACCAGAATTAACACCAGAAGCCAAAATGGCTAACCGTAGAGTATCTTTTCGGATATTCTTAATTGAGAACACTAACTGAAGCAACATCAATTTATGCTCCAGAAAAAAATATGTATGGTAGGTGCATTTGCCACAGGTAAAACCAGTTTGGTGGCACGTTTTGTTAACAGCATTTTCTCGGATAATTACCATACTACTGTCGGTGTAAAAATTGATAGAAAAATCGTAAATATTCAAGAAAAAACAGTGAATATGATTCTTTGGGATATTTATGGGGAAGATGAATTTCAAAAGGTAAGAATGTCTTACCTCAGAGGTTCATCTGGTTATTTACTAGTAGTAGATGGCACGAGAACGAATACTTTAGAAAAAGCCTTAAATTTGCAAAGGAGGGTAGAAGATACAATTGGAAAAGTTCCCTTTATTATGATCCTGAATAAATGGGATATGAAAGATGAATGGGAAATTGACAATACAGATATAGATGCTGTGATCAAGCAGGGTTGGACAGTAGTTAAAACCAGTGCTAAAAATGGTTTGGGTGTCGAAGAAGTTTTTCAAACTCTTGCCAAAAAAATCATGGATGAATAAATGCTAGATTTCCCCACTCCTATTATTGCTTACCTGCTCAACTTCATACTAGAACAACGCTCCCTTGCCTATCTTTTAGTTGCCAAAGATGGTTGCTTGTCTGCTTGGGGTGGCCAGCTAAAAAAATATGGGGTTATTAACCTCCGAAAAGGTGGATATATAGGAGAGCAGGTTTTTTTTCTAGAAGGTATATTGCCATTAGATGATGTACCTTTATTTCTACCCTGCATGAAAACCGAGTATGGTATGTGTGCAGATGTCCATATCTTCCCCGCAGAAGAAGGGGATTGGGTATTGCTGTTAGATGCTACCCATGATGAAAAGCATCTGACATTGACTCAACAACAAGCAAATAATCTTAGCCTGTTGCAGGAAAAGTTATCTAAGATATTAAATCAGTAATTTACATATAAAACCAATTGATTTTAGTGTTAAATCATGAACGACTCTATCACAGCAGACCTATTTGCAGCTTTAAATATTCTAGTGTTAGAGCGACTTGACCTCGGTTTATATAAAATTTCTGGGACAGTACCACATTGGTTAAACCGCTTTTGTCGTCCTAGACTTAAATCGGGTACGGAAGTTTTAATACCAACAGAAGCATTTCCGTTTTTAGAAAACTTTTTAATTGATGCTGAAGAGTTTTGGCAGAGTAATCTTCATCCAAAACTAAGCTCAGGTCTATGGACTGACAAAGATTTGTCTGGTAAAGATTACCATTTTGAAGCGTCAGCAATTTGTCTCAATAACCGAAAAATCTTATTAATTGAGTCTTTAGAAGATTATTATCAAGAAAAACAGTATATTATCCAAAAAGCTAGAGAACACGAACTAAGCCATCAGCAATCATTAAAAGATAACCAAAAAAAAGAAGTCTTAATTCATTGTATTATCCATGACATTGCTGGGCAAGTAAGTAGTATTAATTGCTGTTTAGCTCTTTTAGAATTGGAAAACTTGACACCTAAAGGACAAGAACGTCTAGAAGTTGGCAGACAGCAATCCATTAAGCAAGAAATGCTGATCAGAGAAGTTTTAAATGCATTCTCATCTGAGGTAAAGTCACTGGAAGCTTTCACACTCAATCCTGAAAACGCACCCAATATTTTGACTGCTGTACAGGAAGTGATCAAACTATTAAGCCCTAGTTTTACGCTCAATAATATGCAGTTACAGCTTGCTGCTAACATAGACGTGACAGCAGATTGGAAAGTTGTGGGAGATCAATCACGGCTGGATAGAGTGATTGCAAATCTGGTAGAAAATGCATTTCGTCATAGCCCGCCGGAGTCCACTGTGGAAATTGGTTTAGAACAAGATGGTAAATATATCTTTTTGATGATAGATGACGAAGGTATGGGTGTACCGCCAGAGATGGTAGAAACTTTATTCCAAAAGTTTTCTCAAGGCAAGGAGAAATCTGGTAGATCAGGATTAGGGCTTTATTTTTGCCGAATTACAATACAACGTTGGGGAGGAAGTATAGGTTATATGCCCCGTCCCGGAGGTGGTTCTCGGTTTTGGCTTCGTTTATTAAAACCTGTACCACTTTCGTAGTCAGGACTTTAGTGCTTGGGTTTAGTGGGTTTTGCCTCCGCTCTCATGCTGAAGACTTGGAGATTTTTTTGAGATTTTCCGGAACTGCTAATTGCCGTGTGGTAGTCCTCATTAGGATATCAATGATTATGCTAACTTCCTATACCTAACCTTTCGGGGAATATCCCCACCATATTTTCCTTAACAACCCAGTCGTTTTGACTGGGTTGTTGATTAAGAGGGTTTTCAGATTAAATTCCTACTTTCAATACATGCATGTTCATCAGAAGTAAGTCAGCATAGGAGGGCATGACACGCAGTGGAGAGACACTCTACTACTGTGATACCTGCATAACTAATTAGGGGCTATTATGACTTCTTCATTTGATGATTTGGTGTTAGTTGTAGGTGCAACTGGTGGAGTGGGACAGCTTGTGGTAGGCAAGCTTATAGAGAACGATTTCCGGGTTCGCGTCCTCACACGCAATGCTGCAAAAGCCACAAAGATGTTTGATAACAAAGTAGAAGTTGCTGTTGGTGACATCCGCGACCCAAATACATTGCCAACAGCGATGCCGAACGTGACTCAGATTATCTGTTGTACTGGCACTACTGCCTTTCCTTCAAGTAAATGGGAGTTTGAATCAGAACCCAACTTAATCGAATGGGTGCAGCTGTTTTTCGACCCCAAGTATAGTATCAGCAAGGCAAAGAATAGCCCGCTCAATGTTGATGCCCAAGGTGTGAGCAACTTAGTAGCTGCGGCACCTGAGAATTTAAGGCGATTTGTATTCGTCTCTTCCTGCGGAATTCTGCGTCAGAATGAATTTCCGTGGAAACTTTTGAATGCATATGGTGTGTTGGATGCCAAACAAAAGGGCGAAGTAGCCATTATTAATTCGGGATTACCCTATACTATTATCCGTCCTGGACGCCTAATAGATGGCCCTTATACTTCATATGACCTCAACACTCTACTCAAAGCCAACACAGGAGGCAAGTTAGGTGTTGTGCTTGGTCAGGGAGATACACTCCAAGGTGATGCCAGCCGTATTGATGTGGCAGCAGCTTGTGTAGAGTCCATCCTTCATCCATCAACCGAGAGGCAAGTTTTTGAGATTGTTAATCAAGGAGCAAGACCAGCTGTGGTTGATTGGGATTACCTATTCTCTCAGCTGACCTCAGTTTAACCAAGGGAGTTGATGAAGCGATCGCTTTTTCAAAGCTAAATAAAAACCCCTGGTTGTACCCAGGGGTAATTCATCTTTATTCCCAGTTATGAGAATCGCATTTGTCGGACATGATGAAATCCGCAATCATGCAGTAATTACATATTATCTATCTATATAGTGCAATTAGGTAGTAAAATATTAGTACGCATGTATTTGTGCGTTGCCGCACAGTCTGTTCTCAATAAACATCCCATTGTCAGCCTCACTACCATATTTGTGGGCAACATACTAAGCATCATACCCAGTAAATTACATTTGCACGTAGATAAAAAAAAGGTTTAGCATTCAGCTAAACCTCCATATCCTAGTGCTTAAACAGACATCTCAAATTAATTTAGACTTACTCTTCAAACAAGTCATCTTCCTAGAGGATGTATCTAAATATTCTAAAAGCTGCTAGGAGATTACTTGATTACTTATAAAAACAGCTTAGTTTAGATAAGCTTAAAATATATACTTAACTCTTACTACATTAGTATTGATTTAGACTTATCATGATTATGAGTCAATGTCCTTGCAAAGTCTCAAAACTGCTAAACAATGATTTGGTTATTCATGAGGAAAAGGTTTGGTTAACGACCAAACCTTAATCATTGCTGTGCTTAACAACGTACTAGATTAATTTAAACCTAGTCTGCTTCCAGAACATCTTCCTAGAGGATGTGTCGAAATATCCTAGAAACTGCTAAACGACTACTTGGTTATAATATTTACTATTAATTTTTAATGAGAGTATAAAATGTTTTAAATATAACTCTGAGACACGAAAAAGGCTTGGTTAAGACCAAGCCTCCAGATATACCAGGTGTTTACCATATATAACTACTTTAGACCTACTATTCTTACAGGTCATCTTTCTATCAGGTGTATACAAAAAACCTCAAAGCTGGTATTGCATAAGCTAATAATACCAATTCAAAATTCTCTCTTGAAAAGTTTCCTCATCCGAATTTGTTTTTTTTTGAACTTCTTCGCGTGGTGCGGGAAGCCCAGCGCCAGCCCGATAGGGAGGGAACAGCGCCAAGTGAGGTCTTCTCCCCACGACAATAATTATTACAACAATAATTATTACAATAAGAGTACACCCTAACTCTGGAGTTCTGGCAGTGGGCTTATTTGATGATTTGAGTCGGTTTCTGGAAAACCGTTTAGAAGAATTTTTGCGTAATAATCCTCATTTAGAGTTAGAAGCGCTGTTAGAACAACTGCGCGAGCAAGAGGAAGACACTTTAAAGCTGATTGCAGATTTACAATTACAAGAAAAGCGATCGCAAGATGAAATTCTGTCTACCGCCCAAGAAATTCAGCGTTGGCATATCCGTGTGCAAAAAGCTAAAGCCTCTGGTAGAGAGGATTTAGCAACTGCGGCTCAAGCAAGAGAAGCCGCCCTATTACGCGAAGGTAATCAGCGCTGGGGACACATGCAAGGGCTAAAAGAACGTATTGAGCAATCTCAGCAACTACTACACAAAATTCAGGTGCGGCGACAAGAGGTGCAAACTAAAGCTGCTGAAGCACAGACAGCCCGTGCTAAAGCCCAAACCCAGCAGCGCTTAGAAACACAAGGCTGGTGGAATTCTACTAGTACTTCTGCAAGTAGTTTTGATGACTTAGAAGAGAAGTTTCGCCGTTGGGAAACTCAAGATGAATTGGAGCAAATGAAACGGAATTTGGGGAAATAACCCTGAATTTAGCTCCCCGATTTCTTGTAGATACCCATAGAGTAGAGGTCGGGGAGATAAAGTAAGATTTTTAATCGTGTTAACTGGGATTATTTTAAATAGTTTTAAGAGTGTTTTTTACACTTTTGGAGTAGCACCATTCCAAGAGTGAATTATTGAGATATTATTTAATCTATTAATTACGCTCGCATTTTCTGATAAATTTTATTTAAGCAGATTTGTATACATTCCTCTCAATTGTCTAATCAATACTTTTGATTGCCGCAGTATTCCCGAAACGTTACGAATGAGAACTGAGGCATGGAACAAACTATATTTTTAAATATTTTGGCTAGCCTACAAAAATTATTTGTAGGTTACATTCCTGCCGCCGTATTGGGTAGCTTCATTGGCTACTTAATAGGCGTAAATGGTACAGTCTACCAGATATTCCGGCGGATATTTCATATACCCCATAGTGTCCCACCTATAGCTTTGCTACCAGTTATGCTGCTGGTTTTTAGAGAAAATGAACCTGCTGTCATCATCGTAGTTTTTATTGGCACTCTGTGGGCGGTGATTATTAATACGGCTATAGGAATGCGGCATTTTCATAGACAAAATAACAATTTTCGCGTAGCTATATTTCATTTATTTCATGCGCTGAAAGTTGGCGTTTGGGTAGCATGGTTTACAGTGATTGCAATAGAAATGTTAATTGGGCAAAAAGGACTAGGTGCTCTGGTTTGGAATGCTTATAAAGTAGGCAACACTACTTACATAGTCCAGGGGATACTTTACATTGGTATTATTGGCAGTTTATTGGATCAGTTTCTGGACTTTATAGGTTATCTTTTGGCTCAGATTGTTTCCGATGGGAAAAAATCTGCTGAATAAATGAAAAACTAATCAAATCACCTGGTTCTGCGGATTGTACCTTGCCAGTTAATACTTTGCTTTGCAGAACGTTCACCTAAAGAACGGGTAGCGACAACCTCAATATCAACGTTAACGCCAGGACGAAGAGCAGCAGTAGGAATTTTCAGCTTACCCAAAGCGAGGATAAAACGGTTATAGTCGCGGGTGACGAGTTCGGCAGGAATGTCGCCGTCGTATACAGTTTGGTAGTCAGAGAAGCCAGCAGAATTATCCCGCGATCGCATTTTCACGCGAAACTGAGATTGAATTGCGTCAGATTTGGCTGCTAAATCGACTATTTTTAAGGTGAGGTCTTGTTCTGCGCCAAGAAATTCTGCTACGGCTAACCGTGTGACATCTTTCTTGGGAATTGCATGGTTAACGGTAAAGGTTGTTAAGTCAGATTCCGTCTTGCTGCTACCTGCAATCCACAAATCTTCAGGAAAAGTAATTGCGACTTGTTTGTTGTCGTCTAAACTCAGGGTTGCAGTTTGATTTGCAAAACTGGCGATAGCTTGTTTCTCCTGCCAAACGAGTTGAAAAGACCCTTCTAGGCGTTGTGCAAATTCCCTATACTCGTCAGCAATTACAGAACCAGGCGCAAGTAATGAAACAGCGCCTGTGCGGATATTCCACTTGTTCTTGGAAAGGTCTAATTTTTTACCTGACAATTCCGTAATTGCTGACTGCAAAGTTGGCATATCACTCGCTAAGGGTTCTTTACCTTGAATAATACTCAAAGTTCCCAAACGTCCCTGGTTACCATTGCTGCCATTAATACCGTATTCACCATCTCTGCCATCGTGACATCTATAAGTTTTCTTAGTACATTTATGACCAGGAGTACCAGGAGTACCCTCACAAGTTTCTATTTCCCACCGACGTGTACGACAGTTGCAACCCTCTCCACCATAGCCACTCCGTCCGCCACGTCCGCCTTTTCCTCCTGACGCGCGGACAAGAATTTGCCGCAAGTCTGCCAAATTAGTGTAATTAACATTCAGAGAACCACCATTGCCCCCATCTCCACCTCTACCGCCATTACCACCATTACCCCCATTTGGTGCTCTAATGTTGTGGTTGACATTGCGTGGTTGGCTACCACAGTGGGGTTGATAACCCCGCCTACCGTCCTCCCCATCCTCCCCATCCTGACCCGACAGTTCAAGATTGACTGGTGAACCATCAGTAAAAATAGTTTGGCTTTGACCGTCGCGGCCATTTCTACCGACTCGGCCATCACTGCCTTTGCTGCCATCTGAACCATAGTTCCGATGTGATTTAGTATATATTTCATCAGCATTTGCTGAACATAAAACTGAACCAGAAGCAGGTAACAAGCTAGTAAATAAACAGAATGTTAATAAGAGTGGCAGCTTTTTGAAAAATCTCTTGTGCATCGATGGAAATTTAAATTATTGATAGTATTTATGACGAGAGCATTAGTAATTTGCTCCCAGTGATTAAGTGCTATCTCATAGGTCATTGGCTGAAAAAATTAGATTTGTAAAGATATGGAAATAATGAAGTTGCAAGTGCATTTTGGGGTAAATGGTATATTTGAAATTCAAATAAAGGGAGAATAGTAAACCATTAATTCATCTGGGATTCCCCCTCATCAACAAACGAGCGATCGCATTACTAATTGGCTGACCTGTAGCCTGTTGATAATAAGAAAAACCCGGAGAAGGATTAACCTCGAAGCAATACCATTCATTGTCCGGCGTCCGGCGTAAATCTATACCGCACAGAGGTAAACCGATCGCTTTTGCCATCACCCAGCAACGTTCTTCCACTTCTTCTGGAATCCGACAAGCGCGAATCTCGGTAGTTTCGTCATCTTGGGCTGCATAGCGGTAATCATCAGCTTGGGAAATCACCTCGGAAGCAAAAACCTCCGTACCCACCACATGCACACGATAATCTCTGCCGGGTATATACTGCTGGAACTGGGTAGGACACCAGGAGACATTAGTCAGGCGTTCTAGATGTTCTGCACCCAAACGGGAAACTTTACTGCGAATCCCACTAACTGATTTGTAAATTACATTACCGTGGTGTTGCCAAAAGGCTCGTACAGCTTCCGGGTCGGTAGTGACTAGGGTTTCAGGAACTTGAAAGCCGAGGGCACGAATCTGTTCTAATTGGTAAGGCTTAGAACTGTTGGGAGCCATAGCCGCCGGACGGTTAATCACCAAGGCGGGTGTAATTTCTGCCCAACACAACAAAGCATCATCAAAAGCGATCGCATGTTGCCAAGCTAAACTATTGACACCAGATGCAGTAACTTGGGGGAGGCGGCGCGAGTCATAGGGGCGCAGGTAAGCTGCGGTGATGGTGCTCAGGTCAACTTTTTCACACCAAGTACGGATTTCACCTTGAATGATAGAACCAGAAGTATCACCTACATTTAGCTCAAGTTCTGTCTCTAAAATATCCCTTTGGTCAAGCAATATTGTCGGTACACCCAAACGAGTCAATTCTGAGTGGACTGCTGCTAAAGGCGGTTCATGGGCAATACCCCACAACAAAATCAGCATTGAGCATTACCTCCACGTAAGTACTCTAGAATGGCATCAGCTATTTCTGGTACCGAAATATCAGCCCAAAGGTCAGCGCTCAAAAACTCTGCTGGGGATTGATCATCGCTAAAATGAACTGTCAATAGGTCAACTTTCGCAGCATCAGCGAGATTTCTGGCATGATGTGCCAGGGTTTTATTGACAGTACCTAAGCAGTGTTTGCCCACCACAGTCACCGTGAACCCAGGTTGTTCAATGACTGGGGGCGTAACATGCGGTGATAAGATAACTTTCCGCTTTCGAGGACGTACCGGAATACCTATTTGAGCAGCTGCATAAATCCACTGTTCGGGACGCCAAGCAGGGCCTAACAGGTACGTTGGCGTCGGTCGGTTCAAAACAGGGCATTTTAGCCGAGATAGCCAAGAAATCAGAAACGCATTCATTTCCGCCGCCACATACGCCCGGTCTTCAGGGATGATGTGGGGGAGTTCTGGCTCAAAAATACAGGGTAGGCGGATGAGGACACCAGTGATTTTTTCGATGGTGTTAGCGGAGCTTACCGTTCGCGCAGCGTCTCGCAGAGAAGGTATCGTCTGACCACCCACTACTGCTGTAGAATACATATCCAAAGCCGCTTTTGGTTGCTGATACCTATTTCCCCATACCTCATTTGTAACCACAGGTTGCAACTCAGGATCACTAGACCCTAGATAGTGTCGCCATCCAGCCATCGACAAATCCTCACTTGTCAGCAGGCTAGCACCATGAGCCGCCCAACGATTAACCAGCGCCCCGGCGGCTTTATCATGACGACTGGCGACAACTACTAGCATAAATCTTAGTTCCCTACTGGATTGACTATTTGTTCACCAACGCTGGGGCGTTCTTGAGACTCGATAAAAGATTGCCCATTTGCTAGTCGCACTTCTAGGTCATCAATACGTTGCGCCATCAGACCGAGTATTTGTTGTGCGCCATTGGAAAGCACTGGTACGGGGGAATCTGGTATTGGCCCTGTTTCAGACAATTTAGGTTCTTGAATTACATCGCGTATTTTGTTCTCGATTTCTTTAATCTCCAGCTTTTCATTCTTTTCTTTGACCTCTTTAATTTCGCTCTTGAGTTCTTTAACAGGTTTTGCTGGGCCTGTGAGTGTGAATTTACTACTACCATTAGCGGTAGGTAGAGCATACGCTAACTGATCGAAGTCAGGAATAGCGGCTGCTAAGTTCTGAGGTAGGAATGTTCCTCGGTGTTCAGGTGTTAACAGCAAGTCAACAGATCTGGGTGCAACAGGAGAAATTAAGAAGATTTCCACATAGCCGCGAATTTCTAGGTTTCTAGCTGCGAGGATTGCTGGCTGACTCACATCGGGTAATAAGCTAATCAAAGCTGTGTCGTGAGCAGGAATGCCGACATTAAAGGTGAATTTTTTAGGATCACCTACAACAGGGGTGAGATCACTAAAGATATTAGTACCTGTAACATCAGTGATTGTTACTGTGTCAGCTACATTTAACACTGGTGTAGTAGCAGCGAATTGCAGCCTGAGTCTGACATTCGCATTGCTAGTATTGGCAATGGTTAAAAAGTAACCTTGGACAATAGTCCGCGCTACAACTGCGGGGCCTGTTCCTACCGGTGCTATAGGTTTTACTAAAAGTTCAAAGGTGGATACAAGAGTCATATATTTACCTCTGTAGTACGTATCCAAGCTACATAATTTCACTGATATATGAATAGTACCCTTGAGGGTGATATTGACAACAGGCTCCTAGTCAGGACTTTAGTCGTTTTTATTTTTGCCACAAAAAAGTGGCTCTGTTTTAGAGCCACTCAAACTTTCAACAAAATTTTCTGAATTACCGAGCTAAACCTTGAGCAGAAGCGGCATCAATTGGCTTCATCAAGTACAGCCGTAAGAATTGCCAACCCATAGAAGACAAAATTGGCAATTTCTGGAAGAATTTGAAGAATTTAGGAGTTTTGGAATTAGCGATCGCCATCAATTTTGACATCTTGTTGACGCAAATATCCAATCGCTGATAAAACTCTGGGTTCTCTACATCCAGCATCAACGGGAATACCCGTCCTGCGGTTTCATTGGTCTTCTTAATTACGTAGATGTCATATTCCCGTGCATCCAGGCCAATGGAGGCATAAAAATCTTGGCGCTGGATGTCATTGAGATACATTGTGGCAAATACCGACAACAGGAAGAAGCGACTCCACAGGCGTGCTTTCCAATCATTCAACATTTGCGGCTGGGATTTCATCACCGCATCAAAGAAATCGCCGTGACGGTTTTCGTCCTGACACCAGTTTTCAAAGAACCGGAAAATCGGATAAATCCGGTCTTCAGGATGGGTTTCTAAATGACGATAAATGGTGATATATCGCCAATAACCAATCTTTTCTGAAAGATAGGTAGCGTAGAAAATAAATTTCGGCTTAAAGAATGTGTAGTCGCGGCTCTTAGTCAAAAACCCTAAATCTAGGGAGAGATTGAAGTCCGACATCGCTTTGTTCAAAAAGCCGGCGTGACGTGCTTCATCCCGTGACATCAGGTTAAAGCACTCTGCCAAAACTGGGCTTTTGTCTTTCAAGCGGCGTCCCAGTTCTTTGTACAGCAAAAAGCCAGAAAACTCAGCAGTACAGGAACGCTCTAGAAATTCCACGAACAACTTGCGAGTTTCCCCATCAATGTGATCCCAGGATTGTTCAAACTCGGCATCCCGAACAAAATGATGGCGGTTGTAGTCAGCACGGAATTCTTCCAGAATGGCTTGCAACTCGTCTTCATTGACGGAGATGTCCATCCGCGCCATTTCATCAAAGTCGGTGGTATAAAATCGGGGTGTTAATAGTGTTTCCTTCGCCGGGACTTTAATTCCTGGCCGCAATTCTTCAAAGCCTGGTTTTTTTAGGGAATCTACCATGTCTTGATTTCTCTTTTGTCTTTATTACCTTGAGTACACCAGAAAGCCAGGGGTCGTGCTCTCACAAGGCGTAACTAGACGACAATAAACCATTTGTATAAATTTCAGTCTACCAAGGTGTAGCGTGAAAACTTGTACATAAAACATTAAGAGTTGCAACAATACCCCAACACTTACGGAATTGCTCATCGCCAATTGGTAGTTAAGGGAAATCATCTGTAGCTGAAACAAAACAGCGTCGGCAAACCGTCTTTAACAACTAGAGGGAATCTAAGGGGTCGAAAATAAAGATGAATGAGCAAAACAACGCCCACAAAGACCGTCTGCTTGTCTCTTACATCTTGAGTGCGGGATTCTTTTTTTGCGGCATGGGTGGGCTGCACCGTTTTTACAATGGCAAGATAGGCACGGGTTTGTTGTGGTTTTTCACTTTTGGTCTATTTGGTGTTGGACAGGTCGTAGATTTGCTGCTGATCCCTGGTATGGTTGATGACTATGAACAAAACCTCAGACTCAAAGCTGGATTGTCGCCCTTGGGTGTGCCTTTAAATCAACCTTCTGTCATCTCTGAAGTTTACCGCCCAACCAAAAATCAACTCATGGTTAAATTAATTGAAGCCGCAGAAGTGAAGGGTGGAGCGATCACTGTAACTCAAGGTGTCAAAGCTACAGGAGTCGGTTTCGCTGAAGTAGAAGCCGTGCTTAAGGAAATGCTCAAATCAGGTTACGTCAAAATAGATAACGACCCCATCACTGGAGCCGTCACCTACCATTTTCACGAGATATAACCACATGCAAAGCTTCTAACTGCGTGGTTTTGACACTTGCACGCCTCCAACTGCAAAAATTTGTTCGGCGGTTAAATTCAAGTCTGGAAATGTTGGTGATTCGATGCGTTCCCCGCAGGCATCGTCATTTCGGAACTGCCGGACTTGATATTCTCCGTCAACTAACAAGTAAATCGAGATGATTAGTTGTTTGGGGTTGCCGATCAACCGCCTACCGCCTAAAGCGATTTTGAATAGGAAGCGATCGCATCGCAACTTGTATGAAAGGGGCGATGCGATCGCTTTTTATATGAATAACTCCCCAAATACAAAGATAGAAACACACCGAGTAGTTATTCTCATGACCAATAACTAATTTCTACCTAGCCACTTTTGACCATTCAAGCGCTGGACTAAACCAAACACCAGCAAATCAAGGGTGATTTTGCGTTCATCAATTAAAAATGACTCAAGAGTACTAGGTTTTTTACCTTCATTACAGGAAAATCCTTTTTTCCCTTGAATATCTTCATCAGGGAAGTATAGGTTAAATTGACGCCGCCCGTTCTGCCAGCTACCAATAATTTGCCAGTATTCTTCGGCTGAGTCAAAGCCAGTTAAGGGAACTTTCTGTTTAGCAAAAGACAGTTGTAAGTCTGGCACACCTTGCTCGGATATAGCCTTTTGTACTGCTGGTAGGTAGTTTTGCTCTATGAACTCCACAAACGGCTTATCTTCAACAGCCGGGGCTTTTTCCTTTTTGGCGGCGGCGGGTTTTTCCCCTGGGGCGGCTTTGGCTGCGGCTGGGGGTTTCTCGCGCTTGGGGGGTGTGGCGGCGTTGGGGTTATCTTCTGGGTTCGCTGTTTTGGGGTCTGGTGTATTGGCAGTAGGGAGGTCTGTGGCTACTGGTGCGTTAGTGCTAGGAGCGTGTTCTTGGGCGACACTGGGAGCCTGTTGGTCAACAGTGCTGGGAGCTGCTTGATTATGATTGGTTGGGTCTGCCATTGCTCAGGTCAATCCTTTATCTAGCTTTTGGAGCGTTCACGAAGTGTGCCGTAGGTATCGCTCACCTTATGGTTTTATCATCTTCATTTTGACATAGCCGACATTAATTTATTTAAGCGATGGGAATCCCGCAGTCCCTTTACACTTATCCTCACCTCGTACCTGGATAAGTCCTGACAAGAACCGTCTCTAAATTAAGCTGCATCAGCTTTACAGCATCTTAATGACACCAGTTTGCTTAAGTCGGGAAACCCGCCCACGCAACGGGCTCCCTAATGCCCTATTCATGATGTTGCTGAAATTTTCCCCAAGCCTGAGGAGTGTTTTCGTCGATAAACTTCTTGGCTGCATTTAGTAAATATTCGGAGTATGTCCTAGCAACAATGGATAACTGTTTACCAGATGGGTAAACCATGTACCAAGTCCGTGGAATGGGAAAGTTTTGCACATCAAGAATGCAAAACTCTGCTGACTCTGGTATCAAAGTATGCAAAGATAAAATGGAAATTCCCAAACCACCAGCGATCGCCTGTTTAATTGCCTCGTTACTCCCCAACTCCAGCTTAACTTTCACTGTTACCCCTTTTGCATCGAACAGACTTTGGACAGCGCGGCGCGTTCCTGAACCTGGTTCCCGCATAATAAACGGTTCACTAGCCAAGCGTTCTATGGGAATATTTTTTTCCTTTGCCAATGGATGATTAACAGGTGCAAAAACTACTAAAGGATTATCTAAAAATGGTAGGCAAGTTACATCTATATTTTCTGGCACTTGACTCATAATATACAAGTCGTCCAGATTACTTACCATCCTCTCTAAAATGCGTTCATGGTTAGTTACTTGTAGTGATATCTCAATGCCTGGATAAAGTTGGCAAAATGGCCCTAACAAACGTGGTATAAAATATTTAGCTGTTGTAATTACTGCTAGGCGTAATTTTCCTTGTTTTAGCCCTTTTAAATCTGCTACCTTCATTTCAAACTGGGCTATAGCCTCAAAAATTTGTCTACAAGTAGCAAATAATTCTCGTCCCGCCTCTGTCAAATATAGGCGCTTACCCACCTGCTCAAATAGTGGCAAACCCACTGATTTTGTGAGCTGCTTAATTTGCATAGAAACGGTTGGTTGGGTGAGAAACAATTCCTCCGCAGCGCGAGTAAAGCTGCCGTGCCGGGCTGCTGCCTCGAACACCTTCAACTGGTGTAACGTCGCTTGGTTCAAGGGTGATTCTCCTCTAAGAGCAATTCATAGATATAAATCTAGTATCACTGAACACTACCCCATGATGGAACTATACTTCTACAAAAGTTATGAGTTATTAGTATAGATAAAACTCTATTCTCGCTATTACGATAAAGGTATTTTATTTATAGAGTTAACCAGTTATGATCATCAACAACGAAGCGTAAGATGCCTTTCATCTGATGAATGCTGAATATTGAATGCCGAGTACGGATTACCGACAATTCAACATTCTAAATTCATAATTCATCATTCATCATTCCATTATTCTTCTGTAATTTCTTCGATAATCTTGATCGGTAACTTGCCTAAATCTGGTAACTGAAGCACTTCTATTTCGGCAACTTGCTCTTTGATACTAATGGGTAACTTTAATGCTTGGCGTTCTTCTATCCAACAACTTGCTAATGGTAAGGTTTGCTCTAATTCATCCAGTGGTCGAGGAATTACCATGACTGCATTTAACTCCCCAATACGTTCCGCCTCGTACATCCCAGCTTCTACTGCTACGGCAACATTAGCTACAGTGCCACGAATAATGGCTGTACACAAACCCGCGCCAATTTTTTCATAGGATGCCAAATGGACATCAGCAGCTTTAAGCATGGCATCACAGGCTCCCACCATGGCCGGAAATCCTCGCGTCTCTACCAAACCAACTGCTTGGTTACTCAAACGGCTATAACTACCTTCGTCCATAATTTGACTGAGACGGTTGGTAATTGGGAGTACCACATCCAGATTAGGATAAGGTCGGGGAATCACCAAGCTAGAAACTAACTGACCAAACTGTTCCGCAGTTTGCACACCAGCTTCTACAGCCAGACGCACATCAGCGATACCACCTCTAACAATGGCAGTACAGTGACCGCTACCAATTTTTTCATAGCCAACAAGGTGAACCCCTGCCGATTTCAGCATCATATCTGCCGTACCGACGATCGCCGGAAAGCTGAGGGTAGAGACTAACCCCAAAGCAGTGTCTTTGAAGCTGTCTCGACGCTGGGAAGCCTGGAATGTGTTAACAGACCGTTGATTATATGTTTCCATGTGAAGTCTCCAGGATACTCACGAAACTAACAACTTACTCTTAACACTTACTCAGACTGATTGTCAGAAGTTGGCTCACTCAAAGATTGCCGATGGGGAAATAATGTGATTAACAGCCTTTGTATACTCCCTTGACCATAAATTTGAGTACCGATACCGTTAGCAGATTCGGTGTTAATTTGGTTCTTTTGTGAGTCCTGATTAAGTTCTGTCGGACTAGTAAGTTTGGGGTCTTCTTTAATCGCCGGAGACTCGCTTTCTGGAGTAGCAGGCGACGGAGAAGGAGAAACAGCATGGTGTTGTAACTCCAGGAATGCTGTAGCAGAGAATTTAGTTGAGGAAATTATTTTGTCCTCTTGATTTTCTGTTTTACTACTTCCTGCTGCCCAATAGTCGTCTTCCTCATGTTCAGGTGTACTTATGGGGTGAGTTATGGGTGTTTCTGGTTGCTTTGCTTCCGCAATACTGCGACTGGTGTCTCCCAGAATTGAACCTGGTGGCACTACTTGTGCCGGTGCAACCGAACAGTTAAACACGGTTGTAGCTGAACCAATACAAGCGTTTGTACCAATTTTACCTTGGCCAATCATCAAGAAACCGGCTCCCAGGTTAGCTCCTGCTTCCACTTCTAGAGTACCTTCATAGACTTGGAGAATTGACCCCATGCCCACACAGACCCCTGAACCGATAATTATCTTACTGTTTGTAGCCGCTTGGAGTATCACACCTGGTGCAATTACTGCACTAGGATGAATAATCACCTCGCCACTAATGTAAGGATCAAAGTTATTGCTGAGGCGCAGTGGCGGCACAGACATGGAAATTGTCACCTCGGAAGCCGGAAAAAGTTTTGTTAGTCAAGGATCAGGAAAGACGCAATTATACTCTTACGAGAAGCCCTACGGGTGGCGCTCGTACCGACGCTCGATGACTCGCTACCGCTACGCTAACGCCAGTTCACGCCAGTCGCTTCAAGTCGGGCGTTGCCCGCCCACAGCGCTGGCTCCTTTATGCCGACGCCACTTGCTCCGGAATGGCTACGAGCCTTGGCGTGAGAGGCTAACGCCACTTGCTACAACGGGGGGTTCCCCCCGAAGTTTGCTGGAAAGAACATCTCCCCGGCAACTTCTCTCCGCAACGTAGTGGCTCGGAAACCCGTCCACCGGACTGGCTCACCGCTCTACGAGCATCTACTGTCAGGAGACGCGATTAATCGCGTACAAGGTCAATGGTCAATTATCAGTTTGTCGTTTATTTCCTATGCCCTATGCCCTATGACTATGGACGTTGGATAATCGCTTCCAGTACTCGGCGCTTGGCTTTCGGGTCAATACCAATTAAGCGCACATATTCTCCTGGGAATTCGGCGAGGTTGGCTTCTAATGCCGCGATCGCTTCTCTGTCGGAAGTCGCCTGGATTGGCCCAGCACTAGTCCAAGAACCTGTGCGGAAACGTCGTTGGTCTACATGTTCGACGCTAATTTTGTACCCACCGGCTAATAGTTGCCTGAGCTGATCAACTACCTCTGTACTTAAGCGATTACTAGTTGCTGTCGCTGTTGCTGTCGCCGATGTACTAGCTGTAAATGATTTCTGACTACCAGATGGGCTAGGTTGGCCGTTGGGTCGTTGGATAATGCTCTCTAATACTCGCCGTTTGGCTTTGGAGTCAATGCCAATCAAGCGTACATACTCACCTTGATGGTTGTTGATGCAGTCTTCTAAGGCTGCAATCACGTCATTGGCGGAGCTAGAGTTAATTGGTTCGCAACTTTGCCAAGATCCTGTGCGGAATCGCCGCTCATCCACATGCTCCGTACCGATCTTATAACCACCTGCTAACAGCTGGCGAACTTGTTCTACGGTTTCGCCACTGATGCGGCCACTGCTATGACCGTTACTGTTACCATTGCCGTTGCCGTTGTAACTGCTATGAGATTGAGTCGCAGGCGCTCTAAAGGTTGCAGGTGCGCCAACTGCGCCATCGGGACGTTGAATTATGGTTTCTAGCACACGCCGTCTACCTTTGTCAATACCAAATAGGCGGACATACTCGCCACTGTGGTCTCTCAGACAAGTTTCCAAGGCAGCGATCGCTTCGCCTATGCTTCTGGGTTCAATGGGCTGACAACTAGTCCAACAACCAGTGCGGAACCTTCTTTGGTCTACGTGTTCCGTGCCAATTTTATAACCTTGCTCCAACAGATAACGCACCTGTTCTATTGTTTGGGCACCCAAGCTATTGCTCGCCACTTCACTACTCCTTTCTAGCTCTAAAACTGTAATACCGTTACTACTTGTATAAGATTTAGCATTCTCATCCCGAATGGGTGCAATACACTTGCTATCCGCAGCACAGCGATAACCAGCCCGTAAAGCCTGATTAATCCCTACCACATGATGAGCAAATTCCTCATCCTGGTCTTGTACATCTGGTAAGCGATCGGCTTGCTGTTGGGTAGTAATAATCGCTCCCGAAGGTACATACTTACCTGGGGGAATTTCTACGTCTTGAATTAACGCGTGCATCATCACGATGCACCCAGCACCTACCCTGGCATTAAATACTGTGGAGCGAAAGCCAATGAATGAATCATCTCCAACATAGGCGGGGCCATGAATCAATGCCATATGGGTCAGAGAAGCATTTTTACCAACCCATACTGAGTATTTATTTTGGTCATCGCCAACTACTCGCCCTTGCTCCAACCCATGAATCACGACACCATCTTGAATATTGGTGTTCTCACCAATATAAAAAGGTGTGCCTTCATCAGCTCTAATCGAAGTTCCAGGAGCAACGATGACATTTGCACCTATCCGCACATCTCCAATAATGTTGGAAAAGGAATGTACGAATGAGCTTTCATGGATTTGTGGCTCTGCTAAACTCCTTGACCACGGGGTTGGGGGTGCCGCCGTGCTGCGGACTGCCATTTCGAGATTCCTCCTAGTATTGTCATTTGTCAGTCGCCATTCTTACAAAGTTCTAATCGCCGGAAGCCAGCGCACCCTGCGGGAAGCCGCAGAAGCGTCTACAAACTTTGCGCTCTGCCATTTGTCTTTAGCTCATACCAATGACTAATGACTAATGACTAATGACTACCTAATATTGGTCTTTTTTGCTGTAAATGAGACGATCTTCAACGTGAATAGTATCAATGATCGCCACCACTGCTGCATCCAAGGGACGCTGTTCGTTACCCTGAATTTGACGAGCGGCACTGCCTCGACTGACAAGTACCCACTCATCTACTCCAGCACCCACAGTATCTGCTGCAACTTCGTATTTTTGCAGGACGTTCCCATCTTCATCTACTAACTGCAACAACAGTAGTTTGACACCACGAAGACTTGGATCTTTTTGGGTGCTCACTACTGTGCCACGAACTTTAGCCACTTGCATTACACGTTATGGTCTTCTGCCGAAGGGACGAATTGCGTTGACATTTTCCCGGAACTGTTCTACGTCTTCTGTATAACGAATTGGCAGGACGTATTCTAAGTTTTCGTGAGGACGCGCAATGATATGCGTAGATAAGACTTGTCCGCCATTGACTCGCTTCACTGATTCCACACCGGCTGCTACAGAAGCTTGTACTTCCGAAACATCTCCCCTGACAATTACTGTAACCCGACCACTCCCGATTTTTTCATAGCCTACCAAGGTGACGCGAGCTGCTTTTACCATTGCATCCGCTGCTTCTACCACTGCTGGAAAGCCTAGCGTTTCTACCATTCCTACTGCAATTGACATTAGTTTTAATCCTTAAATCGAGTTTCTAGACTTGGATAACAGAAGCACTCAAGAAGGCAAAGAAAGCAAATTCCTTTATTCAACCAGTTTTTAGGTGCGGAACTGTTCTACAGCTTCCGTATACCGAATCGGTAAGACGTATTCCAGGTTTTCATGGGGACGGGCAATAATATGAGTAGATACTACCTCGCCACCGTTCACTCTTCTAGCTGCTTCTACTCCGGCTGCTACTGAGGCCTGTACCTCCGAAACATCTCCACGCACAATTACGGTAACGCGTGCGCTACCGATTTTTTCATAGCCTACTAATGTGACACGAGCGGCTTTCACCATCGCGTCGGCAGCTTCTACTACTGCCGGAAAGCCTTTTGTTTCAATCATTCCAACTGCAATTGGCATCGCAGAACTCCTAAAAAATTAATCCGATTAGTACTGTTGTTTGAAAATTTTGACGGGGAGAGCTTGATCTTAGAGCTAAGAAAACACTTCCAAATTAAGCATAGGAAAGCTTGGCGTCCCTGGCAATATAACTTACCATAATAGTTTATAATAAAACTGTTTAAGAAAACTTAACGAAATTTAATGTTCCCATCTAGTTAATGAAATTTCACGGATTGCTAGAGTAGCCAATTCGGCTTTATAATTTTTTAATTACATTTGTTAAAACCTGGTTAATAAACTTTGCAAATCTGGATTTGGAGGAACTACGAGAGTCAGAATGTTTGACTGCAAACGTTTTTCTTCGATTGACCCTATCTATACAAGCACAGGCTAAAAGTTATATAAGTTTTTATAATAAACGACATAAACTGACAATGTAGAAGTAGGAATTCCAATGTTATAAGTAAAATGTAGATAGAGAATTAAATTTTTTATTTTGTGATATGCAGTTCTTTGAACCGTATAATGTCAAGCTAAATATAGAGATTATATTTTGAATAAGCTGATTTTAAAACAAGGCATAACATACTCAGTCGTCAAAGGAAAATTAGATGGATCATTTTCTTTACATTACAAGTTGGTTAGTGCCTTTTTATGGTTTATTAGGTGCTATTTTTACTTTGCCGTGGGCAATGGGAATCATTCGGCAGACAGGGCCTAGACCTGCGGCCTACTTCAACTTGTTGACAACCCTTTTAGCTTTTGCTCATAGCTTGTGGGTGTTTAAAGATATCTGGGACAATGAACCAGAAAGTTTACTGATTACTTGGTTCAAAGTTGCAGATTTAGATTTATCCTTTTCTTTGGAAATTTCGCCAGTCAGTGTTGGGGCAATAGTTTTAATTACAGGATTAAGTGTGCTGGCCCAAATTTATGCCCTGGGCTACATGGAAAAAGACTGGGCGTTGGCACGTTTTTTTGCACTGATTGGATTTTTTGAAGCGGCTTTGAGTGGTTTAGCGATCAGCGATTCCTTATTTCTCAGTTATGCCCTGTTGGAAATCCTGACGCTTTCTACATACTTGTTGGTAGGATTTTGGTACGCCCAACCCCTAGTAGTAACGGCAGCGCGGGATGCCTTTTGGACTAAACGGGTGGGAGATTTATTACTGCTGATGGGTGTGGTGACACTTTCCACCCTGGCAGGCAGTTTAGATTTTTCTGATTTAGCCGAGTGGGCACAAACAGCAAACCTCGATCCGGTGACATCAACTCTACTAGGTTTGGCATTGATTGCTGGGCCTGCGGGTAAATGTGCTCAATTCCCTTTACATCTATGGTTAGATGAGGCGATGGAAGGGCCGAACCCCGCATCAATCATGCGGAACTCCCTAGTGGTAGCGGGTGGTGCTTATGTGCTGTATAAATTACAGCCAATATTGGTGCTATCACCAGTGGCGTTGAATGCTTTGGTAATTATGGGTACAGTGACCGCAATTGGTGCCACATTGGTTTCCTTGGCGCAAATTGATATTAAACGGGCACTGTCCCATTCCACTAGTGCTTATATGGGTTTAGTGTTTTTGGCGATGGGTTTGCAGCAAGGGGGTGTAGCTTTGATGTTGCTGTTAAGTCATGCGATCGCTAAAGCCCTATTATTTATGAGTTCGGGTTCGATAATTTATACTACCCACACCCAAAACCTTACGGAAATGGGCGGTCTGTGGTCAAGGATGCCCGCAACTACCACTGCCTTCATTGTCGGGTCGGCAGGGATGGTAACACTATTACCCCTAGGCAGCTTTTGGGCGATGTTGGCATGGGCAGATGGCTTGGTGCGAGTTAGCCCGTGGGTAATTGGGGTATTGGTGTTGGTGAATGGCTTGACAGCTTTGAACTTAACGCGGGTGTTTAGATATATCTTTTGGGATAAACCGCAACAGAAAACCCGTCGCGCCCCAGAAGTAGGATGGCAAATGGCATTGCCGATGGTGTCTTTGACCATAGTCACCCTGTTGTTACCCTTGATGCTACAGCAATGGTACTTGCTGCCTGATTGGGAAGGAATTGATTTATACGTGTTATTGATACTCCTTTCTTCCACCGTACTTGGCGTAGCCATCGGTTCAAGAATGTACTTGCACAAAGCGTGGTCGAGGTCGAGAATTTTGGCTTGGAGATTTGTACAAGACTTGTTGGGTTATGATTTTTACATAGACCGAGTTTATCGAGTCACCATAGTCAGTGCAGTAGCCCTACTTTCTAAAATTTCTGCATGGAGCGATCGCTATTTAATTGATGGTCTAGTCAACTTGGTTGGCTTTGCCACAATTTTTAGTGGGCAGAGTTTAAAATACAGCATTTCTGGTCAATCCCAAGGGTACATGTTGACCATTCTGGCAGTTGTCAGCATCTTGGGATTTTTCATTAGCTGGTCATTAGGTCTATTAGATAAATTGCCTTTTTAAGAAGGTCGGAAAAAATCAAGTTAACTAGTGTACCCCTTTGGGGAAGCAAGCTACGCGTAGCGTCTCCGCTAGGAGAGGGTTGTCATTTGTGAAGAGTCAAGGGTCAATAGTAAATTATCTAGCTATTGCCTATTCCCATTCCCTATTTCCCATTTCCCATTTCCTAACATATGCTGAGTGTTTTGATTTTAGTGCCGTTAATTGGTGCGGCTTTAATTGGTTTCTGGCCTACTGAAATTACAGGGAAGCTGTCCCGTAGATTAGCTTTAGTATTTGCCAGTATTACTTTTGTCTGGACAGTTGTACTAGCAATGCAATTTAATCCTGGGGAAGTCAGTCAACAGTTTGCTGAGTCTTTACCGTGGATAGATGTCTTGGGCTTGAACTATAACCTGGGAATAGATGGTTTATCTTTGCCTTTGCTAGTACTGCAAGGACTATTGACTGGCATTGCTATTTATAGTAGTGATGAATCTCTGCAACGTCCCAGATTTTATTACTCTTTGATACTGCTACTCAGTGCTGGGGTAACTGGAGCCTTTCTAGCACAGGATTTACTGTTATTTTTCCTGTTTTATGAACTGGAACTGATTCCCCTGTACCTATTGATTGCCATTTGGGGTGGTGAAAAGCGGGGTTATGCGGCTACAAAATTCCTCATTTATACTGCGCTTTCCGGAATCCTGATTTTGGCAAGCTTCCTTGGTATGGTGTGGTTGAGTGGTGGTTCTAACTTTGCGCTAGCAACCTTAAATGCCAAGTCTTTACCATTAGCAACTCAACTTTTATTGCTAGCGGGGATTTTAGTAGGTTTTGGGATCAAGATTCCTCTAGTTCCCTTCCATACTTGGTTACCAGATGCCCACGTGGAAGCCTCTACACCAATTTCGGTGTTACTAGCTGGGGTATTGTTGAAGTTAGGAACCTATGGCTTACTAAGATTTGGCATGAACTTATTGCCAGAGGCTTGGACTTACTTGGCTCCTTGGTTAGCAGCTTGGGCAGTAGTGAGTGTATTGTACGGTGCATCCTGTGCGATCGCCCAAAAAGATATGAAGAAAATGGTAGCCTACAGTTCCATTGGACACATGGGCTTCATTCTTTTAGCGGCGGCGGCGGCGACACCTTTGAGTGTGTTGGGTGCTGTCATCCAAATGGTGAGTCACGGCTTGATTTCCGCACTATTATTTCTGTTAGTAGGGGTGATTTATAAAAAAGCTGGTAGCCGTAACTTAGATGTGATTCGGGGACTGATGAACCCAGAACGTGGTATGCCTGTAATTGCGACTTTAATGGTTTTGGGAGTCATGGCTAGTGCAGGGATTCCCGGAATGATCGGATTTATTTCAGAATTCATCATTTTTCGGGGTAGTTTTCCAGTTTTTCCTGTGCAGACCTTACTATGTATGATTGGGACAGGTTTAACTGCTGTTTACTTCTTGATTCTGGTGAACAACGCCTTTTTTGGGCGGTTGTCTGCACAAGTCATGGACTTACCTCGCCTATATTGGAGCGATCGCATTCCCTCTCTGATTTTAGCCGTGCTGATCGTCATCTTTGGTATCCAACCCGTTTGGTTAGCTCGCTGGACTGAACCCACAATCACCGCAATGGCTCATACACAAAACGTAGTCGCTACAGTGTCTTTGCCTAAAGATGGGGAATAGGGAGATGAGGAAGTAGAGGGAAGGGAAAAGGGGAAGAGTGGGAGAATAATTCAGGCCTCATGCCCCATTACCCATTCCTAATATTATTTGGAGAAATAGCAATGGTAACTATCAAAAACAAACCTTATAATAGCCCATTATCTGAATATATTAAACGCCTACAAAAAGGCGAAGCATTACTAAATGATAACCCACAAAATGTTTTAGAAGTAGTGGGAATTCTCAAAAGTTATGGTGTCGTTTTAGATGCTTATTCCAATAATCTCATCTACATAGCAGAACACCAATTTTTGGTATTTTTTCCCTTTTTTAAATATTTTAATGGCGAGGTTTATTGGCAGAAATTACTCCGTCACTGGTGGCATGATCGAATTAACTTTGAGTATGCCGAGTACTGCATGAAAGCTATGATGTGGCACGGTGGTGGCGGTTTAGATACATATTTAGACACAAAAGAATTTCAAAAAATTGCCCAAGAAGTCATCGCTGCTAAATTTAAAAATAATCCCATTGTTAAAAGCGTAAATCAACTGTTTCCAGAATTTTTAAATGAACAGTTACGCGTCTCTGCTTACTACAGTGGGTTAGGTCAATTTTGGCGCGTCATGGCTGATATTTTCTTGAGTTTATCAGACCTTTATGACCAAGGTAAAATCACAACCATTCCCCAAGTTGTAGAGCATATTAAAGCAGGCTTAGTAGCAGCCGCCTCTAAGCCCATTACCTACGAGGTAAAAATTCAGGATCAAGTCTATGAAATTATTCCCAAAACCGTAGGTTTGACCTTTTTGGCAGACACAGCTATACCTTATGTAGAAGCAGTTTTCTTTCGGGGAACTCCTTTTTCTGGGACAGTGACATACAACGCCCAAGCGTATGAAATTCCCCCCGATCAAGCTCGGTTTCAATATGGTGCATTATACGCCGATCCCTTACCCATAGGTGGCGCGGGTATTCCTCCTACCTTGTTGATGCAAGATATGCGCCATTATCTCCCAGAGTATTTGTATGTAGTGTATCGTCGTAGTCCTAGGGGAGAAGATGATTTGCGGGTGCAGATTTGTATGAGTTTCCAAAAATCGATGTTCTGTGTGACTACAGCCACAATTTTAGGATTAATGCCCTATCCTTTGGATAGTCAAGAGCCATCTGAGGAAACAGCAAATCTGATTTATTTACAAAAGTGGATGAATCGGTTAGAAACTTCTCGTTTGCTGGATGTGAATACATAAGTTGGCAATTTATCAGACAATTTTTACAAAAGTCTGGGGTTATACAAACAAAGTCCGCGTTCCGAAAGAAAGGCGGACTTTGTTTGTATGGGTTGCTGCGATTTCCAGTCACCTGGTGTTTCTGATTCGCCTCCATACCACCAAAAGCGATCGCCCGCCCGATTTAAACAGTTAGTAGTCAGGACTAATATGAGTAGTGAAAAATGCACGCTTTGACAAAACTGATGCTGCACGCACAAACCATACTCCAAGAATCTGGATATGATAGGAAAGTAGATAAAACTTAAAAAATATTCATCAAATGCTGATCGACTCCTCTGGATTGTCCAAGGTCAAAGACTCAGTAAAAGCCAAAATTTTCTTCGGTCATGAACCCAATGCCGAATTAATTGCCATTCTCACCGTCTACTTTGTGCAAGGGATTGTGGGGTTAGCGCGTCTAGCCGTCAGCTTTTTCCTGAAGGATGAATTGCATCTGAGTCCCACACAAGTATCGGCGATGTTGGGGTTAGTTGTCCTACCTTGGGTGATCAAGCCAGTGTATGGCTTTATCTCCGATGGCGTGCCCATATTTGGCTATCGCAGGCGTCCTTACTTGGTTTTGTCTGGCATCTTGGGCACTATCTCCTGGTTGAGTCTAGCCACAATAGTTCATACTACCTGGGCGGCGACAGCAGCGATCGCTCTTGGTTCACTTTCCATTGCTGTCAGTGATGTGATAGTTGACTCACTAGTTGTCGAACGCGCCAGAATAGAATCCCAAGCAGATGCAGGTTCCCTACAATCCCTCTGCTGGGGTGCTTCTGCATTCGGAGGTCTGATTACAGCCTACTTCAGTGGGATGCTCTTAGAGCATTTCAGCACACACACTGTATTTGCGATTACCGCCTTATTTCCCCTCTTAGTCTCAGGGGTAGCATGGTTAATTGCCGAATCTCCCATCAGCCAAGATACTGATCAGCAAGCCTCTTTAAAAATAAAACATCAACTGGGGCAATTACGCCAAGCCATTACCCAAAAAGCTATTTGGCTACCAACAGCATTTGTTTTTATCTGGCAAGCAACCCCAACCGCAGACTCGGCCTTTTTCTTTTTCACTACCAACGAGCTGCACTTTGAACCTGAATTTTTGGGGCGGGTACGCTTAGTAACCAGTCTGGCATCGTTGATAGGAGTTGGGATTTTTCAACGATTCCTCAAAACCATCCCTTTTCGCGTCATCTTTGGTTGGAGTACCGTCCTCTCAGCAGCTTTAGGGATGACAACCCTACTACTAGTCACTCACACTAACCGACTTATAGGTATAGATGACCACTGGTTTAGTTTGGGTGATAGTCTGATTCTCACCGTCATGGGGCAAATCGCCTTCATGCCTGTGTTAGTTCTAGCCGCCAGGCTTTGTCCCCCAGGAGTGGAAGCAACATTATTTGCTTTGTTAATGTCAGTGTCAAACTTAGCAGGAATGGTGTCTTATGAATTTGGGTCAATAATTATGCATTGGCTGGGAATTACTGAGACCAACTTTGAATCACTGTGGCTATTGGTGATGATTACTAACCTCAGCACATTGTTACCTCTACCATTTCTCCACTGGCTACCAGATGCACAAGAGCAAGCTGAGACATCAGCCAAGAATGAGGCACAAACATTATTACCTGATTTGATACCAGAGAGGGATACTTCCACAACCAGAGTTGGTAGTAATTAAGTAGCTCAGTGTGAAAAATTGTCGTTATGGCAAGGCAGAAGGGAAGAGGATTTTAGCTGGGTTCACCTTTCTTCACATAGTTTGGTTTTTTCCCACCGACTTACTTAGTTAAACCAGAAATTATCTGGCATAAAGACCCAAAGACGAAAACAAAAACTTGATCCTGACAAATTTTTTTGCATCTTTATGCAAGGTAATAAAAAATCAGAAACATATGCAGATTAGCGACATTTCAGCAAGCACACTTACAGAAAAATCCTACAGTCGCACTGACTGGCAAGGAGGATATAAATCTCTACCTCAAGAGCAGGATTATGAAATTGAGGATATAGAAGGGCTAATTCCTCCAGAACTGCAAGGAACACTGTTTAGAAATGGCCCTGGTTTATTAGATGTCAATGGGCAACAGATTCATCACCCCTTCGATGGTGATGGCATGATTAGCCACATTACATTCTCCAACGGTCGTGCTCATTTTCGTAACCGATTTGTTCACACCACTGGCTATTTAGCAGAACAAAAAGCTGGCAAAATTCTTTATCGTGGTGTCTTTGGCACACAAAAACCTGGCGGTTGGTTAGCTAATATCTTTGACTTTAAACTCAAAAATATTGCTAATACCAATGTTATCTATTGGGGTAAAAAACTTTTGGCATTGTGGGAAGCAGCAGAACCCCATCACCTCGATCCCTACACCTTAGAAACTTTGGGGAAAGAATACTTTCATGGTGTGTTGACAGAGGGTGAAGCTTTTAGCGCCCATCCCCGGATTGACCCCAGTTCCCATCAAGATGGTGGTGCTCCTTGTTTGGTAAACTTTGCCATCAAGCCGGGAATATCCACCACAATTACAATTTTTGAGCTAAACCCAGAGGGTGAAGTTGTAAGAAAGCACGCTCACAGTGTACCGGGTTTTTGCTTTATCCATGATTTTGTCATCACACCAAATTACTGCATATTCTTTCAAAATCCTGTCAGTTTTAATCCCCTACCTTTCGCCTTGGGAATGCGTAGCGCTGGGGAATGTATTCAGGTGCAGGCAAATCAACCAACTCGCATTATAGTTATTCCCCGTATTCCTCAACCAGGACAGACAGGAATAAAAATTTTAGAAACTCAATCTGGTTTTATCTTCCATCATGCCAATGCCTGGGAAAAAGATGGTGAAATTGTGATTGACTCGATTTGCTACGCATCTTTACCAGAAGTAGAACCAGAAAGCGACTTTAGACAAGTTGATTTTGACGCAATTACACCCGGTCAACTCTGGCGATTTCATCTGAATCTGCAAAATCAGACAGTGCAACAGGAGTTAATTGTTAGTCGTTGTTGCGAGTTTCCTACCATCCATCCAGATCATGTAGGACGCCCATATCGTTATTTATATATGGGTGCGGCTCATGCAGCAACTGGGAATGCACCCTTGCAAGCAATTCTCAAGATTGATTTAGAGTCGGGCGAAAAACAACTCTGGAGTGCTGCACCTCGTGGCTTTGTAGGTGAGCCAATTTTTGTACCCCGTTCTGGTTGCACCAAGGAAGACGATGGCTGGCTACTAGCCCTAGTTTATGATGCTGCCCATCACCGTTCAGATGTGGTAATTTTAGATGCCAGTGATTTCTCCAAAGGGGCGATCGCCCGGTTGCATCTCCAGCATCATATTCCCTATGGTCTGCATGGGAGCTTCACTGCTGAAGTTTTCACCACAACTTAATCACTACATGGACACTAGTGGAGCCGCGCCAACTGACGCGATCGCTGAAAAATAGATAAAGTTGAGCTAGATCCCGGAGTCACAAAACAGCCATACACCACCAAGAACAATAAAAATGTAACAAAAACTACAAAATACAATTTTATTCAGAAAAAAGAGGATAGCCTAGGGATATATATCCGGTTGGCGGGGACACCGCAATTAGGAGAAAATCTTATGGTTTCAATGTCAACACTGCCTCTTGAATCCGCTTCTCCCGCACATATTTGTCCGTTTGATCAAGCTTGTAGCTACCTAGAAGCAGCAGCGAAAGAATTAAAACTAGACCAAGGAACTTTAGAAATACTCAGCCATCCCCGCAAGGTGGTGACAGTTTCTATTCCTGTGAAACTAGATGATGGTGAAGTGCGAGTGTTAGCAGGACACAGAGTGCAGCACTCTGATATTTTAGGCCCTTACAAAGGCGGAATTCGTTACCATCCGGCGGTGACACTACGGGAAGTGTCAGCTTTAGCAATGTTAATGACTTGGAAGTGTGCATTGTTGGGTATTCCCTATGGTGGCGCAAAAGGGGGTATTGCTATCGACCCCAAACGCTACAGTGTCGGCGAATTAGAGAGAATAACCCGCCGATATACCAGTGAGTTGATTAAAGATATCGGCCCCTCTGTAGACATACCTGCGCCAGATATGGGTACATCTGCCCGTGAGATGGCCTGGATGATGGACACTTATTCTGTGAATGTTGGTCATGCTGTTCCAGGGGTGGTGACTGGTAAACCCATTTCTGTTGGTGGTTCACGGGGAAGGGAAATGGCAACCGGACGCGGCACAATGATTATTGTCCGTGAAGCATTGGCGGACAGAGGTAAATCTCTTATAGGGGTGCGAGTTGCTATTCAGGGTTTTGGTAATGTGGGTAGTGCGGCGGCTGAGTTACTCTACCAAGAGGGTGCAAAGGTGATTGCTGTCTCCACTGGTGCGGGAGGCGTATTTGCTGCTGATGGTCTGGATATCCCAGCTTTAAAAGCCTACGCTGCGTCAAATCGCAAGAGTGTTGTCGGTTTCCCACAAGGGACACCAATTAGTAATGCAGATTTATTAACTTTACCTTGCGATGTCTTGATTCCAGCCGCCTTAGAAAACCAGATTACTGAAGCAAATGCTGACCAGGTGCAGGCGCAGATTATTGCAGAAGCTGCAAATGGCCCAGTGACTCTGGAGGCTAACTTGTCTTTAGAGGCGCGGGGTGTGACAGTGCTACCAGACATCTTGGCGAATGCTGGGGGTGTGGTGGTGAGTTATTTGGAGTGGGTACAGGGACTCTCTTATCTATTTTGGGATGAGGAACGGGTAAATAGGGAAATGGAACACTTGATGGTGCAGGCTTACCATCAGGTAATCAAACAGTCTCAGGTGCGGCAAATTCCTCTGCGGCTAGCAGCTTATACTTTGGGCGTAGGTAGAGTGGCTCAAGCGTTGAGTGATAGAGGACTTTATCCTTAAATGTTTTATCGTCATCGTTCAAGGAGTAGATAGACGTTGGTTAAGTAGGGAGACTAATGTTTCTCCCTCTTTTTTGTTTTGATTACCCAGACTAGTACCGCTATGAGGGATTCAATGTGGTAGAGTGCTAGTTTTTAACGATTTTCAACATCTGATTACCCCCGCGCTGTAGTTCATACTCAACGTTTGTAATGTCTACCATATAACCTTTTGCAGTGTAATATTTCACGATTTCATCTAAATGTTGTGAAGGTTTCAACATTAAAGTTAAAAGAGGAAATATCCTAATCTCTTTAGCAATACGTAGCATTTCACCTATTGATTTTAGGTGAAACTCATAATCGAGATGGTCTGAATATAAAAATAATAAATGTGAACAAAGTGCTAAATCAAATTCCTGATTTTGATAGGATAATTGTGGCAATTCGCCTGTAATATAGCGATCGCTGTTTTTACTATGATTGTAATCCCCTAAAAATTCTTCAATTACCTTTACGCGATTGCGTTGTAAGTCATCGGGAGATTGATGATAAGTCCATACCCAATCTTGAGGTGTAGCCTTAACTTGGTTGATGATGGTATCAACTACTGCATTAAATCTTTGTAAGATTTCATCAGCAGAAAATTGGTAAAGTGGGTCAATGGAAACAACACTTTTATCCTGACGTGTCATTTCTGCATTAAAGCTGGCTGGCCCGTCGCCAATGCCGATAATTTTTTTATTTAAATCAGCATCTGTTAAACTAAACATTTTTATATATTCATCCATTGACCTCCCAAAAGGAACTACTTGATCTAAAACCATTGCCATAGAATTTACCTCATGATGAAACTGACTAAATTCACTAGAGTGTTGCTAGAGGACAATCATTTAACGGTGCATCAAGTTCTGGGGTAAATTTTAAAGCATTTTGATCTTTACATAAAGATGCGATCGCAGCTTCAAGGGGATTTCTACCTGTTCGTCATCTTTATTCTCAGGCTCTATTAAACGCATACACTTAACTTTCTTGAGTCACCCTACTTAACTAGTTCCTTAACTTTCCCTAAATTATCCTCATCGACCCTGCGGGAATTAACCCATACAGTATAGGAGTCCTGAGAAACGGATGCACTCGCACCAGACAAACAGGACACAACCATTCACCCCAAGCATTATATCTGCGTTCAATCGCAGCAGATTGCACCAACCATTGACTTGTGTGTTGACAACTTCCGGACTTTTCGGCTAACTACTATCAAATATATAGCTGATGTGGTAGCGATAGCGATCTGATCGCTCTCCCGCCATTACACGCACTTGGTCATTTGGCGTTTAAGCGCTGGCTGGAAAAGCCGATTGTCGCAGGATTAGCAGCACGCAAAATCTTTGATAACCATCTTTGTTACGAAATCCAACTTTGGCAGTTAAATAAGTAGGTAGAAGGTGGGAGCCACAACTTTTACCAGCAAAGAGGACGGATACCTTTTCCCAGGCATCCCTGCGCCCCATTCCCCAAATAAATTTTGTAATTCTCCAAAATGTGTGATAATCATAATCATTATCATGCAAATGCAATACGGCTTTGCCATCAGCCCTCCACCCTTGCACAAGTGGTGGCTAATCTCATTATGCTTATCCTGGTTTTGCTGACTCAAAATCAGCTTTTTGTCCTACAAACATCAATTGTTTTAGTTATATAGTTTGCTTAAATCACCAATGTCTAGTAATTATGTTCCCAGATGCGGACTTCAAATTGTTGTGTCTAGTTTGATATTTACCCAGGGGATACTGTGGGAAAATCATAGTACTAAAGCCACAGAAGTTCTACCAATATCCGAGTTTGCACAACAAGAAAGTTTAGCCAAAGACTTACAACCAGTTGTAGAAGTAATATCTCAAAACACAACAGAAACTGAACCCGACATTGAACTAACAGTTATTGACAAACTCTTAAATGAACCTGTATTTTCACCCTTCCGCAGCGAAGGGACTGTGAAAGATTCTACCCGTCCGGTTTACGTAATTACGGGTGAAGAAATGGAAGCACAAGGTGCAAGAACTGTCAAAGAAGCACTGCGATTTCTTCCTGGTATCTTGGGTGATGGTACAGTTGGCACAGAAGTTAATGCCTTAAGTGGTCAATTTATTCGCGGTTCTAATACTGGTCAAGTATTAATATTGCTTGATGGTAGACCGATTAATAATCTTGGTGGCGGTGGTTTTGACCTCTCAGAATTTACCACCAATAATATTGAAAGAGTTGAAGTTTTACCAGGAGGTGGTTCTACTCTTTATGGTTCTGATGCGATAGGTGGGGTGATTAATATTGTTACCCGTCGTCCTACAGAGAAAATCACCACAGAAGCGAAAGTCAATATTGGCGCTTATAGACTAAAGCAACAAAGTATTCAAAATAGTGGGAAAGCGGGGGCGATTTCTTGGGTTGTAGGTTATAACCGTACCCAAGCAAAAAATAACTATCCTTTTACAATTCCTGAAGCCAATTTTGCGGGAACTAGAACAAATAATGATGTCATATTTAATAACTTTAATGTCAAGCTAGAGGCAAATTTAGGAAAGCACAATACCTTAACTCTCTCAAACCTATACTTAAGCAAAGAACAGGGAACACCAGGAGGAGTGCCAATTCCTGAGCCACAATTTGGTCAAGGCTTTTTCAATTCTCTCACAGACAATAATCGCAAATACACAGATGAATTTCTCACGGATTTAACATGGAATTCTAAATTGGGAACCGGTGATGATTCGCTCTTAACAGCTAGAGTTTACACTGATTTCCTCAATACTCGGTTTGATAACCGCAGTGGCGCACCTTCTTCTCAAAATCGCTTTGATTCCAACCAAGTTTCTTACGGCATTCAAACCACACATAGTTGGAATTTAACTAAAAATCAGAGTTTAGTTTATGGCTTCGATTACCGAAATGTAAATGTACGTAATACGACTTTTAATTATGGCACTAATGTAAATAGAGAAAACTATGATGACGGTATTAGTCAAGGGGGAATTTTTGCCAAATATGAAAATAATCTCACTGCTAGTTTTAGCATTAATTTAGGAGTGCGCCAAGATTTCAGTAGCTTGGTAAATGGTTCATTCACATCTCCATCTGTGGGTACAAAGTTAGCAATTTCTCACTCTATTACACTCAGAGCCAACTATATCAGAAATTTTCGCGCCCCGACCATTGCTAATTTATTCAACAATAATCCTACGAATATTGGTAATCCTGAACTCAAACCAGAAAAAGGCGATAGTTTTGATATCGGTATTGACCAAAAGTTAGGTAGTATAGGCTTATTACGCTTGACTTTCTTTAGTAATACAGTATCGGATACTATTGCTTTTAAAAGGTTGACACCACCTGTTAATGGTAATACAGGTACATGGGAAAATATTGGATTGGTCAGAACTACGGGGATTGAAGGTTCTTTAAATTTACAACTGGCAAAAAATTTCTACGCTTTTGCTAACTATACGGCTAATGATCCCCGGATTTTAGCAAGTTCTAATTCGGCGGAACTTGATAAAGAATTGAGGTTTGCTGGCGCAGATAAATTAAATTTGGGGGTTTCTTATGAAAATCCTCAAGGTTGGTATTTAGGATTACTCATGAATTCTTTAAATGGATATCCAACGAATAACACCAATACAGAGTTTTTGTCTGGTTACACTACTTTAGATTTCAAAATGCGCGTCCCTTTAAGTGATAGTTTGATACTGACAAGTAGTGTAGATAATATATTTGACCAGCGTTATCAGTTGTTTCCTGGGTTTCCTGATGGAGGGAGAGTTTTTCAGGTTGGGTTGAGTTCTACATTTTAAGGTTTTGTATCATGCAGAAAAGTAGAGGAGAGTTAGAAATGAGTGAGTTTAATTGTTTGGTTACACCGTTAAATCAAGTTGTGACTGAGGCTTTGTCTACAGGTGGGACAATTGAGTATGAATATTTTGATTGTGGAAGTGATGTTTTGTCATCGTTACTTTACACTTTATTTGAGCAGAATTGGCAACAGGTAGGGGTGGGGCATATTGTCCAAGGTAGTGTTTTGGAATTAGAATTTAATGTTGCACCAAAACTTTGTATTCTCTACGATGGATATTTGACAGTAGCGACTGAAGGTTGGCATTTGCATTTGTGTATTGATACTAATTTTGGTGGGCCTCTTTGTAGAACCCCTATAGAAGTTAGAAAGCAGCGTCAAGTTAGTCGTGCGGCTTTTTATCGTCGGTTGAATACAGAAGGAAATCCCAGAAATTGGGGGATTCAATTTTGGAATGGTGCAGATGAACAATTGATGACGATTTTATTACCTAATCCTTTTGTTGATGGTGAGAATTTATTACCAGAAGGTAAACCTGATTTCTCAAAGTTAGCTCTTTATCAGGAATTAAGAGATATTTATGTATTGGGTATTCAACCAATCCCGTTTAGCAAAAATCCACTGAAGCATTCTTATATCTCAGTTTGTACTTCTACTCGCTGTCTTCCTTCACGCAAATGGCAACCTACATTTGATGCTTTAAAATCAGCAGTTGAAAATGCCGGCTTAGATATAGAAGTGAGAACATCTGGCTGCTTGGAAGTTTGCCAACAAGGGCCAGTAGTATTTTATTCTGATGATAGAACTTGGTACACCCGCGTTCACTCAAATATAGCTGAAACTATCGTCAATGAACATTTGCTAAAAGGTAACAAAGTTATTGAACATTGCTATCCACCGAAGTCTATTTAAATTAGGTCTGTGTTAAAAATCTTCGTTTAATTCGCCCAGTAAATCTGCCAAATCTCTTGCTCCATGAAATACCCTCAGAATTTCAACAGTAGCATCCTGAATGCGATAGAAAATCAAGTAATCCTTAAAATCTTTGATGCACCATTGCCTGATTTCGCCCAATTTAGATACAACCAACTGCGTCACTTTTCCCATACCGGGAGTTTTTGCCAACTGAGCAAACGTCATTTCTGCCGCCAGAAGAAATTTCACCGCTACATCTGCATTTCCATTGACCAATATGTAATTTGCCTGCTGCCGCAAATCTTGCGTTGCTTGGTCTCTGACAACTAACTTATAGCTCATGCGTTGCTTTGTGTTGCTGTACCATTTTCATCTAAAACCGCAGAACGCAAATTTTGCCAATATTCTGGTGTTACTTCCTGAGTGTCGGAGTTAATACCTTCAATTAAAAGCATTTCTAACTTCGCTTGCGCCTTACGTTTTTTGTCTTGCTGCACCAAGTCTAGAAAATACTCGCCGATGCTGTTGTAAGTACCTGTCTTCAATTGTGCCTCGACATAAACGCGCATTTCATCAGGTATATCAATATTAATATTCATTAGCTTTTGAGCATAACTACATCTATTATTTTAGCGGGCAAGAAGCCTTCATTCAACCTACAAATCAACATTTGTTGAAAAGTAATAAAGTTATTGAACACCGCTACCCACCGATAGATAAAAAATTAGATAATATGAATTTTGTCAAATCGCCTCATTCCAAAATTATTTTTTTATGTCAGTTTTTTCTCATTGCGACTTTAGTAATTGCTTGCCATAGTACGGCAATTAACATATCCACAAATACCAATAATAACGGCTGCATTCAAAACTATGAACCCAATACTGATTACTTCCCAAATAAAATTAAGATTACTCATGCCATAGGCTTGGTGGTAGAGTATCATAAACACTATAAAATAGTCACTATAAAAAATCCTTGGCAGAATGCCAACACAAAGTTTCAATATGCTTTAGTCCAATGTGGAACTCCCACGCCAAAAGGATTTAATCAAGCACAGGTAATTACAGTTCCTATTAACTCCATAGTTTCTCTATCTACTACTCATTTACCCCACCTAGCGAAATTAGGCGTAGTTGATAAACTGATTGGTATTAGTAATACTAAACAAGTCAATACTCCTGATGTAGTTGAGAGAATCAAAGCCGGAAAGATAGCACAAGTAGGGAATAATTCTAATGTGGATATAGAAAAAATATTAGAATTAAATCCTGACTTGGTGACAACTTTTGGTACAGGAAATTCCCAAACTGATAGTTATGCCAAACTCACAGAGGCGGGTTTGAAAGTAGGAATAAATGCTGAATATATGGAAGATACACCACTAGGTAGAAGTGAATGGTTAAAATTTACGGCTTTGTTTTTTAATAAAGAAGCACAAGCAGAACAGATATTTAAGGAAATTGCTAATAAATATACAGCAATAGTCCAAAAAGCTCAAGCCGTAAAAAATCATCCGACTGTATTTGTTGGTTTCAACTTCAAGGGTACTTGGTATATGCCGGCGGGTAAAAGTTATGTAGCGAAATATCTCGCTGATGCAGGAGCAAATTATCTCTGGAGTGATGATAAATCTTCTGGTAGTTTGCCTTTATCTTTTGAAGTGGTTTTAGAACGTGCAGCGAATGCTGATTACTGGTTGAATTTTAGCCAATCTTGGCGGAGTTTAAAAGATTTAGTAGCTGAAGATAGTCGCTATAGTGATTTTAAGGCTGTAAAAGAAGGGAATCTTTATAATAATAATGCTCGTGTGAATGCAAGTGGTGGTAATGATTACTGGGAAGGGGGAATTAGCAATCCTCATGTAGTGTTATCGGATTTAATTAAAATACTACATCCAGAGCTATTACCTAATTATCAACTATTTTACTATCACCAATTGATTAAATAATGTTAACTCAAAAATATAAATCTCTAATATTCCTACTAAAAACTAAAGCCACATTCATCACAGGTTTAGTTTTTTCAATTTTAATTGTAGGTTTGGTCTTGGCATTTTTACTAGATTTGGCTTTAGGTTCAGTTGATATCCCTGTGCAGGAAGTAATTAATATTTTACTGGGACAAGAACCAGAAAAAGCAACATGGACGAATATTATTCTCAAATTTCGTTTACCTAAAGCTTTAACTGCAACTTTAGCAGGTGCGGCTTTAGGTGTTAGTGGCTTACAAATGCAAACCCTATTTAAGAATCCCTTAGCGGGGCCTTTTGTATTGGGTATTAGTTCTGGTGCAAGTTTAGGTGTGGCGTTGGTTGTGCTGACAGCAAGTGTTATAACACCAAAATTATTAGCAGATTTGGCAATAATTAGTGATTTTGGGTTAGTGTTAGCCGCAAGTATTGGTGCAGCATCGGTGTTAGGAATAATGTTAGTTGTTTCTCGCCGAGTGCAAGATACGATGACTCTGCTGATTTTAGGTTTATTGTTTGGCTATGCTACTAGTGCAATTGTGAGTATTTTGTTGCAATTTAGTTCTAGGGAACGGATTCAAAGTTATATCATGTGGACTTTTGGTAGTTTTGCTGGGGTGACTTGGAGACAGTTAGTTGTTTTAATTCCTGTGATACTTATGAGTTTGTTGGTAGCACTGTTGCAATCAAAATCTTTGAATGCACTTTTGCTTGGGGAGTCTTATGCGCGTAGCTTAGGTTTAACAGTGCAGAAAACCCGATTTTCTATTATTACAAGTGCGTCTATTTTAGCGGGGTCAATTACTGCGTTTTGTGGACCTATAGCGTTTTTAGGTGTGGCTATTCCTCATCTGTGTCGTAGTCTTTTCAATACTTCTGACCATCGAATATTAATCCCTAGTGTGACAATTTTAGGGGCAACTTTAGCATTAATTGCAGATTTGTTTGCTCAACTTTTGGTAAGTGAGATGGTTTTACCTTTAAATGCTGTTACGGCTTTGATTGGAACTCCTGTTGTGACTTGGGTAATTCTGCGGCGTAATTATCGGAAGTCTTTTTAAGATTTTTGAAACGCAGAGGTAGGCGGTGAACCAGCGCTGCGGGAGGGTTTCCCTCCGCAGGCGACTGGTGAACCCGAAGGGAGGTAGGCACGGAGGTAAGTAGAGGGTTTTTAAGGTTAATTTGCTATGAGTTATTATTCTGAGAGTAATACAATTTTAACAACTCACAACTTGACTATTGGTTACAAGACATTTCGAAGAACTGTTCGGTGTGTGGCATCGGATATTTCTCTGTCTTTGCAAGCTGGGGAACTGGTTTGTTTACTTGGGCCTAATGGTGCGGGTAAGTCTACATTACTGCGATCGCTCGCCGGAATGCAACCCCCAATATCAGGTGAGGTAAGACTTTTAGGCGAAAATATATATCATTTACGACCACAGGAATTAGCAAAACGTTTGAGTTTGGTACTCACAGAGAAAGTTGAGGCGGGAATGTTATCAGCTTACACCTTGGTGAGTATGGGGCGATATCCTTACACTGATTGGTGGGGAAACTTGACGCCTGAAGATGAAGCAATAGTCACTTGGGCTATCAAATCTGTCGGAGCGGTACACTTAAGACAACGTCAAGTTAGTGAATTGAGTGATGGTGAACGGCAAAAAATTATGATTGCGCGTGCTTTAGCTCAATCTCCTATCGTGATGTTACTCGATGAGCCAACAGCATTTCTCGATTTACCACGTCGAGTGGAAGTTATGCGATTGCTGCGCCAGTTAGCACGAGAAACTAATCAAGCGATTCTCCTTTCTACCCATGATTTAGATTTGGCTTTACGTTTGGCGGATAGGGTTTGGTTATTAGCAACTAATGGTGTTTTACACGTTGGCGCACCGGAAGATTTAGTGTTGAGCGGTGCATTTGCTGATACTTTCAAGACTGAAGGTGTAGAGTTTGATGTTGCTTCTGGACAATTTTCTCTTGATATACCCCACAAAGGAGAAATATGTGTGGTGGGTGAGGGTATCGTTGCAGTTTGGACTGTTCGTGCTTTACAAAGAGTGGGATTTTCGGTTACTCAAAGCGGAAAGTATTCTTTTGCCAAAGATGCTACAAAAACAAAAATTTCAGTAGAAGTGATATACATTGATGAACAGTATATGTGGCAAGTTATCAACAATAAAACTTTGTCTACCCATTATTCATTGTATGAACTGATTAAATTTTTAGTCAATGCTGCAAGAGATAGAGCAGTGAAATAAATTTTTGTCTGACAGCCCAAAATGCAATTGGGGCAGGATTTTGGGCTGGACATGATATTACTAAATTACAAAATTGTGCCGATTTCTTTCAAATAAACGCGGATGAATGGTTCATCTTCACCTAAGGTATAGTCTTCAATTAACCCTTTGCGTTTAATTGAGATATCGTCTCCTTTTCTAATTATTACTGTAGAACCATCAAAAATATCTCGCATTAACATCATTTCTATCTCGGTGGGGTTATCTAAAACTACCATGTTACTACCTTTGTAAAACATCCCTTCTGTTTCTAAAACATCCTCTCTATACTCGACAATTAGTAAATCCAGTTTAGGATTTCGCAGCAAACTTTGGATATTACTGTTATATTCTTGATTGAACTTTTTGCCGGAACGATTCACGAAAACGGTATCATGGCAAACAGCGCCAATAGTCCATTCTGGATATTGTTGCAGAATGTGGTCAATGGTTTTTTGCAGTTCGGTCACTGAAATTTTATTAAAGGTAATAATTGGGATTCTGGCATCTGTAGCTGACTCAAAAAAGGTTCCTAAGAGATGGGAAGGAACATCAATACTTTCACCTACAGAAGGGTTAAGATGCATTAAAATACCTGGTGCAGCATTAATTTCTAAAATGGCAAAGTTACCGGACTTCCAAGATTCAGACAAATCTTTAGTAATTACATCAATGCCGAGACAAGTTAGTTGAAAGTATTGGGCAATGTCTTGTGCCAAAATAATATTGTCGTGATGAACTGTGTGCGTGGCATTGATACTTATACCTCCTGCTGAGAGATTAGCAACTTTGCGGAGGTAAACAGTCTGGTCTTTCTCAACCACGCTGTCTAATGACAAACCTTGAGCTTCTAGATACAATTCCATTGCTTCATCCAACTGAATTTTAGTCATGGGTGAAGTGGGTGAATCTAGTCGTGCAGGTTTGCGGTTTTCATGCTGAATTAACTCTTTAATTGTTGAGTGACCATCACCAACAACTAATGCAGGACGGCGTTCTGTGGCGGCGACAAATTTGCCATCGACGCATAGCAAGCGAAAATCCGAGCCTGATATGCTGGTTTCGACAATGATTCTGATGGGCTGGGCTTCTGGAATAGCTGCTAATGCTCTATCATAAGCAGATTTGAGTTCATCAGCGTCTTGCACATTGGCGGTCACACCGATGCCTTTGTGACCGACTACAGGTTTAACTGCTACTGGATAACCAATTTCTTTGGCTACCGCCAAGGCTTCCTTTTGGGAGATGACAATATCACCCTTAGGGATGGGGAAACCTAAGGTTTGTAAAAATGCTTTGCAGTCATCTTTGCGGGTGGTGAAGTCTGAATCGAGATGACTATCACAGTTAAATGTTGTGGCTACGCCACGCACCTGTTTTCTACCATAGCCATATTGCATGAGTCCTTCATCCCACAAATAAAAAGCGGGAATTCCTTGTTCATCGGCGGTTCGCAATAAGGCGTAAACAGTGGGGCCACCATAGACAGATTGGCGGAATCCTCTTTGAAGCGTAGCTAGTCGTTCCTCAAATGAAAAGTTTTCACGTTGAGTAATGGCTTCAAACCAATCCCAAACAAAGTAGGCTGTGGCTCTACTTGTACGTTCATGCAGTGCTTGGACGCTAATCCGGAGATAATGGGGATAGGACTGGACACTGCAACGGTTGAGGTGTAAGCCCATATTGAGTGTATTGACTTCTGAGAGCGTGTGAGCAAAAAGATGGGAGTAGGATGCGTATGTCTGTTCGCCTAAATGTGGATAGCGATCGCTAATAATTGAGACATACTCTTCTATGGGCAGAGGCTCTCTAGCTTCAGTCAGTGCAAAATCAAATACTAGCGCCCCTGTATCCAAACAGGGATTGGGGCCAGAATAATACTTGAAGTTAAACAGATCAAATACATCAGTTTTTCTCGCATTGATACGGATGACATCGGTGCTTGTTTCTGGAGGCATTGATTTTTCACCTTTGCTTAGGGAGTAGAAAATGGGAGTGGGGCATAGGTCATAGGAATATAGCTTTTGATCCTGAACTCATGACAAATGATAAATAACTAACTTTATTTCCACCTACGTACCGAGTTTTTTCCCAAAATATACGGACGACATAGGGTGGACTATGAAACAAGAGTAAATCTCAAAAGCTCTTTTTTAAGGCAACGAGGGTGTATTTTCTGTATAAATCTCTAGTCATGAATATGATCAGTGTTTGGTGGTAACTACTACTAAAGACTGATTGTCATTCAGTGTGCCTACGTTTATTGATGCCCAATTAATTGAGGAACTGCCAAGCAATAAATTATCGTGCTTAAAGTTATTGACCATTAACTGTGAGCAGTCAACAATTACGATGGGATACTTTTTGATTTGGTATCAGCGTCATCTGTTTGGCATTAATTTGGACAGTCTCAGCCTAACCCCATTGCTAGGCGTTTTCAGCTATCTCAAGGCATAATTTAATTCCATGAGATTTTTTAGTGCTGAAGTAACACGCCGTTTAAAGTCATGACAACTTGATAAAGCAGAGAATATATAACTTTTGAATGGTGCAATCTATCGCGGAAATATTTTTCAATAAAATAAGGTATTGAGGGGACAGCAAAGCATGAACACTACACAAGCTTCTCTCAGGGATGAAGTGCGACAACTGGCAGAAGAAGCCTTTCACCGTAAGCTCATTTCTGGTCATGGAGACGGCCCAGACCTAAATGAGTATCAAATTGTCTATCAAGGTAAACCAAGGCATTTACCACTAGAACAAGCACGTTTTTTCTTAATTAACATGCTTTATCGCAGCCGGATTCAATAAACATTCTCAGTGCATAATCTAGCTTGAGATGTTCTGCAAAAAGTAGTAAGCCATAGGAATGAGTGGCAGATTTACTGTTAATAACTTCAATCATCAGAAACATCTACAAGGGTGTATTTACCTTGTTTCGGGATACTGGCTATTTTTCCTCACCAACTGTATTTCTAGGTCGTTAAAGAAGGGAAATCTTGACAACTAATCTTCAAGACTCAGCTCCCCTACTTCTCCAGGAAGTAGGGGAGCTGAACTTTTGGTCAAGCTAGACAAATATGATTAATCGATAACATAAATCACAAGCACTTTCAGACTGAGCGCAATTTTCTGTAAACTAAATAACTGGCAATGCTGCACAGCTTCCTAAACCAGTGGGGGCATTGATCAAAGCAGGCGAATGGATTAAAGAAAAGTTATGGCGCTCATAGTTCAGAAATACGGTGGTACATCTGTCGGTTCAGTTGAACGTATACAGGCTGTTGCACAGCGCGTTCACAAGACTGCGAAGGCGGGAAATTCTCTGGTTGTAGTAGTTTCCGCGATGGGGAAAACCACCGATGGACTGGTGAAGCTAGCAAATGGTGTTTCTCAAAATCCTAATCGCCGAGAAATGGATATGCTGCTGTCTACTGGTGAGCAGGTAACTATTGCTTTGCTGAGTATGGCGTTGCAGGAAATTGGACAGCCTGCAATTTCGATGACTGGCGCTCAGGTAGGAATTGTTACTGAAGCTGAACATACCCGCGCTCGAATTTTACATATTGAAACTGATCGCCTGACGCGACATCTAAATTTAGGTAAGGTCGTTGTAGTAGCTGGGTTTCAAGGGATAGCCAGCACGGAAGAATTAGAAATTACCACCTTGGGACGTGGTGGTTCTGATACTTCGGCGGTGGCTTTAGCCGCAGCTTTGCAGGCGAATTTTTGTGAAATTTATACAGATGTACCAGGGATTTTAACTACAGACCCCCGCCTGGTTCCCGAAGCCCAGTTGATGGATGAAATCACCAGTGATGAAATGCTGGAACTAGCTAGCTTGGGGGCGAAAGTACTGCATCCGCGAGCTGTGGAAATTGCCCGTAATTACGGTGTATCCTTGGTGGTCAGGTCTAGTTGGACTGATGACCCTGGTACTTGGGTGACATCGCCCCAACCCCAAGGGCGATCGCTAGTAAATTTAGAAATTGCTCGCCCGGTGGATGGTGTAGAATTTGACACAAATCAAGCGAAAGTAGCTCTGCTGCGTGTACCCGATAAACCAGGGGTAGCAGCGCGGTTATTTGGCGAAATTGCTCGGCAAAAGGTAGACGTAGATTTAATTATTCAGTCGATTCATGAAGGTAATAGTAATGACATTGCCTTTACCGTAAATACACCAATTTTAAACCGAGCAGAAGCAGTAGCCGCAGCGATCGCCCCCGCATTGAGAAATCAATCCCAAGCCGATGAAGCTGAAGTGATGGTAGAAAAGAATATTGCCAAAGTCAGCATTGCTGGGGCGGGGATGATTGGGCGTCCCGGTGTCGCAGCGCAAATGTTCGCTACCTTAGCCGCCGCCGGGGTGAACATCCAAATGATTTCTACCAGTGAGGTGAAAGTTAGTTGTGTAGTAGCAGCCTCCGAATGCGATCGCGCTGTCGTTGTACTGCGTACCGCCTTTGAAATTGAAGATCACGAAGCAGGCGAAGTCATATCAATAGCCCCTCCTCCACACACCATTCCCCCTGTCCGTGGTGTCGCTTTAGATATGAACCAAGCGCGTCTAGCGATTCGCCAAGTTGCAGATCGTCCGGGAATGGCGGCGCAATTGTTTGGATTATTGGCAAAGCACAACATCAGCATTGACATGATTATTCAATCTCAGCGCTGTCGCATGGTTGATGGTGTTCCCCGACGGGATATTGCTTTTACTGTCGCCCGGATAGATGGGGAGAGTACCAAAAATATGCTTTCCCAAGCAGCAGCAGAATTTGGATGGGGCGAAGTTGTGCTTGACAGCGCGATCGCTAAGGTGAGTATTGTTGGTGCAGGCATGGTGGGGCAACCAGGAGTAGCTGCTAAAATGTTTGAGGCTTTAGCTCAACACCAAATTAATATTCAAATGATTGCCACCTCAGAAATTAAAATTAGCTGTGTAGTAGCGCAAGAACAGGGTGTAGAGGCTTTACAGGCGATTCACAGTGCCTTTGGGTTAGCTGGTAGTGAGAAATTCATTGTTCCAGCCTAGCGATAATTTCCGCAATCCGGCGATCGCCGCACCAAACTAAATCTAATTTTTTCAGTTGTTCGAGGCTGATACCTCCGTCTTCTGCGGCGATGCGGTGAGATTCAGGATCTCCCAAGGCGGTGAGTAAATCCTCGAAAATAATCCACTCATTAAAGGTGGGTTGTGTTTGCTGATCATTCAATATTGCCATTACTCGCGCTGGTGGTAGCCCTGCTAAAGCACCAAAAATGAATTTAGTCGGGAAGTCTACCTTGTGCAATAAGGGATAACGCTGCACCAATCCAGCTATTACGACTCCCAGATATGCGGCTGCTTGAGAATTACTCAATAATTGCACTTTTTGAGATGCAATCTCAGTTAAGTTGGTGAAAAATGCACATCCTAACTGCTGTTCAATCGCTGTAATTTCATCTGGGACTGGAGATGATTGGATTTGTGATGTTAAGGATGCTTGACGATTTGCTGGAACTTGACTAAGTAAAATTTCCTGAGTGCGATCGCTGATGATGATTTCACTATTTAGCCCAAAACTGAAGTCTTTGCCAAGTTCTAAGCCCACATTCACTAACATTTGAACAACGTTATTTTGAGCTTGTTGTTGCATTTGCTCATACTGAGATTGCCCTAGAAAAGTTTGTAAAAACCAACTATGGCTATCAGCATCACATTCGACCATTACCTGGTTAACAATCAAATCTGTTAACTTATCTACCCCCAAAATTTTTTGCCACTGTGCAACTAAGGTCTGTATAACAGCTAGATTACGGCGTTGGAGTGCCTTGATTAGTTGACGCTTGGCCGTAGTAGCCGGGTCTTTCTTTTGTCCAAATATGTTGATTTTCAATCTTCTATCTGGGGTTTCTAGTGATTATAATTGTAAGTTTCTGTCTTTTTTAGGTGATGTTTATGAAGGCAAGTATCAATAATCAGCATCAAAAGAACATTTATATATCTCACCATTGCCTAATAACATCAAGGTGTATTCGAGAAGTCATGACTTCTCCATCACTAACCAATCTAGTGAGGCATCGCCGTACCATATTATATATAGTAATCCCATCTCAGTTGTCAGAATTTTTTAAATGCGATCGCCAGAAAGAATAGCCAATCACCACAGGTTATATAGGACTCATATTTGATTTTTGAACAGATACGTAGGGTGTGTTAGCGACAGCGTAACGCACCCCCCCAAAGCTTTCGGTGCGTTACGGCTTGCGCCTAACACACCCTACACATACTGAGATTTTTTCAGATATCAAATCGGATTCCTATAGATAAAAAACTTCAAGAAAAAAGACAAAAGAGAAACTTTTTCAGGAATTAGGCAGTAGTATAGTAATCCTATTTGATTCCTCTGATCCCTAATTTCTATGAGAAGCAGGGGATATGGTTGTTCGTGACTCATTGAGGATTACTATAGCTGAGTGAGAGTACTGATGATTCGTCAATGGAACTTGGCTATTTTTAGTTTTCCTCTATACAAATCAATCTACAAGCAGTAATAATACGCAAGCTATAATCAGATAATTCCGTATAAAACTATTTTTATTTTCATGCATAGTCAACTTCTGGATGCACGTTATCGAATATTAGCAGTCCTGAGTGCGCGGGAAGTGGCGCAAACCCACCTAGTTGAAGATACTAGTGTTCCTCACAAGATATTTGTCCTGAAACAGCTACAGCCTGCTAGTAATAATCCTCAAGCTTTAAAAGTTTTGCGTCGCTTGTTTGCAGGTGCAGCAGAAAGTTTAAAAAAATTAGGTCAAGAACACGAGCAAATCCAGCCATTAGTTGCTTATTTTGAAGAAAATGAAGAATTTTATTTAGTCCAAGAATTCATTTCTGGTAATGCTTTAACTGAGGAAGTTTTATCGGGAACACCTTTAATGGAAGACCAAGTTATTAGTCTGTTAACAGAGATACTAGAAATCTTGGTATACGTGCATAGTAATCAGGTGATTCACCAAGATATTAAACCCGCAAATATTATTCGCCGAGAATCAGACAATAAATTAGTTTTGATTGACTTTGGTGCTGTTAAAGAAATTGTAACTACAATAGTTGGTAATCTCGAATATATTCCAGTAGAACAACTACATGGTAATACGCAATATAGCAGCGATATCTACGCTTTAGGTATGGTAGCGATTGCTGCCACTATGGGGTTAACAGCTAACGAAATCGCCATATTACCAAGTAAAAAAAATCTGTTGACAGGTGAAATTACCTGGCGCCACAGAAACTCACCAGTCAATCAAAAACTCGCTAAAATAATCGATAAAATGGTGCGTTTTGATTACCGGAAACGCTATCAGTCAGCAACAGAAGTTTTAAATGATCTCAAGCAGTTAAATAATTTTCAGGAACACAATAAACATCTAGAGTCTAAAAAACAGCAGTTAATTCTGACAGGGATAGCTAGTTGTATTTTTGTGAGTATATCAGCCTGGTTTTTCTTCACATCAAAACCTGTGACTAATGTTCAAGAATTACACCAGCAGGGAGTAGCAAAATATGAGAAGGGAAACTATCAAGGAGCAGTTAAAGATTTAACCCAGGTAATCGCATTACATCCCCAGAATGCTCTAGCTTATAATCGTCGAGGTGATGCTTTTTATCGGTTAGCAGACTATCAAAAATCTCAAGCTGATTCTAGTCAAGCCATTCTGCTGAATCCTGGGGATGCGAATGCTTACTATGATCGGGGGTTTAGTTTTTACGAGTTAAAAAAATACAAAGAAGCGATCGCTGACTTCACCAAGGCAATTAAACTTAATTCTGGGAACGCATACGCTTATTATGGGCGGGGTATTTCTTATACCCAAATGAAGGAGCATAAAAAGGCTATCGAGGATTTTAGCAAAGCGATCGCTCTTAAATCCAACTATACCGAAGCCTTCTTACAACGAGGTATTGTCCGCCGTCGCCTCAAGCTCAGACAAGCAGCGATCGCAGATTTTGACGCTATGATTGCTATTAACCCCGATGATGCCAAAGCCTATTATCAAAGAGGCTTAGTTCAATTTGGCAATCAACAAAAATATGCGGCAATTAAAGATTTTGATAAAACTATCAACCTCAATCCTAAATATACCGAAGCATATCTCTATCGTGCAGATGCTCATAGTGAATTAGGATATAAATTAGAGGCAAGTGAAGATTATAATCAAGTTTTAGAACTTAACCCGAAATTAATCACAGCTTACATCCACAGAGGTATTCATCGCTTTTCTTTCGGAGATTATCAAGGGGCAATTCAAGATTATAACCAAGCAATTAAATTAGACCCTAAAAATGCAGCCGCTTACAATAACCGTGGTAATGCCCATCTTGAACGAGGCAATAAAAAAGCAGCACATGCAGATTATTCCCAAGCAATTAAAATTAATCCTAATTATGCTTTAGCTTATTACAATCGGGGTGTATTTTTAACTAAACAAGGAAATAAGCGAGGTGCAAATACAGATTTACAACAAGCTGCAAAACTCTTTAAAAAGAAGGGAGATTACGCAAGTTATAAAGACGCGCAGTCACAGATAAAACTATTACGCTGACTTCAGCGCCAGTTACTAATGGTAATTCTGCATCCGCTTGCTGATTTCATTAACTCCGAGGAGACGATCGCTTCTTTACCTCCCAGTTATCACTATCAAGGACGCTGTCTGCAAACTGGTGAACTGCTAAAACTACCCCGCACGGCTTTAGCGGTAGCGATCGCCTCTGGTTTGATGTTACATCTGGCTCAAAATTGCCTGTATGAGCGTGAAGGTAAGATGTATGGGGTATTACTTGTGGAACTGCCAACAGGCGAACAACGAGTACTGAAAGCCTTCTCTGGTCTTTTATCTGGCCAGGGTGTGGTTGAGGGTTGGGTGCCGCCAATTCCAGGAAGAGAGGAGGTAGGATTGGCAGAAGTCCAGACTTTAGCAGAATTAGAAGCAATTAAGCAGGAATTAATTACTCTCAAGCAACTACCAGAACGGCAACAATATACAAATCTATCTCGTGAGTTTGAACAGCAATTACAAGTAATGAGCGATTGCCATCGTGATTGCAAACATCAACGACAACAACAACGTCAGCTACTGTATGAAACACTCTCTGGGGAGGCGCTGACAGTTGCTTTGGCACAACTGGAATCAGCAAGCCGTCAGCAGGGAATTGAACGACGACAACTGAAACGCCAACGGGATGCAGTATTACAACCACTCCAACAGTTGATTACCACTAAAGATGCACGGATACAGGAACTGAAACAGCAGCGTCAAGCATTATCCCGTCAACTGCAAACTCAAATGCACGCTGCTTATTCCCTGATGAATTTTTTAGGTCAATCTCTGACATTACAGCAATTAATGCCAGGTGGCTTACCTACTGGCACAGGGGATTGTTGTGCTCCCAAGTTACTCCACTATGCAGCCACACATCAACTCAAACCATTGGCAATGGCAGAATTTTGGTGGGGCCCCTCATCAGCAAATCAAGCTAAAATCCGGGGCAAATTCTATGAGGCCTGTACAGAACGTTGTCAGCCATTGATGGGGTTTTTGCTTTCAGGGATGAAGAAGGCACAAGCCGTAGAGACGCGATTAACCGCGTCTCTACGACAGGGGGTAGAAATTCTGTATGCAGATGAATGGTTGATTGCTGTCAATAAACCCCCAGGTTTACTTTCTGTACCAGGTCGTTATAGCGATCGCCAGGATAGCATTCTCAGCCGTTTGCGTTGTTTATTACCAGACGGTGAACATCTTGCAACCGTGCATCGCTTAGATCAAGAAACGTCTGGTATTTTACTCCTGGCGCGCGATCAAAAAACCCATCGTCAACTCAGCCAGCAATTTCAGCAGCGATTAGTTGACAAAGTTTACGAAGCCGTCCTGGCTGGAAATGTGGCAATCAACCAAGGTACAATTGACCTGCCACTATGGGGAAATCCACAAAATCGACCCCATCAACAAGTCGATTGGCAGCACGGTAAACCCAGTGTCACCAAGTTTCGAGTGGTAGCCAGAGAAGGTAATTACACTCGCGTTGAGTTTACACCACTAACAGGACGCACCCATCAGTTGAGGGTTCATGCTGCCGATGCTCAAGGATTGGGTGTGACTATTTTAGGCGATCGCCTTTATGGCTGTCGTGCAGTTGCCAGTCGCTTACATCTCCACGCCAGAGAACTCACTTTTACCCATCCACAATTAAGCAAAACTCTCCATCTGCAAACTCAGACACCTTTTTAGCTTTCACGAAGTTAACCCCAAAGGACATCCATTTTTGAGGTTACTCACTTGTAGGGAGGGTTTGAGAGTTATCCGTAACTGGTTGAGTGTATTCACAAAAGATATTTAATCCAATTTTCAGGATATATAAAACTACAACAGTAGCAATAGCTGGATCAATCGGTACACCGTGCGCTACTGCTAAACCCACGAAGGAAACAATTAAGCCTGTCAACAAAGGCGTACTCCCTGGATTTTTAGTATATTCTTGGATCTGACCACGAAAGCCATCATCGCCACAAACTTCTTGACGCAATACTTGCAGCGTTACCTGCCAAAGAGATTTACCTTTTGGCATCACCACCAATCCATGATTCTCTACCCATAACTCATCGAAAGAGGTGTCACAATTGCCGTTGTGCCTTTCTAAGACATCGAGTGCGTGTTGTGCAGGAGCGTAATCTGGCAAAATTTCCCGTGCCAAATTAATTTCAGTACTGCTTAATTGAGCATCCATTACTAACCCATAAATGGAATTTGATTGTATAGCCAGTTTGCATCAAATCCTAATTTATTTTAGGAAGTCTTCACTTAAGGTGTCTTTTGAAAATACATATTTTTTATTGATTTTACAAAAAAAAACAGATTGCTACTACCTATAAATTAGGATATGTTGGAGTTAAATCATCAAGACTAATGATGTAGAAAACTTAAATCCTAATCTACAGTTAATCTACTGGTATATAGAGGTAAAAGAAAGTTAAATACCTGTGAGGTATACTGCAAAAACCTACTAAAATTGCAAATAGTAGACTATATGTAGCACTAGTGTAATAGGCAAGTTTCGATTTTAATATAAAGGGAATAAATATGATGAACGCTAATAATTCAATATCTGAGACAATTGGTGAAACAACTGATGTGGAAGTTTGGCTCAGTAGGGCTGGACTAAAATTTGCAGACTTAGGCAATGATGATGCTAGTGCCATCATCCGTAGGCAATGGCGAGAGTATCAAGCTGCTGTTCGAGGTTACTGTATATTGCTGCGTCAACCACCGGAACAAATTCAATTGACGGGTGATTATGCCAGGCTGAGAATACCTGATGGTGTAGTAGCAAAATACTTGTCTGAAAATTTAAGTATCTGTTCATGAACTGTAGAGGAGAGGACTATGAGCGTAAGAGCATGTTTGAAAAGTTTTGGGCGAATATAATTCGCTACTACACAGGCAAAGTCCACCGACCCGGTCTAACACAAAATCAAGGATTTGAAACCTGCAAAGGCAGGTTTTGTCTGTATAGCCAAGCCACTGCTTTGGGGAGACAGCGCCGTGGGCGGGTTTCCCGACTTGTAGCAAGTGGCGCACGATTTCTAATCGTCGGGGCTGGTATTAATTTCGACTTTTCAAACAACCTCTAAAATTTCGGCTTAAAATCTCACCTTGTACAAATCAAATAATTCCCCTGATTGTTGGGTAACTACTTTAGCACCCGCAGCTTTCACCGTTTTTTCCCACTCAGCTACAGGTTCTAAAAACACCTCAGCACCCAAATAAGTTTCCAGAACAGCCCAATCTTCAGCTAATGGCTGTTCAGGGTTCAGGATATCAAAGACAAACTGTCCTCCTGGTTTCAACACCCGTTTGACATCTAAGAGCACTTCCTGCCAATATTCTAGGGGGAAATAGCAACTAAAACCTGTAGCGATCGCTAAATCAAATTGACCTGGAGAGTAGTTTAAATGATGAGCCGGGCCTAACTCCACACCTTTAAACAGCTTGGAGTTTAACTGCGAACCACGAGAGTTGAGGGTATCGCGGGCGATGTTACTGATTTCTTGTCCATAAAAAAATGCTTGCCAATCTCGCCAAGGATAGATTAAAAAGCTGACACCACAGCCGATGTCTAAACAGTGCTGATTCTTCTGGGGTTGTGCAATTTCCCAGAACGGAGAGACTATTTTACCTGGTAAGATGCCAGTCATCCATTCCCGATATATGGGCATGGCCTGCACTTCGGCTGGTAGTTCAAAGGTTTGATTTTGGTACTGTTGATTGAAGCGATATGCTACTTGTGCTATTCTCTGCTGCCATTTGTCGGAGTGATTAATATTGCTGGTGTAAGGGTTTGGCAACGGCTTTTTAGACATGAGCTATGTATGACTCTGAATTTTTTCATGCAACCACTACTCTGGTGGGGTTTCGTGTCTCAACTGCAAACCCGCCTGAATTGGGTCAAAATTTGGGGGAAAATGGGTAGTGCGTAGACGCAAAGCGTCTTGTCGTGAGACATCGTAGTCGGCTTTTGCGAGGTTAGCTTCTGTGAGATTAGCTTGGCGGAGATTGGCACTAATTAATAAAGCTCCCCTCAGATCAGCATCTTGCAAGTTAGCTTGACTGAGGTCAGCAAAACTGAGGTCACATCCCCTGAGATTAGCACCGCTTAAGTTAGCTGCACTCAAGTCAGCATAGCTCAAATCACAGCCTTTAAGGTCAACACCTGCTAAATTAGCCTCACCTCATTCTGCCCTACTAAAATCTCGTTTGCCTGTGGCATATTTCTCCACAAGATCAGTAGGGGTGTTAATGGGCTGTTGAAAATTTACTCCAGACATAAAACAGCCTCACAGCTTATTTTTCTATAACTGTAGTGGTATTTTTGCACGAGTTACCTACCGCACAAGTTAATCATAGAACCACAAGTAGCCAAAATAGATGCAGCAGCAACATAAATTTTTCCAGTAGCAGACATGAAAATTTTCCACAAATCTCTACTTCCTCACGAGTTCCTCAAATTTTTCTCCTAGCTTCAAATATGGAGCAACTAAATGCGATGTCTCACGACAAGCCGCTCCGCGTCTATGCACTGCTTAAATTTGCTGTTGCAGCATCAATATTTTAGGAGGGCAGTATTATGCCATCCCTTAATTTATTAACTGTTTTTAATCCGTCGAATTACTGGCGCAGTGGTTACGTGAGCGTACCCTGGCAAATCGCTCAACAATTCCACATCTCCCCAACAGAACTTGTATTAAGCGACCTGCGGGACTTGACACATAGATCACTAAATGCTCAAGTTGATAGGATTGACCCTGATGATCCTAGCCGTGACACTCTAGTTTTTCAGCTAGCAAAACCAGTGCCACCAGTTTCTGAAGATGAGATGTTGGCGTCGGCTTTTGTTCGCCTAGACAGAGGTCAACCCATGCCATCTGGAATTGGCGAACCCTACTTGGAAGTAGTGCGCGGATCAGACGGTCGGGAGAGGGGTGTGAGATTAGTTAATAATCGCCTGATTGTGTGGTTTAATTTGATACCTGCACCCGAAGATAACCAAAGAAACTGGTTTTCTGGTGCTGCTACTAGCGTCCAGCTTGACCACCAGGAAATTCTTGATCCGTTCCTGGCTGCTATGGGTGAATGGCTGGGTCAAGACCCAGAAAAGCGCTGTATGCAGGTGAGTGAAATTCAGTTACCTGGGCCTACCTATCCAAAAGCACCTGATTATCAAGTATCTTTGTTTAATCATGCTTATCGACTGGTATCGCAAAACAGTGGGCCTGTGCGTGCTACCATCACGATCGCCTCAGAACCTTTTGACTATATGGGGCCTGATCCGGTAACAGGTCACAACCGTCACCTGATTTGTGAACTCTATCGGGTAATCAGTCTCTACGCTGGTGCCGATTACCTAGTTGAGGAACTCTATGTCAAAGGGAAACCCAAAGCCGAAGAAGACAGAATTGTCGATGGGCCAGAAATAGTCAATCTCAATTTTGGACTGCATTACTTTGCTCATATAAATATGGAGCAGACACAAGACATTGAGCAGATATTCCCAATACCTGATTGGTTTGCTGTTGGCTCAACTGCACCCCCTTATGCTGCTTACGGTTTGGCAACTAATTTGCATATAGAATCTGTATCTCACCCCCACGAAGGCAAACAAAGTTGTTTTGCTTGGCAGTTGCTACCTGGTAAGTCGGCTAAGTGCCTGCACATGTTCATGCGCGGGCAACCAGAAGGCTTTGATGCCACGGTTGGTCACACTTGGTACGAGTTGATCTATAAGCCCCTGAAAGCAGAAGTTTATCAGGATACTGAGACTAAAACTCAAGTCTCTGACAGATTGGTAACTGTGTAAGTAAGAAGTGCAAGTGCAATCCCTCTTCCCCTCTGTTTCTAGTTTGATCAGTGGACATATGGGCGATCGCTTTTGGCTCTCACACAGGCTATGTACGGTTATTTTCCTAGTGCTTGGTTGGTGACAGTGTCCGGAGTCAACTTTGAAGTGGGAGAAACACTCTCACCTGTTGCCGAAACGGGAATGGCGATCGCACTGGTAAAAATCATCCAAATTCTTGACAAGTGTACAAATTTATGGATGAAATGGGACTAATTCAAAATATTGTCGCTACTGCTGTCAATCTAGCTGGACAACAGGGCGCACACCACATCCATGAGATCAAAATTCAGGTTGGTGCAGCATCTGGTATGAAACCAGAATCTGTGGAGCAGGCATTTGATCGGGTCAAAAGTGGCACAATTGCTCAAGATGCTCATCTTCTATTAGAGTATCTGCCAATGGTTTGTTACTGCGCCACTTGCAATGTGGAATTCCAACCAATTGATCCTCTCTTAAAATGTCCAGAGTGCCACCAACCCCATTGTGAGATCCGCCAGGGTTACGAGTTGGCATTACAGGAAGTGGAGATTTCTTGAGCGGGTAGATTTTTTTGGTGGCCAGTTTTTCCACTTGAGCCAGCCGCACACCTTGCCGGTGTCTGCGAGGGGAACCCAAAGCCTCCAGTTAAGTAGGCTGGCTCTTTGACCTCAACAAAATCAGGTTTTTGGACTTTAATTAAGTTTTTCGTAGGCTGCTAAAATAATCTTCTCGGTTTCCTCCCAGCCAATACATTTGTCTGTCACAGAAACACCATATTGTAAATCCTCTCGTTTACAATTAATCGGCTGACCACCTTCATACAAATTAGATTCGAGCATCATCCCGACTATTGAGGTATTACCATCCAGTATTTGCTGAATCACATTTTCCAAGACAGCAGACTGCAACTTGTAATCTTTATTTGTATTGCCGTGGCTACAGTCGATAACTATTCTCGGTGATAACTTTGCTGACTTTAATTTTTCTTCTACCTGTTTAACACTGGCTGCATCATAGTTAGGTTGATTACCACCTCGTAAAATCACATGACCGTAAGCGTTACCTTTAGTTTGAAACACGCTAACCTGTCCGTCTGGGTTAATTCCGAGGAAGTTGTGTGGGTTTCTAGCTGATTCCAGGGCATTTAAAGCCACTTGAATATTACCATCAGTACCATTTTTAAAACCTACAGGCATCGAAAGTCCACTGGACATTTCTCGGTGTGTTTGTGATTCAGTTGTGCGTGCGCCAATTGCAGACCAAGCAATTAGTTCACTAATGTATTGTGGTATGATTGGATCAAGTGCTTCTGTACCAGCAGGTAATCCCAATTCGGCAATTTGTAAAAGCAGACTCCGAGCAATTAATAAACCATTCTCTACATGAAAAGAATCATCCATCTCAGGATCATTAATTAACCCTTTCCAACCTACAGTTGTTCTTGGCTTTTCAAAATACACCCGCATAATCAACAGCAGTTTATCTTTGACTTTCTCAGCCAAAATCTTCAACTTTTCAGAATATTCTAATGCTGCTTTTGGGTCATGAATTGAGCAAGGCCCCACCACAATAAATTTTCTCCGGTCTTGAAAATCTAGAATTTGTTCTAATTCCTCTCTAAACTTCAAAACTGTGTGTTCAGCCGATGCAGTTAAAGGCAATTTTGCTTTTACCTCATTCGGAGTTAATAAAACGTGAGAATTCTCAATGTTAGTGTTGAATAATTGGTTGTGCATGGATCAGATGTGGGGATTTACGTTGGGGTTAAGCGTCAAAATTCATATCCAAATTTTAAAGCCAAAGCACACTAGTAAAACATCTGATTTTTAGAAGATTAATTTTTTTGATTTCGTAGTCAAGACTTTAGTCTTGACTACGAACATGACAGTTTGAAATTAACTACTGCCAAACAAAAACTTTAGCCTCATAAGAACCTATGTCAGTTATGATACCATCGTCACCAGCTTCAACATCATAATTGCTTGTCCATTCATGCCATGTACCACCACAGGGAAAATTAGGAACGTGATAACCAGCCAAGAAGTTTTCAGAGAAATTTGCTATCACTACTACACGAGATCCTTGATCATTCCAACGACTATAGGCTAGTACTTTTGCCTCTTGATTTTCATGAATAAAATCAATATTTTCGGTGTAGAGAGCATGATTGTTTCTACGCAAATTGATTAAGCCTTTAGAGTAGGTAAATAAACTGCTATTGAACTCGTTGCTTAGTAGTGTCCAATCAATTTTTGAGGATTCAGGCTGCTTGGGTTTATACTCACCAAATTCTTCACCCATCCAAATCAAAGGCACACCAACAGATGTCATCAGAATAGCTACTCCTAATTTGGCTCGCTTCAAAGCTTCGGCATCAAAAATATTACGATTAGCCAGTTCAACCATAATCCGCTCATGGTCGTGATTGCTGAGATAATTCACCACATTGGTTGCGCCTAAATAGCCTTGACGTTTAGCATCAATAACATCTTTAAGGTTTTCCAAATCAAAAGTTTCACCACAAATATGGACTGTAATCGTATGGCGGAAACTGTCATGCCAGCAACCATCCATTGGGCCATCTAGATTTGTGATGGTCGGTGTCTCTGGGATGTGTTCAGCAACATTATAAAAAGGTTTACTTCCAGCAACTTTTTTAGCTTCCTGCACAATCCAGTGCATGAAATCGTAATTGGCAATTTGCCGTGCTGCATCATAGCGAATCCCATCTACATGATATTCTTGAATCCAAAAACGAACTGTATCTCCAATAAATTTTCGTGCTGGATAGGTATCTAGATTCTCGTCATAGTGTTCATAATTAAACTCAGGACCCCAATTATTATCAGGGTCACGCGGCGAGTGATGATACCAATAATCATGGTCAATTTGGGTTAAAGGGCTAGAAGATTCTGAGTGGTTATAAATACCATCCATGATCACCCGAATACCTCGGTTATGGCACTCATCAACCAGGCGTTTTAATTCATCTGTAGAACCATAACTTGATTCAGTTGCAAAAAAATAGCGGGGATTATAACCCCAACTATAATCACCAGGATATTCTTTTATTGGTAGCAACTCAAGCGCATTAATTCCTAGGTCAGATAAATAATCCAGTTTTTCAATCACATGTTTATATTTACCGCGTGCATAAGGATCATCTTCACCTCCAGAAAAGTCACCTACATGTAATTCATAAATTACTAATTCATGGTCAGGAGGTAGAGGTTTATCATCATGTCGCCAAACATAAGTATCAATTATCTTTTCCCCATCTTTAATCCGCACAATGCCATTATCCTTACCACCAGATTCATCAATATCAGTTGCGTAAGGGTCTGTGACATCAACCCATTGTTCTGGTTCAAAAAACCATGAGTTAGATTGCACACGAAACTTATATTGATAAAGACCATCTTCTAGTTCAACAGTGGTACGAAAATAGCCATCATTACCTTTTTGCATAGGTAAATCTTGCCAATCAGAAAAAGAACCAATTAATGCGGCTCCTTTGTTGTAGGGCGCAAATAACTTGAATTCAATTGGCTTCGTCATAGAATTATTTAGAATGGAGAATATTTGTAAACGTATTCTCTTATGCTTTTTGAAATTGGTGAATCTTTCTGGAGAAAGAATTTTCTCAGTAATAATCTATCTTCAGGAATAAAATTATAAGTTTAAATACTGTTTTTTGAGTTTTTGTTATCTGCCACTACCCAAATATAGATTTTTTAGGCTGTTTTAATTACAAATTTATATTTAATCCCATTATCAAATTTAATGCTAAATTAGCAGATATCAGGCGCTAAATATGCTACTCCCACTCAGATATCTGCTAATAAATTCTACTCGAAGCTACCATGAGTTTGTTGCAGATAACTGCATAACCAGTTGGCTGCTGTGGCCCTGCGAGTTTGCCGTGGCCCAAACTCACCAATTTTGTAACCTTTAAAACCCAGTTTCTCTTTGAGTATTTGTTTATTTTCCTGGGGTATAGAACGAGTTAGTTTGACTGTTGCGGGGCGACTTTCAATAAAATCTGGCGGTTGGGGGTACTCATCTCGCCACACTGGTGCAACTTCATTAATGTTCCATTCTCCAGTTGCAGAGTCGTAGCGATAGCCTAAGTAGTACCATACCAACTGGTTGACTGTCACATCGTCAATTTTTTCGTGGAGAATTGCCCAGATAGTGTCTGTGTTAAGTGGTGGCAAGTTAGACATAAGCGAGTTCAAATTTCAAATTTACACCAGAGGAAATTGGGAAATGAGGATGTGGTTAATAATTTTCCCATGTTTGCAAAGCGGGCGAATACTGGATTGGGTTTATGACAAGGTACTGATAAATAATCTATCACTACTAATTAATTGGAATCTCAGATATAGGAATTATTTTATTTGTGAACTACTCCATGCCTAAATGCAGGTGTTTCCAACTCACTGGGTGAGATTCGGTTACTGTGTATTCATAAACCAGGTAGACTGGAAATCGTACAGAGCAGTCGAGTCCATGCAGAATTCTACACCACTGTCAAAGCTAATTCGCGCTCATGTCTTGATTTCTGGTCGCGTGCAAGGAGTAGGCTATCGGTACGCAACTGTGGATACAGCTAGCCAGTTGGGATTAACTGGTTGGGTACGGAATCTTCCTGATAGCCGTGTGGAAGCAGTGTTTGAAGGGGCCAGGGAGGTTGTGGAAGAGATGGTACGCTGGTGTCACACCGGGCCACCTGCGGCAGTGGTGAAAAATGTTGTGGTTGAGTATGAACAACCAGAAGGGTTACGGGGATTTGAAGTGAGTCGTCATGACTGAAACTATCTCACTTGGAGACAAGTTCTAAGTATCGCTTCTAAAAACTCAGATTGTAAACTGGGAACATTAAAAACCTAGAAGCAAGTAATTTGTTCCTGACTATACTCTAGCTAGAGTAATGAAAGAGAGTTAACTACGCCAAGTTAATCTTAACCAATCTCAGTTTTTGTACGGATGAGCGGGGATCAGTTCAGTATATCTTTCATGAAGTGATATTAAAGACTTGAAAGAAATACTGTCCCTTACAAAGTAGTATTATGAAATACGTTTCTTGGAATACTCTGGCTAAGACTGCCTTGATTGGGTTCTACAAGCATGGACGTGGTGCTGTGTACTTTGCCAAAGATGGGGATGTGTGTTATTGCTCTGAGTTTCGGATGCCCTTAGAAGTTATGGTTTATAACCCTGTTACCGAGTTTGTACTGATTAAAGAGTGGTTTAATCCTGATCGGCAAATCACTCATGTTGCCACTACTATTATGCCTTTAGGTAGTAATGTTGTTTTGATATGAGTAGGTCGGCATAAATAAAGTTTACTGGAGACGGTCGTCATTTGTTATTGGTTATTTGTCATTTGTCAGGATTTAAGGTTGTGTTAATTCCAAATAAATATGCTCTAACCGCACAGGTTGACGGGCGATAGAGTCAATTGCAATCCCTTCAAACTGGGAAATAATTTCCTTTAATTCTAGAGGCTCTGGCAACAAAAAGGCTAAATCATGACCATAATACCGATAATTGTAACCATATTTTGTAGCTCTAGCGATCGCTTGTTCTGTTTCTTGAGTTTGCACCACAACAATTTCCTGAGCGGGAATCAATGTGCGTAATTGTGCTAAACTTCCCTCAGCCACAATCTGACCATTTTTCAAAATTCCCATTCTCTGACAAAGACGCTCGGCTTCGTCTAATAAATGAGTTGTCATTAAAACTGTGATACCTTGATTTTTTAATTGCCGAATCAACTCCCAAATCTCATATTTTGATTCAACATCCAACCCTGTAGTTGGTTCATCTAAAATTACTAGCTGTGGTTTATGTACCAAAGCCACCGCAATATTTAACCTTCGTTTCATTCCACCACTAAGAGTTTCTACCGGACTTTTGGCGCTGTCTAATAGATTTACAGCCGCTAAAGTTTCTCTTACTTGTTTCTGGAGGCTTTTTTGTTCAAAACCATAAATATCAGCAAAAAATTTCAGATTCTCCTCACAAGACAGAGTTTCATAAAGCAAATTATCCTGAGTTGCAATACCAATTAATTTTTGTGTTGCTGCGGAAACAGACTGATTATTAATTCTCACTTCACCTTCATCAGTCTTGAGCAAATTACAAATAATATTAATTGTAGTTGTCTTCCCGGCTCCATTCGCACCCAGCAAGCCGTAAATTTCTCCTGCATTGATATGAAAACTTAAATTTCGTAGAACTTGTTTCTTGCCGTAAGACTTACTTAAATTATTGATTTTCAGCATAAACAAATAACTCTGCGCCCCTTTGCGTAAACCTCCGCGCCCCTTTGCGTTTAAATCAAACCTTTATTCTCATAACCTCCTCTCTACTACCAACATCCGCCGATAAGATAACCAGCCACCAATCACCATCACCATCGAAAACACCAACAAAAACCAAAAATGTGATGCAATTTTACCAAATTCATCCCCTCTAGCAGAAACAGCAACCAGAGCTTCATTCATGTGATAAATCGGGTTATACTTAGCAATATTAATGAGTGTTTTAGGAAACAGTGAAGCTGGTAAAAATGCCCCTCCAAGAATTAACAAAGGTACACCAAAAGCTGCGACTAAAGCGTTAACATCTTCAATGCGCCGGGCTAATTGTGTACCCAAAATAAAACCCAAACCAACATAAGCAATAATACTCAAAAAAATAATCCCTAGTCCTAAAAAAACAGAACCGTTAAATGTCGCACCCCAAAAAGCAGCAATAGTATAGATCAAAACTGTTTGACCAATGCCAATACAACTATGAGCTAAAAAGATGCCTAAAAAATAGGATATGCCACTTAAGGGGGAAATAAAAAGGCGTTTGAGGGTTTGCTGTTCTCTTTCTGCAACTACAGTGGTGACACTCCCGCCCAAACAGCTAAAAAATAGGGCTGCACCCACTAAGGTTGAAGGGGCGGCATAGGCAAAGGCATCAGTAATTGGTAGTTGTGCCCGCTCTGATAAAATAAATCCACTGAGGATTAATACTGAAATGGGGAAAATACTCCAAAAAATTAAGCTGCGCCGACGGCGTATGAGTTCAATCAAGATGCGTTGGGTTACAGCTATAGTTTCACGCCAATATTTCATCTGCATTAATTGCTGATTTAGAGATCATTTATAAATTAAATCTTAAGTTTTGTCAGGTTCATAATCATTTGACGAATTACGAATTGGTTGCAATCCATCCAATGGAGACCTGTAATCATCTGGCATCCCAAAACCTACCTATTACTTAGTAGTCAACTATGAAATAGTATATTACACTGTCAAATAATGACCTGATTTTTTATTTCAAATGTTAAATCTTTCTGATCTTTGGGTGATAAAATCCGCCTACCAAATTTGAGGGTGCAGTATTCTCAGAAACGACACTTAGTCAATCATAATTTCTCCCGTTATGCCGCAACAAATCCGTTGAGGATGAACACTGTGATGGGAAAAATACTCCAGAAAATGGGCTAACTCACGGCCCTTATTTCATGCCAGTAATTCATCGTGAAAGGTTTATTCTGTAACACATGAGTCAAGTATCACATCCCCCGGAAACATCTACCATCTCTCGGCGTACACTGTTGAAGTGGTTTGGCATTGGTGGTATTGCCGGAGTAACAGCATACTCACGGTTCAGCAAGCCAAAACCAACAGTTTTTCAAAAAGACATTCTCAACTTGCCACGGATGCTCAATCAAGCTAAAAGTGTGGTTGTGATTGGAGGTGGATTAGCAGGTTTAGCCTGTGCATACGAATTGAGTCAACGGGGATTTATTGTGACACTTTTAGAAAAGTCCCCCCAACTCGGCGGCAAAATTGCTAGTTGGCAAATCGAAGCTGTTGGTGAAACTTTCATGATGGAACATGGCTTTCATGGCTTTTTTCCCCAGTACTATAACTTGAATAGTTTAGTAGCAGAGATAGGGATAAATGACAATTTTCAATCATTAAAATCTTATGCGGTGCTTTACCGCAATGCCAAATACCAACCAGAGGTATTTCGTCCTAGTAGTTCGGCCTTCCCTTGGAATATTATAGATTTAGCGATCGCTTCTCCTAACCGCTTACGATGGGGGATTAATCTGGTTAAATTAAAGCATTTACAAGTATTCCAAGCGATTACTGGTTTCCAGAGAGATAAAAACTATCAACGCTTTGATAATATCTCCGTTGCTGATTGGGTACAGGAAGAATTTCCTCACGGTTTATATGACTTATATTTTCTCCCTTTTGCCAAATCTAGCTTAAATGCACCAGACACCATGAGTGTGGGTGAACTGATGCAGTTCTTCCATTTTTATTTTTTTGGCAACCCGGAAGGACTGGCTTTTAATGGTACCAAAGATGATATGGGTACTAGTTTAGTACAACCTATCGCTCAGGTAATTCAAGAAAGGGGTGGACAAATTATCACAGGTGCAACTGTGAGTGAAATTTCCACAGTACAAGGTAAGATTGATGCAGTGAGATATTTTGTTGGCAGTCATCAAAATCCTGTACCTTTTGGGGTCAAGCGTAACTCACTAGTTAGTAATGCAGAGATAGAATATTTTGGCACAGCCGATGAAGTATTTGCCCTCCCAGTTGGCAGTAAAGAAGCAATTTCTCTCACCTGTACCCATCAAGGTTGTACAGTGCAAAAAGCCGCAGATGGCAAGTTTCATTGTCCTTGTCATGGGGCAGTGTTTGCGGCTGATGGTAAGGTGTTAAAAGGCCCAGCACAACGAGATTTATCTAAATTCAAAGTAGTGCAACAACAACCTGAAGAGTTGCAACTGGTAGCAGCTAATCAGGAAACATCATCACCACCGACAATTACAGCTGATTATTACGTCTTTGCTACCGATGTACCGGGTGTAAAGCAACTATTTAAACGCATGGATGGGAATGTAAATCAAAAAGTGCGATCGCAAGTAGAAAAATTGAGTATCGCCGACCCTTTTGCTGTTTGTCGTTTCTGGTTTGACCGTGACTTTCAGTGGGAACAAAGTAACTTTACTTCTTTATCTGGCTACCAACTAACTGATAGTATTACTTTGTATCATCGCATCCAAACACAATTTATAGAGTGGGCAGCACGGACTGGTGGGAGTGTAGTAGAATTACATGCTTACTGCTACAAAGAAAAACAATTTCCTAATCAAGAAGCATTGTTAACAACCTTTGAACAGGAACTCTATGAAATTGTCCCGGAGTTAAACCAAGCAAAAATATTGCATCGGGAATTAGTAAATCAAGATAACTTTTCTGGTTATCCGCCTAATAGTTATGCAGAGCGTCCAGAAACTATTAGCGGTGTTGCTAACTTGTTGTTTGCTGGTGATTGGGTGAAAATGCCCTTTCCCTGTGGGTTAATGGAACGGGCTGTGAGTAGTGGTTTATTAGCCGCCAACGAGATATTATATCGGGAGGGTTTGCAGAGGCGATCGCTTTTCTCAGTTAATCCTGAAGGCTTGTTACAAATTTAGACACATCCCCGACTTCTCATGCACACCCGTAGGCAGGCAAGGATAGAAGTCAGGGATCTATTATTTACCAGAATTTAAACCAATTACCCCCACAATGACTAATGAGATAGATATCATTTTGATAGGTGTAATAGATTCCCTAAACCAAATGATACCGATGATAGCAAGTAAGGTTGTTCCCAAGCCAGACCAAATAGAATAGGCAACACTGACGGCTATTTTTTGGAGACAAAGCGTTGAAAAAGTTAGAGAAAGCCCATAAAAGATAAATATTAAGATCGCCGGGACAGTTTGTGTAAATCCTTGCGATAATTTCATGCAAGTTGTGCCGAAGACTTCAAAAATTATCGCTGCGATCAAGTAAAGCCAACTGCTTAACATATTTGTGATGAATCGTTATTTTTGCTGTGGCGAGAGTATTTTATGATTTCTATCAAAATAAAAAAGTTCGATTTTTTCTTTTAGCATTAAATTAGAGCCATAATTCTTAGGTAACATCCGCCACAAAAAACCGGGGTTTACCCCGGTGTAAGTTTCTATGAGGGTTGAATTCTAACTTTCAGCAAAACCCTAGTTGTCAGCATTTGGGGAGGTTGCCAAGTGAGAAGCGATCGCCTGATCATATCAATTACTGTCTGTTCTTTGAGCGAAGAAGCCTGCTCATCCAGCAATACCTGTCTCACCCGTCCCTTGTTGAGTTGTAACTCCAACACTAAATCGCCACTGAAACCTGTAGGTAATGGGATAGATTCTAAATGTTGAGTCAGCAGCGCAATCATCTGCTGCTCCAATCCTGTCACACTCACAACCTGTAGATGCCGTGCAGGCGCAATTCTCGGTACAGGAATATTGATACCTGTTGAGCCTACATTCTCAAGACTTTCATCGTACTCACGGTATGGGAAAACAGTTTTCTGTTCTTCAACTGGTGAAGTTTTTGGAGATGGCGGAGTTGCAAGCGGTGGTGCTGGAGGAGACATTGCTGCTTGGGGTGAGCCTGGAGAGGGTTTAGCTCTTTTACGTTGCAAAAAATCAGGTACATCAGATATCGCCCTTGCCATGATTGGTGCAGCAGCACTCACAGCACTGCCAAAAATACCTTGATAGCTAATACCTTCTGCCATTTCTACAGGTACTTGCACAGAAACAGAACCTTGGCTGGAATCAACGCGGACATCATCGCTGACAGCCACAAAAGCGGTATACTGCGACAACAGTTGATAGGTGAGAGCTGTATCTGTGACTGCTTCCACCCCTCCCTTAGTTTCGCCACTCACCATCTGATTCATTAAATCTTTGATGCGGGAACGTCCCCAAAGTTGGGCAATGGCTGGATTACCTGTAGCTTCAAAGTTGAGGTTGAAGGTTTGCTGATAGCGTGTACCACCCGCAGCAATTCCAGTAACGTGCAACTTGCCAGCACGACTATCTGGCTTCTTTCCAAATAATACTAAAGGTTGTTCAGCAAACAAATCTGGTGGGGTGGAAGGATAGATTACTGGAGATTCACCATCACCTTCCCATTGCAAATTAATGTTAGCCAGAACAGGATTATTAATTTGACGGTAGAATTTTTCGACTACCTCATCAGTTGGCTCATCGTGGCGAATGATGCGAGCCATACCCCGTCCGAGTTCAGCAATGCGGTTGAGCAAGAAACGATTTACCGAACTACCTGCACCAAAGCTGTAGAGGCGGTTTCCATGTTTAAGATGTCGTTGCACTTCGGAGAGAATTTGGTTTTCGTTGCCAATATAGCCATCAGTGAGTAGCACAATACTCCGCAAGCGTCCGGGATCTGTTACGGGAAAGTTCAAGACGGCGCGAATCCCGCGTAACATCTCCGTTCCGCCTCCTGCATTCAGCTGATTAATGTAATTAATTGCTCGTGTGCGATTTTGTGGAGTATTGGCGAGGGGAACAGGCGATAGTTGCACAGTTGTGTCGGAGAAATCAATAATGCTGAAAGTATCATCGGCATTGAGTCCATTGATAAAACGGCGCATCAATTCCTGACATTGCATCAGTGGCGCACCACTTTGAGAACCAGAAGTGTCGATGAGAAACACCACATCTTTGGGGACAACCTGATCTGGGCGATACTGGAAGGCGGGAATGAGATACAGTGCGAAATGTCCACCTCGTTCATCAGCTTGGGTGAGTACAGTGGCTTGGGTAGAGTCGCCGGCTACTTGATAGCGTAAAATCAAGTCTTTGTTGGGAATTGTCTCTCCACCAGCAAGTTTTACCAGTACCCGTTGTCCCTCATAGGCAATCTGGATTTGGTGAGAAGGGGAGCGTACATCCTGAATCTCAACCCCCGCATCAATTGCGATCGTCACATTAATATCATGAGGGGAGCGAGTACCCGAAGGCAGGATAGGTGCATTCAACCGTGAACCATCTGGAACTAAGTCAGTATCTTGATTTTGAATCATGGGTGCAGTAGCCGAACCTACACCACCTGCGTTTTCCTCAATGGCTATCCCTGGAATGTAACGCGGCCCCACAACCATCGGGAAAACAAACTCATAGTTACCACCCGCAAATTTCAGACTTTCAGAGTAGCGAATAATTACATCAATTTGCTCACCGGGTTTGATATTGGCGAGAGATTGGGTGAAAATATTGTCTCGTTCTTGTTCTAATAGCCCGGCGGTGCGTCCTTGTTGCTTGGCTTGTTCGTAAATTTGCTGTGCTTCCTGGCGTTTTTTGATACTGCCTTGAATAGTGCGATCGCCAATCCGAATCAGCATATCATCAACAGCCGCCTCATCGGGTAATGGAAAGATATATACAGCTTCTAGCGTAGTTGTGAAGGGATTTTCAAAACTTTGGGTAACTTCTACCCGCGAGATATTCCCGGCAATTGTGGCTTGCACTTCAGTGTGCTTGAGGGGGAATGCGATTTGCTGTTGTTCTGGAGTTTGAACATATAAGCCACCAGCTTGGCGTTCTAGAGTTTGAGTCATATTCGTCACCTCACGCTGTTTTGTTATGTCTCTAGCGTAGGTGTGTTTACTTGGCAGATATGCTCAGTTTTGTGTTCAGTCGATGCTCAGTAATGAGTCTATTGCCAAAAGCCTATTTTCACCAGATGCTGAATATCTGGTGTATTGGGTTGGAGTAAGAATTAGTGATGAAGATTGTTCAAGAAGTGTCATTAATCAGTGTAGGGAATTTTGAAGAATCGAGCGATTGGGCTATAATTCGCTCTGAAATTCGTTATGCTATCTCTCTAATTGTTCATCCTCCTGGTACATCTAGCTTTACAATTAATCCAAAAAAGCATGGTAATGGAGTCAAGCCTATTAAAGAGGCTTGCACGATCGCGTTAAGCGATAGATTTGGATGGAGATTAGAAACTCCCGTTAACTATGCCACAAAATCACCAGGAAAAGTCGATGCTACAAAAGCTATTGACAACCATCTTTTTGCTCTTGAGTGGGAAACTGGAAATAATTCCTCAAGCCATCGAGCAGTTAATAAAATGGTTTTGGGATTAATACGTGGTGTTTTTTTAGGTGCTGCTTTGGTACTCCCCAGCCGGAAGATTTATCCTTATTTAACTGATAGAATTGGTAACTACGAAGAATTAGAGCCATACTTTGATGTTTGGCGATCTGTTCAACTCCAAGAAGGTTTTATGGCAATTTTCGTAATTGAACATGATCAAGTGGATAGCAATGTACCAACACTGAGTAAAGGAACAGATGGTCGTGCATTAGTGTGAATTTTCTAGCTTAATTCAGTTATGTAGAATAGGGGATTGAAAGTTGTGAAGCATTTATTTTCCTTTGCTTTAATTTCTTGCTTCCTCTTGCGGATTCCCATTGTTCTATGATGCCGTTAGCCAGATCGGTTAATCTTTCTACTGCTGGCTCTGTATCCCCAATCTCTGAACCAATCCAGTAACGTTGTAGCTTTTCTGCTGCATAAAATGTAGTGCCAGAACCGCCAAAGGGATCAACTACAATTTGTCTTGGATTAGATGCCATTGCAATAATTCGCTCTAGCATAATGGGTGCAAGTTCGTTAGGAACTCGTTTTTTATGTTGACGATGCCGGACTGGTGGAATATCAGTCCACATTTCTTCTGTTAATGTCCATAAAATTTCATGGGAGTTAGCTTCCGAAGTATCTTTCCAAACATCTTCTGGCGCATCCCAAACATCCATTAAGTTAATACCTTGCTCGTTCAGTTTTTTGCGATGTCCGCCATAGTCACGAATTTCTCCACCACAATGTCGGCAAACTTGAATAGGTGTATAGACTTTGTTGAAGACTGCTGGTTCTCCTTTACCCGCATTTCTCACAAGTGAGGAAAAAACACTTGGATTAGCTAGATTTAGGATAATTTAATTGATACGTCATCAAAATACGTCCAGAGCGTGGGTAACTCAACGTAAAAAACGAAATAATTA